>Ga0066687_10000409_pt1 | contig 11311 bp, 10 predicted proteins | sample GraSoiAngelo_136_FD_65630 | JGI IMG/M metagenome (GOLD analysis project Ga0066687, IMG submission 65630) | Grasslands soil microbial communities from the Angelo Coastal Reserve, California, USA - 14_0929_09_20cm | ecosystem: Environmental > Terrestrial > Soil > Grasslands | place: USA... | reverse complement strand
GCCACCGCTTCCGGTTCATCCACCATCACCAGCGTGCTCGGCAGCAGGTCGAAGATGGTATGCGGAGCGCCGGCCACCGGCGCATAAAACTCCCAGCCGGGAAAAACCGTGGCGCCGCTGGCCCGCACCGACTGCTCAACCACATCCTCTGCTTCGGCGATCCGCTTGTTGGAAAGCCGTGCATGGATCGCAGCCAGCATCTCCTCGCTCACCGGCGTTTCGGTCAGCGGCAGCAGCAACGCTTCATCCAGAGGAGTGGACGAGCGCTGTGTTTCCGGATCAAACTTTCGAATCGACTCCGGCTCGTCGCCAAAAAGCTCGATACGCACCGGCCGGTCTGCCTCCGGCGAATAAACGTCCAGGATGCCGCCCCGTAACGTGTACTCACCGGGCATCTCCACCACATCCGTTGAGCTGTAGCCCACCATGTTCAAATGTTGAACCAGCTGTTCAGGATCGAATGCCTCTCCTCGCCGAACCGTGCGCGCCAGCCCGGCATAGAACTCAGCCGCGCGCAGCCGCAACGCGGTCGCCGCCACCGGTGAAATCACAATTGAGGCTGTGCCCGAAGCAATCTTCCACAGCGCGACCGCGCGTTCCTCCTGAATTTCAGGATGCGGAGAGAGATTCTGAAAAGGCAATACGTCGCGCGTCGGAAGCGTGACTACCGACTGCGCGCTGAAGTTTCCGGTGAGCTCCGCGAAGGACTGCACCACCGGTGCCAGTTCTTCCGCTGTGCGATTGTCAGGAACCACTACCAGCAAAGGCCGGTCCAGCGCCTTTTTAAGAAGAACCAAAACCATTGCTTTGCCGGTCGCGGTGATGCCAGACAGGCGGATACGCCCCGTGCTCTCTTTCAGGTGGGAGGAGGCACGCAAGAACGCTGGCAACTTTTCCACGTCCGCGAAGAGTTCGCGAACGAAGGGGAGAACCATTTCATCTCGATTTTATCAGGAGTCTCCACCCTCCTGTGTCGACCCCGGGTCATCAACCTGGCTCACCTTACCCGCCGCTCGCGATTCATTGTGTTACAGGCGGCCTTCTGATACTCTCCTGCCGGTTAAACTTGGGGAGGACGTCATGGCCTTTTGCCCGTCTTGCGGTCAGGAAGTTGGAAGCGCGAGTTTCTGTCCAAAGTGTGGAGCGAACCAGGTGGTCGCGCCAGCCGGCGGCGCGGTCAGCGTGGCGGCCAGCTCAGAGGGTCTGGCCGAGAATGTTGCCGGACTGCTGTGCTATCTCGCTGGCTGGATCACCGGGATCATCTTCCTGTTGATCGATAAACGCCCATGGGTCCGTTTCCATGCCGCTCAATCGATCGCAGTATTCGGCGGTCTAACCGTCGTCCAGATCGCCCTGTCGGTTATGAGCAGCACCATCGGAGGTCTTCTCGGCTTCGGTGTGATGGGCCTGCTGGGAATGCTCGTCGGGCTGATCACCCTGGTTCTCTGGATTCTGCTGATGCTGAAGGCCTACAAGCATGAAACCTACAAGGTGCCCATTGCCGCAGGCATTGCCGAAAGCATAGCCAAACAGAAATAGGCGAGAAGCAGACTTGAAAGGGCTCGGCTTCAGCCGAGCCCTACCTCAGTCTCAGCCAACTGTTTCGGGTGGCGCAGCGCTTCAGCGCTGCGATTAGGCAGCCATAATGAGCGGTTTTAGCCGCTGAGGTCAGCCGCGCAGCGGCGTAACAATGCAGACCACGGCGTAAACCGTGGGAAGAACTTCCGACCAACCCGCTGTCCGGCCCGCCTGCGTTCCGTCTAAATTGGCCGGGACCAGAATCGGAGGAATCAAATGACGAAGCTCGCGTTGATCGCTGTTGCCGCAGGACTGCTCCTGGCCCCGCTTCACGCCCAGACGGCATCTGTTCGCACTCTGACTCTGTCCCAGGCCACCCGCGAAGACTGGAATGACATCGGCCGGAAACTTATCGCCATGGCCGAGGACTTTCCTGAGGACAAGTACGACTTCAGGCCGACTCCTGCCCAGCGCACTTTCGCCGAGCAGCTGCTGCACGTCGCCGGCTCCAATGACCTGTTCACCGCCGTGGCAAAGGGCCAGAAACCAGTCGATGACGAAGATCGCTCCCACTTCAAGACCAAAGCAGCGGTTGTAACGTACCTCAAGAAGTCATTCGCCGATGGCGCAGAAGTAATCCAGGCGAAGGGCGATTCCGGCATGATGCAGAGCGTGGTCACTCCCGAATCGCATACCACCGTTCCGCTGGTCGCCCTTGCTTACGGACTGGCCGAACATTGCGGCGAACACTATGGACAATTGGTGGGCTACTATCGCGCGGCCGGAATGGTCCCGCCCGAATCCCGCCCAAAAAAATAGAACTAAAATGTAGCGCGGGCGCCCCTCGCCCGCGAAATGCCGTACAAAAAGTCGTCGAGGATTTTCTGCTCCGCTATAGCAGCCACTCAAAAGCCGACACCGGAAGATGCAGCAAATGAGACGCCCGGAATTTAAGACGAGTAATCCGCGAGTAGGGGTGCACGGATCCGCAAAAAGGCGCGCTTGCGCGCGCCTTTCTCAGTGACTTGGTAGTGCAACCTAGTCCCTGACTCCATCCATAAATGCTCTCAGCTTCCGCGACCTTGACGGATGCCTTAGCTTCCGCAGCGCCTTGGCCTCGATCTGCCGGATGCGCTCGCGCGTGACCGCGAACGACTGGCCAACTTCTTCGAGCGTATGCTCGCTGCCGTCTTCCAGGCCGAAGCGCATCTTGATGACTTTTTCCTCGCGCGGCGTCAGCGTGCGCAGCACCTGCGAGGTCTGGTCTTTCAGGTTGACATTGATCACCGCTTCCGCCGGCGAAACCACGCCACGGTCTTCGATGAAGTCGCCCAAGTGCGAATCTTCCTCTTCGCCAATCGGCGTTTCCAGCGAGATCGGCTCCTGCGCAATCTTCAGAACTTTCCGGACTTTCGCCACCGGAATGTCCATCCGCTTTGCGATCTCTTCTGATGTCGGCTCGCGTCCCAGTTCCTGCACCAGCTGCCGCGAGGTGCGGATCAGCTTATTGATGGTCTCGATCATGTGTACGGGGATGCGAATCGTACGCGCCTGATCAGCAATTGCACGAGTAATCGCCTGCCGAATCCACCACGTGGCATAAGTAGAAAACTTATACCCGCGGCGGTATTCGAATTTATCGACGGCCTTCATCAGGCCGATATTGCCTTCCTGAATCAGATCGAGGAACTGCAACCCTCGGTTGGTGTATTTTTTAGCGATTGAAACGACCAAACGAAGATTGGCCTCGATGAGCTCGCGCTTGGCGTGCTCGGCATTCATATCGCCCTGGATGATCTCGCGCTGCGTGCGTTTGAGTTCCGCGAACGCGACGCCGACCTCCTGCTCCAGCCGTTCGAGATCGCTGTGTAGCGATCGCGCCTGCCGGCGATATTCCTTCTTCTGGTCTTCGCTGCGTGTCTGCTCCGCCTTGCGCTCGTAGTTCTGCGACTGGCGGTCCAGTGAGCGCATTGTGTCAACCGTCTTGTTCAGACGATCGATCAGCCGCTTGCGCTCATTGTTGGTGAACCCCAGCTTGCGGACGCAGATTGAAACATGCACGATCGCTCGCGCCAGATGGATGCGCGCCCGTCTAAAGTCTTTAGGGCGCTTCTTCTGTGAAATGTTTACGTATTTTTCCTGCAGCTGCCCGGCCTTCTTGTAGGCCTTGGCCAGATCGTCGATCTTTCCGGTGAATTCCCTCAGCCGGTTTTGAAGGATTTCGTCCGTGATCTCTTCTTCATCGAACGTGACCACTTCTTTGATTGACCGGACGCTCTTCTTCAGGTCTTCACCCAGCGCCAGCAGTTCATTGATGACGATGGGCGATCGCGAAAGCGCCTTGAGCACACGAATCTGCCCGCGCTCAATGCGCTTGGCGATTTCCACTTCGCCCTCGCGCGTCAGCAGCGGGACCGTCCCCATCTCCCTTAAATACATGCGGACAGGGTCGTTGGTTTTTTCGAGTGCGCCGGGAGTAAGGTCTAGCTCGACGTCTTCGCCGAGTTCTTCGTCTTCTTTGTCGAGCGCGGCAGAAGGCAGTTTGGGGCCTTCCAGCACGTCGATACCTTGCGTACCGATGGTGGTCAGCAGATCGTCGAGGTCTTCGGGACTGTGCACATCGTGCGGGATGAGGTCATTGACCTGATCGTAAGTGAGATATCCCTTCTCTTTGCCTGCGTCGATCAGCTTTTTAATGTCGTCGTATTTGTCGTCTAATGCCAAGACGGATTTCCTCTATGCGCCGCCTGAGCGACGCGAAACGTTGATTGACGATGGGACTTGACGTAGCGGGGCAATGTGCCGCGCGGCACAAACTTTTGGATTATAGCAGCACTGCTGCTGCTCCGCCAATTGGGGAGTTCCCGTCGGATCCGCATCCCCCCCGCCTATGTTGCGAATCTCCAATAAGTTAGATGGCATTCAGCACCGTTTAGTTTCAGGGCACCTCAGCGGCTAAAGCCGCTCTTAGCCTATTTACGGCACGGCTGAAGCCGTGCCCTTCCCGAACTCTGCCGAGCTTCGCCCGTTTCGACCATAAAATCGCATGGTACGGGAAGCCTTCCCGAACTCTGCCGGCTTCGCTCGTTTGGACCAATAAAATCGCACGGTACGGAAAGCTTCCAGAACTCTTCCGAGCTTCGCTCGTTTGGACAGCCGAGGGCGGCTGTCCCTACGTGGACTGTGCCAATCGACGCGAGATTCCTCGCTCTGCGAAGAAAAGCGCTTCGCTCGGAATGATCCGCGAGTCTTATAGCGAACATTCTTACCAACACATTGCTCACGCGGAGCGGGCGGCGCTTTCTTCGCTTCCCAGGCCCATAAGTTCTTTCTTAAGGCGCATCCTTTCCTGCAAAAGGCCCTGCATCTCGGAGGATTGCAAGCCGCGTGATTGCAGTTGCAGCTGCAATTGTTCGAGCTTGCGACGAATTTGGATGCGTTTAAGAGCTCGCACGGCGCCCTCCAGCTGAACGGAGGTCAGCGGCTCGTCGTCTGTGAGCAGAACTGTCGCCAACAGGGCACGGTCGGCCTCCGAAACATCGAGATGGATCGGATCGAACTCCTCAAGTTCGGTGGCGAGCAGCAGCTGAAATAGGGCCTCGGTTGACAGGCCTTCATGAACCCGCTCGGTTTCTAATACATAACGTGCCTGACGAAGCGGATCGAAGCCGCCTTCGTTCAGAACGTCCGGCGAAACCAGAGCCCGAATGAGAATCTTTTCAGCGTCAGTAATCTGAACGGTTGCGGGGCTTTTGATGGTGGCGGCGGAACGGTTCGCGGCTACGTGCTTCAGTTCCTGCCGCAGCAGTCCCGAGTCGATCGCCAGTTTCTGGGCGATGTCGCGCGCCAGTTCATCGCGAACGATGCGGCTGGGAACGCGCTGAATATGTGGCAGCAGATAATTCAGCGCTTTAACCTTGGCTTCGGCTGATTTGGGCGGAAACTGGGCACGCGCGCGTTCAATCAGGTAATCGAAATATCGCTGCGAGTTCTTGAGCGCCTGCGAATAGGCATCTTTCCCTTTACGGCGAATAAACAGGTCCGGGTCGAATCCGCCCTCAAGGGTCAGGACGCGGATGTGGAATTCTTCTTCGACCAGCAATCCCAGCGTGCGCTCGGTGGCGCGGGCGCCGGCGGTGTCGGGATCAAAATTGACCACTACGTTCTTGCCGAAGCGTCCCAACAGCTTTGCCTGAAGTTCCGTAAATGCTGTACCGGAGCTGGCGATTACATTGTGAAATCCTGCCGCGTAAACCGAGATGCAGTCCATCTGGCCTTCCACCAGGATGGCGTAATCGAGTTTACGAATGGCTTCTTTAGCGTGGTCGAGATTGAAGAGTACTCGTGATTTCGAGTAGATGGCAGTTTCAGATGAGTTGAGATACTTTGGGCCGGCTTTTTCGTCGCTCGAAAGCGTGCGTCCGGTGAATGCGATCACTTTGCCGGATTCGCTGGCGATAGGGAAGATGATGCGGTTGCGAAATTTGGAGTAAATGACGGAAACCGGTGGTCCGCCCTTCGTATCGTCGTTGCGAACCGAGTCATTGCGGCCGGCGCGAGCAATCTGCTGTTCTTCCTTCCAGGAGAAAAGGCCGCTTTGGCGCAGGACTTCTTCAGGAAATTCGCCTTTCAGGCGGTCGCGAAGTAGAAAACCTGACTCCGGTGCATAGCCGATGCGGAAGGTGCGGATGGTTTCCTCATCGAGGCCGCGAGATGAGAGATACTGCCTGGCATGGGCGCCCTCGGCGCGACGCAGGCACTCCTGGAAAAATGCGGTGGCGCGCTCGTGAACTTCAAGCAGTTCCTCACGCAGCTTTGCTTCATGCGCCTCAGCCGGACTGCTGAAGGTGGCTTTCGGAAGCGGAATGTTGAATTTCTGCGCGACCGCGCGCACCGCTTCCGGGAAGCTGATGTTCTCAAGTTTCTGGACGAAGCTGAAGATGTCTCCCTTGGCGCCGCACCCGAAACAATAGAAGAACTGGCGGGTCTGGTGGACGTTGAACGACGGCGTTTTTTCGCTGTGAAAGGGGCAAAGCCCGGAGTAGTTCTGGGCTCCGGATTTTTTCAGCTTCACATAGTCGCCCACCACGCGAACGATGTCGGCCTGCTGCTTGAGGGTGTAAGCGAAGTCTCCGGGATTAGCCATTCGGGTGGGAGTCGTCCGCAGGAATTGTGGGCCAGAGGCGGGCGGAAAGAAAGATAGCAGAGCCAATGGGCTGTGGAAAGGCTGTGGGAAAGGGCGATCTTCTGTTAAGTGGGGAGGAAAAAGGTGCTGGGGGCGGAAGGTTATGAAATGGGGATCGTTGAATCAGTTCCCAGGTCTCGCAAAGGCGGCGAGACCTGGGGCACCCGATGAGAGAGGGGCCACCGTCCCCGGCCGTAAGCACTTTAGGTGGAGGGCATCAAGAGAGTGACCTGAATTCCTGGTCGACTCGTCCTATTATTCCCTAGACCCATCCGGGAGGATTTATGGCAGCGAGTCAGGTGGTCCTTTATTTTGACCGGCAGGAAGATGCCCTGCTCTTTACCCTGGCTGCCAGCAAGGTGATGTCAGCCGACGAGCCCAACAAAGCTCCGGACGCGGCGGAAAAGATTGCTACCGAGATCTGCAAGGCCACACGGATCACTACGGAAGGCGTGTTGCGCCCTCCCAGCTCAAACTGAGCGAAGCTGCTACCAACCCTTTGCCGGCAGCGCCTGGCGCCCCTCCCCGCCAGATGCAAAACTCTGTGGATCGTAGTATACGTTTCAAATACCCTTTATAAGTCAGCACCCAGAGGAGCGGGCAATAATGTGGAAGGACGTCCGTATGCAAACACCTACAACGATGTCGAGCTACAGCCAGGCGATGGACAAATTCACCAAATCGGCAACTGCCTTCATGGAAAACGTGCATCATTTAACGCAAGCTCGGGCCGCGTATGAAGAGGCCATGCAGGCCAGCACCGCCATGCGAGCCAGTCTGGATGCCGGTGATCAAGCGCTTCGGTCGCTTATGAAGCAGTTACAGGAAGCGGTCAATCTTCACATTGGCGAGCCCGCAACCGAAAGGAAAAGACCAGAAGCGATAAGAGTTGAAGCGGAGTCGAAAGCCAATGGTGAAAGCACGGGCGGCGACAAAGCAGTTGCGTGAACCGGCAGCGGCGGGAAGACCAGCAGCTAACCCGCAACTGAGATGATTTTCATTCCTGCCGCCACGGAGCGCTTCTACTTACACTTTATTTCGTGCTTCGAAATGTCCTGCTTCACGACGCCGTTCTTGTCGATCACAACGTGCAAAGTGGCGTGATCTACCATGTCGGGCGCGGGTCCCTGAGAAACCAGCTTGATCTTGGTCCCGAAAAACTGCTCTTGCGCAATCCCTTTGGTGTTGGTTTCATTGTGGATGCTCTCTTTGGCGACGTAAAGCGCCCCCGAGGTCTGCCCATAGCCGTTCAGACGGATGGTGGCATTGAAGGAACTGTGAGTGTTGCCATTGGGAGTAGTGTTGAAGGTCATCTCCTGGTGCAGTGTGCCGTTCAGCAAGACGTACTCGCTATTACATTCGTTGTAGACGGTCTGGTCGGTGATCGGCATATCGGTCACCATAGCCTGCGCGAAGGCTGACGGCGCGGTTAACGCCAACACTGCTGATACCAGAATCAGTATTGCGAACTTCTTACGATGAAGCATTTTCTTTTCTCCCATTAATTTTCTGCAGGGGCTAAAGCCCCTCGTTCTCATGCTCTTTCCGGCACGGCTGAAGCCGTGCCGTTCCCGAAGTTAGCAGCACTAATTGCCGCAAGTGGTGGTGTTGCTTACGACCTGCGCGCTGATATTGCCCATGGTGTCCACCACGATGTGCAGCGCCTGGACCAGCGTCATGCCGGCAGCTGCGCCCTGGGCCTTCAAATCTGACTTGAGCTCAACCGTAACGTCGGCTGAGGGATCGTCATTGTTCGAGCTGTAATCGTCGGAGTCGCCGGCTACATAAGCTGCGCCCGTCTTTTGGCCGACTGCAGTCAGGTCATCGGCGGCGGTGATGGCGTAATGGTTCACGCCATTGTCGTTGGTCACCGCGTAGCTGACGTGCACGTTGCCGCTGAGCACTACCGGTTCGCCGACCGAGCATTGGTTGACTGCGCTTTCACCGCTGAGATTGACGTCATAGCTGTTGCTGGCCTGGGCAAATGAAGCCGCGGAAAGCAACAGCAGGCTGGCCGCAATCAGCGCGTATTTAGAACTACGAAGCATGAGATTTCCTCCGTACCGTTGTTTCGAACTTCTTCGCAATAGTTCCGTGCGATTCAACTGCGCGGAACCGGCATTTCGTCTTTTTGGGGGAGACCGCAACTAGGGCAGGTTGAATCGGCGGTGTGCAGATAAATCCTGCATTTTGGGCAAGGCATGCCGACGAGCATCCGCCGCGGTCCTGGCTTGGAGGCTGTTTTTCCTCCAGCGACAGGTGTCACCGCACTACTGTGCTGCTGGACCGCGGCGTAGCCCTCTTTAAAACCCATTTCGCGTCCGCTGGCGTAACCAGCTTCGTATCCCGCTCGATACATACCGGCGAATTCGCCGGGGACGGGATTGAGCTCGTGACCATTGGAGTTGGTGATATCTTTCATAAATTCAGTCCCGGTTGAGCGCGAGTGATGTGCGCTCGTTCAGAAGTAGAGTCGCGACGATGGTTTGTCCGCGGCGCACGACTGCAGCGATTACTGTTTCTGTCTGGGTGGCCGCGTTTGCGCCATTCGCTGTGAACGCGCCGGTGCCGGTTACGGTGATGGTTACCGAGCCAGCTGTTGTGTCCTTGAAGAAGAAGGTTACGGTATTTGAGCCGCCGGGGATGTTCAAATTCGAGCCGGTTACAGCGGTTGTGCAAGTGTTGTTGGTATAGAAGGAAGCGCCGGCTGACGGACTTGCCGAGGGCGTCAGCGTTTCTGTGGCACTCACGTTAGCCGTGTTGCCCGCAGTATCACGGGACTCGATTGTCAGCGCGGTCGAGCATACTCCTGAGTTAACGGTCACAGGAGCGCTCGTAAAGACCAATTTCGACGCTGGTGCGGAGATCAGGAGCGTGCCGGTAGTCTGAACAGTTCCGCCGCCAGTTGCCCGTACTGTAAAGGAAAACGTGCCTGCAGCCGCTGCCGCGGTGGTGGTCAGAGTCAGTGTCGTTGCATTCGCTGGGCAGACTGGCGGGTTAGTAATGCTGGCTGGCGAAAAACTGGCTGTTACACCACTGGGCAAAGCAGAATTAACCGAGAACGAGATAGTGCTGCTGTTTCCGTGATCGTCGACGCAGACTGGGTACGTCGCACTCCCGGCCACTCCTGTCGTCAGTACGCCGGCTTGAGTACCGACCGTTACCGAGTCGAGCGTGATCGCATCGGTGAACGTGGTCTGCGCCTGCAATCCTGAGGTCTGCCCGGTGGCAATGAGCGTGAACTTAATATCCCCGTCGTGGTCGTCGGGAGAGAACTGATTGTTAAAAATGTTTCCATTCTGGTCGGCGGTTGCGTACAGGTCGGGGTGGGTATCAACCAGCGGCGACTCGACCAAACTCAGAGTGACAATTTCGCCCGGCTGCCATCCCGAACCGCTGATGGTAACGATCGAGTCCGGCGCATAGTCGGCCTGGTCGGTCATCAGGGTGGCAGTCTGCGCCATCGCCACCCCTTTCAGGGCGAGGGCGAGAAGGAGGCCAAGAGCGAATTGCAGTGCGCGCTTCATTAGTTCACCGTCGCCGAGAGGCACGCTGTAACACGCTTGGCCCCGGTTGTAGTGGTAATGCTGAGGTCGAGTGCGTCATTGAGTGCGATAGAAGGCACGTTGAAGCTGCCCGCATTCGCCCCGAACGTGGTGGTGCAGGTCAGAGTGTTCGATAATGTTCCTGCAGCGCCGCCGTTCTTATTGATCTGGATGGTCGCAGTTCCCGCGTCGGTCTGGCAGCGGAGGTTAACTGCGGTCATGGGACCAATCAGGTTTGCGAAGAAGCTCTTCTGGCTGAAAGTTGTGTCGAGCGCTGTACTGTTGTTGTCAGCGCCTGCGACGTAGCAGATCGTCCGAGTGGTTTGATTTGCCGGCAAGTCAGCCGCCGCCATTGCGCGGAATGTAGGTGCACCGCTCGCGCCGCTCGGGGATGCGAAGACCTGGTTGGCTGCGGTGTTGGTGGAGTTGACTCCAGTTCCGCCGTTCGCGACTGCAACTATGCCCGTAACGTTACCCGCGGTTGTGGCGACACCTGCGGTAGTAGCGCTTGCGGCGTTGCCGGAAGTGTTGACATTAATAGTGGCCGGCAGCGACAACGTTACGCCACCGGTAGCCGCACTAACGCTTACCTGATTCGCTGTGCCCGTGAGGCTGGTCACGCCCGAGTTGTTGAGAGTAACCGTCCCACCCAGGGCCACTGAACCGCCACCCGATAAACCAGTACCTGCGGTCACCGTAACTGAGCTGTTTGCCAGCATGGCATTGGTGACACCGGCATTGGGAATTGAGATCGTGCCGGTAGTAGTGATCGGTCCGCCGGTCAATCCCGCTCCGGTGCTGACCTGGGTCACGGTTCCGGTGCCTGCGCCAGGGAAAGTCTGGCCTGGGGCGAAGGTGATAAGGCCGGTGCTGCCAGCGATCGACAGTCCATCTGCAGTTGGGGTGCAAGGCGCACTGTTACAGAACTGGAAGTTCCAGTTCGGGGTCGTGCCGTCCTGAGCCACAATCCTGAAAAGATGAACATTGTTTCCGGTGTTAGTGGCTTCCATGTCGAAGGGGAAGGAGGCCTTCTGGGCACCATTGGCGGAAGGAGGAATTAACA
>Ga0066687_10000407_pt1 | contig 11318 bp, 10 predicted proteins | sample GraSoiAngelo_136_FD_65630 | JGI IMG/M metagenome (GOLD analysis project Ga0066687, IMG submission 65630) | Grasslands soil microbial communities from the Angelo Coastal Reserve, California, USA - 14_0929_09_20cm | ecosystem: Environmental > Terrestrial > Soil > Grasslands | place: USA... | reverse complement strand
AGAAAGCCATTTTTGCGCGCGAAGCGCAGCAGCGCCACCACATCTCTGCCCATGCCGACCTCGGGACGCAGGACGTCCCCCAGAACGAGCCGGCCGCCGGGCTTCAACAGACGCTTGATCACCGCGAACGCGGCATCGAGCTCGGTCGGTGTCATGTATTGCGCGACCGAATTCATCACCGCCAGATCGACCGATTTCTCCGTCATCTACCGCAAGTCATCGAGCGAGCGCACCCGGATTTTGGTGTTCGGAGCAAAACGCGCGATCAGCCGGCCGCGCACGCCAGGCGCGGGCTCCGCCAGGATCAGCTTGCCACAGGCCTGCGCCACTTTGGCTGCGAACAGCGCTTCGCCGCAGGCATAATCAAGCACCACGGCATCAGGGGAGGAGATGTAACCGATGATGTCTTTGGCGATCAGCTGAAAGTGAAGTTCGCGATGCAGCTTGCTCGCATAAATAGTGTGGGTGGAATCGTAATAGTCGATCCATTCGTCCATTTGGCGCAGGCGTCCGGTAGGGCGGGCTCCGACAACGGAACCCGGCGATGAGGTAGTGCGTTAGATGGTCCGGCGGCCGGTGTCCATGCCGTCAACAATCCCATTTGGTAACAGGAAGGTGCATGGTGAGCAAAGCAAAGGCCGACAAAGTCTCCCCCGATCTCGATACACCCACCGATATGCCGCAAGCAGCAGTGGACAAGATTTCCGCGTCGCTGAACACATTGCTGGCCGATGCCTTTGCGCTGTACGTCAAAACCAAGAACTTCCACTGGCATGTCAGCGGCCGGCATTTTCACGATTACCATCTGATGCTGGATGAGCAATCAGATGCGATTTTCGCCACGACCGACCAGCTCGCCGAGCGCGTTCGCAAGCTCGGCGGCGTCACGCTGCGCTCAATCGGGCAAATCGGAAAACTGCAGACCATCAAGGACAATAACGATGACTATGTGCCGCCTCGCGAAATGTTGCGCGAGCTGATGGAAGACAACAAGCAGATGGCGGCTGCGATGCGCAAAGCCCACAAGCTCGCCGATGATAATGAGGATTCCGGCACCGCGGGATTACTCGAGACTTTCATCGATGAAACCGAGCGCCGCACCTGGTTCCTGTTCGAGGCCAGCCGCCAGGAAGGCAGCAACGCCGCCTGAAGCACGACGAAGATCGTCATGCTGCATCAGTCGCCGAATGACTAGTCCGCTCGTTTCCAGAGCCTGAGCAGCGGTCCGGTTTCTCCCCGCACCGGATCGGTCTTGGGTAGCTTGACCTGCGGAATAGTTTTCAGCGCCTTGCGATGATTTTCCGGTGTTGGCCGCGTGATCTGCATCTTGGGACCCGGCGGATAAGCGCCGACTACGGAAAAATCCGAGCTGGCGGAAAGGCATCGATGCCCAGTGCCGGCCGGTAGGATGGCGACGTCGCCGGCCGCGACATCGATTTCCTTGCCGCGCTCGCCGCCGAACTGCACGCGGGCATTGCCGCGCGCGACGCCGAGCGCTTCATGAACCGTGGCGTGATAGTGCAGATAGTCGTAGATGCCGTTGCGCCACATGTCCCCCCAATTGTTGGCGCCGAACAGGTCTTCGATGGTCTTTTCGGGGTGATCGTTGGCGACATCGATCGCCTGCTCATAGACCAGAAGCGGCATCGGATTGTTCGGGACCAGACCGTCGTCCTTGAAGACAAAGGTGAGCGGTTCGAGATCCTCGCTGACAACTGACATGATCATTCTCCGCCGCTTGAAGAATAGATCGGATTCAACCCGTGTCAGCGCCTGACGTTCCCTTTGCGGTACCATTGGGAATTTCAAACACCAGGCAGGTGGTGGTGGCGTGCGCCAGCAGCCGGCCTTTCGCGTCGGTGATCCGCGCTTCGGCGGTGGCCGCACGTCGACCGACGCTGAGGATGCGGCCTTCGCTGCGCACCGGGCCGGTGTCGTCGGTCATCCCCTTGATGAAGCTGATCTTGAATTCGAGCGTGGTGTAGCCGCTGCCCGACGGCAGCATGGTGTGTATCGCCAGCCCCATCACGGAATCCAGCAAGGTCGCGGCGTAACCGCCGTGGACCGATCCGATCGGGTTGTAGTGCCGGAAGCCCGGGATGCTGTGGATCACCACCAGCCCCGGCTCGGCGCTGGAATCAAACGGTTCGATGGTCTGCATGATCGGCGGCGCCGGCAAGCTGCCGTCGAAAATAGCACGGACGAAATCAAGCCCTGACATCGAGGCCATGATCTCCGGCGGGGTTACGCCGTATTTGACTTCGGGGGGTGCTCGGTCGTGCATGACTGTGAGTTCCTGGCCTGTATGATGATGACCATCATACTATATGTTCGGCTGGTGCGCCACCCACAATTCGTCGCGCCCGACACGACCCCGGGCACGTCGAGTTGAAGGCAGTTGAGGGTGGCAGCCTTACGCGCTCTTGTTCGCCCGCATCAGATCGGCAAAACGCTTGAACAAATAATGCGAGTCGCGCGGGCCGGGCGAGGCCTCGGGATGATACTGCACCGAGAATACCGGCCTGCCTTCGAGCTGGATGCCGCAATTGGAGCCGTCGAACAGCGAGACATGGGTCTGGGTTGCGCCCTGTGGCAAGGTCGCCTGATCCACCGCGAAGCCATGGTTCATCGAGGTGATTTCAACCTTTCCGGTGGTCTCGTCCTTGACCGGATGATTGGCGCCATGATGGCCTTGATGCATCTTCGTAGTCTTGGCGCCGACCGCGAGCCCGAGCATCTGGTGGCCGAGGCAAATTCCAAAAGTCGGCGTGCCGGAGTCGATAACCTTCTGAATAACCGGCACCGCGTACTTGCCGGTCTCGGCGGGATCGCCGGGACCGTTCGAAAGGAACACGCCGTCCGGCTTCATCGCCAGAATATCTTCAGCCGATGTGGTCGCCGGCACTACCGTTATCTTGCAGCCTTCTCCGGCGAGCAGCCGCAGGATATTCCGCTTGATGCCGTAGTCGATCGCGACCACGTTGAATTCAGGCTGGATTTGCCGGCCGAAGCCTTTTCCCCACGCCCACGGCGTTTCGTCCCAGGTGAAGCGCTGGCCGGATGTCACCATCGGCACCAGGTCCATGCCTTCCAGGCCGGGCCATTCGCGCGCTTCTTGCTTTAATCCGTGCAGGTCGAATTGGCCGTCCTTGGCGTGCGCGATCACCGCGTTGGGCATGCCTTTGTTGCGGATCAGCGCCGTCAGCGCCCGGGTGTCGATACCGGACAGGCCGATGATCCCGCGCGCTTTCAGCCATTGATCGAGATGACGCGTGGCCCGGTAGTTCGACGCGTCAGTGATGGCCGCACGCAGAATCACGCCACGCGCGCCCGGCGTTGCCGCCATGTTCACGGTCTCGATATCTTCGTCGTTGGTGCCGACGTTACCGATATGGGGGAAGGTGAAAGTGATGAGCTGTCCAGCGTAGGACGGATCGGTCAGAATCTCCTCATAGCCCGTCATTGCGGTATTGAAGCAGACTTCACCGACCGCCTGGCCTTGCGCGCCAAGGCCGAAGCCCTCCAGCACGGTACCATCGGCAAGCACGAGGAGCGCGGTCGGTTTGTGATCCGGCCAGGCTGAAGCGTTTTCCGATTGGGTCATGAGCGCATTACATAGTCGTCGCATGCTGTGGCGTCAAAGCCGGAACTGGCGGATTCACATGCAGATTGCGTATATTTGACAGCCAGCGCCTGGGTTTTAAGCTGCGCTTTCCTCCGTCAGCCTGTTTTCATCAGCTTTTGCCGGTCTGGAACGGTGCATGGACGATGCGACGCCGATTTTGCTGGTTCCGGGTCTCGCCGGCTCGCCGCGGATTTATGCGCCGCTGGTGCCCGCGTTGTGGCGGTACGGCCCGGTCAGTGTCCCCAACCACATTCGCGACGACCACATGGACGCGATCGCGCGGCGGATCCTGGCTGAGGCCCCGCCGCGTTTCGCGCTGGCCGGACATTCGATGGGCGGCTACATCGCGTTCGAAATCATGCGGCAGGCGCCCGACCGGGTGGCGAAGCTGGCGCTGATCAACACCCAGGCGCGACCCGATACGCTTGAAGCCACCGCGCGCCGGCGTAGCCAGATTGCGCGCGCGCAAGCCGGCGAATATCACGCCGTGCTGGATGATCTATTCGCGGGATTTGTTCATCCGTCACGGCTTGAGGACGCTTCCTTGCGGAAATTGGTTCACGAGATGGGCGACGATATCGGCGCGGACGCCTTCGTGCGTCAGCAGAGCGCTATTATCAGCCGCCCGGACTCGCGCCCGACGCTTGCGGCGATCAGGTGCCCGACCTTGGTGCTGACCGGGGACGAGGACAACACCATCCCGAATTCGCTGTCAAAGGAGATGGCCGGCGGCATTCATGGAGCCGAACTCAGGATCCTCGCGCAATGCGGTCACCTGCCGCAAGTCGAGCAGCCGCAGGCCACGGCGGAAGCTTTGGTGCAATGGCTTTCCAACTCAGTTGTCTCGATGCCGCGAACCGCCTAGATCAGTGCTTGCAATGATGCGGCCCCAAGCCGGCGAGAGGATATGACCATGCTGCGCGATGACATCAACAACGCGGTAAAGGATGCGATGCGCGCCAAGGACGAGCGCAAGCTTTCCACGCTGCGCATGGTCAATTCGACCATCAAGAACGCGGACATCGAGGCGCGCGGGCAGGGCAAGCCGCCGCTCAGTGACGCCGATCTGCTTGGCGTGCTGCAGAAGATGATAAAACAGCGTCAGGAGGCGGTCGAGCTCTATGACAAGGGTGGCCGCGCCGAACTCGCCGCGCAGGAGCGCGAGGAGATCGCGATCATCTCTGGCTATTTGCCGACGCAAATGTCGGAAGCTGATATGAAAGCAGCGATTGCGGCGGTGATCGCCGAGACTGGCGCTGCCGGGATCAAGGACATGGGCAAGGTGATCGGCGTGCTGAAGGCGAAATGCGCGGGGCAGATGGATTTCGGTAAAGCCAGCGGCATGGTGAAGGCGGCGCTGACGGGGTGAGTTGTATGCGGCACGAGCCCGAATGTGCGCCTCCGCTCGGCGGCCATTACCGCTCGACGCCGTCATTGCCGGCCAACGGGTCGCGCGAATGCGCGCCCGATGACAGGCTCCGCGAAGCAATCCATGGTGCGGCATCGCCAGATCGAAGATGGATTGCTTCGTCGCTTACGCTCCCGTGCGCAAACGCGTCGCGTTTGTCGCAGGCAATGACAGACTTTGCAGCGTCGACTCAACCTCGTCATTGCGAGCGCAAATGAATTCGCGGCGTTTCATTCAATCACCTCGTCGGCGCGGGCGAGCAGCGTCGGTGGGAGGGTCAGCCCGAGCGCCTTGGCGGTCTTCAGGTTGACCACCAATTCAAATCTCGTTGGCTGTTCCACCGGAAGATCGCTTGGGCGCGCGCCTCGGAGGATACGGTCCGTCAACGCAGCGGCCCGCTTGTAGTTTTCGTCGTTGCTGGGACCATAAGACATCAGCCCGCCATCCCGCGCCTCCGGTGGAAAGGAATGGATGGTGGGAAGCTTATGTGCGAGCGCGAGGTCGGCAACTTGTTTGCGGTGTCCGAACATTGTGTTGTCGCTCATGAAAACGGCTGCTTGCGCCTTGGCTCGCAACACGTCGTCGAACGCCGGGCTCAGATCGTCGACTCCACCGAGCGGCCGCGAAAAGATTTCTATTCCGCGCGCCGAAGCCGATGTTCGGATACTCTCCAGCGCGGTGTCGTGTCCCGGAAAAGACGAGCTCCAGAACACGGCGGTACGCGTCATGCCCGCGATGGCGTCGATCAGCAGCTCTAGCCGCTTGCCGCCGAGTCCAGCCTCGCTGTAGGTCACTCCGGTGAAGTGCCCGCCCGGGCGCGCAAGACTCTCCACGATGCCGAGCTCCACCGGATCAGGCACGAATGCGAACACGACCGGGATATTCAGCTTGGCGTTCTTCAGCGCAACCACAGCGGGCGAGGTGATCGCTATGATGACATCGGGCTTACGCAAAGCGAGCTGATCGACAAGAGCCGTCAAGCGGCTGGAGTCTCCCTCGCCACCCAGAAGGTCGATTTGAGCTTCATCATAGCCGAGCTTGCCGAGCGCATCGAACAGCAGCTTAATGGCCGTGCGCCTCGGGTACCCGCTGTGCAGGATGCTGATCCGCTGCCGCTGCTGAGCTTCAGCGGCAAGCGGCAAAGCCATAGCCGCACCGATCAAGAAATCTCGCCGCCGCATAGCCGCCTCCCGCCCGTAAACGGGGCATCGTATCACGGAATCTAAGCCAAGCGGACGCAAGAACTCAGCTCGAGCATATGCTTTTCGAACTTGCTCAACATAGAGACATTGCCCTGAGCAGAATTTGCAAGCGCTTGCCGGGCGTAAAATAATCCTATTCACTAGAACTATTGGTAGGCAATGGTCTCTTTTGAGGGACTTGATTTCAAACAGCTGCTTTTTATACACCTCGCGTGATCGATTTAGCGGCACCCAGAAAAGGGGAAAGCAATATGTCCGACTTGATAGGAAAGCACGCCATCGTCGTCGGCGCCGGCATGGGCGGCTTGGCGTTCGCTAAAGCGCTCTCTGGCCATTTTGATCATGTTACGGTTCTTGATCGCGACACTTTGCCCGCAGATGTCCGGCCGCGCCACGGCACGCCGCAGGCCCGTCATCTTCATGTGCTGCTTGCGGGTGGGCTAACAGCACTTAACAAACTTCTTCCAGGCATTGAGGCAGAGCTTGAGCGGGCGGGCGCGGTCAGGCTGTCGAGCCAAGACGCGCATTTGGAGCGACCCGGCTTCGATCCATTTCCCCAACGTGAACTCGGTGTAAGTTGGTTGTCTATTTCGCGTCCGCTGCTTGAATTCACAACGCGTCAAGTTGTCCAGCGACAAAAGAATATTGAATTGCTCGGAGATTGCCGGGTCAGGGAATTTATTGCTTCGCCTGACGGGTCGGCCGTCACAGGCGTTCGTTACGAATGCAATGGCCGGAACGAAACCGTTTCGGCTGACCTTGTTGTGGATGCTTCCGGTCGCGGCGTGTTGGCACTTGCCGCATTGGCTAGCACGGGTGTTTCGAAACCTGAGGAGACCGAAATCGGGATGGACATAGCCTACTCGACGGCGGTTTTTGAATGTCCAGAGGACGCGCCGCCTTCTTGGAAGATGGTGATGGTTCTGCCTTCCGCTCCCAACGATAGCCGCGGCGCTATACTGTCTCCGATAGAGGACAACCGATGGATTGTAAGCGTTAGCGGCAATCACGGCGATGTGCCCCCCGGCGACGCAGAGGGATTTCTTGAATTCGTCAAAGGAATGCGCACCACGACGATTTTTGAAGCCATCAAAGGTGCAAAGCCTGTCGGAGGAATTATTCGTTATGCGCTGCCTTGCAGCGCGCGCCGGCATTTTGAGGCGGTTCAACGCTTTCCACGCGGCTTACTGCCTGTTGGAGATGCGATCTGTCGCTTCAACCCGGTATTTGGGCAGGGCATGAGCGTCGTCGCTCAGGAGGCAGTCATTCTCGAGCGCCTGCTCAGCGCAAGGGCCGGGGATATTGATCCACTCGATGGGTTGGCGCCGGCTTTTTTTGCCGAAATCCAGCCCGTGTTAGAGACGCCATGGGGAATCGCCAACGGCGATTTTATATACCCCAAGACGAGCGGTCAGCGGCCGGCGGATTTTGAGCGGAGGCTTCAGTTCAACATCGCTCTGGTTCGCTTGGGCGCTCAAGACCCCTCTATCCATAAGCTGATGATGGAGGTCAACCATTTGCTCAAGCCGCAAAGCGCTCTACGCGAGCCTGCGCTCGCTGAGCGCGTGGCCAAGCTTATGGCGGCACCGCCGTGAATATGTGAGCGGGCAATGTCCTTACAAGTTAAAGGCCGTGCAGAAACCCAAGAAGAAGCTCGTTCACAGCGGATGCACGCTCCCGCTGAATCCAATGACCTGCGCCCTGCATGATATGGCAGCCGCGCAGTCCCGGCAGTAGCCGCGCATGTCTGGAGCCACCGCGCGGTAGCCGGCATCAGCCAAGGCTTGCATCTGCGCTCGCCACGAAATCCAAAGCTCAGGAAGGCCGTGACACAAGAGCACCAGAGGACCGTTTCCCTGGATGGCGACTTTCATCCGCAGCCCGTTTACATCCAGGTGCTCAAAGGTTGGTTCGGTCATGGAGAATTGCTTCCGGGTCCAAAGGGGACGAACTCGTTGAATTTTGGTTTCCGGAGCTTGCCGCCAAAGCGACGTGCGTGCGAAGGAGGACGTGAGAACACGGTCGGAGAGGGTTTATACCGAGGCGGCAATCGTCTAGCGTAGCGAAATGCTGACCGAAACCTCAGATTATGCCGGCCTCTACCGCAATTTCCGCTGGCAGGTCCCGGCGCGCTTTAACATCGCCAGCGCTTGTTGCGATCGCTACGCCGACGGCGCCAACCGGTTGGCGCTGATCTATGTGGACGAGGACGGCGGGGCTACCCGCACTTCGTTCGATGAGATGCGCGCGCTGTCCAGCCGCTTCGCCAACGTATTGAAGGCTGACGGGTTATCGCGAGGCGACCGGGTCGCGGTGTTTCTGTCGCAGTCGCTGGAGCTGCCGATCGTGCATCTGGCGGCATTTCGGTCTGGCCTGGTGTCGGTGCCGCTATTCACGCTGTTCGGCGAGGACGCGCTGGAGTTTCGTCTCGCCAATTCCGGCGCCAAGGCGGTGGTCACGGACGAAGGCGGCTGGGACAAGCTGTCGAGGATCCGCGAGCGGCTGCCTTACTTGCAGGATATCTACGTCACCAGCGAGGCCATTCACGCCGGCGCCAAATCGTTCTGGTCGTCGATCGAAACCGCGTCCGAAGAGTTCGCGACCATCGATACCTCAGCCGATGACCCGGCGATCGTTATTTACACTTCGGGTACCACAGGAAATCCCAAAGGCGCGTTGCATGCTCATCGCGTGATGCTCGGTCATCTGCCGAACGTCGAGATGGTGCACGATTTTATGCCGAAACCTGGCGACGTGATGTGGACCCCAGCCGACTGGGCGTGGATCGGCGGACTGTTCGACGCGCTGTTCCCGGCTTGGTATCATGGCGTGCCGGTGGTCGGGCATCGCGCGAAAAAATTCGAACCGCAGGCCGCGATGCAGCTGATGGCCGATCATGCCGTGCGCAACGTGTTCCTGCCGCCGACGGCACTGAAGCTGATGCGTCAGGCGCAGGTGAAACATCCCGCCGTCAAGTTGCGCAGCATGTTGACCGGCGGTGAATCGCTTGGCGCCGAACTGCTGGACTGGGTACGCGAGACCTTCGGCATCGATGCCCATGAGGTGTATGGCCAGACCGAATGCAATCTGGTGGTCGGCAACAATTCGAAGCTGTTTCCGATCCGGCCGGGTTCGATGGGGCGCGCCACGCCGGGCTTCGACGTGCGCATCGTCAACGAGCGCGGCGAGGAGCTGCCGACCGGCGAGCGCGGCATCATTGGCGTGCGCCAGCCCAACCCATGCACCATGATCGAGTATTGGAAAAATCCGGAAGCCACCGCAAAAAAATATGCCGGCGAGTTTCTGCTGACCGGCGATCTCGGGGTTACCGATAGCGACGGCTATTTCTGGTACGTCAGCCGCGAGGACGACGTGATCACGTCAGCGGGATATCGCGTCGGGCCATCGGAAATCGAGCATACGCTGTTGAAGCATCCTGCGGTGGCGCTGTCGGCGGTGGTCGGCATTCCCGATCCGATCCGCACCGAGTCGATCAAGGCCTGGATTGTGCTGCGGCCAGGATTCGAACCGAGCGAGGCGCTCGCTCGCGAGATCCAGGACTTTGTCAAAGTGCAGCTCGCGGCGCACGAGTATCCGCGCTTCGTCCAATTCACCGATAACCTGCCGATGACGCCGACCGGCAAGGTGCTGCGGCGCGAACTGCGCGCGCTGGGTTAGCGTTTCTTGCACCTCGCCCCCGCTTCGCGGCGCGTCCACTCCGGTGGCCATGTAATCGAAATACGCCGCGGTACATTCTTCTTCATGAGCTTCGCAAGCGTAGTGCAATCCAGGCAAGCTTGGCTATGATGTGCCTCAGCACTATCACCGGCCACCAACTGCGCCGGAGGCGAGTTGGGTAACTACATGCGTCATCGGGCTTTGCTGATCGCGGCCACCTCGGTCGTTTTCCTCTCCTGCTGTGCCGGCGCTGAAGCGCAGCAGCAGGTAATCGGAGCTCCGCCCGAAGCCTTCAACATGCGGCTGGTCGGCAGCAATGATTTGCAGGCGCGCAGCGCCTATCAGCCGACCATCCATCATCAGGGCGACCGCTGGATCGCCTATATCGGACACCACGGCGGCACCGATGCCGTTCCCGCTCCCCTCAATCCAATCACCGGGAAGGCCGAACCGAACGGCACTTCGATCCTCGACGTCACCGATCCGGCGCATCCGCAATACCTGCGCCACATCCCTGGGCAAGAGGGAAAATATGAAGGCGGCGGCGCGCAGATGGTGCGTGTCTGTGACGGCAAGGCACTGCCCAAGGGTGACCGCAATGCGGTTTATATGCTGCGCACCTTCGGCAGCGAGGCGCATGAAATCTGGAACGTCGCAGAGCCCGCCAATCCTGTTCTGATCACGCGGCTCGGCGGACTAAAGGACACGCACAAGAGTTGGTGGGAATGTGACACCGGCATCGGGTTTCTGGTGTCCGGCGCGCCGGACTGGCGCACCCGCCGCATGACGCAAGTCTACGATCTCAGCGATCCCGCGCATCCGCTCAAGATCAGGGATTTTGGCCTTTCCGGGCAGGAGCCCGGCGCAACCGGCGCGGTGCCGACCGAATTGCACGGGCCGATCTCGGCTGGCCCGGAAGCCAACCGGGTCTATTTCGGATATGGCACCAACAAGGGCGGCATCTTGCAGATCGTCGATCGCGACAAACTGATCAACGGACCGAAAGAGCCGACGCCGGATAATCTGCGCTTGCCGGAAATCTCGCGGCTAAACCTGTCCGCGTTCAACGGCGCGCATACGACGTTTCCGTTGAGGGGGATGCCGATTGCCGAATTCGCCCGCGACAAGGATGGCAATTCCCGCGACATCGTGATGATCGTCGACGAGGCGATCCTGAACGAATGCAACGAGCCACGGCAGATGGTGTGGTTCGCCGACGTCAGCGTCGAGAGCCGCCCGATGATGATTTCGAGCTACACGGTTGCCGAGGCCAGCGGCTCATTCTGCGAGCGGGGAGGGCGGTTCGGCGCGCACTCCTCCAACGAGAGCATGGCGCCGGTCTACTACAAGAAGATGGCGTTCATCGCCTTCTTCAATGCCGGCGTGCGCGCGCTCGACATTCGCG
>Ga0066687_10000406_pt1 | contig 11327 bp, 10 predicted proteins | sample GraSoiAngelo_136_FD_65630 | JGI IMG/M metagenome (GOLD analysis project Ga0066687, IMG submission 65630) | Grasslands soil microbial communities from the Angelo Coastal Reserve, California, USA - 14_0929_09_20cm | ecosystem: Environmental > Terrestrial > Soil > Grasslands | place: USA... | reverse complement strand
CCGCCGTCTGACGTGCGTGATCGGCGGCTTCCTTCTGATTTTTAGCGAGTGCCATCTCGTTGCGCAGGGATTTGGCTTTACTTCCATTCAGAACGCCAAAGACAGCGGAAGCGAGGAGAAGAAATGCTGAAATAGCGATGAGCGGCTTGGGAGAGTTCACGAGATTTGGCGGGAGTAACTTTTTACACGAAATCCGGCCCAATTAGCAATAGGAAATCACAGGCAACGGCTCCCAGCTCATGGCAGCAAGCCCCAGCTGGTTGCACGCTGCCCAAGCCCAACCTATAGGTCATCCGCATGGGTCAACAACACCGCGTCCGCGCCAAGCGCAAACGCCGTAAGGCTTATCTCGAACGCAGAAAAGCCAAGCTCAAAGCCATGCCGCGCGAGCCGGCGCGCGCCAAACCAAAGAGGGCAGCACCACCGCCGGCGACGGTAGCGGCGGGATAAGCGCCGTGCGCGCTCGCTATCTTATCGTGGATGGTCACAGCGCGATTTTCGGTTGGCCGGAATTGCAACGGCTCCACTCCCGTCGCACCTCGCTCGCGCGCGATGCCCTGGTCAAAAAACTGCGCGATTACCAGGATTTTACCGGTGTTCGCGTCGTCGTAGTCTTCGACGGGAAGGGAAGCTCCGCCACTGAGCAATCCGAGCCGCACAGCGTCCAGGTTTTTTATTCGCGCGCCGGACAAACGGCCGACGCGATTATTGAGCGACTCGCGAGCAAGTACGCCAAAAAATTTGATCTGACCGTAGCGACCGCGGATTTGCTGGAACGGGAAACAGCGATTGCCTTCGGGGCTGAATGTATCTCGATTGCTAACCTGCGGGCGGTGATTAACGAAGCAGTGCCGGATTAGGCGGCGCCAAGCAATTCTCTTTGCAGGCGCGCGCGCCGCGCATTGTAGCGGGCCGTTGCCAGCACTCGCGCCAGCACACAATAAAGTTGTTCCGTCGGCAAATTCTTACTGACGTAGCCGCTTGCACCGGCACGCATTGCCGCGCGGACTTGCGCCTCGTTGCAACCTTTTTCGGTAAACACCACGATCGGCAGTCGGGAATCGATCGCGCGAACGGACGTGATCAAAGAGGTTGTGGTACCGTTTTGTGACTTGAGATCGACAACAACCACTTCGCAGCGATTTTGGCCAAGCCAATCGAGGGCCTTGTCTGCTTCGGGCGAAGCATTGCAAGGATGACCTCTTTCGGAGAGATAGGCGGCGAGAAATTCGGCAAGCTTGGGGTCACTATCAACGAGGAGGAACTCGGTGGCGCAATAATAGTTTTGCATTGCTATAAATTCAATATTTACAATAGCAACAACCTTGCCAGCCCTTTCCGGGCAGGGACAAAATAAAACGCTTATCATAAAATCTTTACGCATGATCAATGGAAATTCCACGCGCTCAAACTGCTCTTTTGATCATTGCCGCGGTCACTACGCCATCCCGCTCCGCCGTCTGGAACGACCACCCCAGCTCTCCTACTTTACCTTGCCTTCTAACTTCTTCACCCGCTCAAAAAACTCCCCCAGCCGTCTTACCCACGCCAATTGCAGCTTTGCTTCCTTCAGCGGTACCGACGGCGTCGCCCACCATACTCCGCCATTGAGATTCTTTGAGACACCAGTCTGTGCCCCGATCATTGTGCCGTCGGCGATCTCAATGTGCCCAATGATACCGGCCTGACCGCCGATCATTACTCGCTTGCCGATTCGCACACTCCCAGCAATTCCGGTCTGCGCAGCTATCACCGTGTCTTTGCCGATTACCACGTTGTGCGCAACCTGCACCAGATTATCAATCTTCGCCCCGGATTGAATCCAAGTCCGACCAAACCGCGCCCGATCGATGGTCGTATTCGCACCGATTTCGACATCGTCGTCGATTTGGACAATTCCGATTTGCGGCACTTTCTCTTGACCTTTCGCTGTCATTTCGAACCCGAAGCCGTCTGCGCCGATGACCACCCCACTGTGCAGAATCACTCGGGCCCCGAGTCGGCACCGTTCTCTGATAACGACTCGCGGATAAATCATACAGCCCTCTCCGATCGCGACGTCGTGTCCGATGTAGCTGCCAGCTCCGATGACCGTGCCTGCTCCGATACGCGCCCCCGGTTCGATCACGACCAACGGTTGAATGGAAATGCCATCGCTCAAATTTGCCCGCGGATGAACGACTGCGCTCGGATGAATTCCCGGCGCGAATTTTATCGGCAGCGGCGCGAACTTGAAGATAATCTGCTCGAATGTTTTCGCCGGATTTTGTACTCGAATGGCGGCGGCCCCGATTTGTTCGGAGAAATCAGTCGGAACAATGACAGCGGCAGCGCGGGTCTTGCGCAGTTGCGGAAGGTAACGCGGATTATTGAAAAACGAGATTTCATGGGCGGTGGCTTCGGCCAACGAAGCTGCGCCGGTAATTTTTGTGTTGGGATCCCCCTCCAGCTTTCCGCCGGACAACTTCGCGATCTCTTCCAAAGTAAGCGTCACAATTCTCTTCTAAATTGTAGAGGCGCTTGTGCCAAGCGCCTATCCGATTTAGAGAAACGCGAGGTGTCGCGTCCCAAACATTCCGAAAATATCCGCCAAGATCACTAAGAGGCCCTGGAAACACGCTTCACCCATTCTGTCATCCCGAACGTAGTCGAGGGATCTCTAACTTCCTGAATGGCTCGAGATGCCTCGATTTCGCTCGACACGACTAGGGAGCGCTCACTTTTTCGCACCCCGCTCGCACTGTGAGGCTCTTCCGCGTCACCACTTGTGGATACACCCAGTTAGGTATTCGATGCGTCGAAAATGCTCTGAATAGATTTGTCGAGCATGGCGTTGAACTCTGCATCAGACTGCTGAGCTGTCAGCCCTTCAACCAGCGCGCGGGAAAAGCTGGCGACCACGCCATGTTGTTTGCGCAGACGATTGTTTGCTTCTTCCCGGGAATAGCCGCCGGAGAGCGCAACGACCCTCAAAACTTTGGGATGCTTGACAAGCTCAGCGTAAAAGTCGTCCTGCTCCGGTAGCGTAAGCTTGAGCATGATAAATTGTCCACCCGGCACTTCGCTGACCTTCTCCAAGATCGCTGCTTTGAGTAATTGCTCCGCTTTTCTTTTTTCCGGGCAGCGAATATCAATCTCCGGCTCGAGAATCGGCACGAGGTCCGCGGAGATAATCTGCCGGCCGATTTCGAACTGCTGGTTCACAATGTCCCTGACACCTGCTTCGTCGGCCTGTTTGACAAATGAGCGCATTTTGGTTCCGAAGATCCTCTTGGTTTTGGCTTTGTCGAGCAGCGCGCCCAGCTTCGGCATCGGCTTCATTAATTGAACCCCGTTCTGTTCGGGGGCGAGCCCCTGGTCCACCTTCAGAAACGGCACAACCTGCTTCACTTTCCAAAGGTAGTTCGCGGTAGGCTGACCCTCGATTTCCCTATCCATGGTGTTCTCAAACAGGATGGCACCGATAATCCGCTCCCCGTTGAAGCCGGGACTCGTGATGACGCGGGTCCGCATCTGATGCACCAGGGTGAACATCTCCTCATCGCCGGACCAGGAATTCTCTTCAATTCCGTATTGGCGCAATGCTTTCGGCGTGCTGCCGCCGCTCTGATCCAGCGCTGCGATGAACCCGGGAGCGGTCTTAATTTTTTGGAATTGCTGTTCGTTAACGGCCATAGCTTTCATGATGTCTCCTTTAATTTCTCGGTCGCAATTATGGCGTGAAATTAAAACGAGAAAACGAAACCGAAAAGCAATTCTTCGCCTTTGTAGAACAGGCATCCTGCCCGTTGCCGGTTTTTTTCTCTGCGCTTAGGAGTTAACGCCGCCAACCGACGCTCAGCTCAGATCCTTCTCTAGGAAGTACAGATAAAGGATCGCCATCGCATCTGTGTCGGCGTCTGTCGTGTTATCATACTCCGCCGAAAGCTCATAACGATGGTCGCGTTGAATCGGAATGCCCTCGGTCGACTTGAACTCTTCCACATAAGCCACGCCGACCCGATCCGGCCAGTCCTGCGAATGCAACTGAAAGATCGTCGCCCCCGTCGTCATATCCCGTAATTCCATTCCGTGCGCAAACGGGTGCACATGGATGGTGGCATAATGAATTGTAGTGTCGAAAGGCAAATTCAACTGCGGCGTGATTTCCGTCGTATAAATGTGGTGACCGGGCGGAACGACCCAATGATTCATCAGACCCTGCCCAGGTTTGGTCGATGGCGACTCTGTCACACTGGTCTTGGTCAACTCTCCGCAGCCTGCTCCTATGTGCATTCCAGGGTTCGACATACAGGCGGGCCCTTTTGCCGGGACGCCGTTAGGCTGAAGAACGTATAGCGCACGACGAAACAGCGCTTTCGTCGGCGCGCCTGGCTGGTCGGCCGCGATACTGTGCACCGTGGTCCGTATCTGAACGTTTACGACCCGATCCCGTTCGTTCAGATTCAGCGACATCGTCACGTAATCGAGCGGCGCATCGGCCGGGATCGGAACACCGAAACCTTGCGGCAGATCGATGGAAAGCCGCCCCGGAACGAGGGTAAAAAGTCGCCAGTCGAAGTGCGTTTTGCCTCCCATCTCTTGATTGTATTTGGCAGGACTGCCGCTGCGTTCAGCGAAAGTGAGATTGGAATGACAGAAGAACTCCTGCGAGATTGGCTTTTGCCCGGTCGCATCGAGGACCTCAGTTTCGAGTCCAGTTATCCACTGCACATGAGATTTTTCCGCGATGCCGAGATGGATCCCGCGCTGGATCGACCAGGGCCCCTCCATAGAGCGATAAATTTTATCCAAGCGATAAGGGTCGGACATGAGCGTCAAAACCGCTTTCTGCTGCGAGTCCGGCCGAGTCAGTGAATAGACCGCCGGGACGACCAGAGCACATGCAATTGCCAAAAGGGCGAACGGCCGATTCATCTCCTTTCATTTCGAAGCAGAGCACATGCCGATTCCCGCGCTCCGTTTGCCTCGGCAGAGCGTCGCTTTACCAACGCCCCAGCAATAAACAAAACTTGGCAGGGCAAGACCCCGTCGAACGAGCCCGCTAAATTGCGCTAGCGACGCACACTCAGAATAACATTTCGCGTTCATGCCTAGGTAGTCAAAGTAGGTCGAATGCGAGTTGTCATCCCTACGCTGCTGGCGATGGTTGCATTTGCGAGCAATTCGCTGCTCTGCCGGCTGGCCCTGAGGCAAACTACGATCGATGCAGCGAGTTTTACTTTGATTCGTCTTTTGTCGGGCGCTATTGCCCTTTGGCTCATTGTTATTACGCGCAAGGCCAGGCGGACTACCGCCGGAAATTGGACTTCAGCTCTTGCGTTGTTCGCGTATGCCGCCGCCTTCTCGTTCGCCTACGTCTCTTTATCTGCGGGAACGGGCGCATTACTTCTCTTTGGCATGGTCCAAGCCACCATGATCTTTGGGGGATTGCGGAAGGGAGAACGATTAAACGCACGACAATGGTTTGGGCTGGCGATTGCGTTGGGCGGACTGGTTGCACTGGTTTTTCCTGGATTATCTGCCCCGCCAATCGGTGGAGCGCTATTGATGACAGGCGCGGGTGTAGCCTGGGGAATCTATTCGCTCCGCGGGAAAGGCGCAGGCGATCCCACCAGTGTCACGGCCGGCAATTTTTGGCGCTCTGTTGTCTTCGCCGCCGTATTAAGTATGGCCCTACTGCGCTGGACCAACCTTGATCTTGCCGGCATCCGCTACGCGATTGCTTCGGGCGCGATTGCTTCCGGAGTTGGCTATCTGATTTGGTACAGTGCCCTTCCGGGACTGAAGGCTACCACTGCCGCCACCGTACAATTAAGCGTGCCGGTGTTGGCGGCAGTCGGCGGCATATTATTTTTGGGTGAATCAATTACGTTGCGCCTTCTGCTCGCATCGCTGCTCATTCTCGGAGGGATCGGCCTGGTTATCGTCCAAAGACCTTCCGGCTAACGAGGATTGGGCCGAATCAATCTATCGGGCAACCTCAAACCGACCATTCGACGGCGTGAGCGTGCACCGGCTGGTCGAAACCTTTAAGTGAGACTTCGCCCAGAGAGTGGAACGTTAGACCCTTTCCGATGCATAGGTCCGCCACGACGCTCGACACTACTATTTGTTCGGGCTGGGCATGGGAACAAAGGCGGGCCGCCAGTTGTACGGTCGATCCAAAAATATCGCTATTGCGTTCGACCGGCTCTCCCGCCGCGCCTCCGATTCGCACTTTGATTGGATGGTTGTTTTGCTCGCGCGCGCGCTGCGCCAATTCGCGTTGAATTTGAGCAGCGCAACGGACGGCGGCTGCCGCCGAAATAAAGGATGCCATAATCCCATCACCGGTATGTTTGACCTCGCGCCCATTCAATGCTTTCAACGCCTCCCGCACGACGGCGTCGTGGATATGCAGGAGCTCCATCGCTACCTCGTCGCCTAGTTTTTGTGTGAGCGAGGTGGACTCGACGATGTCGGTAAATAACACGGTTCGAATTCCTGGATCATGCGCATCAGCTCCACTACCGGGCATCACCACCGCACCAGCTTTGTTTGCCTCGCTACTACCGAGAAACAAATCAGCAACGTCGGCCTCAACTTGAATAATTTTCTCGGCGACCATGCCATGCGCTTCGCGATGAACCTGCATTGCAGCTTCAGCGCTTGGTGCTTCGCAAAGGCAAAAGATTTTACCAGCTTTCTCATTGACCCAGTACTTGTGGTAATGAACGCCATACTTGCCCTCCACTTTGACATCATGTGCGTGAGCCTTAGCGACATCATCAGCAGTAACGCCTCCCGGAATTTCGTGAATATCGATGTATGTTGGCATAGAATAACTCGAAACGGCGCCAACTTATCCTGAGGCAAGCTGAGACTCAACGTCGATCTTCGGCGGGCGACTCAATGTTTGATAAACCACGCAGTAGCGCTCGGTTAAACGAATCAGCGTAGCCACCTGTTCTGCGCTTGCGTCGGTGTCGAGACCGAATCGAAGCCGAATGCGCTCGAAACCGACCGGCACATCTTTCGATACTCCGAGAGTGCCGCGAAAATCGAGGTCGCCTTCCGCGCGAACTTTTGCATCCCGGAGCTGAATTCCCAAAGCCGTTGCTACTGCATTTAACGTTACGCCAGCGCAACCGACCAGTGCCTCGAGTAACATATCACCTGAGCAAGCGCTTAATCCGTCGCCGCCTGTAGCTGGATGAAGCCCGGCTGTAACCGGTGCTTTGCCCGTCTCTATCTTGCAGGTAACGCCTTCACCGAGCCGTCCTTCCGCTCGGAGGGTAATTTGCGAGGCCTGGGGGTGCTCCCTGTATTGTTTTTTCAGCGGTGCCTGCAAAGATCGTAGCTGCTTCGCGTCCATATTTATATAAGACAAATAGGCCCCATAGGTCCTATTTGTTGTTCCTTGGTCTAATATTCTGGTTTACCCGAAAAAGGTTTTCCGGATCGTACTTATTCTTAATCTCAACGAGTCGCTTGTAGTTATCGCCGTAAGTCGCTTTCACTCTCTCTTCGCCCTCGTCCATCATAAAGTTTACATAGGCACCGCCGGCCGAGTACGGATGTAGCGCGTCCCAGTAGCTTTTTGTCCAGGAGATGGTCTTCTCGTTGTTAGCCGGGTCAGGATCAACGCCAACCATGACCTGCGTCCAGTTTGCATCACGATAGTTCCAAGCCGTTTCGTGTCTGCCGACTCGGCCAGCCGCTCCGTTGATCGGATAAAGATGCATGGTGGAATGCATCGTTGGCAGGGCGTTGGCGAACTTAACATGTTGCGCAATCGCTTCGTCGCTGAGTTCCCTCACAAAGTCGGCACGCCAGTACCATTGCAACCCCGGTGGATACAGCCCGTCGAACATGCTTTGCAAGGTTGGTTGAGGCAGCGGCCCAACCAGATCAAGCGCCGCTTTTTTAAAAGCGCGAATTGGCCTAAACGTTTCCTCTCCTTGTTGCAGGTCGCCCGTCCATGTCCAGATAATCCCACACATCTTTTTCAAATGAAGATTTTTTGGAAAAGGCGGCGCTGGCGGAACCGTCATAAAAGCAAACCAACCATTCAAGTCGTCGGGCGCGCTTGGAATCAACTCCCGATACCATTTCATCACTTCAGCGGCCTCGTTCAATTCGTACAACATCGGACCGGCGTAAATGGTATCGATCGGATGCAGTCTAAAGGTAAACGAAGTTATGACGCCGAAGTTTCCGCCGCCGCCGCGAATAGCCCAGAATAAATCAGAATTCTCATCGGCGCTCGCTTTAACAAAGCTTCCATCGGCCAGAACTAGATCTGCCGAGAGCAAGTTATCGATAGTTAACCCGCATTTGCGGGTGAGATGTCCGATTCCACCGCCGAGAGTTAATCCACCGACACCGGTCGTCGAAATAATTCCGCTGGGAGTGGCCAAACCAAAAGCATGCGTCGCATGATCGACGTCACCCCAAGTGCACCCGCCGCCGGCGGTCACAATGCGCGCCGTCGGGTCAACGCGCGCGAACTTTATGAGCCCCAGATCGATCACCAATCCGTCATCACAAATTCCGAGGCCGCCGCCGTTATGTCCGCCGCTTCGGATGGCAAGGAGGAGATCATTTTTTCGGGCAAAGTTGACGGAATGGATGACATCGGACGCATCCGCACAACGCGCGATCAGACGCGGTTTCTTATTGATCATCGCATTATAAACTTTGCGAGCATCGTCGTAGTTTGCGTCGTTTGGCTCGATGACAGGGCCTCGCAAATTCGCTTTTAATTCGGCAACGGACTTCGTTTCAAGCGGCTTGGTCATAGAACGATTAATAAAGAGTCGACACCGACGCTGTTCAAGTAAACGAGATCTCAAAAACTCCAGAAAAGGTCGACGCGTCGTTTTTCATTCAAAAAATGAGGGTGCGGTTTGCACATTCAACAGTCTGGGCTGGATCGGCCGGTCCGCCATCCGCCAGTGCGGCCCGAACTGATGCCAGGTAAAATTGCGGTGAAGCCGCCTTATTTTTGCGCGTCGAGGTCCGAGCCGGACTGGCACGACTACTCAATCTACCCTAGCGCGGGCAAGCTTAATCGCCGTTCGCCGTCGCGGGCAGCGCAATGCTTACGGCTGTCCCGCTGTCACTCGTATCGATGTCAACCCGGCCGTTGTGGTCGAAGACCGTGCGTTTGACAATCGGTAAGCCTAACCCCATACCGCGCGCTTTCGTGGTACAAAAGGGCGAGAAAACTTTGTCGCGCATTTCGGGCGCGATCCCGCGGCCATTGTCCTGCACAGTCACGAGCACGGCGCTGTCGCGGCCACCCTCACGGATTGGCTTGGCCGACAGCGTGATTTTTGGTTTCTTCTCCTCGATCACCGCTTCGGCCGCGTTCGCGACCAGGTGGGCGACGGCTTCCGCAAGTGCGCTTTCATCGCCGAGGACCTTCGGCAGGTTCGATGACAGTTCTGTCTCCACCGCCACGCCGCCGTTGACGCGAAACTTGCTGCGCGCAAGCTCGAGGCCACGTTTGACCGGAGTGCGAATGTCCAGCGGTCGCATCTTTAACTCTGCCGGATGCGCGAAAGCATTTATCTGACTGACGATTTTATCGAGCCGATCGATTTCCTGAACGACAATCTGATTGAAATTCTTGCGGAATTCGGAGTCGTCGAAACGTTCGGGTAAAAGTTGCGCAAAAGTTTTGATCGCGACCAGCGGGTTGCGAATTTCATGCGACATGCTGGCAGCCAGGTCGGTCCAAAAAGCGGCACGATCGACGAGATCCTGCTTTTGTCGCAAATCTTCCTCGACGGTCAGGTCATGGATGACGGCGACGGCACCGAGTGGAGTGTTTTGGTCGACTAGGCGGCGCGTCTCAACGGAAACCGAGCGGCGGGTCTTCGGATCGATCCATTGTCGAGCGGGCGGATTTGTCCTGGCATCGAGGGTTTCGCGCAACATGGCTGCGAGCTTCCGTTCCAGCGCCTCAGCCGGGCGGTTGAGCGCATCGGAAGGTTTCACTCCCAAAATCGATTCCGCCGGCGGATTAAACCAGCGAATAGTTCCGTTCTCGTCAATAGCCACAATGCCGGGCGGGATCGATTTTAGTAGCGTTTCCGCCAGGGTCTTTTGCAGCGTAACATCCTCGTAAAGGAGCGCGTTCTCGAGCACGGTAGAGACGTGTTCGGCTAGGGCCATCAGTGCTTCGAGGTCGCTGTACTCAAAAGGCAAACCAGTGACGCGGTGACCAAAAAACAGCCAACCAATAATTTGGCCCCGCGCGTAAAGTGGAACAATGACCTCGGCGCCAAACGTATCGAGGGCACGACGCAAAAGCGGCCGCTGACTTTGCGAAACGATATGGGCGAGGTTAGTGCGAGAAACAAGGTGGCCATGTAATTCGAACCATCGCACCAGCGGATCACGCTCGTCGTACTGGATCTCGTTAGTCTCCGGCAAACAGCGAAGACCCGCGCGGAAGCAATAGCGATCGCCCGACCGAATTCTCGAGAAAATCCCCACCCGCGTGACACCGGCGGCGTCTGCCACCCCTTCGACCACGTTGGCAAGCAACCCTTCCACATTGTCCAGTCGTCGAACTACCCGCGGAAAACGCAGCGGCAGCCGCCATGCCGTCGGCAATCCCTCCATCATCGGAGCTGGCCGTCGGACTGGCTCCATGACCGGGCCATAATACGATTGTTCGCGTAAGTCACGGTTTTCCTGCATCAGGCGCAGATGATCGAAGGCACGCCCGAGAAGGCTTTGAAAACGATGCCGATCCAATTGCAGATCTTCGGCCGCATAAACAGCCGATTGCTCGGCCTCCCGCAGCGGCTCTGAGCGCGGCGCCCCGAGAGCGACGACCAGCGACTCGACCCAATCCCGTTCCAGTAGGTCCAGCAGGTCGCGACAATCCTTTGCTCGCAGGTCCATTAAAACAATGGCAGGCGAATTTTGCTGGAGCACGGCCTCCAACCGGTTGGGATCGGTGACGTGACGGACCGACGCCATGGTACGCAGATAGGCTTTGACTCGGCGCGCCAGATCGGGGTCTTGGGTATAGAGAATGCAAACAGGAACGGCACTCATGCGGCCACCACCTTTTGATCAAAGTGGACCAGCGGTAAAAAGATGTGAAAAGATGTTCCCTTCGCCAGTTCGCTCTCAACTTCGATTTGTCCCCCATGTTCTTCGATAATTCCATGGACAACGGAAAGACCGAGGCCGGTGCCAAAGTCTTTGGTAGTGAAAAATGGATCGAATACCCGCGCGATATCCTCCTTCTTGATCCCTTCCCCGCTATCGCGAATGGAAATGTGCAGTGCTTCGTTTCTCTCCCCGTCCTCCGGCAGTAGATG
>Ga0066687_10000404_pt1 | contig 11348 bp, 10 predicted proteins | sample GraSoiAngelo_136_FD_65630 | JGI IMG/M metagenome (GOLD analysis project Ga0066687, IMG submission 65630) | Grasslands soil microbial communities from the Angelo Coastal Reserve, California, USA - 14_0929_09_20cm | ecosystem: Environmental > Terrestrial > Soil > Grasslands | place: USA... | reverse complement strand
CTTCCTCTTACAGTGACGGAGTTCGAGGAATGGGGGAATCCAAAGGAGAAGCCGGCATTCGATTACATGATTAGCTACTCGCCCTACGACAACATCCAGAAGAAGACATATCCCAACATACTGGTCAAAACCTCATTCAACGATAGTCAGGTGATGTACTGGGAGCCGGCGAAATATGTAGCGAAGATGCGCGCTACGCGCAATGACAATAAGATTCTGATCTTGAAGACCAATATGGGAGCCGGACACGGTGGCGCCTCAGGCCGCTATGACCGGCTGCACGAGGCTGCCTTCGACTACGCGTTCATTCTGAATCAAGTTGGGATACGCGACTAATTCGAATGCCCGAATAAACGTAGCGCCCGTCGCCCACGTCCGGCGTGCTTACCCTGCCGACACTATATCGTAGACACGCAGCAAGCTGCGTCTTCACCATGGCGATTGGTCAGCCTACGCTCCGGATCCGAACGCGGCGTCGCAAAGACGCAGCATGCTGCGTCTCTACAGGATGCTCAAATGCTGACCTTATCTAGTGCTCGAAATAACTCATTCGTCACTTGCTCTGGTTCGGAGTCGCCACTGATCTCTGTGAGGATCCCACGCTGGCGGTAATAGTCGCTCAGCGGAAGCGTGTCGTTGTCGTAAGCCTTTAATCGCGTGCCGATTGCTTCTTCGCTATCGTCTTTACGGAAAATCAGCTTCGCGCCCTCTCGATCGCAGATTTCATCCACTTTCGGTGGATTGGTGTACATGTTGTAGATGGTTCCGCAAACCGGACATGTACGGCGGCCGGTCAGTCGCTTTAAGAGCTTGTTGTAATCGACTGTAATCTTGATCACGCGCAACGGCAGCTTCGAACCGCGGGCCGCGAGAAATCCATCGAGCCATTCCGCCTGGCCGACCGTGCGGGGAAATCCGTCGAGGATGCATCCGCGAGCGCAATCGGGGCGGGAGAGACGTTCCGCGACCATATCGCACACCAGGTCGTCAGATACCAGCTTGCCGGAATCCATCACAGCCTTTGCTTTTTTCCCAAGTTCGGTTCCAAGCTTTACGTTCTCGCGCAGTAGATCGCCAGTTGAGATTTGCGGAACGCCGTAACGCTCGACGATCTGTTTTGCTTGTGTGCCTTTGCCGGCGCCAGGCGCCCCGAGAAGAATGATCGGTCCAACTGCGCGCGAGGCGTAGTCGGCCACTGAGGTTGCAGGTGTATTCATGAAAATAGAGTTCCTCTTGGGCACTGCAGGCCCGGTATGAGCGTGAGACTGCGCCAGAAAGGGGTTGGCGCTCCCTCTAGTTTAATCGGTTCTCGATGGACTCAACGACTGTCTCCACGACCCTTAGTCGCGCGTAATATTTGTCATTTGCTTCGATGACCGTCCACGGAGCATGTGGAGTACTGGTGCGGACCAGCATGTCCTCAACGGCAGCCGTGTATTCGGGGATCTTTGCTCGATTGCGCCAATCTTCTTCGGTGAGTTTGTACTGTCTGAAGGGGTCGAGTTCGCGACTGCGAAAGCGGCGCAGTTGCTCCTCGGGGGTAACGTGCAGCCAGAACTTGCACAATACCATACCGAATGCCGCCTGGTGCGACTCAAACTCGTTGATTTCCTGATACGCCCGTTGCCACTCGACGTGGGTTGCGAAGTGCTCCACGCGCTCCACGAGCACACGTCCGTAATAGCTGCGATCGAAAATAGAGAGATGTCCGGTGCGAGGCAAATTGCGCCAGAAGCGCCATAAATAGTGGTGCGTCTTCTCTTCCCCTTGCGGAGCGCCATAACTGGAGACGGAGAAACCACGTGGGTCGAGCATCTCGGTGAGCCGCTTGATGGCGCCGCCTTTGCCGGCAGCATCCCAGCCTTCAAACACGCACAGCACTGGGACTTCTTTTCTGTACATCCTGAGTTCCAGCTTGCGCAGGCGTGACTGAGCGCTCTTGATCTGGTCGGCGTACTCCTGCTTGGAAAGCTTCTTGCTCATGTCGAGCTTCTCAAGCATTGCCAACCTCCGCCTGTTCGCGATGACGACCATTCACTGGAGAGCGTTTGCCGCGTTTCTTGGCTAATGTCTGATGGACTTCCTCTATCACCTCGGCTGTTTGGCTCGAACTATCCTCCTGGCTATACCGGTCTAACTCTTTCTCGATTCGCTGCGCGAGTACTTCAAAGATTCTTACTAACGCCCACCGTTGGTCATTCGCTTCAATCAAACTCCACGGCGCATAGCTGGTTTCCGTTTTGGTTAGCATCTCCTCAACCGTGGGCAGCCACTTATCGTAGTCGCGATGGTGACGTCGGTAGTCCTTGGTAACTCGCCACGCCAAATTGGGATCAGCAACGTATTTCTTGAAGCGCTGCTTCTGTTTCTTTTTGGAGATGTGCATCCAGAACTTAATGATCAGTTGCCGATCCTCCGCCAGCCAGCGCTCGAATTCGTTGATCTGTTGGTATGCGATGAGCCATTCGGATTTCTTGAGTTTCTTATCGCAGCGATCTTCTAATACCTGCCGATACCAGCCATGGTTGAATACCGCCATCTCGCCGTAGTTCGGCAGCGCGAGCTGATAGCGATGCAAAAAGTGATAGCGCTGCTCAAGCGGAGTCGGCGGAGTGCCGGACCATACGCGAAAGAGGCGAGGATCGAGCTTCTGCGTCAGCTTACGAATGGCGCGACCTTTGCCCGCAGCATCCCACCCTTCCAGGCAGACGATCGTGCTAACATTCGCCACCTTAGCTGCATATTGCAACTTGCGCAGCCGCTCTTGAAGTTCCGGCATCGCCTTCTGGTATGCCGTCTTCGAGAGACTCTTCTTGAGATTGATGCTTTCGAGCAATTCCCGAAACCTTTGACCAACAATTGGCGAAGTGTACTCACGCACTTGGAAGCCGTGCAAATTCAGAGCGCAGATCTTCTCATCCAGCGAGTATCGCGATATCGGCGGATTGGGATTCCGAGGTCGGAACGGCCAAAAGATCGCAGAAAACGAATCCATCCCGCTCGACCGTTTCACCGTTCACGATCGAGACTGGCGTGCGCAACATAGGGCCCGAATATACAAACGTATGGAACTCGCCGTTCTCCGCGCATGGATCCGCGGAAGAAGGCAAGTCGGCCAGGAGCTGCTCGTCGTAGTCCCTGCCGGCCCAGTCGGCCGGAACCGCCCGCGGATCGACACAGCTCAGACGTGCCTTTAACCCCGAACGAAGCATCTCCTCAGCCAACTCTCGGGTGGATATACCCCATATGGGAAAGAGAAGCTCAAGGCCGCAGCCGCTGAACTGGGTTTCGCGATACCGGCGGATATCTTGCAGATAGAGGTCACCGAAGGCCACCGCATCGATCCCCAGCCGCTTCAAAAAATGCAGTGCGTTGGTCAGGCGGCGCTCGTAGTGTTCGTTCGTGCAGGGAGAGGGCAAGGGAATCACCCAGAGCGGCAATCCGGCTGCCTGAGCCTGGGCTTCCAGCAATTCGCGTCGAACGCCATGCATCGCTATACGATTGAAGCGTTGATTGATCGTAGTGAGTAACCCGATAACCGAGTACTTCTCGGGCTGCTGGCGAAGCGTTTGGAGCGTCCACGCGCTGTCTTTACCTCCGCTCCAGGAAACGACTACACGTCTAGAGCTACCATTTGTTGACAAGCCAAAATTGTACCTTCCAGATGGCAGAGGTGTTAGGCTTCTCTGCAACAGGTACCTCAAAAATGTCGACTCAGGCCTCAGCCGAAAACACCATCGTGAGCGGACCGGAGTTTCCTGTCCTGCTGCGCGTTGAGGGCGACCGGCAGCAGGCCATTCCGCTAATTAGTTTCCCATTCACAATCGGCCGACGTGCCGAGAAGCACATGGTAATTGCCGATCCGATGGCGTCGCGCGACCACGCCGAGATCGTGCAGATGGGTGGAGAATATTACCTCCTCGACCTTGGCAGCAAGCATGGCACCTACGTCAACGGATCTCTTGTAAAGCGACACAAGCTCGTAAACAACGATCGGCTGCAGTTCGGCAGCAGCAACGATCGCACTTTTGCCGTTTTTCAATTCGGCGCCAGTAGCCAGACAGGCAGCTCAGCTCGGGAACTGCTAAGCCAGATTTCGGGTCTCCAGGTGGAGAAGGAAGCTTCAGATTTGGAGAAGCTGGCCTTCTTCCTCGAAGTAGCGCGCAAGCTCAACAGCCGCGGCGCGCTCGATGATGTTCTCGTAACGTTGGTAGAGGCGACGTTGCGCATCACGGGCGCCGAGCGTGGTTTCGTCTTTTTGGTCGGTAAGGAAGGCGATCTGAGCCTTGCGGTTGGGCGCAATTCGCTTGGAGATGAACTCAAGGACGATACGACGATCTCGCATTCCATCCTGAAAGACGCGATGACATCGGCGTCGCGCGTGATCGTCACTGATACCGCCAGTCATTCGGACCTTGCGGCCCGGCAAAGCATCGTGGCCCACGATCTGCGGACGGTCATTTGCATGCCATTGTTCCGCACGAACATAGCAGCGCAGGGCCAGCAAACGCAGCCTGATGATGGTCCGCGTGGTATCAACGGCGTGCTCTACCTAGATAGCAGGCTGGCGTCGCGCGGCCTGTCCAGCTTGAGTCGGGACATCCTCAATACGGTCGCTACGGAAGCTGCCGCATTGATCGAAACCGCACAGCTTGCGCAGGCGGAGCAGAACGCCCGGCTCTATCAAAAAGAACTTGCCATTGCCGCGACGATCCAGCAGCGGCTGATGACCGTTATTATTCCCGAAGTGAACTATGCAAAGCTGCGGGCGCGAAGCCTGCCTTGTGAGGAGATCGGGGGCGACTTCTACGATGCGGTGCTGGCTGATGGCAATCTATATCTGGTGCTCGCCGACATTTGCGGTAAAGGAGTCTCAGCTGCCATCCTCGCCTCGATTCTTCAGGGCATGATCTATTCCCAGTTGATCGCGCGTGTACCCCTTGCCGAAATTGCCTCGGCGGTTAACCGCTTCTTGTGCGTGAAGAAATTGGGCGAGAAGTACGCCACCTGCAACGTCGTCAAGATCACTCCGGCAGGAGACTGCGAGTTCTTAAACTGCGGACATGTTCCGGCGGTTCGCGTGGCAGACGGCAAGGTCTTGAGACCGACGGAAGGAAATCTTCCTTTGGGACTGATTCCAACTGCAGAATTCGAAACTTACAGTTTCAAATTGAAACCACGTGATCGCATTGTCCTGGTAAGCGACGGTGTGAACGAAGCTCAGAATCGCGAAGGTGAGTTCTTTGGCGATGAGAGACTGGAAAGTACGGTTCTTGAAGGTCAGGATCTGTTCGTTGCCGTAAGCGACTTTGCCCAAGGCGCTCAACCCTCGGATGACTGCACGACAGTAGAACTCGAATATATCGGCGGATGAAGCAAGTGGCAGCCAAGGTCTCTCCGCGTGGAGACGCTGCATAGAGACGCAGCATGCTGCGTCTTTACCATGGTCATTGCTCCGCCCAACCGTATTCGGAGGCATTTCGGGCTTACTCGAAGTGAGTTCTCTCGGCGGTCACAACCGAATGCTTCAGGAAGTGCGCGTCATCGCGTCGCGGGCAGTCGGCGCGAAAGTGAGCTCCGCGACTTTCTTCCCTGGCCAATGCGGAGCGCACGATAAGATCGCCAACGGCTAAAAGGTTTTTGGTTTCGAAGTCCGCGCGTTTCCACGTCTGCGTTAGCAATTGCTCCCAGTTCTGGATCTGTTGCAGGAGTTCTTGCAGCCCGTCTCTCTCTCGTATGACGCCAGCGTGTTCCCACATCGCGGCGCGCAACCGTTGTGCCATTTCTGCGGACGCCGCCGAATCCGCTTCCCCGATCTTTTGAGTGCACGACGTCCTCGTGTTCGAAGAAACTTCGTTTTTCATTGCCTCGGCCGCCCGAGCGCCGAAGACGAGCCCTTCGAGAAGGGAGTTGCTGGCTAACCGATTCGCCCCATGCACGCCGGTACACGCGCTCTCTCCCGCTGCGTAGAGACCTCGCAGTGAGCTTTGTGCATCGAGGTTAGTTTTGATTCCACCCATCAGATAATGAGCGGCGGGCCGAACGGGCACGAGCTCAGCAGTGATGTCCACACCGTATTGCCTGCACGTCGCGTAAATGCGTGGGAAGCGCCCGCGCAGATGGGCAGCGTTGAGATGCCGCAAATCGAGATACGCCACTTCAGGTGTGTCCTGGCTCGCTGCGATTTCCTGCACAATGGCGCGAGCGACCACGTCGCGAGGTGCGAGTTCCTCCATGGGATGATAGCGAGGCATGAAGCGTTCGCGCGCTGGATTGAGCAGCAGTGCTCCTTCCCCCCGCAATGCCTCTGAAAGAAGAAAGCGAGGAGCTCCAGGGACAGAAAGAGCCGTGGGATGGAATTGAAAAAACTCCATGTCGCTGATGGCAGCGCCGGCGCGATATGCCATAGCGATGCCATCGCCGGTAGCGACCGGTGGATTCGTCGTATCCGAATAAACCTGACCCGCGCCTCCAGTGGCGAGAAGAACTGCATTGGCACGAACCGTTTTTCGTGTCCCATCAGACGCGAGCATGGCCACTGCAGTGACTCGGTCCCTGTCGAGGCAAAGGTCCGTCGTGAATTCAAATTCGGTGAAGGCGATTTGCGGAATGCTCTGCGCCCGTGCAATCAGGGCACGTCCGATCTCGCGTCCGGTGGAATCCCCATGAGCGTGAAGGATGCGAGAGCGGCTGTGTGCTCCTTCGCGCGTGAATGTCAACTTATTCCCGCTGCGGTCAAATTCAGTGCCCCAGGCGATCAGCTCCTGAATGCGCTCTGGACCTTCTTCAACCAGCACCCGCGCGGCTTCTACATTTACAAGTCCATCGCCAGCATCGATTGTGTCCTGCAGATGAAGCTCGACTTCATCGTCATCGCTCAGAGCGACCGCGATTCCGCCTTGGGCATATTGCGTGTTGCTCTCGGTGACCTCCTGCTTGGTCACAACCAGCACGCGCCCGGCTTCCGCGAGACCGATAGCAGCACGCAGCCCGGCTATACCGCCTCCCACAACGATGAAATCTGTCTCAGACGGAACCGATGGCATGAGAAATTTCGATGGTAGCACGCAGTCTCGCGTCTGCTTCCGATCGGCAGTGATGCCGCAGCATGTGGGATATGATGAAGCTTCGTGAAGAAAATCACTGTCAAGACTAAGTCCGTCGAGTATCCAGTGCTCGTGGAGCGCGGCGCTCTTGCCCAGGTTGGAAAAATCGTCGCGAAAATGCTTCCCAGCAAGAAATCTCGATGCTTCGTCATAACCGTCGCGCCGGTTTGGACGCTGTGGGGAGAGACGTTCAAGAAAGCACTGACGACCGCGAAAGTCGACTTCACGGTGCTGGAAATGACCGATGGGGAACGCGCCAAAAGCTTTGCGAGCATCGAACATCTGACAGAACGAATGGCGGCGAAGGGCGCAGACCGCAACTCAGTTGTGATTGCTTTCGGTGGAGGGGTTGTTGGCGACCTCGCCGGTTTTCTTGCCTCTGTGTACATGCGCGGAGTCCCTGTTGTTCAGGTTCCTACAACGCTGCTCGCGCAAGTAGACGCGGCAATTGGTGGAAAGACAGGCGCAAATCTCCGTGCCGGAAAGAATCTCGTTGGAACATTCCATCAACCTCTCGCAGTAATCTCCGATCCGGAGCTGCTGACTACCTTGCCAGACCGCGAATTCCGGGCTGGATTGTTCGAGGTAATCAAGTCGGGCGTCATCCGCGATCGAAAGCTGTTCGAAGTCACCGAGAGCGAGCGTAAAAGTTTACTTGCACGGGATCAAGAGATACTTGAACGGGTGATCTACGATTGCGCACGCATCAAAGCCGAAGTGGTTGCGGCCGATGAAAAGGAGTCTGACCTTCGGCGCATTCTCAATTTTGGTCATACGATCGGACACGCACTTGAAGCCGATACGGGATATCGACATTTCTTGCACGGCGAAGCTGTCGCATGGGGTATGGCTGCGGCTGCGATGATTGGCACGGCCGTGCGCAAGACCTCTCCCGAATTGGCACAGCGAATCGTTTCTTGCGTTCTGGCCTATTCTCCGTTGCCCGAGGTGAACAGCCGGGCTGAGGATATTGTGAGGCGCATCCGAGGCGACAAGAAAGCGGTTGATGGCAAGGTCCATTTCGTTCTGGCAACTTCTGTCGGAAGAGTGGCAATCTACAACCGCGTTCCTGACGACGTGGTTGCGCATGCCGTTCAAGAGTTGCACTACCTCTCTCGCAATTGAAGATGCCCGCTCCCGTAAAAGATCGACAGCAGGTGATCGGCGCCGTGCCGCAAGGCTCGGCCGACGAGCGCTCGGCTGCCCTTGCAGTTCGCGAGATGTTCGACGACATAGCGCCGCGATACGACCTGCTTAATCACATGTTGTCGATGAACGTCGACCGACTTTGGTGGTGGCGGACGGCGCGTTCGTTCCGTTCGACTTTACTAAAACCTGGCGCAAGAGCACTTGATCTGTGCTGCGGAACCGGTGATATGGCTAGCGCGCTTCGACGTCAAGCGCCAGGAGCAGAAATTGTGGGAGCGGACTTTTCGCGCGGAATGCTGAGCCGCGGATCACAAAAGTTCAACTCACACCGTATCGAAGCAGTGGAAACCGATGCTCTCTGTCTCCCATTTCAGAACGAGAGCTTCGATGTCGTGGTTTCGGCATTCGGCTTCCGTAATCTGGCGAATTATGGTGCCGGATTGCGGGAGATCTATCGCGTTCTACGCCCAAACGGGGAAGCCGGCATTCTTGACTTCAGCGAACCTGGCGGTCTACTGGGGAAGCTCTACGGCTTTTATTTCAGGAATGTCCTTCCCAAAATTGGAACGATGATTTCTGGCGTGACCGGACCTTACGCCTATCTGCCCGCATCGGTCTCTCGCTTTCCGTCGCCCGACGAAATGCTCGAGCGTATGCTCGTCACCGGGTATCGCGATGCGTCGTGGCGTCCTTACACTTTTGGGATTGCGGGACTCTATCGCGCACGGAAGTGAGAATTATTTTCGCGGACCCTGGACGACTTCGTAGTGTTGAGCGCGTTCATCCCAGCGGGACAAGACTCTCCTCCGCTCTTCGGGAACGATTGCTTGCGCGTAGTTTTCGCCTGCCACCGCACGAATCGCATCAAGTGACTCCCAAAGCATGACGGTGATGAATTCGACCTCCTGACCATGGTCTCCACGCAGTAAATATGAGCCTTTGTAGCTGGCAACTTTGTCGAGGCCTGGCAGAACATCGGGTTTGAGCATCGCTTCATATTTACTCGCGTTCTCTGGCGTAGCGAAGCCGTGCCAAATTCGGGCAATCATTTTTGCTCCTTTCGTCCTGCAAAAAGGATGATTGCCACGCGAACCTGGACGCAGTTTTTTGAATTCGCGTTGTGCTTTGTTTCGATCCTTCTGTATAAGGTTAGCTCCATGTTACGCACGCGCATTCGGTTTGCCCTTCTTCTTTGCGTCATTCCAGTATGTCTCGCACAGACTCCGTCGCAGCCGCAGTACGAGATCGTGGTTGATCACGACGTGATGATTACCATGCGCGACGGTGTCAAGCTCTCGTCCGATATCTATCGTCCAGCGCAAAAGGGCAAGGCTGTTGAAGGAAAGTTTCCCGTGATTCTGGAACGCACGCCGTACGGCAAAAAGACGAGTGAGCTCTGGGCGAAGTATTTCGTATCGCGAGGTTATATCGGTATCGCGCAGGACATCCGCGGACGATACAACTCGGAAGGGCACTGGTGGCCCTATCGCGACGACGGTCGCGATGGCTACGATACGGTCAAATGGATCGGGGAACAGCCTTGGTCGAATGGCAAGATCGGAACCGTGGGCACATCGTATCCCGGCGGCACGCAGCACGCGCTTGCGTTGTCGAATCCGCCGTACTTGACGACGATGATTCCCGCCGACGCCATGTCGGATTATGGAGTGTACGGAGTACGCCACAACGGCGCATTCGAGATGCGCTGGCTGAACTGGATATTCAACATCGGAGGGCCTCAGGGAAGCGATGCGGCGCGCGATCCAGCGACGCAGCAGGCGTTACTGCATCTGGGAGAGCAGGTTCGCGAGTATGCAAAATCTTTGCCGCTGCGAAAGGGAACCACGCCGCTGAAGCTTGCGCCCGATTACGAAAATTGGCTCACGCAGGCGATGGCCCACGGCGATTACGACAAATTTTGGAAGGACAAAGGCGTCGATGTTGTTGCGCACGTCGCCGACTACAAAGATATTCCGGTCTACCATCTCGGCGGATGGTACGACTCATGGGGCACGCAGGTTGCCAATATGAACTTCGTCACCTTAACGAAGAACAAGAAAAGCCTACAGCGGTTAATTATGGGACCTTGGACGCATGGAGGCCGCACACGCAGCTATGCCGGGGAAGCCGAATTCGGTCCCGACGCGGCAATTGATTTTCTCGCCTTCGAGCAACGCTGGTTCGATCATTGGTTGAAAGGAATCGATAACGGCGTAGATCGTGAGCCGCCAGTCCGCATCTTCGTGATGGGTGGCGGTGATGCCCACAAAACGGCAGACGGCCGCATATTTGTTGGTGGACACTGGCGCGACGAGCGCGAATGGCCGTTGGCGCGAGCCGTCAGCACTCCCTATTACGTACATGCGAACGGATTGCTGTCCATGCAAAAACCTACGGACGAACCGCCTACGTCGTTCGAATTTGATCCGCACCATCCCGTGCCAACGTTGGGCGGGAACATTTCATCGCATAACGCTCCTTCGTCGAAGCACAACACCATCGAACGTCCAGGCGATTCAGAAAACCTGATGGAGCAAGGCGCTTACGACCAGCGTTGCCTTGTGTCGATCTGGACCTGCGACGATACGCGCCCGCTCTCGGCGCGCAACGATGTTCTCGTCTTTCAAACGGAGCCACTGGCCGAAGATGTTGAGGTAACTGGTCGACTCATCGTCAAGTTATGGGCCGCGTCGAGCGCTCCGGACACAGACTTCACGGCCAAGCTAATCGACGTCTATCCGGCGAACAAGGACTTTCCTGAAGGAGTAGACCTCAACATCGGCGACAGCATCGTGCGGGCTCGCTATCGCAACTCATTGGAACACGCAGAGATGATGAAACCTGGTGAAGTGTATCCCTTGACAATCGAGATGTATCCAACCTCATTGGTTTTCAAGAAGAGCCATCGCATTCGCCTGGATATCTCGAGCAGTAATTTTCCGCGCTTCGATGCAAATCCCAATACGGGGGAGCCACTGAACGACAACCGTCGCTGGGCAATCGCGACGAATACGATCTATCACGACGCTCAGCACCCTTCACAGATTCTGCTGCCGGTCATTCCCATGGCACATTGATATTGAGGATGAAAGA
>Ga0066687_10000402_pt1 | contig 11394 bp, 8 predicted proteins | sample GraSoiAngelo_136_FD_65630 | JGI IMG/M metagenome (GOLD analysis project Ga0066687, IMG submission 65630) | Grasslands soil microbial communities from the Angelo Coastal Reserve, California, USA - 14_0929_09_20cm | ecosystem: Environmental > Terrestrial > Soil > Grasslands | place: USA... | reverse complement strand
CAAGGTGAAGTTCAAGAACGACAGCAAGCTTGTACTGAAGGGAGTATGCGGCTTCCTGCCGGGTGCAATAGTAGTGCAGAACCCGGGAGAGACTGCATCCAACCCGTTCCAGTGTAACCAGACTTGTAACTAGACCGTGTTACGGCAAGGAGCGATGATGCTCATTCGCTCCTTGCCGTCTCAAAGTCTGCTCTAGAAAAGAGGAGAGCCTTTTCGGACTCTCCTCTTTTCGCGTTCAAAGGAGTAGTCTGTAACCTCTTGTTCGGAGCTAGCGATGATTACCGATAAGCCGAAAGACAACAGCGCGGAAGAATTAAAGACTCGCGAGGCCACACGTCGCGGAACCGTGCATCCTGCTACCAGCCTGGACGCGCGGAGAAATGGGTTTGGTATAGGCGGCGGGTACGAAAAACCGCGCAGTAAACGGCTTGAAAGCAAGACCTCGAGTGTATACGGGCCGGTGCCGCATTCCGGGTATTACGGCAGCGGATCCGCCGCTAGACGGTTTAGCGTCGGCCAGGCCGGCTTTACAGCAGAAGCTCCATGGTTTGAGTCTCAGTTTGGTGTGAATACGTCAGGCGATAAGAAAAATCGCTAGAGACTGGGAAGGCGCAGAGCTTCATTTCTTTCCCTCGAGTAACTCTCGCGCCTTGGTTTTGTCTTCAGTGAATTGAACATTCCTCGATATCTTCCACGCCTCGCCTTCCTTCTTCAGTATATAACCGAGAGACTCTTTCTGGAGCTCGCCCTTCGCATCGGCAAAATTCCAGGTAGCGACGACGGTTACATACGCTTCGTCGGGTAAGTCCGGACGCGTGACAAAAATGCCTGTTTTAACCTCGCGAGCGCCGGCCCTCTTGAGAAAGTCCTCGACGGATTTGAAAGCTTCTTTTTCCTGCCGGGAACATGAAGCGAGAAAGCTCAATGCGAGAATGAAAACGAAAGAAAATCTATATAAGCGTGCGCTTTTAGCCCTGAACATAGATAATGTTTTTATCGGAACGCGAGCCTAATTTCAAGAAGGGAGAAGCGCACATCGTGCCGATATATTTTCGTCAACTGCTGGCGGGCCGCGACTTCGCCTCGGGCGATCCGTTTGCCTCTCAAATGGCCAATTTCATTTATCTGATCGGGGATACAGAAACCCGCAAGTGCGTGGTTGTCGATCCCGCCTGGGATATTCAAGGCATCCTGGATTATGTCCGCAATGACGACATGAAACTTATCGGTGCGCTGGTGACGCATTACCACCCGGATCACGTCGGCGGAACTATATTCGGCTATTCAATCAAGGGGTTGACCGACTTGCTTGCGAGCGCGTCCGTCAAATGCCACGTCAACGAAGAGGAAGCGGAAGGACTCAAGATAGTAACGGGTCTATCGAACAGCGATATGGTCAAACATCGGGGCGGCGATATTATTCCGGTAGGCGCGGTTTCAATTACGGCGCTCCATACCCCGGGGCATACGCCAGGCAGCCAGTGTTTTCTTGTGAACTCTACGCTCGTATCCGGAGACACGTTGTTCATCGGCGGATGCGGCAGGGTTGACCTCCCAGGCGGAGATTCCAGGCAAATGTACTATTCGCTTACGCAAGTGCTCGGGAATCTCCCCGACGAAGTTGCGCTCTTTCCCGGCCACAACTATGGAAGCAGAATGAGCAGCACAATGGGTGATGAAAAACGTGAAAACCGCTTCATGAGAATGAAAAGCCTAAACGATTGGTTAAGCCTCATGTAATTCGACTCGAAATAAGGAACGCGACACCGTAAAAAGTATTGACGGCGCCGCCCCGTTGAGGATAATAGGGCTTAATTGTTTCTCGGTCTGTCTTGCTCCTGAACCCCGCACCCCCGCAGTTTTCTTGCCCTCTCTTTATTCTTCGTTCTCGAGTTTTCGTAACCTTATGGCCATTTCCAGCCTAAAGTCAGCTCTGCTCGTTGAATCAGACCCTGCGCAGGCTGCCGCTATTAAATCATATCTTCTCAAATCCGATTTTACCGTTGATCACATCGGCGACCACGCGCGAGCGTTCGAAGTAGTATCCGCCGGTAATTATGATGTTGCGATTGTCGAGCTGCTTGGGGGACGTGCGTGCGACCTCGAGCTTATTCAGTACATCTCGCGGAAGCTGATCCGAACTGCCACAATCGCGACGACGTGGGGCGAAGCTTCGAAATTGGGCGCCGTGGCGTTGGAGATGGGAGCTAGAACTTTTCTTATCAAGCCGTTCGCTCCCGACGACCTCGCTCACTATGTGAAGCGCGCGATTGAAGACAATCGCCACGCGGAAGAGGCATTTCGCCTTACACGGCTTCGCGAGCAAGAGCGACAGGAGCGAAAGATCGTTGGATCCAGCGTGATAATGCGCTCGATCATGGAGCTAGTGGCCTCTCTGGCCGACGCGCCCGATACCACTGTACTGATCAAGGGAGAGTCAGGCACCGGGAAGGATCTGGTGGCGAATGCTATACACGACGCGACGGTGGGTGAACGCGGACCGTTTACGGCGATTAATTGCGCGGCGCTCCCGAACGAACTGATCGAATCGGAGTTGTTCGGATACGAGAAGGGGGCTTTTACAGGCGCGTCTCAGACGAAGCGGGGAACGATCGAACTCAGCGATGGCGGGACTCTTTATCTAGATGAGATCGCGGAAATGCCGATGAGCCTGCAGGCCAAGCTCCTGCGGTTTTTGGATGAAAAGAGCTTCCGGCGGGTGGGCGGGTCAACGGTGCTGAAAGTATCTTTGCGCGTGATCGCAGCGACAAATCGAAATATCGAGGAAATGGTTCAGCGAGGCGCGTTCCGCAGGGATCTCTATTTCCGCTTGAGCGGCTTTCCGATAAGTCTGCCGCCGCTCCGAGACCGCGGCGCTGATGTGCTCGATGTAACCCGACATCTGATTGAGCGCTTCACCCGAAGGCACGGAAAACAGATTTGTGGAATAACTCCGCAGCTTGAAAAACTGTTCTTATCCTACGATTGGCCTGGAAATGTCCGGGAGCTTAAGAACCTGATCGAACGAGCCGTAATCATCTCGAACGACGTATGGCTGGACACTCGTCACGTGAGATTCGATGGCGGCCCGGATGGGATTCATGAGTCTTCACGGGGTGATGGGCTCCTGGATATATCGCTTCCGCTTGGACGGTCATATTTAAAAGAGGTGGCCTTCTACGAAAAGGAACTGGTCGAACGAGCAATAAGAGAAGCGGGGGGCGTTAAAACGACGGCCGCGAAGCTGCTCGGTATTTCACGTCACGCCTTCGACAGGGTGCTCAAGCGGGTAGATAGGCTAACGGGAGAAAAGCCACTACCGGATTGCGCGGATTCCGCGCACTGGGCCGCGCTTGTAACGCGCGTTCCGGATTGATGAACAGTGCCTCGGCGGTGTATTTGGCTCGTAAGAAGTGTTAATAGTTCGTTTGCGCGTCAGAGTCGGAGCCCTCTTTGCCATAGCGTACAAGCGGGAATAACACTTGCTATTAGTTGCTCGGATTTCCAGCTTGCCCCTCCAACAAATCACCAATCGGCCGTTGGTTGTAAAGGTCAATCCCGTGCCCAGGCACAGGTGAGTCTATTCGGCGCCCCGTAACCAATCATTCTGATTGCCCACATTCGGGCAAACAGACGTGCTAGCCCGACGTTCTCAGGTGATGCTCAATCCCCTCGGATTCGAGCAGACCGCACGTGCTAAACGGGAATGAGTTATGAGCAATAACGATAAACTGAACATCGACAATGAGCGGGGCACGGAGCGCGCCTCTTTCGATCTCCTTCGCTTGCTGGCAAAGGCCGGGTTAAAGAGCCTGCGCGCAAAAGTATTCGCGGGAGGGCTGTTTCAGGTTCTCTTGTCAATTATCATCATCGGCGCGATCGCCTACCTCAGCTTTCTTTCCGCTATAGATTCGGACGGCCAGCTAAAGAGATCAGCGCAATCCGCGGCGGAGACGATAGACCTGCTGATTTCTGAGAATACCCAGTTCGCGAGATCAATCGCCACCGATCCGCTTGTGATCGAGAAGACCGAGCGGGCGGCAGGCGCGGCGGAACAGGCCGGAATCAAGACGATTCCGAACGCGGACAAAATCGCGCAACTCGAGACCGCCTATGCCAGGACAAAAGTGCTTTCAGTCGATCCCGAGTTGAACCAGTTCCTTCGCGACAAACAGGCCGTCAAACAAGGCGTGTTCGAAAGGATGTTCTTTACCGATCGATATGGGCTCAATGTAGGCGTCACGACAGATACCGAAGATTTCGTGCAGAGTGATGAGGCCTGGTGGCAAGAGGCCATGAAGAATGGGACCTATGTAGACGATGTCGGATTCGACAAGCCAAGCAAGACCTGGGCAATAGAAGTATGCGTCGCGATCCCCAGCGCTCGAACCGGGCAGCCGAACGGCGTACTGAAGGTAAAGTACAACCTGCGAGACGCTGAAGACTATGTGACCCATTTCGGAATGTACGACACGGGCTACGCGTATGCGATCTCGAGCAACGGGCTATTCGCGTTGCATCCCGATCCTGAAGTTAGAAATACACCTCTATCGGAATCCATCAAGAAGGCGGGACTGCTGGAGCGGGCCGCGCGAGAAGAATCGGGAATCATCTATTACAACGGCCTGAATCCCAAGACGAAGTCCTTTGAGCCGCGAATTATTTCATTCAGAAGAACGAAAGGGCAGGGCAAGAACGGCGGCTGGATTACCGTGGCGGATAATAGCGTTAGCGAAGTTCGCGCCCCGGCGTACAGAATGCTCCTGACCATTGCAGGCGCGGGCGCTGTGCTCTTCCTGGTCCTTGCCCTGTGTTCGAACCTGTTCGCCCGAAGTGTTTCTAACGCTGTTAGAAAGCTCACCAGCGCTACTGAACGCGTCGGGATGGGTGATCTCACTACCGTTGTTCAGGTACAGACGGGCGATGAGCTTCAGCGGGTCGCTGAAGGATTCAACCGGATGACGGCCAGATTGGCCGAGACCGCACGCGTCGAAAGCGAGCAGAAACAGGCCCTCCTTTATATCAATCAGGCGATTGAGAGCTCGGGAGACGCGATCGTAATAAGAGACAACATCCACGGGACAGCCTACTACAATAAGAAATTCGGCGAACTCTTCGAATACACCGCCGATGAACTGGATAAGCGCGGGGGCGCGCACGCGATTTATAAAGATCCTGTCCTGGCTCGCGAAGTCATCGAGACTATTGAGAATGGCGAAAGCTGGTCCGGAGAGATCGAAGTTCAAACGCGAAGCGGCAGGATGATCCCGGCCCTTTTGAGAGCCAACCCGATAAAAGACGAAAGCGGCAAGATCATCGGCCGAATCGGAATTCACAGCGACATCACGGAACGGAAGAGAATGGAAGCGGCGCTCAGAAGCGATCTCGCGGAGCGCAAGCGAATGGAGGAAGCGATCAGGAGCTCCGAACGCGAATATCGCCAGCTCTTTGAAGGCGCGAATGATCCGATACTGATATTCGATCCGCAAACTGAAGGCGTTCTGGAAGCGAATAGCAAAGCCTGCGAAACCTACGGGCTGAAGAAGGATCAGTTCATAGGGACCAGTTTGAGGCAGCTTTCCAGGGATGCCCTGGCCGGGGAGCGGCTCAAACAGGGTCTTCAAACCGAAAAAGGTGAGAGCTTTGAGACGGTTCATCTGAAGAGTGACGGCACTCCGTTGTATCTTCTGGCCAGCACCTCTTCTATTGAATACGGCGGTAAGCCCGCGGTCCTGAGCATTCATCGAGACATTAGCGATAGGAAGCGTGCGGAAGAAGAGATTCAAAGCGGCCTTGATGAGTTCATGCGCTTTGTCTCGCCGGTATCCGAAGGAGACCTGACTCAGCGCGGCGTTGAGAGTAATCGAGCCATAGGCACCGTGACTCAGTCTGTAAATCGCATGCTGGATAGTTTCAGCGCGATGCTCACTCGCGTAAAGCAGATCGGCCTTTCAGTTTCTTCAAGCGCGACCGAAATCCTCGCGGCGTCGGAGCAAATCGCCGTGGGAGCGCAACGGCAGGCGGACGAGATTACGAACACCTCTAGCGCCGTCGAAGAGATGGCGGCATCGATGAGTCAGGTTTCACGCAACGCGGAAGGCACTGCCGAAGCCGCGCGCCGGGCGCTCGATATGGCTGAACGCGGCGAGCGATGCGTCAGGGATACGTCGGAGGCGATGAACCGAATTGATCTCTCTGTAGTTGGAACCGCCGAGAAGATGAGAGGGCTCGCGAATAGAAGCCGCGAGATCGAGGAGATCATCGATCTCATCGACGAGATAGCGTCGCAGACCAATCTCCTCGCCCTGAACGCGGCTATAGAAGCCGCTCACGCGGGAGAAGCAGGCGTCGGCTTCAGCGTCGTCGCCGAAGAGATCAGGAAGCTTGCGGAACGGAGCGCGCGAGCGACTCGTGACATAGGAGGCTTGATCAAGGGCATCCAGCAGGAGACCGAAGCGGCCCTGTCCGCGATGGAAAAGGGCATGGTCGAGGTGAAGGGCGGCAGCGCCCTCGCCGAAGAAGCGAGACAGGCGCTCGAAGACATATCGCGAGTAGTCAAGCAGAGCGCGGAGTTGATTGAAGAAATCACGGCAGCGTCCGAAGAGCAGGCGCGCGTCACTCGGAACGTAGCCAGCGCGATGCAGACCGTCTCCAGCATAACACTGGAAACGAGCGCGGGGGCTCATGAGACAGCGCAGACGATTCAGGGAATGGTCGATTTGTCGGAGCAACTGAATCAGGCCATTTCTCAGTTCAAGGTGAAGGATGACTACGTGCATCCATTCTCCTACGACGGCGCTCCACATTCCGGCACGGGAGGAAACGGTTCGAGACTTCAGGGATATTAAGCTGCATCGGAGAGGCTGGTATGGCTATTAAGAGACAGGTAGTCGTGTTTCGCATAGGCCCGGAAGAATTCGCGATGGACATAGGCTTGGCGAGGGAGATCGTAGAGATGCGACCGGTAACGCCCGTGCCCGAGACGAGGGATTACGTTGAAGGCGTGATGAATCTCCGGGGAAATCTCATTCCAGTGCTTGATCTTCGGAAGCGCCTTCGGGCGGGAGACCGCCTAAAAGGGGGATCGAGCGGACGCATGTCCGAAAAACGCATCATTATTGTGACCCTCGACGGCAAGCAGCTCGGGTTGATTGTCGATGCAGCGTCCGAGGTCATCCGTATAACCGACGATATGATAGAGCCTCCGCCGGAAGTGATTGCTGAAATCGGGGTCGAATATATCGCGGGTCTACTTAATGTTTCCGGCCGTTTTATTACGATGCTGGACACTGCCAAGGCGTTACAGGGCGAAGTCGCTCTGGAGCTCGGCGAAGTAATGAGCTTGCTCGCGAGTAGAGCTCAGGCATCGCTGTGAATCAGAACAAAGAGGGTTGATCAAGAAACGATGCCTGAACGAGTGAACAAACGCGTCGAGCCGGCCGAGTCGGCGCAACAGGAGGATGGATTCGCGGCATTGACCGTGCCGGATCGATTCCTCTTGACGATCATCTGTTTCGAATTTCTGGTGCTCGCGATCGCAGCGATGTTCGGCGGTTTGGCGCCCGACCGCGGCCCAATCTCAGCGAGGAGCATTTTGGAGTTGGGGCTCGGCGCGGCGACAGTGGCCGCCGCAACGATGCCGGTCTTGAGAAATTGGCGCTCAATTCCAATAGGACTGATTCTCGGAGGAGGCCAGATAGTAATGGCGTGCCTCTTAATTCAGGCAACCGCCGGACACTTGGGCGCGCTCCTGCTGGGCATCGCTTCGGTGGCGGCCCTTTCAATTTACAAAGACTGGCGAGTGTTTGTTCCGGCCGTCGCGATCATAACGGTGTACTCATTGCTCAGCGCGATGTTCGGAGGCGCTTCACGAACAACGCCGGTCTGGCCTTCGCTCTGGTATACAGCTTTTGGATTGGGCGTAGGGCTCTTGCTGATAAGTTACTACCGAGTTGAGGAGCGACAATCGAATGCTCGCGGGGAAGCAGAGCGAGAGAAGCTCGCGAGAGATCTATTGCATATCGCGATTATTGACCGCGTAGCCGACGGCTTTTTCGTGGTTGAACGTAAATCCGGCCGAGTTACGGAGGCAAACAGCCGGTTCCGGAATCTCGCCGACCTTGGAGAAGGGCCTCTCAGTCTAAACATAAGCGATCTATTTGGAACGCGACTGTCGCTTGAGTCTGACGCGCCTACGGATTCGGTTGAAACCTCGATGGTGCGCGGCGACGGAGCTTCTTTAGCGGTTGAGGCCGCCTTAGTTTCGGCGCCGGAGTCCGCGGGGACGATGATGGCGGTCGTAGTGCGCGATATCTCCGTGAGAAAGGCCCGGGAACGGAAGCTCGCTGAAAGTGAAACGCGTCTTCGCAGCGTGATGGATCACGTCGACGAGATTCACTACGTTCTCGATGGAAGCTCGATGGAATTCACCTACGTGAGCCCATCGATGGCGCGAATGACCGGCTATTCAAGCGAAGACATTCGGCAAATGGGCGGCTGGCGGAGCTTTCTTCCCAAGGTAATGTCCGGCGGCAAGCAGCTCAAAAAGGCGATTGACCTGAACGCGATGATCGACGGCCAGTTGGACAAAATCGCGGGACGCAACGAGACATGGTGGCTTTGCAAGGACGGCTCCAAGAAGTGTTTCGAGGACCAGTGGCACCCGATTTATGACGGTCACCGGATAGTGAGAACGCACGGCGTGTTGCGCGAGGTGACTGCTCGAAAGGAAGCTGAATCGTCGCTGGCCGGCACGCGAGATCTGCTGAACGCTTTGATGGACAGCATCCCCGATATCATCTACATCAAGGACGCCGAGCGCAAATATACGCGGGTCAACAAAGCGTTGGCCGAGAACCTCGGAATAGAGGATTTGCGAGACGCTCTCGGAAAAACCGACAACGACTTTGCCGCTCAGCCTCAACTTGCGAGTCAGTTCGCGGACGAAGAGAGCATCCTCAGGACGGGCGAGCCTGTGATAGGAAAACTGGAAGAGATCACGAGACCGGATGGCTCCACGCGCTGGATGCTGGCGACGCGAGTGCCGATCAAGGACAAACGGGGCGTTGTTAGCGGAATCGTCGGCGTCTCGCGAGATATCACGGAGCGGAAAATTACTGAAGAGGTGCTGGAGCAGGGCCTCGCCACCTTCCTCAGCGTAGTGTCAACGGTGTCCGACGGTGATCTTACGATGCGGGGATTCGAAGGCGGCGATACGCTCGGTCGAATCGCGGGAGCCGTTAATCGGATGCTGGATAATTTCACGGCTATGCTCAGTCATGTGAAGCAGATTGGGCTCTCTGTTTCCTCGAGTGCGACTCAGATATTGGCTGCATCCTCGGAAATGGCTGTGGGAGCACAACGCCAGGCCGATGAGATCACGAATACGTCGAGCGCCGTCGAAGAGATGGCTGCCTCAATGAGCCAGGTTTCGAGGAATGCGGAGGGCACCGCTGAAGCCGCGCGGCGCGCTTTAGACATGGCCGAACGGGGCGAGCGCCGTGTCCGGGATACGTCTGAGGCAATGATTCGCATTGATTCGTCGGTTGCAAGCACCGCCGCGAAGATGAAGGGTCTTGGAAATCGCAGCAGGGAGATCGAGGAGATCATCGACCTCATCGATGAGATCGCCTCGCAAACCAACCTTCTGGCGCTTAACGCCGCGATTGAGGCCGCACATGCGGGCGAGGCCGGCGTCGGCTTCAGCGTAGTCGCGGAGGAGATAAGAAAACTCGCGGAAAGAAGCGCCCGCGCGACTCGCGATGTCGGCGGATTGATCAAGGGCATTCAGATGGAGACCGGTGAGGCCCTCTCCGCAATGGCAAAGGGTCTCGTGGAAGTAAAAGAGGGCAGCTCGCGCGCGGAAGAAGCACGCCAGGCGTTGGAAGATATTTCCAGAGTTGTGCGACAGAGCGCGGAACTGATCGAAGAAATCACCGCGGCGTCGGAGGAACAAGCGCGGGTCACAAGGAATGTCGCCGGTGCTATGCAGACGGTGTCCACGATAACGCTGGAGACCAGCGCCGGGGCTCACGAGACCGCGCAGACAATCCAGGGAATGGTCGAGTTATCGGATCAACTGAATCAGGCGATCTCGCGATTCAGGGTGAAGGAATACCATGGCGAGTTATTCTCATTCGAAGGCGCGGGTCGGATTTTAGGCGGCGCAAGCGGTTCCGCCGGTCCCCGACACCGACGAGAAGAGGAGCGCATCTGACGCGCGCGGACGGCCCAGGACATAGCTATATGCTCACAGAGAGCGAGTTCAGATTATTCAAGGAGCTCATCTACGAAGAGTGTGGAATAAACTTCGTGGAAGAAAAGCGAGCGTTTCTTGAGTCGCGGCTTCGGAAGAGAATGGAAAGTCAGGGCATCAAGACGGCCTATGAGTATTACTATGTCATAAAGCATTCGCCTCAGAAGGGGCAGGAGCTTCCCGCTCTGCTTGACGCATTGATGATCTGCGAGACTTCATTCTTCAGGAACCTCCCGCAATTCGAGCTTCTGCGAGATGAAGTTCTGCCGGAGTTGATCTCGCGTAAGCGTAAAATGGGCTCGCGAACGATAAGAATCTGGAGCGCGGGCTGCTCGACCGGTCAGGAGCCCTATAGCGCGGTTATGCTTCTCCTAAACGCTATGCCCGATGCGAATCTATGGTCGATCCGCGTATTCGCGTCCGATCTTTCATTCACCGCGCTGGAACGGGCGCAAAGCGGTCTCTATCGCCCCGAACAACTGAAAGGCGTGGATCGCGGCTCCATCGACAGATTTTTCACTCAAGACAACGGCCACTATGTGCTGTCGGACGCGGTCAAGCGCCACGTGATATTCGATTATCACAATCTGAAACATGACAACGGTCTGCGTGGGCTCGACATTGTATTCTGCCGGAACGTTCTCATTTATTTTGATGCGGAGGAACAACGGCGGCTTATTACGCGATTCACGAATAGCCTTGTGCCGGGAGGCTTTCTTTTTCTCGGGCACGCGGAAAGCCTGCAGAGCATAACGGGCCGATTCGCGATGCTGCACAAGAACAAGGGTATCGCTTACAGACTCGAGAGCTGAATTTGAACCGCTGAGCTTTAATCATGGATGAACTGTCGCGCGAAGAACTCGATCAATTGATGTCGGTCTTTCGAGACCAGGCGCTTGGCATCATCGAAGAGATGATCCAGGACCTGCTATTGCTCGAAGGCGATCGGATTGACGAAGGCGCGATAAACCGGCTGCGAAGAGCGGCTCATACCATAAAAGGCGACGCGGCCTGCATAGGGCTCAATGGCATTACCGAGATCGCGCATCGGCTGGAAGATCTGATAGACGCCATAATGTCGAGCGGTTCGTCGTTTGACGCCGACGTCGTGAATATCTCGCTGCGGTGTCTGGACGAGG
>Ga0066687_10000399_pt1 | contig 11455 bp, 9 predicted proteins | sample GraSoiAngelo_136_FD_65630 | JGI IMG/M metagenome (GOLD analysis project Ga0066687, IMG submission 65630) | Grasslands soil microbial communities from the Angelo Coastal Reserve, California, USA - 14_0929_09_20cm | ecosystem: Environmental > Terrestrial > Soil > Grasslands | place: USA... | reverse complement strand
TCCCACGACGCGTCGAACCCGACATCCCAGAGATTTTGCGCGGGGAGTTGACCCAGTGCGCCCGGCGTCTGCACGATCGATTGCTGCGTGCGGTATGTGCTGCCGGTTCCGGTGACCGTAGGCACAAGATCGAGCGCTGCGAGTCTCCGCGTGGCCCGAGCAGCGGTCAGACGAGATTCAGCGATCCGGACATCCATGTTCGCGCGCTGTGCCTCACGCACGAGGAGTGTAAGCGTCGTATCGCCGAGCGAGCTCCAGAATGGACCCGACGGCAATGCGTCACTCACATGGACCGATGCTGAAGCAGCATCATCGACCGGCGCCGCGACCACCGGCTGCATCGAAGGCGTTACCGTGCCGCTTGGGGGAACACTGTACGTCGCCGGAACCGGTACTTCCGACGCGCGATACCCGGGCGTGGAACACGCGACTAATACGGCGCTGAGCGCCGTCAGAGATTTATGCATGGGTGCTGCCCTCATCTCCAGCCACCAGCGATGGCCGCCAGGGATAGAGAGGTTTGATGTCGTCTGTAATGTCGACCGGCTTGCCGGAGGCCGGCACCGGAGTCTGAGCGCGTCCGTGTATGTAGCCGCGCACCAGCACGTAAAAGAGCGGCGTGAACAGGAGCCCGAGGAATGTGACGCCGAGCATTCCTGAGAACACAGCGATTCCCATCACGCGACGCATCTCGGCACCAGCTCCACTCGCAACGATGAGTGGAATCACGCCGGCGATGAACGCAAAGGACGTCATGAGAATTGGGCGCAGTCTGATTCGGGCAGCATCGAGCGCGGCCGTAAATCGATCTCGTCCCTGTCGCTCCAGATCGCGCGCGAACTCGACGATAAGAATCGCGTTCTTGCACGCGAGCCCGACGAGCACGAGCAACCCGATCTGCGTGAAGACATTGTTGTCACCGCGGGTCAGCCACACGCCCGCGATCGCGGAAACGAGCGACATCGGCACGATCAGCATGATCACGAGCGGCAACGACCAGCTCTCGTACTGTGCCGCGAGAACGAGGAAAACGAGCAGAATACAGAGTGGGAAAACCAGGATGGCAGTGTTGCCGGCCAGCTTCTGCTGATAAGTGAGCTCGGTCCACTCGTAGCCCATCCCGTTGGGCAGCGTCTCGTTGGCGAGCCGTTCCATTATCTGTACCGCTGCGCCGGCACTCGTTCCCGGAGCCGCGCTGCCGCTGATGTCGGCCGCGGGGTAGCCGTTATAGTGCGTGACCTGATCGGGTCCGTATGACTGCTTCATCGTCAGCACCGAACCAAGCGGAACCATGTCGCCGCGGACGTTTCGAACCTTGAGCTGCGCGATGTTGTCTGCGTTCGCTCGATAAGGTGCGTCCGCCTGCGCGATCACCTGGTACGTGCGACCGAACTTGTTGAAGTCGTTGACGTACTGTGAGCCGAGATAGATCTGGAGCGTCGAGAACACATTGTTCAGCGGGATCCCCAGCTGTTTCACCTTGTCGCGATCGACGTCGGCGAATAGCTGTGGCACGTTGATCTGGAAGCCCGAGAAAGCACCGCCGAGTCCCGGCGTCTGGAAGACACGGCCGATCAATGCCTGAGTGTTCGCATACAGCGTCGAATCACCCAGCCCAGCTCTGTCCTCGATCATCATCTTGAAACCGCCGATCGATCCCAACCCGTTCACCGCGGGGGGAGGGAAAACGGCGACGAATCCTTCCTGGATCGTCGAGAACTTCTGATTGAGCGCCATCAGGATGGCGTTGCTCTTCAGATCCTTGGACTTTCTCTCCTCGAACGGCTTGAGCCCGAAGAAAATGACGCCGGCGTTCGACTTGGGTCCGAAGCTCGTGATGGAAAGGCCCGGGAACTCGACGGCGTGCTCGACGCCCGGTGTCTGCAGGGCGAGGTCGGACATCCGTCTGATAACGGCCTCGGTCCGATCGAGCGACGCCGCGTCGGGCAGCTGCGCGATGGCGACGAGGTAGCGCTTGTCCTGGCTCGGTACGAACCCCTTCGGCACTCTCGAGAATCCGATGATGCCGACCACTATCAGTACTGCGTACACGGCTAGCGCAATGCCGGAACGGTGTGTCACGCGTGTCACGACGTCGCCGTAGCGTTTGGATGCCCGGCCGAACAGACGGTTGAATGGATCGAATAGCCAGCCAAGCCACTTGTGCATGAAGCGTGTTGGCGCATCCTCCGCCGCACCACGCGGCTTGAGCAGCACCGCGGCCAGCGCCGGCGACAGCGTCAGCGAGTTGAACGCCGAGATCAGCGTCGAGAAGGCGATGGTGAGAGCGAACTGCCGGTAGAACTGCCCGTCCAGACCACTGATGAATGCAACTGGGACGAATACCGCGGACAGCACCAGCGCGATGGCGATGATCGGTCCGCTGACTTCCTCCATCGCGCGGTGACTGGCATCAAGAGGTGAAAGACCTTCCTCGATGTGCCGCTCGACGTTCTCCACCACGACGATGGCGTCGTCGACGACGATTCCGATCGCCAGCACCAGTCCGAACAGCGACAACGTGTTGATTGAGAATCCCGTCGCCAGCATCACGGCGAAGGTGCCGACGATGGAGATCGGGACCGCAACGAGCGGAATGATCGAAGCGCGCCACGTTTGCAGAAAAAGAACGACGACAATCACGACCATCAACGTCGCAAGCAACAGCGTGTAGACTACCTCGCGGATCGAGTCGCGCACGAACAAAGTCGGATCGTATACTGAAGACCATTCGACTCCCTGCGGGAAGCGGGTCTTCAGGTCGGCCATCTTCGCGCGAATTGCGCTGGAGAGAGCGAGCGCGTTCGAGCCCGGAGATTGGAATACGACGATGGCGACGGCGGGCTTGTTGTCGAGCAACGCGCGCAGGCCGTACGTTCCGGGGCCGAGCTCGATGCGTGCGACATCGCGGAGCCGGGTGACGGCTCCGTCCGCGCCGGTCTTGATGATGATGTTGCCGAACTCCTTTTCGTCGGTGAGCCGGCCGCGCGCGACAACCGTTAGCTGATAGGCTACCGGATCATTTACCGGCGGCGCGCCGACGGTGCCGGCGGCCACCTGGAGGTTCTGCTCGCGAATCGCCTGGACGACGTCGCTCGCCGACAACCCGTACGATGCGACGCGGTTCGGATCGAGCCAGACGCGCATGGCGTAGTCGCCCGCGCCGAACACAATCACCTGACCGGCGCCTGGAATTCTGGAGAGGTCGTTGCGGACGTTCAGCAACGCGTAGTTGCGGAGATAGACGGGGTCGTAGCGGCCGTCAGGAGAGAACAGGTGCACGACCATCGTGATGTCCGGCGAACGCTTCTGCGTGACGACGCCAAGCGCGCGCACTTCTTCCGGCAATCGCGCCAGCGCCTGGTTCACGCGATTCTGGACCTGCACCTGCGCCAGATCGACGTCGGTGCCGATCTGGAAGGTGACGGTGAGATTGAAGCTGCCGTCCGCCGATGCGGACGACGTCATGTACAACATCCGCTCGACGCCATTGATCGCGTCCTCGAGCGGCGTGCCCACTGTCTGCGCCAGCACCGTCGGATTCGCGCCGGGATAAATCGCGCTGACCGTGATCGTCGGGGGCGTGACTTCCGGATACTCGCTGATCGGAAGCTGCGTGACTGCTATCAAACCGGCGGCAAGAATTACCAGCGACAGCACGACCGCGAAAATCGGGCGGTCGATGAAAAAGCGTGAGAAACGCACTGGAGGTACTCGGAAAAAGTTGCGCTACCGCGCCGCGGGCGCCGGTGCGGCGCTCTCGGCTACCATGGCAGCGTTTGTAGCTGCGACCTTCATCCCTGGACGGACCCGCTGCATGCCGTTGATGACGACGCGCTCGCCGGGCTTGAGCCCGGATTCAACTGCGCGGAGTCCGTCGATCACGCGGCCGGTTACAACAGGTCGGTACTCGACGCTGTTGTCGGCCTTCAGCACCAGCACGAATTTGCGATCCTGGTCGGTACCGACTGCCTGGTCCTGAACCAGTGTCGCCGGATGACGCTGACTGCCAAGGAGTCGCACGCGCGCGAACAATCCCGGGGTGAAGAGATCGTTGGGGTTTGACAGCAGCGCGCGGGCGCGAATCGTTCCCGATGCGCCGTCGACCCGGTTGTCGACGAAATTGAGTCTCCCTTCGTGGGGGAATCCCGTTTCGTTGGCGAGGCCGACCTGGACCTCGCGACCGTTTGGTCCTGCCCCTGTCCCACTCATGTACTTGAGGTATGCCTGCTCGTCGGTGTCGAAGTAGACGTAGATCGGATTGAGCGAGACGATGGTAGTCAGCAGCGTCGGTGACGGCGGTCCGGACTGCACTACGTTCCCCGGTGTGATCTCGGCGCGGCCGACGCGTCCGGAAATGGGCGCGCGCACGACCGTCCACTCGAGATTCAACCGAGCGACCTGGAGCGCGGCCTGGGCAGCGCGGATACCCGCATCGCCCTCGGCCTGGCCGCTGGTACGGGCGTCGAGCTCCTCGCGGGAAATAGCCTGGCTGCTGACGAGTTTTTGAGCTCGCTCGACTTCCATTCCGGCGAGCTGACTGCGTGTCCTGGCCTGAGCAAGCACGGCTTCGAGGCGTGAGACTTCAGCCTGGAACGGACGTGCATCGATGACGAAGAGGACATCACCCTGGTGCACCGTCGCGCCTTCGGTGAAAGCGACGCGCTGGATGAAGCCGCCGACGCGCGGACGCACTTCGACCGAGTTGACGGCCTCGAAGTGTCCGGTGAACTCGTCCCAGTCGGCGACTGTTCGCTCGATCGCGGGCGCCACCGTAACCTGTGGCGCCTGCATCGGTGGCTGGTCCTTGCGGCACGCGGCGCAGAGCGTGAAGACAGCAGCGGCGGCCCAACCGCCGGTGTGAATTCTGAGGGAAGCCGATTTGGCGCGAGAGAATGTGGAACTCATGTTGCACGACTCCGTGGCGTTGGACTGCTGCTGCAGCAACTGGTGGTGGCACTTCGTACGAACATATAGTATGTTACCGATCGGTAACATCTCGTAACCACCCCTATGTTACCGGTCGGTAACATTTTAGTCAAGGAGGGGTAGTAAACAGCATGCAAACAGATATTCACAACAACGGGACCAAAGCGAAGAAGAAGCGCAGGTCGGGCTTGCCCGTTCGCGAGCGGATTCTGGTGGCGGCTGGCGACTTGTTTCACAAGCAGGGGATCCGCGGCGTCGGGGTCGAAGCGATCGCGGAAGCGGCGCAGACCAACAAGATGACCCTCTACCGCTACTTCGACTCGAAGGACGATCTGATCGCCGAATGGGTCCGCGGCATGATCGCCCACAAGGAAGAAGAGTGGAAGGACCTCACCGCCAAGCACGGCGGTGATCCGCAGGGCCTGCTTCAGGACTGGAGTCGACGCACAGCCGCCAAGCTCAGGGAGATGGAAGAGCGCGGTTCCGCGCTCGGCAACGCGCTGGCGGAGCTGCCCGACCCCGAACATCCGGCGCGACGCGTCATTCAGGAGTACAAGATCCGCTCGCACAAACGTGTCGTACGATTGTGCAAGGCCGCCGGTTTCCAGGACCCAATTCTCGCCGCCAATCTCTTCTCGATGCTGCTCGAGGGCGCCCACTCCTGTGTTCAGTGCATGGGCATGCGGCAGATCGGCGAGCACCTCGTCGAGCTGGTCGACCGGATGGTCGAGAACAGCCGACAGCAGCGGCGCCGGCAATACCCGACCGCGCTCTGATTTGAGATTCGACGACTTCATACCAAGTCGTCGTTCGAGAGGGGTCTAAATCGACAACAGTCAAGGCGGGCCGTTGATCTTGGCCCAGTCTGGCCACCACAAAACAAAAGCGGGGAGCTGAAAGCTTAGTCAGCTTGCTGCGTCGAGCTGCTCGGAGCTATCAAGCTCTTAGCAAGGCTCGGTGCCGCAGGCTTACCCAGCTTAAAGCTCCCCGCTTTTGTTTTGTGGATGGCATTGCGCGGCTAGATCAACGGCCCGCCTTGACGGGCGGCCTATCCCCTATCCAGTACCTCGCCCCCGGCCCGAGCCGCGCGGCGCGATCGCCTGGATTTGATAGGGCACAGCGGTCCAGCGACAGGCAACCGCAGCCGATGCATTGAGTTAGCCCCGCCCTCAACCGCTCCAACTCGGCGATGCGTTCGTCGATGCGGGCGGTCCAGGTCTTCGACAGCCGAGACCAGTCCTTGCCGGTGGGCGCGCGATCGGGAGGGAGCTTGGCCAGCTCGGCGGAGATCTCGTTGAGCGTGAGCCCGATCCGCTGCGCGAAGACGATGAACGCGATCCGGCGCAGGACCGATCGCGGGTAGCGCCGCTGTGCTGCCCCCTCGCGCTCGGACTTGATCAGTCCACGCTCCTCGTAGAAGCGAAGCGCGGACGCGGCCACGCCGCTCCGCTTCGCGACCTCGCTGATCACAAGCAAATCCGACATGCCGCCAATCTATCTCAGGCTGGGCTTGACTTCAAGTTCACTTGAACTTGTAGATTGCTTGAAATTCGCGTTTCGACGAGGAGACCACCATGAACAGCAGGCACCAGCAGAGAACGGCACTCATCACCGGAGCATCGCGTGGGCTCGGGCTCGCGCTCGCCCGCGGACTCGCCCGTCGCGGGTGGAATCTCATTCTTACCGCGCGCGACGAGCAGCGACTCCGCGCCGTGCGCGACGAGCTCGCCACCGTCACCCACGTCGCCGCCATTGGTGGTGATGTCACCGTACCCGCGCACCGCCAGGCCCTGGCGGTTCTCGCCCGCGGACACGCCGGCCTCGACGCCGTCATCAACAATGCAGGATGCCTCGGTCCGAGTCCGCAGCCGGAGCTGTTCGACTATCCGCTCGAGATCCTGTCCAAGGTCTTCGAGGCCAACGTCCTCGCACCGCTCGGCGTTCTCCAGGCGGTACGCGACGAGCTGAAGCCCGGCGCCAGAATAATCAACGTCACCAGCGATGCCGGAGTGAACGCGTATCCGCGGTGGGGTGGCTACGGGGCGAGCAAAGCGGGGCTCGAGCAGCTGTCGTCGATACTCGCCGCCGAGAATCCGTCGCTCAAGGTCTATTGGGTCGATCCGGGTGACATGCGCACCGACATGCACCAGGCGGCGTTCCCGGGCGAGGACATTAGCGATCGTCCGCTGCCGGAGGTTCGCGTTCCGGCGTTCATCAATCTGCTCGAAGGAGATCTGCCGAGTGGACGTTATGTCGCCGCTAGTCTCGGACTGGTGTCGGCTGAGGGAGAGGCAGCGTGACCGCGATCGCTCTCAGACATCCAGCGCCGGCGATCGGCCCGTCGCCAATCGATTTTCAATTACCTGACGAGCTGATCGCCCACGAGCCGCCCGAAGCGCGCGGACTCGCTCGCGACGGCGTGCGTCTCATGGTGTCGCGCATCGGCTGCGATGCCATCGCGCACACCAGCTTCTCTCGCTTCCCCGACTTTCTGAGGCGCGGAGATGTTCTCGTCATCAACACCAGCCAGACGATCAACGCGGCCTTCGAGGCGTCGCTGGAGCGCGAGGACGGCACCCTGAGCGAAGTGATGTTCCATCTTTCGACGCGATTGTTCGGGAGAGGCGAGCCATGGGTGGTCGAGGTGCGGCATCGGGCCCCGACAGGAACGACACCGCTCCTCGACGCCAGGCGCGGTGAGATCATACGCCTCGCTGCGGGTGCGACGGCACGCCTCCTCACACCCTACACCGCCGGTCGCCCTCAATCGACCGACGGCCAGGTGAGGCTCTGGATCGCCGAGCTGTCGCTGCCGGAGAACCCGCTCGCTTACGCCGAGCATCACGGCTCTCCGATTCGCTACTTGTATGTGCCGAAGCCGTGGCCGCTGGAGTACTACCAGACGGTTTTCGCCGACGAGCCGGGCAGCGCCGAGATGCCGTCCGCCGGCAGAGCGTTTACCCACGAGATGCTGCAGGAGCTCGGTCGCAAGGGAGTCCGCATCGCGCCGATCGTGCTTCATACAGGTGTGTCCAGTCTCGAGACCGACGAACGGCCCTATCCCGAGCGGTATCACGTGTCCTATCCGACTGCGCTCGCTGTCAACGCGGCTCGGCGATTAGGTGGTCGAGTGATCGCCGTCGGGACGACCGCCGTCCGGGCGCTCGAGACGGCGGTTGACGATGATGGTTACGCGCGGGCAAGCGGCGGCTGGACCGATCTCGTTGTCACGCCGGATCGCCCTTTGCGCGTCGTCGACGGAATGTTGACGGGACTGCATGGCCCAAAGGCATCGCACCTGTCGATCCTGGAAGCGTTGGCCGGGCGAGAGCATCTCGCTCACGCCTACCAGGCGTTGCTCGAGCAAAAGTATTTGTGGCATGAGTTTGGGGATTTGCATCTGATACTGCCGTGATTTGCCTTTAGGACTTCGGTGGGCATTAAGCAGTGACTGCGAGCGGGGAACGAACCGCCACTCCGATCTGGGAGCTAAGTCCGAATGGCGAACCTGTTGCGAGCTAGTGAAGAAAGTCTACGAGTGTTAGAGGAGCTGACAATGGCGAGTAAACAATCAGCAAGCGAACAAATCACCGCCGAGGTCACGTCCTGGCCTGGCGTCGAAGCTGGTCCAGGCAAGCGCGGGGAGTTCGCGTTCAAGTTTCGCGGTCGTGAAATCGGGCACCTCCACGGTGACCGTGCGGCCCACTTCTCGTTTCCGAAGGATGTGTGGGCAAAGCTCAAGGAGGAGGGAAGGATCGGGTACCATCCGGTGTTTCCCGATTCGCCGGGTCCTGCCGCGCGAAACATTCAGAATGAGCCTGACATCCGCGACGTGATAGCGTTGCTTCGCTTGAACTACGACCGGCTCGTCGCTCGTTTGGGATCAGCGGCACACGTCTGAGGTCGCGTTTGCGGCTGGCAAGAGTAGATTGAGTTCGCCACAAGCCAAGATTTTCTCAAAGCGGCGGCGACGGCGCAACCAATCAATCACCGCTCATGCCAATTCACGAAACGCTTTCCCTCTGGGAAAACTTTTACGTTATCGTCGGATCCTCCGCGGGCGCGCTGACCGGTCTTCAGTTCGTCGTAATGGCGCTCATTTCGGATTCGCCAACGCAGGCCGGCGAGCACGAGATCAACACCTTCGCTACGCCCACGATCGTTCATTTCTGTATCGTATTGTTCATCTCGGCTGTTCTCAGCACTCCGTGGCCGACATGGCACGCGGTGGCGACGATCGTGTGGGTGACAGCCGCGCTGGGGATCGTCTACACGATGATCGTCATCCGGCGGTCTCGGCGGACGAAGCTGTACAAGCCGGTGCTCGAGGACTGGATCTGGTATACAGTGTTGCCGCTCATCGCTTACACGGTGATGGTCGTCTCCGCCGGGCTTCTGGTATTCGATACGACGCTCGGCCTCTTCGGCATCGCTGGCTCTTCGCTACTGCTGCTATTCGTCGGAATTCACAACGCGTGGGACAGCGCTACTTACATCGCGATCAGCGTGAAACAGGGGCAGCGGCCGGCCGAGAGCACGCCTTCCGGTCCCAACCAGTAGTGAGGGCGTCGACCTTGGCGGCGTAGGTCACTCATCACCGATATGTCAGACACCAAGGGAATCGCCATCCCTGCGCCGCAGGCCGCTCCCGCCACTTCCGTCGGCAGCTGGGAGAGCATCAAGGAAGCGCTTCGCGGCGCGCACCACGACTACACCGACGGTCCCATCGGCCGAGCGATTTTCCTGCTCGCCGTTCCAATGGTGCTCGAGACTGTGCTGGAGAGCGTCTTCGCCGTCGTCGATGTGTTCTTCGTTTCGCGACTCGGCGCCGATGCAGTAGCGACCGTTGGACTGACCGAGTCGATGATGGTGCTGATCTACACGATGGCAATGGGGCTCGGGATCGGTGCCACCGCCACGGTCGCCCGGCGCATCGGCGAGCGCGATCCGGAAGGCGCGTCACACGCCGCGGCCCAGGCAATCCTGCTCGCGCTCTTCATCGCACTCGTGCTGGGTATCTCCGGAGCTATCGCCGCGCCGACGCTTCTCAGCGCGATGGGCGCATCGTCCGGCGTCCTCGCCAATGCGAACTTCACGCGCATCATGCTCGGCGGCAACGCGGTCGTGCTGATGCTCTTCCTCGTCAACGCGATCTTTCGTGGTGCCGGCGATGCGGTAATCGCGATGCGCGTCCTGTGGCTGGCGAATGCGATCAACATTTTCCTCGGACCGATGCTCATCTTCGGAGTCGGGCCGTTTCCGCGGCTGGGCGTAGTAGGTGCCGCGGTTGCGACCAATATCGGACGCGGCATTGGTGCTCTCTACGCGCTCAGTCGGCTGATTCGTCCCGGCGCGCGCGTGCAAGTGACGCGTCACCACTTTCGCCTCGACCCGGCGCTGATGTGGCAGATGGTCCGCCTGTCGGGATCCGGAACGTTTCAGATACTCGTCGGCAGCGCCAGTTGGATCGGACTCGTCCGCGTCATCTCCAGCTTCGGCAGCACCGCGCTCGCAGGCTACACGATCGCCATGCGCATCGTGATGTTCGCCCTGCTTCCATCGTGGGGACTCAGCAACGCCGCCGCGACGATGGTCGGCCAGTCACTGGGCGCGGGCAAGCCGGATCGCGCCGAGCGGTCGGTGTGGATCGCCGGCAAATACAATCTCTGGTTCCTCGGCGGAGTTGGTGTGGTCTTCGTTGCGCTTGCTGGTCCGATCGTGTCGATCTTTTCCTCTGACCCAGCTGTCGCCGGTTACGCCACCGCGGCCCTGCGCATCGTAGCGCTCGGGTTTCCGTTCTACGCTTACGGAATGGTCTTGACCAGCTCGTTCAACGGTGCCGGGGACACCTGGACACCGACGTGGATCAACCTCGTCGTGTTCTGGATGTGGGAGATTCCCCTTGCATACTTGTTGGCTGTCTCGTTCAACCAGGGTCCTCCTGGCGTTTTCATCTCGATCACGCTCGCGTACTCGACCCTCGCGCTCGTTAGTGCCTGGCTGTTCAGAAAGGGGCGCTGGAAGACCCGCAAAGTTTAGAACTCGTTCACGTTCTGGGGACGAGTCTTTCCGCGACGTAGGAGGCCCACGTCGTCCCGCGCCGCTGACCCGCGTTGGAGAGGATGATCACGATCGTCCCGTCGGCCATCACTCGCGCCACGCTCGTACTCCTCGCGTCACCCGCCCCGGAATACATCACCTCGGTCACCCGACCGCCGCTCACGTACACGCGAGTACCGTAGCCATAGTGAATCTCGAACGGTGGCGCGCTACGTACGTGCATCAATGGAGACTCGAGCTCTCTGCTGTCGGTACGTCCAAAGAGTCGCGCCTCGTGAATGCCAGTGACCCACCGGTAAATATCTCGCGCGGTGCTGCGCATCCCGTTCGCGCCCTTGTGCCCCCAGTCGCCGCCCTGGAATGTTGTCGACCGCATCTTCGCCGGAACGAGCAACTCGCGCTTGGTGAAATCCTCCCACGTCCCGCCTGACGCAACCTCGATGATTGCCGCGAGCAGCTGGTAGTC
>Ga0066687_10000397_pt1 | contig 11490 bp, 10 predicted proteins | sample GraSoiAngelo_136_FD_65630 | JGI IMG/M metagenome (GOLD analysis project Ga0066687, IMG submission 65630) | Grasslands soil microbial communities from the Angelo Coastal Reserve, California, USA - 14_0929_09_20cm | ecosystem: Environmental > Terrestrial > Soil > Grasslands | place: USA... | reverse complement strand
ACGTTCGTCACCCCGGCCTGCCAGGCCGTGATCGCGTCGAAGTAGCCCTCCATCAGGACAGCGTGCTTCTGCTCGTGGATCGGTTTCCTGGCCCGGAACAGGTTGAAGAGCGTCCGGCCCTTGTCATAGAGCGCGGTTTGCGAGGTGTTCAGGTACTTCGGCTGCTGGCTGTCGTCGATCACGCGGCCGCCGAAGCCAACCAGCTCGCCATGCTCGTCGTGGATCGGGATCATGATCCGCTGCCGAAACCGGTCCCATAGGTCGCCACCCTCCAACTTCGTCGCCAACCCCGCCTCAACCATCTCCCGATCCGACACACCGTGCTTTCGGAGGAAACGCACCAGGTTGTCTCGGTGCTGCCCCGCCGGCGCGAATCCGAGCATGAACTCGGCCATCGACTGCCTGGTGACGCCACGGGACTCCAGCTGGATCAGCGCGGTCCGGCCGGCCGGGTTCTCCAGCAGGATGTGGTGGTAATACTGCGCAGCCATCCCGTTGAGGCGGTGAATCGTCCTCTTTAGCTCTCGCTGACGGCCGGCGCCCGGAGACTCCTCCAGCACAACGCCCGTCTTCTCGGCGAGCAATCGGAGAGCCCCGCGAAAGTCGAGATGCTCGATGTCCTGGATGAAGGTGAAGTGGTCGCCGCCCTTCTGGCAGCCGTAGCAATGCCACAGCTGTTTTTCCGGCGAGACGTAGAAGGATGGCGTCTTCTCAGAATGGAACGGACACAGCCCCTTGAGATCCCGGCCCGCCTTTTGCAGGCGCAAATGTTCGGAAACCAGGTCGACGAGATCCAGCCGGTCCTTGATTTCCTGGACCGCGTCCTGCTTTACGTAGGGCACCCGCGCAAGCTTACCGCTGAAATCGAAAAGCGGTGCTGCCGCCGGAAGCGGCCGACCCAGGCTACCGCGGGGCTAGCAGCGGTATGCCGACGGCGTGAGCCGCTTCGGTCATTCGATCGTCGTAGGTGAGCAAAGCCGCGAGATCGTCGCCAAGTCCGATGGCGGCAGCCAGGTGGATGGCGTCGAGCGAGCGCAGCGTGAGCGGTTCGAGCGATGCAGCCCGATCGAGCAGCTCATCGTCGAGCCCGATCAGACTGATACTTGCCAGCAGCCTTTTCGCATCACCGACAAGCCGGGGCATACCTGCTCGTCGGACGGTTCGAATCAGCTCGACGCGTAAAAGCGCTGCGGAAGCACGCTTCGGTAAAGAAGCAAGTCTGCGCCGCAGCGCGATGGTCTCAGGCTCTTCGACGAGGAGCTTGACCATCGCCGACGTGTCCACGTAGACAACGTCAGCGCTCGTCGGCGCGCAGCTCCTTCAGAACTTCTGACAGCCGGGGTTGGCCGCGGACTGGCTTAATCGCCTTGATATCAAGCAAGTCGCCTCGCGTAGCGGTCGCCCGACCTTCAGCGACCATTTGATCGAGAACACTGCTCCCCCGCAGCGGAACAATCCGGGCAACCGGTCGCCCTCGCTCAGTGACTTCGACGGTCTCGCCGGCGACCACTCGCCGGATCAAGGCGCTAGCGTTCTGCTTTAGTTCGCGGATGCCTGCCCTTATCATGACCACATTGTAGCACTCTTTGTGCTACTCCATCTTCCAGAGACAACCGAGACTTAGCCGTTGCTCGCCAGTAGAAGCTCATGAGCGATCCATCCCCTCCCCTTCAAATGCCACCAGATGGTCGGGCTCTGACCGAATGCAAAACCAGCGGGCCCATCGTCGATTGTTGCCGCCGTCCCGTTCGGAAGGCAGGCGACCGCCGGGCCTTGTAGAGGAAACGCTCGCACATTCGCACAACCATTGGCATGGACCGTCACCTGCGCTCCGATCCTCGGCATCGGACCATTGCGCCCTCCGCAGTAGACACCGATAAGGCTGAACGATCCAAACGGCGAAGTTCTCAGAAGATATGAGATGCAGATTGAAGCCTGGCCCGGCGGATTTAGGTCAAAAACAAGGTAGCCGGCATCAAGACCTAGTTGTGGATCACCCTCGAGCGACATGCATGGTGGTGGAGCTTGCGAGCACAGCGGACGCAGCCCTGGACCTCCAGAACCGGCCGTTAGCATCGCCCCTCGATCGTCGGCAGGGGCCGGCTCTGTCGTCGGGTCGAGCAACGTCCACTGCTTATCCTTCCACGTCCAGGTGTCGTAATAGGTAAGGGCGGCCGACTGCGTCCCCCACCAGCCACCCCAAAGGAGCAGCGAACCATCGGCAACGTCGACGACCATCAGCGACCCTGTCCGAGGCGATGGGCCGGAGGTTGCAGCCGCGCTCCAGCGGCTTCCGTCCCAGCTCCAGGTATCGCCGAGAAAGGTGTAGAGCTGCGAGCCCCCGAAGACCACAACCTCTTGCGTTTGGGCGTCGTATGCGATCGCAGCAGAGGTCCGGCCTAGTGGATCTCCTGACCTCGCATGGTGGTCGCTCCAGGTGGTTCCATCAAAGGTCCAGGCATCGGGGTCCTCCGTACATTGGTAAGGCGCCGTGCAGTTCTCCCCGCCATACAGCACGACCAGCTTTCGGGCTCCGTCAAACGTTAGCCCCTGGCTGAAGCGGCCGGGTGAGGGCTGGTTTGCTGGATGGAGTTGTTCCCAATCGGACCCGTTCCAGGTCCAGGTCTGGGTTGCAGCCCCGCCGACGTCAACCAGCGCCACGACCTTGCCGATGACCGGATCGTAGGCAAGCAGCGGACCAACGATCGGAGCCGGGCTATGCGCGGGACGCTCTTGCGTCCACGTCCTCCCGTCCCATGACCACGTGTCGCCCATCGCCAGCAGTCCCTGGCCGGGAGACTGCTGCGTGGCTGCCTGTCCACCGAATAAGACGATTCTCTGGTGCGCCTCGTCAAAGGTCATCCCGGCGGAGGTTCGTGGCGGAGGACTTCTCGTCGGCGCCAACTTCGACCAGTGACCGCCCGACCAGCTCCAGGTCTCGGCAAGCGCACCAGCGGAGGGAGGACCGCCGGACGTCAATGAGGCCGCCGTGTAGCGCATGCCGAAGAGAATCGCGTTTTTGTGGGCGGAGTCATAGGCGAGGCTCGCGCGGTCGAGCCGTGGCCGTTCGCTGCGTTGCGCCGCCGCCGCCGACGCGGTGCCTGAGCTTGAGGAAGGCTTGAATGGCGTCGTTCGTGCCGCGCCTGGCGACGCTGTCGAGCAGGCAGCGAGGATGAGGGCCACGCCGAGCCAGAGCCTACGCACACCGCAAAAACGCTGTCGCCGATCGAGCGGTTACGGGTCTGCGGTTGTTTGAGGCGATGATACCACCTTTTGGTAGTATATAAGGTATGGCCAAAGAGAAGGTGACAATCACGCTCGATCGCGCCAAGGCCAATCGTGCCCGTTCCTTGGTCGCGGCCCGGTCCATGTCTCAAGTAATCGACCTCGCTCTAGAACGCCTGATCGAAGCTGAACGGCTGCGACGAGATATCGCTGCGTATCGTCGAGTGCCGCCGACACCAGTCGAAGCGGCAATCGCGCTCGCCGCCGACAACAGCGCCTTAGGCGATGAGACGGCCTGGGAGGCGCTCTATCCCGAGCTCGAAGCCCCCCGCTAGCGCGCCGCGTCGCGGCGAGGTGTGGCTTGCGCGCCTGGACAAAGTCCGGCCGATCGTGGTCCTCACTCGAGATCCGATGGGACAGCTTCTCCAGTCTGTGATCTGCGCGCCGGTCACCTCGACAATTCGCGGACTCTCAACCGAGGTTCGTCTGGGATCTGCAGACGGCGTCCGCGTCGACTCGGTCGCCAACCTCGACAACGTGCAACTCATCGCTCGGGCCCGGCTGATGAGGCGCGTGGGACGTGCGCGACCCACGACCATGCAGGCGATTTGCGCGGCGCTGGCCGCCGCGACCGGCTGCCCGTAGGCCTTACCTGCTAGCGGTTTCGTCCTTAATCGGCGCCACCTGGCTCTCGAGGATGCGTCGCTCGTTCGGCTTGGCTCACCTTGTGCAGCATGTGGACACGACCTGGTGTCGTCCGCAGTCGGCGGAGAGGCGCGGGTCCCCTCTGGCGCGCCGCAGACGGCCGGGCCGCCAAGTTGTCAGGCTCCACCGGGCATGGCGGCTTTGAGGATGGATTGGTTAGAGGCGTTTACGCCGGCTGATCTCCAACCGATTTGTCTTTAGTGGATCCGGCCGTCGAGCACGCCGGAGGGTGCGCCGACCTCAGCCGGCTGCGGAGGACGCGACAAGTCGCGCGGAAGAGGCGACAAGTCGCGCGGAAGAGGCGACAAGTCGCATCGGCCGGCTGCGGAAGAGGCTTTGTCACGCAGGGTTTAGGATTGCCTCGGAGAGGAGGGGGATGCTCCAGGCATCGATCTGGGAGCGCGACGGGACACTGGGGGCAATCGAGCACCTGTTGTCAGCGGCTCTGGAGGGCCGGGGAAGCAGCCTGTTCATCGTCGGGGAGGCGGGGCTTGGCAAGACGACCATGCTCGAGCGCGCCCAACAGGCCGCCGCCAGCCGGTTTCGGATCAGCATCGGCCGCGCGGATGGCACCGAATCGACCCTACCCTTCGGCGTCATCGACCAGGCTTTGCGTGGACTCGGCTTCCGGCGTGGGCCTGAACGAAAAGCTGTCCGGCAGCCGCCGTTACAGGCGCGGGCGACCCGCCTTTTTGCGGCCGAGCAATTTCTCGAAGCCCTTCGATCGCCCGGCTTGATCCTCCTGGACGACCTGCACTGGGCGGACGATGACTCACTTGCACTGCTGTCCTTCCTCTGTCGCCGGATCGGTAACCTCCCAATTGCCATCATCGGGACCTTGCGGCCATGGCCGCCGGCGGCGCTCGGTGTCGTGGGTCCGTTGGTCGGTAGTGGAGTGGCATCGATCGAACAGCTCCGTCCGCTGAGCGAGGTCGGAGCGGCCGAAATGCTCAAGGATCGGGCGGGGCTCGGTATCTCCGGAGCGTCAGCCCGTCGCGCGGCACGGCTGACGGATGGAAACCCACTACTCCTCGAGGAGCTCGCCGGGACGGTTCGCCGGGGCGCCAGCCTGCCACGAGATGGCAACGATGCCCTGACCACCAGGACCGCCTTGCTCCACGCCAGATTCACCGGTGTTTCGGGGGACGACATGGCCTATGCGCGGGCGGCCAGCATACTGGGGACGCGATTCCGTCCGGCGATCGCGACGGCCATCGCCGAGCTGTCCCTCGAAGCCGGTGATCGGGCGCTCGAAGCCCTTTGCCGAAGCGGTGTGTTCAAAGCCGATACGCCCGGTTGGGCACAGTTTGGACATCCGCTGCTTCGCCAGCTGCTCTACGACGAAATTCCATCCCCGGTTCGGGAGCGATGGCACGCTCGTGCTTTTCGCCTGCTGTTGGCGGCCGCCGTGGATACCGATGAGGCCGCTGAGCATGCCGCCCGCTCCCGGGCAATCGGAGACCCGGATGCGGTCCGCGTCCTGGCCCAGGCGGGCCGGGCAGCCTTACGCCAGGGAGCGATCGCCCGTGCCAGGCAGCGCCTGCTGGCCGCGGCGGAGCTGGCGGGATCGAAGGCCGATCCTGAGTTGCTGCTCGACCTGGGCGAAGCGTTGGTCGACGGGGGCGATGGCCAGGGCGCGATCGCGGCATGCCGTCGCCTGCTCGCGCATTCGGACCTGACAGCCGAACAGCGCAGCGCCGGTCAGCGCATGCTCGGCCGGGCCCTGTTTGTTCGCGGCGAGGTGACGCAGGCCGCCGACGCGTTCCAGGCTGCGGCCGCCAGCGCCCTGCCGGCGGATCGGTCGGAGGCCGTCCGCGCCCTCCTCGACGCGTCGTTCATCGCCTGGCCCAGCGGAGGTCCTGCCCTTGCCACGCCTCTCTTGACCCAGGCACGCGACCTCGCGGCCGGCAGTTCACCAAGGCTCCGCCTTCGGGCCGACACGGCGTGGGCGTTCAGCACCTTTGTCGGCGGCGATCCAAGCGGCATCCCGGTGCTCGAAGCCGCCGCTCGAGAAGCATTGGCCAACCCCGAGGCCGACACGACCGATTTCGCCTGGAGCTGGGGAACGCTCGGCACCTACGGAAACATGGCGAAGTGGACAGAACGATTCGCGGATGCGACCAGGGCCTATGAGCTGGGGATGCAGACAGCCGAGCGAATGGGCCTGCCGGTTGCCATTGCTGCGGTGGCCGTCATGCACGGCGACACCTGCATTCGAACCGGCAAGCTTCGCGAGGCGCTCCAGCTCGCCGACCGTGTCACGCTCCTCGCCGATCTCGCGCCCGAGCGCGCCTTCTGGGCCGCGATTATTCATGCCTACACGCTCGCGGACATGGGGCAGATGGCCGAGTGCGCCGAATGGTTTGGGCGAGCCGCGGCGCTCGCCGAGCCGGGCGACGCCTGGGCGGGTCGGCTCTGGTTGCTTCACGTGGAAGCGGTGCTGGCGATGCATGCCCGGCGGACGAAGGACGCGTGTGCGGCCTTCGACAGGCTGCGCGCGCTCGCCGACCAGTTGCAGATCCTCGAGCCGTGCATCGTCCCCTGGTCGGGCGATGCCATCACCGCCTACCTTTACGGCGGCCGCATCGACGATGCTCGCGCGGTTCTCGAGTCCCTCGAGTCGACCGCCCAGCGCCTCCCCTGCCGCTTTCCAAAAGTGGTCGTTCTGGGAAGCCGCGCCGCCTTCTGCCAGGATGACCCCTCGAAGGCTCGCGGGCTTCTCGACGAGGCGATCGCCATGGCTACCGAAAGCGGCATGCCCCTCCTTGAGGCGCGCCTGCGCTATCGACTCGGCGCGCAGCTGCGGCGAGCGGGCGAGGATCGCGCGGCCCGACCGCTCCTGCGACGGTCCCTCGAATTGGCGGAGGATTGTGGCGCTGAAGGCTGGGCGTCGAAAGCCGGCGAGGAGCTCAAGCTGGCACACGGAAGGCAGCACCGTCGCGATACGGACCCTGACGCGCTGACCGGAGCGGAACTGCGGGTATGCGCCCTAGCGGAGCGCGGAGTCCGCGCGACCGAGATCGCGAGTCAGCTCTTCCTGAGGGTGAACACCATCGAGAGCCACCTGCAACACAGCTTCCGAAAGCTGGGCATCAACTCGCAGCGAGAGCTAATGGCATTGGCGCGAGCCCGCGACGAGCCACCTCCAAACGGAGGCGCGCCACAGCGCGGTAGATGAGAAGCTTTATCGCGGCATCGGACTTGCCCATCACCAGGGCGATCTCGTGGGTACTGCGGTCTTGCCCAAATCTGAGGATCATGGCGAGTCGCTGCTGGCGGGGCAGCCGTTCCACGAGTTGCCACAGGTCCTCCACTTCGAGATGGCGAATCGCGATGTCGTCCATCGGCATGGTGCCATCCGGTAGGCCGTCCGAGAGCTCGGCGGTCGGCCGCTGGCGGCGAAAGTGATCCGCGACGGCGTTATCGGCGATTCGGTAGAGCCAGCAGATAAACGGACGCTCGCCTGCCTGGTAGCCGCTGATGCCCCGGAGCGCCTTGAGGAAGACCTCCGCCGTTACGTCTTCGGCGCTCGCGGCGTTACGGAGGCGTGCGAACACGAAGCGATAGATCGCGGCGGCATGCCGGTCGTAGAGGACGCCAAAAGCGTCGGCGTTGCACTTCGCGAGTTCAACGGTCCGGCGCTCATCCTGATCCACGAGCGCAGCCTATGGCCGAGCGCGGCCAACGTCATCACGGAAATTAATGAATGCGAAGGAGGCGAGGGATGATCCGCGTTAGAGAGCAGGCTCGCGAACAGATCGCCACGGCGCGACTTCTGATCGGCGATCGCGGATCGGTACCAGCAACGAAAACCTTCGAGTGGACGGTGGTCGCCCTCTGTACCTGGCTGATGACCGGCGCCTATCTCGACGCCTGGGCCCATCGGCATCTCGCCAGGCTGGAGACCTTCTTCACTCCGTGGCACGCCGTCCTCTACTCGGGAATGTTCGCCGTCCTTACCTTCCTGGCCGTTACGGCCCTGCGCAATCGGGCCCGCGGCGCCGAGGCGGGCCGGTCCCTGCCCACTGGCTACGGCCTTTCCGTGGTCGGGTGCGTGCTCTTCGGCATTGGCGGCGTCATCGACATGGCATGGCATCTTCGCTTCGGCATCGAGGTCAGCCTGGCAGCCCTGGTCAGCCCCCCGCACCTGCTCCTGATGCTGGCGCTCGGGATGATCGTGACTGGGCCGCTGCGCGCCGCCTGGAAGCGGGCTGGAAAGCGGGCGCCATGGACCGCGGTCATCTCGGCGACCCTCTTGCTCTCGATGTTCACCTTCTTCGATCAATTCGACCAGCCGCTCGTGAACGTCTGGGCGGCCGGCCAGGTGTTTTTTCCGGACACCCTGCGCTACACCGAGGAGCTGGGCATCCTGGGCATCATGGTCCAGACCGCCTTGCTGACCGGTGTGGTGCTCTACCTGCTGAGCCGTTTCACCCTGCCGTTTGGCAGCATCACGCTCCTGGCCGGTTTGAACGGCATCTTGCTCGGCTCGCTGGCCGAGAACTTCAACCTGATTCCTGTCGCAATCCTCGGTGGCCTGCTGGCTGACCTGGTGATGCTTTGGTTGCGACCCGGACCCCAGCGAATCACGGCCCTCCGGTTGGCTGCGGTGATCGGCCCCGTCGGAGTGTCTTCGCTCTATCTCCTTGCCGTGCAGCTCACCCAGGGCATCGCCTGGCCCGTCACTCTCTGGCTGGGTTCGATCGTGGTCTCCGGCGCGATCGGCTTGCTACTCAGCTACCTGGCCGTCCAGCCCCCCGCACCCCAGCCCGACTAGTCTCCCTCCCCCGTTCTCCCTCCCCCTCTGGGGGAGTGCAGGGTGGGGCTCCGTCAGGACCGTGTCGCTTCGGGCTGCCTCGCCGATGCGGCCTGGTTGTGGAGCACCCGGACGACCAGCTGCTTGAGTGTGGCGCGTTCCGCCGCGCTCAGTCCGGCCAGCAGGTCCTCTTCGAGCTTCGCCATGCCTCGGTCTGCGCGCTCGAGGACCTTCTTGCCATGCGGCGTGATCTCAACGATGTGCCGGCGCCGGTCGTCGGGGTCGCGCCGGCGGGCGATCGAACCCGCCTCCTCGAGCCCGTTGAGCAGCAGGACGAGATTGTTTTCGTCCATGTGGAGACCTTCGGCGAGGCGTTGCTGTGGAACGCCGCGGTCGTCCAGGTTGCTCAGCGCCATGTAGTCCTTGACGTTGATGCCCGGCAGGCATTCCTCTGCCCTGCGGAAGACGGTTTTCGACAGCTTGGCCAACAGGATGGCCAGCTTCGGGCTCTGCGGATCAGTCATTTGTATTCAATTTACCACGTTTCCCGGATTTATGTGATAATCACCAGCATAGTGACTATCGGAGACAACGCATAATCAAGGAGTTGTGACCATGAACCAGCAAACCGTCGTCTTGATAAATGCTATCGAGGTCCCCACCGGTGAGGACGAATCCTTCATGGCTCGCTGGGAACGCGCCCATGACTTCCTGCTCAGCCAACCGGGCTATCGATCCAGCCAGCTTCACAAGAGTACGGAGTCGGACGCCGACTTCCGCTACGTCAACGTCGCCGTCTGGGATTCCGAAGATGCCTTTCGCGCAGCAACATCGCGGCCCGAGTTCCGCGACATCAGCACGGAATATCCGCTCCATTCATCGGTTTATGAAGTGGTAAGCGCCGACCAGCGATGGATCCCGGGGGCGCTATAAAGCAACGATGAGCACACAGCTGAGAATGACCAATCAATCTGGTTCCGTCGGCCACCTGACCGAAGGGTTAAGCCGCCGGCGAACCGTCATCACGGTGTTCGGGACCATGTTGGCGCTGCTGCTGGCCGCCCTCGACCAGACCATCGTTGGCACCGCCATGCCCCGCATCGTGGCCGATCTGAACGGCTTGTCCTACTACGCCTGGGTGATCACCGCGTACCTGGTCGCCTCCACCGTGATGGTGCCGGTCGCCGGCAAGCTCGGTGACCTATTCGGCCGGAAACCATTTCTGCTGACCGGCATGGTCGGCTTCGTCGTCGCCTCGGCGCTTTGCGGACTTTCGCAGAACATGACCGAGCTCATCATCTTCCGTAGCCTTCAGGGGATCTTCGGCGGCGTCCTCTTCGCCACCGTCTTTGCCGTGATCGGCGATCTCTTCCCGCCGCAGCAGCGGGCGCGCGTCGGAGGACTCTTCGGCGCCGTCTTTGGCCTTTCCTCGGTCCTGGGTCCCACGGCTGGCGGCTATATCACCGACAACCTCGGCTGGCGCTGGGTCTTTTACGTGAATCTGCCGATCGGCATCGTGGCTGTCCTCATCGTGGCCGCAACCCTGCCCTTCGTGCGCTCGAGGGCGTCAGTGCGCGACATCGACTTTCCCGGCGCTGCCGCGCTGGTTGCGGGCTTGATTCCGCTGATGATTGCGCTGTCGATCACACGGGACCACGCCTGGACCTCACCCGAAGTGTTGGGTCTGTTGATCGGCTCAGCAGTCATGCTCGTCCTCTTCTTTGTCCTCGAGCAGCGCACCGACAACCCCATCGTGCCGTTTGACCTCTTCAAGCACGCCACGTTCAGCGTCTCGATGCTGACCAGCTTTCTCACCGGCTTCGCGATGTTCGGCGCGATCATCTTCGTGCCGCTCATCTATCAGGGCGTGCTGGGTGCGAGCGCGACCAACTCGGGACAGCTGTTGACACCCATGATGCTCGGGCTGGTTGGCGCGAGCGTGCTCATCGGCCAGGTCATGGCTCGAATCCGTCTCTATCGCTTTCTTGGAACCGCCGGGATCGCGCTGATGCTGCTCGGCATGTGGTGGCTTTCGCAGGTGACCACCAGCACATCCACCCTCGAAGTCGTCCGCGACATCGTGATCGTCGGCGCCGGCTTGGGCGCCACCTTCCCGCTCTACTTGCAGGCTGTTCAAAACGCCCTGCCACGTCAGTTCCTTGGCGTCGCGACCAGCCAGATCCAATTCTGGCGGCAGATCGGCGGCACGATTGGCACCGCCGTGCTCGGCTCGGTGCTCGCCTCGAGGCTCGCGGTCAGCGTCCAGGCTCAGGTCGCCGGCCTCCACCTGCCACCGCAGGCGAGTCGGCTTATTCCCAGCGGGGTGAGCAACCCGCAGGCCGTCTTTAACCCGGGCGCTATCGCAGCCAGGCGCGTCGCGGCAACGGCGGCGGGCGGACCACAAGGCGCCGCACTCTTCGATCAGGTTCTTCACGCGCTCAGGGCCGGGCTCGCCGGAACCCTGCACGACATCTTTCTCTACTCGGGTGCCGTCCTGGTTCTGGCGCTCGTCGCTTCGGTCTTCCTGCGGGAGGTCCCGCTTCGAGCCCCGGCGGCGCGCGCCCAGGACGAGGCAGCCGCCTGATCCTATTTATTCCCTCCCTCCCTTTCTTTTCCCTCCCCCTCTGGGGGAGGGTCAGGGTGGGGGTCGGCGATGACTTTTTGCTCGCCCCGTAGTCTGGATTGGTAGACATTTCCCGCAAGGAGGTCGAACGACGCATGAGAAAACTGATTGTCCTTACGTTCGTGACATTGGATGGGGTGATGCAGGCCCCAGGTGGTCCCGAGGAAGATTCGAGCGGCGG
>Ga0066687_10000396_pt1 | contig 11510 bp, 10 predicted proteins | sample GraSoiAngelo_136_FD_65630 | JGI IMG/M metagenome (GOLD analysis project Ga0066687, IMG submission 65630) | Grasslands soil microbial communities from the Angelo Coastal Reserve, California, USA - 14_0929_09_20cm | ecosystem: Environmental > Terrestrial > Soil > Grasslands | place: USA... | reverse complement strand
TCGAACGACTCACCCTGAGCGCTCCGTCACGTTCCTGGGCGGCGTCAATGCTGGGAAGAATGTCGTCCAGATTCCGGCGCCAGTCAGCCGCTTCACGGGCAAGTGAAAGGAGCTCACTCGGGAAATCCGGGTTGTGCTTGACGATGGAGGGCAGAATGTCGAGCCGGACTCGATTACGAAGATGTTTACGATCGAAATTCGACGGATCCTGAACGAACGGAACTCGATTCTGGTGCGCGTACGCCGTTAGCGTCGCGCGATAGATATTGAGAAAAGGCCTGATGATTCTCGACTCGGCGTAGAGACCTGCCAGACCGCGTGGGCCCGCGTCCCTGAGAATCCGCATGAACACGGTTTCGATCTGATCGTCCAAGGTGTGCGCCGTAACCACCCGGGCGCCACGTGTGGCAGCCACCTGATCGAGGAATGCCCATCGGGCATGGCGCCACTCTTCCTCGCGGCGACCAACAGAAGACGCGCGGCCGCTCACGCAGAGAAATCCAAGACGAGATGCCTGGCGGGCGACGAGCGCCGCGGCCTTGCCTGCCGCGCTTCCAGTTCCGTGGTCGAAAGTAGCGACGGTGATGTTTCGTCTTGCCTGCGGCGGGAGCTTTGCAGCAGCCGAAAGCAGTACCATTGAATCGAGCCCACCGCTAATTGCCAGGACGAGGCCCTCGCAACCAGCGAGCGATGTCTCGACGGCGTTCTCTACGCGTGCTCCTTCAACGATGCCGGCTGCCATGATAGTTTTAATTTACCTATTCACGGGGGAGTTCGGCTTGGAGACGCACGGTCCGCTGGGAACGCTGTGGGTATCGCTTGGCCTTATCGCTTTTTACCTCGCGCTGATCTGGCTGAACACGCTTCTAGGTTTTTTCCTCACGCCACTTCTCACTGGAATCCCGCTTAGCTGGTTGATCGACTGGCGTAAGCGCCGCAAAGGCGAGCTGGAAGAACAGCCCGAGTAAACTCTCGGTCCCGGAGCGCACCGGGCACCGCGACTTACCAAGGATACAGCGCCTGGTAGTAGGCGCGGTTACGAAGGATGGTCCGCACGTAATCGCGCGTTTCCACGAATGGAATCCGCTCCGTGAACACTTCCGGATCGTTCGCGCCGGCTTTGGTCGACCATTTCTCGACGCGCGACTCACCAGCGTTGTAGGCTGCCAGTGCCTTCACCACTTCCGGATACTTGTGCACCAGACCTGTTAGGTGAGCGGTGCCAAGTTTGATGTTGATGGCCGGATCATAGAGCATCTCAGGATCCCACGGGCCGATCCCTTTGGACGCCGCCACATCCTTGCCCACCGCCGGCATCAACTGCATCAGACCACGCGCACCTGCGGGTGAAGTTGCCTGCGGGTTGAAGTTGGATTCCTGGCGAATCAGCGCGGCGACAAGTACTGGATCGAGGCCATTGTCCTTCGAGCTCGAGATCAGCGTCTCACGCTCGAGCACGGGAAAATACAGGCGGTAATTCTCCGGACTGTGGCCGATCTCATCGAGCGCTCGGCGCCCGAGCGCGATCGAGCGCGACGCCTGATCACCGCCCGCGAGCGCATGCGCAGTTGCGATCATTCGACCTGGATTGGTCACGGCGTCACGGAAAAGACGATCGTTCTCGAAACCTGCCTCCACATCCATTCCGACATCCTTGAGCGCGACGACGCGGTTCAACGCCGAGTCGACGGCAGGAATCCTGGCGTAGTTCGGCGGTGAACGGTCCGGGGCGACGAGCGTTGTGTCGAGTCTCCTCGCCGCCAGCACTGCGTAATAGCTAAGCGGATCGCTGGCGATTATGGCGCGCCATCTCGCTCTGCTGCGGGTCTTGTCGCCCAGCGCCGCATAGGACCGGCCTGCCCAGTATTCGGCGGCGAGCGCTTCGGCGCTGCTCGAATCCCGAGCAACGAGTGAATCGAATTGAGCGGCAGCCGCTTTCCGATCTCCCTGGATGTAGGAGATCACTCCGGCGCGAAAGCGAGCGTTGGTAGCGTGCCTGCCTCTGGGGAACCGCTTCAGAAGAGCGACCAGCGCCTGACGCGCGTCCTGATCTCGATTGTCATCGGTGGCGAGGTCTGCCAGCAGCAGCAGCGCCGACGCCGCGCTGGTGTCGTTTGCGTACGCAGTCGTGATCGACCGCAGAGTCGCGCGACCGGCAGCGGTATTTCCAAGCGCAATCTGGGCCCGCGCCAGTTGATACTGCGCGGCTGCGAGGAGATTCGTCGGCGCGCGCACTTTTCCGAACTGACTGATCGCGTCCGCGTAGCGCCTCAACCGAAAAAGGACAGAACCGTACGCAACGTTGTCGCCGACGTCTCCGAGACCGGCGCCCAGCGCCTTCGCGTACCCGGTAGCCGCACGCTCCGGCAATCCCGACTTGCCTGCGGCCCGTCCGATCGCGAGCTCTTCGGCCGGCGTGGTCGTGGTGAAGACCTTGTCGAACAAGTCAATTGCCTCACGGGTGTCGGCCGAGTTGGTCGACCCCGATATGTACGAAATCAGCTCACCTCGCGCGGCTGCGCGGGAAGCATCATCGGCGGGGGGATTCACGCGCAGCCGCAGCGCATCGAGCTTTGCACCGAGAGCGTTGTACGCGCGAATGGCGCCGGCGAAGTCGCGCGTTCGCTCGCGCGCAATCGCGTCCGTCCAACGGATTCTGTCGCGAGCGACGTCGGTGCGGAGCTTGGCATAGTACGCGGCACGTGTCGCGCTGTCACCCGTGACGCCGGCTGCTCTCAGGTAAAGCCAGTCTGAAAGTCGGGGAAGTTTTTGTGCCGCTGTTTCATAGGCGGCGCGCGCCGCTTCCAGACTGTCGGCGCGATCCAGCTCCCGCGCGTGAACCACGAGCGCGCGGTCCTCGGCGGAAAGGACGTGCTGCGTCGTATCGCCGGCGAGAACAGCGACTGAATCCTTATGACTTGGTGCTGGATTTTGGCAGGCGGTCGAGGAGAGTACGAGCGCAACGAGGGGCAGGAGAAGCTGAGCTATCGCCAACGTGTATGGTCTCCATCGAGGATTTTGTTCGCCTCTTCCGGTCCCCAGCTGCCCGATGGGTACTTCGGTAGCGTCGTGGCCGGATGGTTCTGCCAGTACTCGAGAATGGGATCGATTATCGACCACGCCATCTCGACTTCGTCGCTGCGGGTGAAGAGCGTCGGATCGCCAATCATGCAGTCGAGAAGGAGTGTCTCATACGCGGGATGCGCATCATTGCCAAATGCCTCGGCGTAGGTAAAGTCCATGTCGACCGGTGTGATCTCGAGACCTGGCGTCAACTCGTGCATCGCGCCGGGCGTTTTCACCTGGAAGCGCAGAGAAATTCCCTCGTCCGGCTGGACGCGCATCGTCAACACACTCGGTGACATCTCTTCAACTGCTTTCTGGCCGAACAACAGCAGCGGCGGCGATCGGAATTGGATCGCGATCTCCGAAATCCTGCGCGCCATTCTCTTGCCCGAGCGCAGGTAGAACGGCACGCCCTTCCAGCGCCAGTTGTCGATGGAAATTCTCATCGCGGCGAAGGTGGGCGTGACGGAGCTCGGAGATACGTCTGGCTCGGTCAGATAAGCGGGAACGGTTTTGCCATCGATGGTGCCGACGTCGTACTGAGCGCGGACAACCGGTGGCTCGCAGTCGCCGGTCACCAGCGGACGCACCGAGTGGAGAACCTTCACCTTCTCGTCCCGAACCGCGTCGGCGGTAAATGAGCTGGGCGGTTCCATCGCGGCGAGCGTCAGCAGCTGCAGCAAATGGTTCTGGAACATGTCGCGCAGAACGCCCGCTTCCTCGTAATACTTGCCGCGGCCCTCCACCCCAACGGACTCCGCCGCCGTTATCTGTACGTGAGAGACGTAATGCCGATTCCAGAGCGGTTCGAAGATGGAATTGCCGAACCGAAACACCAAAATGTTCTGGACGCTTTCTTTGCCCAGGTAGTGATCGATGCGGTAGATCTGGTGCTCGCCGAACTGGTCGAGGACGAGCCGGTTGAGCCCCATAGCTGACTCAAGGCTGTAGCCGAACGGCTTTTCAATGACCACTCTCACCCACGGCCGTTCCTCGTACGAGTGCGTGCGCCACGCGAGCTTGCTGGCGCAGAGGTGCTTGAGCGTGGTCTCGAAGACGCTGGGCGGTATCGCCAGGTAGAACAAACGGCTTCGGTCCTGCTCCGGCGAGCGCGACTCGATCTCCTTCAGCCTGTTTTCAATGTTGACATACGCCTCGTCCTTGCTGAAATCGCCGCCGGCGTAGAACGTCCGCTGGCAGAGCCACTGCCACACCTGATCGTCGACCTTGTGGATTTCGTCGGACCGCGACATCGCATCGCGCATCATCGACCTGTAGCCGTCATCGGAATTCTGATCGCGTGCGACGCCGAGCAGCGCAAAATTGTCCGGAAGCAGCTTCTGCGCGGCCAGGTAATAGATAGCTGGAATCAGCTTGCGCTTGGTAAGATCTCCGGCGCCTCCGAAGATCACCAGCGTGCAAGGGTCCGCCTTTTCGCGATTGCCGCGGCGTCGCGGTGCTCGGACCAGGGGCACAGCGTGGGGCGTTTTCATGATTTCTTTACCGCGTGACCGCCGAATTCGTTGCGTAGAGCTGCAATGACCTTTGCCGAAAAAGAGTCCGCTTGACGTGAGCGCAGGCGCGCGAGGAGTGAAAGCGTGATGACCGGCGCCGGAACATTGAGATCGATCGCTTCCTGGACGGTCCACCGCCCTTCACCTGAATCCTCGACATAACCGCGCAGGTCGTTGAGATTCGGATCCTTTTCGAATGCCGTCTCGGCAAGCTCGTTGAGCCAGGAGCGCACTACGCTTCCGTGGTTCCAAACCGCCGCGATTTTGTGGAGATCGAGCTTGAAGTCCTTCGAGGCATGGAGGATCTCGTAACCTTCCGCGTACGCCTGAAGAGCACCGTATTCGATACCGTTGTGGATCATCTTCACGTAGTGGCCGGACCCTGGCGGACCCATGTGGGCATAACCGTCGGGCGGAGCGAGCGTCTTGAAGATCGGCTCGCACAGCTTGAACGCCTCCGGTGATGCCCCAATCATGAGGCAATAGCCGTTGGCGAGACCCCAGATCCCGCCGCTGGTTCCCGAGTCCACGAAGTGAATTCCCTTCCCCTGGAGATCTGCGGCACGGCGCATCGAATCATGGAAATTTGAGTTTCCACCGTCAATGATGACGTCTCCCTTCGACATGCCTGGAAGGAGCTGAGCGATTGTCTCGTCGACCGGCTTGCCGGCGGGGACCATGATCCAGACGATGCGCGGAGACTTCAGCCTCGCCGGTATGTCGGTGATGGTATACGCGCCCGTTGCGCCGTGCAGCACGTACTTGTCGACGACATCTCTGGTGCGATCGAACGCAACAACCTCGTGGCCGCCCTTCACCAGGCGCTCCGTCATGTTGCCGCCCATTCGGCCAAGGCCGATCATCGCCAAGCGCATTGCCTATGCTCCCGAAAGTTCGAGATCGAGTAATCGCTCCAGGTCAGAGCGAAGCTGTTCCGCGGATCTGAAAAGAATCACGTTCATACCGAGCGAGCTGGCCGGTATGAGATTCTGTTGCCGATCATCAATGAAAAGAGAGCTCGCGGGCTCGGCGTGCGCGATGCCGAGGGCTCGGTGATAGACGCGCCGAATCGGCTTGCGAGCGCCGAGCCAGCACGAGGTCAGGAAGGCCTCGAAGATCTCCGAAATGCCGAAGTGCTCGATGCGGTAGATGTTCAGCTCCTCGGCTTCGTTGTTGAGCGTCATCAGAGTGTAACGAGGGTCGTGCGACAACCCGCGGGCGATGGCGATCGTTTCCGGATGCGGTACGCTTTGCGCGCACATGAACGCCCTGAACTCATCTCGCGAGAAGTTCCGGTCGGTGTAAAAGATCGCGATGTCGAGGTACTCGTCGAGCGTGATGCGCCCTTCCTCCCACTCACCGATCACCTCTTCGTGTCGCCATTGAAAGTCTTCGGCATTTAGTCCGAATTGCTCCACCGCGCGCTGACGCTGCTCGCGGTCCCAGCCGTTCGAGCCGAGCACGCCGCCGATGTCGAAGAAAATGTGCCGGATCTCTTTCACTTGATGAGAACGGCGCGAGCCGGCGCCCCGTCGCAGCCTTCGAGCCGAAGCGGCAGGCAGATGAACTCGCATTCGCCGGGAGTCGGCACGGAGAGGTCGAGACCTTCAACGATCACGACGCCGGCCCCGAGCAGCGTCCGGTGCGTGCGATGGTGACCGGAGTGGAACTGCTCGATCGACAGGTAGTCGACCCCCACCAGCTCCACCCCACTATCTACGAGATACTGTGCGCCGTCGGGGGCAAGAAAAGTGTAGTCCTTCACAAATTCCTTGCGCGACCAAAATGCCGAATTGCGCGTGCGAATCAGGATTCGTTTATGGCCTTTGATTTCGCGCGGGCGCAGGTCCGCGGCGCCCACCGACATTACGCCGTCGTCAAAGCTGAGGAGCAATGCGGGGCCAATCAGGCGTTCCAGCGGAATCTTGTCCACTGGCTGGCCGTCGTCGAAGAAGTGGCGCGACGCGTCAGCGTGAGTCCCGGTGTGCGAGCCGAATCGAATCGTCGACACGTTCGCGCTAGCTCCCTTGGCGACCGCCTGCTGCAGCGAGATGTCGATCTCCGGATTGCCCGGATAGACGAGGCCACCCGTCCTGATCGGTACCGAGATGTCGAAGATTCGGCTCACGGCCGGATGCAAGGCAACTGTCGTGCGCGGCTTACGATGGGAGGCTCGTCGATTCGCTCGCGCTGAGTATGAACCGCGGGATCGCTGCTTCGAATGACGTTCCGTCCTGACGAAGAAGTCCATAGTGGCCTTCCATCCAGCCTTCGCCCGACTTCAGAATGCAAAAGCTCTGATACTCGTGGACAGCGCCCGGCATGATCGTCGGTTGCTCGCCGACTATGCCTTCGCCGATGACTTCGGTATCCACGCCTTCTCCCACGGAGTCGTGAATGAGCCAGCGGCGGGTGAGGAGCTGTGCCGCCAATTTGCCGACGTTCTCGATGCGCACGAAGTAAGCGAAAACGTAGTGCGCCTGCGAGGGCTCGGAGTGATCGCGCAGATAGACGGGGCGGACGGTGACTCGTATTCCGTCTGTCTCACGGTAAAAAAAACTTCGCCCGGTCATAGCCTGCAATTTAACGAAAGAGGCGCCGGATGAGCCGGCGCCTCATTTTTCCGCGACGCGGTCACCGTCACCAGATTACTGGTCGCACCGAATCCGGACGGACCATCGGATCTCCGGGCTTGCAGCCGAACGCAGCCGCGAACTGCGGCATGTTCGATAGCGGGCCGTTGGTCCTCCACTGCCCCGGCGAGTGCGGATCTGTGTTGATTCGAACGCGCTGCGCCTCCGGAGTGATGTTCTGCCTCCATATCTGCGCCCACGCCAGGAAGAACCGCTGCTCCGGAGTGAAGCCGTCGATGAGCGGCGGCCGACCCTTTTCGGCCAGGGCGTTTTCGAGCGCGGCGTAGGAAATCGAGAGGCCGCCGAGGTCGGCCAGATTCTCGCCGAGGGTCAGTTTGCCATTTACGTGAAGGCTGTCGAGCACCGTATACGAATCAAACTGCGAGGCGACGAGACCGGTGCCTGTCTTGAACTTCGCCAGATCAGAGGCGCTCCACCAATTTCGCAAATTACCCTGCGGATCGAACTGCGCGCCCTGATCGTCGAACCCGTGCGTCATCTCGTGGCCGATGACCGCACCCATGCCGCCGTAGTTCACGGCATCGTCAGCATTGGGATTGAAGAACGGCGGCTGCATGATTCCCGCCGGGAAGACGATCTCATTCATCGACGGGTTGTAGTAGGCGTTAACCGTCGGAGGGGTCATGCCCCATTCAGTGCGATCGAGCGGCTGCCCGATTCTCGAGAGGTTGCGGCGACGCTCGTACTCGCGCACCGCGATCTGGTTGTTGATGAACGGACCCGGCTTGATGGTTAGCGTCGAGTAGTCACGCCACTTGTCCGGATAACCAATCTTGTTGGTGAAGGCGGCGAGTTTCGCGGTCGCCTGCACTTTGGTCGTGTCGGTCATCCAGCCGAGGGTCTGCAAGCGATCATGGAAAACCGATTCGAGATTGCGAACCATCTCGAGGGCGCGCGCTTTCGCCAGCGGTGTGAAGTACTGCGCGACATAGGCTTGTCCCAGAGCGTCCCTGAGTCCGGCGTCGGTTGCCCGAGCGCACCGCTTGTCACGCGGTAACATCTCCTTGGCACCGCTGAGCGTGCTGCCGAAGCGGAAATCCTCGTTGACGAAAGCGGAGTTCAGACTCGGCGCAGCCGCGTCGAGCAGATGCCAGCGCAGATATGCCTTCCAGTCTTCGAGCGGAACCGACGTCAGTATGGCATCGGCGGCTTTGAGGAACTCCGGATTCTGAACGTTGACCGTCGGGATGTCAGCTTTGCCTTCGATCGTGAAGAAGCCCGGCCAGTTGAACCCGGGCGCGAGCTGCGCGAGCTCCGCCGAAGTCATGCGGTGATAGGTCGCATTGGGATCGCGCATCTGCACGCGCGTCATCGCCGGTTTGGCGAGCGCGGTCTCGATGTTCATGACTTTCTGCGCGTCTGCCGTGGCTTGAGAGGCGCTTTCGCCCAGCAGCTGGAACATCCTGCCCACGTGATCGACATAATTGGTGCGAATGTCGGCGTAGCGCTTATCCGGATTCAGGTAGTAGTCGCGGTCGGGGAGCGACAACCCGCCCTGGCTGATGCCGGCGATGACCGAGGTGCTGTTCTTGAAATCCTGCTGGGCACCGAACCCGAAGAGGAGCGGGACTCCGCGAGAGTGGAGACGGGCGATTTCGGCCTCGAGTCCGCGACGGGTCTTGATGGCATTGATGCGATCGAGCTCGGGGTTGATCGGCTGGATGCCGGTTTTCTCAGCCGCCGCCGAGTCCATGCACGACGAAAAGAAAGTGCCGAGCTTGCGAATATCAGCGCTGGCCTGCGTGTTCCCATTGGCTTCCGCGGCGCGAAGAATCGTCAGCAGATTGCTTTGGTTGTTCTCCTGTAGCTCGTCGAAACTGCCCCAGCGCGAGTACGCCGCCGGGACGGGGTTCCGCTTGACCCATCCGCCATTGGCGAACTGATAGAAGTCAGTACACGCGGAAACCGATCGATCGAGATTCGCCGGATCGAGCGGGGTCGACTGAATTGGAACGGCATTCTGAGCCGCCGCCGAGCTCGCGAGCGCAAAGCTAAGCGCCAGCGCCGGTAAAACGAGACGCATTTAGGAACTCCAAAGGATATGTTGGACGCTAAGACATAATCTTCCTTCACCGTCGAAGTCCAGACCCCGCCGCCGATGTCAGCTTGGCGTCACCTGCGGGTTTTTTCGTGCGAGCGTTTTCCGCGGCGCCGCCGTTTGGGAGGCTCCGGCTTCATGATCGTTCCGCGACAGTTCGCCGAGCCACACTTGCAGATGTAGAACTTCTCGAGCTCATCGTCGTTCTCTCCCGTCCGCTCGTACTGGTAGTCGTAGGCCAGCTCCGTACCCGGCTCGATTCCGCGAAGTGCGTGGATGAAGATTCTCTTCCCGGTGATGATCGCTTCACAGTTCGGGTCACAGGAGTGATTGATGTAGCTCGCGTCGCCACCACCGGCCGAGACTGCACCATCGATGCAGGTTTTTTTGTCGAGGGTGAAGAGAAAGGTATGATGCCTCTTCATTCGGGCGTCATCGTACCTCCTGTCAGCCTCACGGTTACTTATCCGCTCGCCCTTGTACTCGAGGATCTTGGTTCCCTTGCGGATATGGCGCGCGGCGAAAACTCCGCGACCGTGGATCGGCGAAGTGCGCACTACGTACAGCGGCGCTGCAACCCCATCTGTGTTGGGGCCGGGAGTCGCCCCCTGCCCGTTCTCCGACATCGGCATCAGTTGTTGTCGACTGTTATCGCTTCGAAGATGCGACTATGAGGCCAGAACACTCGCCGAGGCCAATGCGGGCCGCCCCCTCACGCTGAAAGAAGGCGCGCATGATTACTTCGTCGCCGTCGTGCAGGAACTTTCGCTCCTCGCCGGTGGGCAGCGCGATTGGGTTTGCTCCTCGTTTGGTCAGCTCCAGCAGGCATCCTTGCGACTGGGGCTCGGGACCCGAGACGGTCCCGCTGGCGAACAGATCGCCGGGCTTGAGATTGCAGCCGTTGCTGGCGTGATGGGTGAGCATCTGTGCCGGCGTCCAGTACATGTCCGCGAAAGACGCGTTGCTCAGACGGAATGGGCGCAACCGGCCTTCGCGCATCAACATCGACCGTATGTAGACCTCGATGTTCAAGTCGAGCGCGCCTTCATTTCTGTCGCGTTCGGATGAGAGGTGCGGCAATGGTTGCGGATCGCTCCGCGGACGGAAGAAGGAGGGGACTCGATATGGCTCGAGCGCTTCCCACGTAATCACCCAGGGGGAAACCGTCGTTGCGAAGTTCTTCGACAGAAACGGGCCGAGAGGCTGATACTCCCATGACTGGATGTCGCGCGCTGACCAGTCGTTGACCAGACAGATTCCGAATATGCGCTCCTCTGCTTCATCGACTGACAGAGTCTGGCCAAGCTCGGTGCCCTGCCCGACGAAGAAACCGACTTCTGACTCGTAGTCGAGCATCTCGGTCGGACCGTAAGTCGGGGTGGCGGATCCGCCTGGAACGGTTTGACCCTTTGGCCGCTTCACCTCAGTGCCGCTGATTACGATCGACGATGCGCGCCCGTGGTACGCGATCGGCACGTGCTTGTAATTCGGGAAGAGCGGATTGTCCGGGCGAAACAGCTTGCCGACGTTCGTGGCGTGGTAAATCGACGCGTAGAAGTCGGTGTAGTCGCCGATCTGGGCCGGCAGGAACATCTCCGCCTCGGCCATCGAAACCAGCGCGCCGGGTGGAAGCGGGTTGATCACGTTGGTCTCGCCGGGAGTTCCAGCAAGAAGCTCACTCAGGCGCGCGCGAAACTCGGAAAGCGAATCCCTTGGAGCTGACATGAGCTCGTTGAGATTCGGGCGATCACACCACCGGGCAACGTCCCGCGCCTTGCCCGTCCAGAGATTGGCACTGAGCGATTCACCGATGTCGATGATCTGGTCGCCAATGGCTACGCCGACGCGGCGTTCCGCGTCGCCTTTGCGCGAGAAAACCCCAAAGGGAAGGTTCTGGATTGGGAAGTCGGTGTCGGGAGCGTTCGCGGATTCGATCCACGACGTAAGTGAGGGGTCGTGCGTTTCGTTCACGTCTGGGATGCTCTCGCGTGGGTGGTGTGAACTGCGAGCTCGTCTACCGGCTCACGAAATGAACACGAGCCGAAGGCAATGGCAAATCCCGAGCGGGCGGCCGCCATCTGGTCGGCAGTTACGCGCTTGTCGCGCCATTGAATGGCGTAGTCGTCGAACACGAACGTGGACTGGTCGGTCTCTTCGAGCACGGCCAGCGCCGTGTCTTCCGAGTCACCCGAGTAAAGGAGCGCTGCCGCGAAAAAGACATTCAGAAAGCCGTGCATC
>Ga0066687_10000394_pt1 | contig 11559 bp, 9 predicted proteins | sample GraSoiAngelo_136_FD_65630 | JGI IMG/M metagenome (GOLD analysis project Ga0066687, IMG submission 65630) | Grasslands soil microbial communities from the Angelo Coastal Reserve, California, USA - 14_0929_09_20cm | ecosystem: Environmental > Terrestrial > Soil > Grasslands | place: USA... | reverse complement strand
GGTGTATACGACGGCAGTTCGCGCACTATCACCTACAGCAATGGCGGGCATTTGCCTCCTATTCTGATCAGTGAAGACGGAACAATTCGCCGGCTCGATTGTGGCAGCATAGTTGTGGGTCTCTTCGACAAGATGACATTCCAGGAAGCGTCAGTTCAAATGAGAAAAGGCGACATTTTCGTTGCCTACAGCGACGGCGTCACCGAACCCGAGAACGACTTTGGCGAATTTGGCGAACAGCGTCTGATCGAACTCGTTCGCGAGAACCAGCACATGCCGCTGGTACGCATCAGTGAAATTGTTGCGGCCGCAGTCTATGACTGGATCGGCGCCAACGAACAGCCGGATGACATTACGTTGGTGTTGGCGAGAGCGCGATGAGAATTGCTGATTTTCGCTGATTGCTGATTGAACAGAGCGGATCCGTTTTCAATCGCGTCCTTCGTGCACTCATCAGAACCTGTCCCTCCCGAAAAATAGTTGGCATCCCACTTCGGTAATCGCATCGCCAATCTTACATTCGGAATCTTTACAGGTTACCTTCGCGAGCCGTACCGTCGTACTAAGAACCACTCATACTCTGACTTCGTGTTCATAGAGATGGAAGCTGAAGCAAACCCGCGACGCGAGAAATTTTCATAGGGGAATTATGAATGCAATGGTTGAGGAACTGAAGGAACTGACGTTCATCCACTTGCAAGATGCGCTACTGTGCGCGAACTGCGAATTAATTGCCAGCCAGACCTACGACGGCGCGTGCCCAGCTTGCGGAAGTAAGGCCTTAATGAGCGTTTCACGCCTGCTGGGCGGAACCGTGATGCCGGAAGGCGGATCAGTACAGCCGTCCGGCGCAGCCAGGGAGCAACCTACGACGGGGCGCTTCTTCCACAAGTCGCATCTTTTTTCCCACAATCCCTCTCGGAATTGAGACGCCCTGTGCCGTTGACCGGCACAGAATTGTTGTGACCTATCTCACTGGTTCGGGTGCGCCTAATCACTGCTCTCTCTCCTCCCGAGGCGTGTAATGAGCCATGGGCCGGTGATCCAAACGCCGGCTGCGGACCTTCAGCTAATCCGCTGAGGAAAAAGAACATGTCGCATAAAGATGACGCACTTCCTTGCCCCTTCTGTGCCGGGCATGGACAACTCCGCCGGTCCGAGATCGTGGAACTCTTCTCCGACCCAAACTTCAAGCAGAAAGTTGACAGTTACCTGGCAGAGGTGCGGAGGCCGACAGAGGATAACGAACCCGCTGCCACCCTGGTGGAAGCAGGCAATAAGCCACGCGACTTCTACAAAGAAGTGCACAGCTGGAATCCGCAATTACCCATATGGCGCCGCAGCCCAAAGGAGTAAGCTACTCCGGTGGGCCCAGGGTTCCTGTTCGTTCGAAGGGATTTTACCAACCAGTTCCATTCGACAAGATTTCTAATAGGAGGGCAACACTATGAGCGCTGGCACTCTTACGCCGCCGGGAGTCAGAACTTCGGGCGACTACATTGACCAAGTCATGACCTCGGTGAAAGCGAAAAATCCTGCCGAGCCGGAATTCCATCAGGCTGTCCGCGAAGTATTCGATTCTCTACGCTTAGTTCTTCAGAAACATCCCGAGTACCAGGAAGCAAAAATCCTCGAGCGCGTTGTTGAACCTGAGCGCGTCATTATGTTCCGCGTTCCCTGGTTCGATGATCAGGGCACGATTCAGGTCAATCGCGGCTTCCGCATCGAGATGAACAGCGCCATTGGCCCCTATAAGGGAGGCCTGCGCTTCCATCCTTCGGTCACCCTCGGCATTTTGAAATTCCTCGCTTTTGAGCAGGTATTCAAGAACTCGCTGACTACGCTGCCCATGGGCGGCGGCAAGGGTGGTTCCGATTTCGATCCCAAGGGCAAAAGCGACAACGAAGTCATGCGTTTCTGTCAGAGCTTTATGACCGAGCTTTATCGTCACATCGGTCCTGACACTGACGTTCCCGCCGGCGACATCGGCGTGGGAGGACGTGAAATCGGGTTCCTGTTTGGCCAGTACAAGCGGCTCGCGAATGAATTCACGGGCGTGCTGACCGGCAAGGGTCTGAACTGGGGTGGATCGCTGATTCGTCCCGAAGCGACCGGCTATGGCTGCGTTTACTTTGCCGATGAGATGTTGAAGAGCCGCAAGGACTCGCTGGAAGGCAAACTCTGCCTGGTTTCGGGCAGCGGCAACGTTTCGCAGTACACCGTGGAAAAGCTGCTGGACTTCGGAGCGAAACCGGTTAGCGTATCCGACTCCAATGGCGTCATCTTCGATCCAGACGGCATCGATCGTGACAAGCTGGCGTTTGTTATGGAACTCAAGAACGTGCGGCGCGGACGCATTCGCGAATACGCCGACAAGTTCAAGAAGGCCATCTTTATGCCTACCGACATCAAGATGGACTACAACCCACTGTGGAATATCAAGGCAGACTGCGCGTTCCCCAGCGCCACCCAAAATGAGATCAACGCGAAAGACGCGGCGAACCTCATTAAGAATGGCATCAAGGTTGTGGCTGAGGGCGCGAATATGCCGAGCACGCTGGAAGCGACCAGGCTGTTCCTGGACGCCAAGGTGCTTTACGGACCGGCGAAGGCAGCGAACGCGGGTGGCGTGGCAACCTCCGGACTGGAGATGTCGCAAAACAGCGCGCGTCTTTCCTGGACTCGCGAGGAAGTGGATGATCGTCTGCACAAGATCATGATCGCCATCCACCGCAACTGCTTCGAAACAGCCGAGAAGTATGGCACACCGGGCAATCTGGTGAACGGAGCCAATATCGGCGGTTTCCTCAAGGTGGCCAATTCCATGCTGGACCAGGGACTCGTCTAGTCTGCCTGGATGTTTTTTCAAGGCGGGGAGATAGCTCCCCGCCTATGTTTTATAAGCGAGGTAAACTTTCCCGGGTTGCTGTAGCTCGGCTTGGGAAGGGCATAGCTTTCTCAGCGCCTGAAGCCTCACGTATTTTGAACGGCTGCGGTGCGCCTTAAGGCGCGCACTGATACGAATCGGGAACTTTCGCACAGCCTCAAAGGCGTGCTCGCCGAGACTGCCGCGCCTGCTGGAACCGCTCCACTCGGGGTAGCCATGGCCGTCAAACACGCACCCGAACCGGTAATCGGTGCCGAGAGGCTCTTCGAAGGCTTCGAGAACCTCATGCCCTTCCAGGTGCAGGATATCCTCCTCGTGTCCAGCCTCTATGACTCTTTCATCCTGCGCGAAGACGGCCGTCTCACCGAACTGTTGATCGGCGAATCGCTCGAACTCAATCTCCAGCAGATTCCGGGCATCACGCAAGTCTCCACAGGAGCGCAGGCAGTAGCACTGGCGCGATCGCAGCCGCGCTTCAACCTGATAGTGACCAATCTGGAAGTCGGTGATATGGACGCCGCCCAGCTTGCTCGCGAGGTGAAGCAGGCTGGCCTGGACGTGCCCGTGGTTGTGCTGGCTTACGACTATCGCGAACTCAAGAAATTCGTAGCTCGCAATCCGGAGACTGACATTGAGCGCGTGTTCCTGTGGCAGGGAAACGTGCGCATGCTGATCGCGATCGTGAAGCATATCGAGGACCAGCGCAACGTGGAGCACGACACTGCTGCCATCGGCGTGCCGGTTATTCTCGTCGTCGAAGACAATATTCGGTATTACTCCTCGTTCTTGCCAGTCATTTACACCGAGCTGATCACGCAGTCTCGCCGCGTGATTCGCGAAGGACTCAACGTAGCCCACAAATTGCTGCGCATGCGGGCGCGGCCCAAGATTTTGCTTTGCTCGAATTACGAAGAGGCGGCAGAACAGGCGATGAAGTACCGCAATTACCTGCTGGGAGTCGTTTCCGACGTAGAATTCCCCCAGCGTGGGGAATTGAGCCCTGAAGCGGGTTTTGAATTGGCCCGGCTGATTCGCGATGCGGTTCCTGATGTCCCCATCGTTCTGCAGACCAGCCGGACCCAGTTCCGCGCGCGCGCCCACTCCGCGGGTTACTCGTTCCTTCGAAAACGTTCGCCTACGCTGCTTCGAGATCTGCGCCGCTTTCTCACCGAACAATTCGGTTTTGGCGATTTCGTTTTCCGGCTGCCGGATCAGACCGAGGTCGGACGCGCCAGTGACCTGAGCGCCCTCGAGACATTGCTGCGCGAAGTTCCGGCCGAGAGTATTGCGTATCATGCGCAAAGCAACCACTTCTCGCACTGGCTGACGGCCCGCACCGAATTTGCCTTGGCGCAGAAGCTCAGGCCGCGCAAGGTGTCCGATTTTCCCAGCTACGAGCACCTGCGGCGCGATCTGATCAACTCGATTTCCGAATATCGCAGCGAGCAGAGCCAGGTCCTGATCGGTGACTTCAATCCTTCCACCTTCAAAGCCAACGAAACGTTTTTCCTGCGCATTGGAGGTGGATCCCTGGGCGGCAAGGCGCGTGGACTGGCCTTTGTGCGGCACCTGCTGCACAACCATCGCATTGCGCGGCACTTTCCTACGGTCCGGATCGCGGTACCGCCGGCTCTCGTCATCGCCACCGACGTTTTCGACCGCTTTCTTACCGAGAACAACCTCCAGGACTTCGCTATTCACAGCACCGACGATGCTGCAATCCAGCGGCTCTTTCTGGCGGCCTCGCTGCCAACCCCGGTCCGGGACAACTTGCTCGAATTTCTCGCCGAAGTGCGCTATCCGCTAGCCGTACGCTCATCCAGCCTGTTGGAAGATTCGCAGTACCAGCCGTTCACGGGCGTCTATGAAACATTCATGCTCGCCAATCGTCATCCCGATCTCTCAGTTCGGCTTGAGCACCTTCTCGAAGCCATCAAGCGTGTATACGCATCTACCTTCAGCCAGCACGCTAAAGCGTACGTACGCGCTACTCCGTACCGCCTTGAGGAAGAAAAGATGGCGGTGATCATTCAGCAGGTAGTCGGGGCCGTGCACGACAGGCGCTTCTATCCCGATTTCTCAGGCGTCGTGCGCTCGCACAATTTCTATCCCGTTCCACCCATGAAGTATGCAGATGGCATTGCAGCGGTAGCTTTAGGACTGGGTCGCGCCGTAGTGGAAGGAGGCAAGTGCCTCTCTTTTTGTCCGCGCTACCCTCGCAACCTGGTTCAGTTCTCCTCGGTGGAAGACATCCTCGCCAACTCCCAGTCGGAGTTCTGGGCCTTGGAACTGAATCACTCGCGGCACTACGACGATCCCGACACAGAGTTGCGGGAGGCGCGCTTTGAGTTGAAGGACGCCGAAGCCGATGGCACGCTGCAGACAGTCGGCTCCACGTATTCGGCTGACAACCACGCCGTATACGACGGGTTGAGTCGGCCCGGGTCCCGGATTGTGAGCTTCGCCCCAATCCTGAAACACGGTGTCTTCCCGCTGGCGCCCCTACTCGAGCAGCTCAGCAAGATCGGAGAAGACGCCTTCGCGCGGCCGGTAGAGATTGAGTTTGCCGTGCGCATGCCGCACCAACCGCGCGAGACAGCCGAATTCGGTTTTCTGCAGATACGCCCGCTGGTGATGTCACGCGAGGGCGCGTCTCTGCAGATGGAAGAAGTGGAGACGACAAAGCTGGTTTGCCAAAGCTTCAAGGTCCTGGGCAATGGCCGTATCGAGAATTTGCGCGATGTCGTCGTGGTCGACTTTCACCGCTTTGAGCGCGCTCGCAGCCCGGAAGTTGCATCGAGCGTCGCCAGTCTGAATGCCAAGCTTGCTGAGCAAGGCACGCCGTACCTGCTCATCGGCGTCGGACGCTGGGGGTCCACCGAACCGTGGCTAGGAATTCCAGTCGAATGGGACGAGATTTTCGGAGCTCGTGTCATCGTTGAGGCCGGCTTCCGCGACTTCCGCGTAACACCCTCGCAGGGCACTCACTTCTTCCAGAATCTCACCGCATTCCAGGTCGGCTATTTCACCGTCAATCCCGACGCGGGCGAAGGTTTTGTGGATTGGGAGTGGCTCAGCTCGCAACCGGCTATCGAAGAAGACGGCTGTGTGCGCCATCTTCACTTTGAAGCGCCGCTGGTGGTAATCATGAATGGACGCAACAGCCAGGGCATGATCTTCAAGCCGGAAATCGAACCATTCCTTTCGGACAACCAACCTCGTGTAGAGACTTAGCTTGCTACGTCTCTCTTTGCGTGATGCCGGCACTCTCATTCGAAGACAACGATAAGGCTGGCTTACGTGAAAGAGCGGCCTTCAGGGGCGTTAAGCGCCACATATTAGAGGCTTTGCCCCGTGTTCACAACGTGACGCTGCTCCGCCCTCCGCGTGATGACCGTCACAGCCCGCCGGTACCTCGCTCCGGGAAAATATCCTGTAACACCTTGCGGGGGGAATGTGTTCAAAATCGTGCACGCGCAGTTCCTGGCGCCAGGCATTAAACGCTTCATAATCGACGCGCCGCGCATCGCCCGGAAACAGCGGCCCGGGCAGTTCGTCATCCTGCGCATCTACGAGCAGGGTGAGCGCATACCACTCACCATCGAGAATTCCGACCCGCAACGCGGCACCATCAACATCGTGGTTCAGTCCGCCGGTAAGACCACCCACCTGCTCAACTCCCTGAATACCGGTGACACGATTCTCGACGTCGTCGGTCCTCTTGGAAAGCCCTCGCACATCGAGAAGTTCGGCACAGTGGTGGTCATGGGTGGCGGTGTGGGTACAGCGATGGCGTATCCCACGGCGGCCGCTCTGAAGCGGGCGGGCAATCGCGTGCTTTCGATCGTCGGTGCGCGCACCAAAGAATTGGTCATTCTCGAACGCGAGATGCGGGAAATCAGCGACGCCCTGATGGTCACGACGGATGATGGCAGCTATTCAGAAAAAGGATTCGTGACCGACAAGCTCCGGCAGTTGATTGAGAAAGGCACGCGTATCGACTTGGTAATAGCCGTCGGGCCGATTCCGATGATGCGAGCAGTAGCGAACGTTACGCGTGAACACAACATCCGCACCGTTGTAAGTCTCAACCCCATCATGATCGACGGCACCGGCATGTGTGGCGGCTGCCGCGTGCTGATCAATGGAAAGAGCAAATTTGCCTGTGTGGATGGTCCCGAATTCGAGGCGCACGAGGTTGACTTTGACGTTCTGGTGCAGCGCAACGCCATGTACCGGGAAGCTGAAAAGAAATCGATGGACGATTTCCGTCACGAAGGTGAGGTGCTTGCCGAGGCGCTGTGTGAGCACCAGGAAATGGCCTGCGCCGGAGGCCGTCGATGAGCGCTCCTGCGAAACCCTCGCCGAATCCGCTTAAGAATCGCGACCGCATGAAGATTCCGCGCCAGCACATGCCGGAGCAGCCGGCACAACAGCGGGCTCATCGCTTCACCGAAGTCAATCTCGGCTACTCCGCCGAACTAGCTCGGCAGGAAGCGTTGCGTTGCCTCGAATGCGCCAAGCCGACTTGCATGGATCACTGTCCGGTCGGTGTAAAGGTTCGAGAATTCGTGCAGTTACTTGTGGCCGGCGACTACCTGGCGGCTGCGGCCAAGATCCGCGAAGATAACGTACTGCCAGCCATCACTGGGCGCGTATGTCCTCAGGAAGATCACTGCGAAGGCAGCTGTCTCCTCTGCAAAAAGGGCGAATCTCTCGGGATTGGCTACCTCGAGCGTTTCGTGGCCGATTACGAACAGCAGCACATGGACAAAAGCGCCATCGTGAAAGCGCCGCCGACAGGCAAGAAAGTAGCGATCGTGGGCAGTGGCCCATCCGGCCTCACCGCTGCCGGTGATCTGGTTCAAAAGGGACACCAGGTGCACGTCTTCGAAGCTCTGCACGAGGTCGGCGGAGTCCTGGTGTATGGAATCCCCGAGTTCCGCCTGCCCAAGCAGATCATCCGCGAGCAGGTGGATTACATGCGCGCCATGGGCGTCGAGTTCGAAACCAACGTTGTGGTCGGCCGTACTGTCACGATCAACGAACTCATGGAAGAAGAAGGCTACGACGCGGTGTTCATCGGTACAGGAGCAGGTTTGCCGCAGTTCATGAACATTCCGGGCGAGCACCTGAATGGCGTGTATTCAGCCAACGAATTCCTGACCCGCATCAACCTGATGCACGCCTACAAATTTCCACGCTACGACGAGCCTATGGTGGACTTCCGCGGCAAAAATGTTGCGGTCATTGGCGGCGGAAACACGGCGTTGGATGCGATTCGTTCAGCATTACGTCTCGGAGCAGGGAAGGCCTATGTCATTTATCGACGTAGCGACGCCGAGATGCCGGCCCGCGCCGAAGAGGTTAAGCACGCCAAAGAAGAAGGCATCGACTTTCAGATGTTGACCGCTCCCATCGAATTCCTGTCCGATGGCAACGGCTGGCTCAACGCCGCCCGCTGCGTGCGCATGGAATTGGGAGAGCCAGACGCCTCGGGCCGCAGACGTCCTGTACCGATAACCGGGTCGGAATTCGACTTGCCGCTTTCAGTAGCAGTGATGGCTATTGGAACGAGCGCGAATCCTATCATTCAGAGTACGACGCCCGGATTGAATACCGATAAGCGCGGCTACATTCAAGCCAGCGAGACTACGCAGCGCACATCTCGCAAGGGTGTTTTTGCCGGCGGCGATATCGTCACCGGTAGCGCTACCGTGATCCTGGCCATGGGCGCGGGACGCCGCGCAGCAAAGTCCATTCACGAGTATCTGACAACCGGCGAGTGGTAGGGCGCAAGAGCGGGTCTTTCCATCATCGCCAACCAGATCTCGGGCAATCACGCCGACCGCGACGATGCGGCGACACCCGGTCCCACGGGAATCAACATTTTCGGGGTCTCGCCTATTCTCGGGACGATCATCTCCCAGACGTCATCAAGGATGAAGCGGTGGATGTGGCAGTCCATACGCCGGCGTACGTGGTCGTTCATCTTAATGACCTGCTCGGCAAGGTGGTGGGGCTGGCGAATCTCGGCTCGGGAACAGTGGACGCAACCGAGAACTGGTGACGTTGTGCGGCAGGACCGGGAGCGCCGGGTTGTTCCTCGGTCAGCGGCTCGAATGTTTTCCTCACACCATGGCTGACCAAGCCGTTCTGAACCAACTATTCGTTCGGGCCAGACTTGCTGTGGCGCGGACACCTTCTCCGCGCCACGTTATCTGGTGAGACCACCCGTCCTGCGAAGCGCCTGGAACAGGTGGTCTTAACCACGAGGGCTCTGATTTTGATGAGCCACGGTTACGTGATGCCAGTCACTGCAACACGCCTGGACTTGTCGAACACTGATCGCAGCGAGGTGTGCCATGAACGATAGTGTCTTCTTTGGTACCTTCGATCCACTCTGTGTAGATGCTCCTGATGTTTGTAACCTCTGCATTGCTCAACCACCCACGTATGAATTTGAGACTTGCCTGGAAGGAGAAGGCGGGGAACGAGAAGTCAAAAAAGGATTTTGCTGTGCCTCTTGCGCGCGTGCGCTCCTGAAGAACCTGGAAGGACGGGAGGCCAGCGAATGGGCCGAAGAAGAGGCTGAACTGGCAGCCGAACACGTCGACATCAGCGAATACCAGAAGCGCCGGCTGGCCACATTTGGCAGCGCTGCGCCCAGGTGAGGAGCCACTCAAAACTCTTTACACCACAAAAGGACACAGGGGAGCAGGGGCACGCCGTAAGCAGTCTGCTTTGTATCAGGGCGGCGCCCCTACGCGCTCCGTGAACAGCTGGGTTTGTATCAGGGCGCGCCTTTAGGCGCGCCATAAACAGCTTAAAGTCCATGCGGCTTCAGCCACTGCGTTGCGCTATCTCGACTTACGCCGCAAATTAAATGGTGCCATCAGGTCACTGCGGACACCCCGCGTCCGGCGGTTCCGCTATCGTTCCCGCTTCCCGCATATCTTTGTTGTCGTTGAAGCACGCATCCACTATGTCAGGTAAGAAGCGCTTCCACACATCCGGCGGAATGAAATCTTCTCCTTCATCTTTGCTCTTGTGAATCTCGCGAAATTCAAATTTGATCACGCCCGGCTGCCCGCCCGCATTCACCGTGCCCAGCAGGTAACCATAGACATCGGTCCTGGCACTCTTGGGAGCATTCGCCGGCAGCCGGTATCGCACCGCTCCGGCCGTGCCCACGATCCATCCCGGCAATATCAGTTCTCCGCTCTTTCTCCAAAAATCACTGTCGAAAATGTTGTCCATATAGAAATGAGAGTGGCTGGCCAGCACGTAGACATTCTTATGGTCCTGCTTCTGCGCCTTTGCCAGGCTCTTGTAGACGCAGCGCCCGCTCAGAAGGCCTTGCGGTGATGCGCCCATGCTATGCGAGTTGCTCAGGCTGTCGGGCAGCGCCTCGTGCATGCCGACTACGATGCTGCGAATGGACGCATCGGCCCGGTCGCGATCGAGCACCCGGTTCAACCAGGTCATCTCCGCCTTGTCGAACTCGTCCGTGGTCGCGTTATCGAGCGAGATGAAATCTACGCCGTCCTTGATCCAGTGGTAGTAAGTCTGCGGCTGCTGTGCCTTCGGATCGTCCTGCAAGCGCTGCTTCTTCAGGGCTGGGCTGTCGAGCCTGTCGCCGAATTTTGCAATGTACTGGGCCCGGTCCTTAGGAGAAATCGTCTCGTGGTTGCCGATGCCCAGGAACACCGGCACATGTGCCTCATCGAACGCGCCAATCTGCATTCTTAGAAAATCATCCCAAACCATGGTTTGATATTCGTCGGGAGAGATGGAATGACGAGGAGCGCCGGTTTTAGGGTCCACCTCGTCGAGGATGTCATTGTCAGGTTGGGAGATTCGTCGAAAATCACCCAGGTGCCAGTAAAACTCGGCGTGATGACGAGCCGCCCCAGCCGCAATCGCAGGCATGATCAGGTCGCCGCAGTTGCGCGAGTCTCCGGAAACCGCGAATTGCCATTCTTTAGCAGCTTGCGGATTCGCGCCAATGCGATGCGAGGTTTGCGCATTGGCGCCGCTGGTTGAGAGCGCAAAAACCACCGCTAATAATGCTAATAATGAGGTAAGAAACATCCAGCTTCTACCGCCCATGAACATCACCTCCCAAACCAACAAAGCTGAATCTACTCCCTCGCCCTATTTTGTTCCAGACCGCTGGACTACCCGAGGAAGGCGGGGACTAGAATGGAGGCGTACCGTGCGGGTTGGATGACTCAGATCTACTGAAGGTCTTTATGAACGCTTGCAAATTGCGGTGGCGCGTCTCCTTGCTCGGCATGATGGTCGTCCTGATGGTTATGGGCAGTAGGCAGCTCGCCCACGCCCAAAGCCCAGTTCCAGGTAATGATTCCAACCAGTCCTGGACCAGCACCTCCGAATCTGGGAACTCGTCTTTCAGTTCTGATCCCACCCGCACAACCCAGTCCCACACGGAATCGGAGGGGCGTACCCGTGACACGCAGTCGGTCCTGCGCCGCGGCCTTGACCGGCGATACGAGAACTATCTCGACATTGAGAAAGAAACGGTCAAGGTCAATACTTCCACCACGCGTACGGTAGAACACGTCTATGCCAGAGATCCGGATGGCCGCCGGACCTTGGTTGAGGTCCGGGAGGAAGAGACTCGAACTCTGCCGGGCAACGAACTGAAA
>Ga0066687_10000388_pt1 | contig 11630 bp, 11 predicted proteins | sample GraSoiAngelo_136_FD_65630 | JGI IMG/M metagenome (GOLD analysis project Ga0066687, IMG submission 65630) | Grasslands soil microbial communities from the Angelo Coastal Reserve, California, USA - 14_0929_09_20cm | ecosystem: Environmental > Terrestrial > Soil > Grasslands | place: USA... | reverse complement strand
AGCAGCGGGAGTCGGCCGGTTACCGGCCAAGGTTAGTCCCGCCTGTTACCGCTATACGAAGCGCCCACCGCGTTGTCACTAGTGGCGCGTTTTCGGTTTGGAGATGATACATAGTTTCCTTGGAGACTTCAAGGAAATCATATACCATGAAGCCAGACTTAACCGATTTGATCAGTCAAGCGCAGGCCGCCCGGATTCGAGGATGCTCTCACGAAGCCATTCGAGATCTGATCAAGCGGGGCAAGCTCAAATCCTTCGAAATCGGTGACCGAGTATTTGTACTGCAGAGCGAAGTCGAGAGATTCAAACCGGGCAAACCTGGTCCACGAAAGATCCCCAAGAAATCCAAGAAACCAAAGACGACATGAAGATTGCCTTATTTAGGGAACGTGAAAGCGGATCGCGGGGACACGCATCACGATAGACTCTATGGAACTTAAGAGGCACGCGAGCATCACCCAGTCGGTGAGGCGGATCATGCAAGATCTGGTCAAGTCAGTCATGGCTGAAGTCGATCGTTGCACTTGCTCTTGTCGTCTCCTCATTTACTGCCGTGGCTCAACAGAAGAAACCCTCGTTTGCGGAGCTGACGAAACTCTTTGGTGAATGGCGAGCGTTTCAACGGCCTAAGCTCATCGACGGCGTTCCGGACTATTCCGCGCCTGCGATGGCCGCTCAGCATCGAGAACTTGCTGCGCGCCGCGATGAACGGGCTCGATTTCGACCACCGCGTGCTCAGACCGTGGGCAAACAACCCGCTTTTTATATGACTGTCTTTCTGGATCAGAGCGACCAACCAGCGCGAGAGGGCCCACACGCATACGGGGCGCAGTCGAGACGTGGAAAGATACGCTCCCATTAGCCGCTGCACGTGCCGTTGAAATGCACGCGGCTCTTCGCATAATCCCAAAACTCCTTGAACAAGCGCGGAAGAACCTCGTCGGAAACGGGAGAGACCTTTGGATCTATGGAACCAAAGAAGTGATGGGAACTAACGGGCGAGCTGCCGAGGATATCAAGCGTATGCTCGCGTCGAATTGAGGACCCAAAGCATTAGGATTGAAAGTCTCCACCAGGAGCGCAGTTTTCCTGAGTGCTGTCTTGAGCTGTTCGCCACTCTAGATCCGTTGATGTGGGACACGCGCATCGGCTTTCACAAGCACCATTCGTATACAGGAGCGGTTCAGGGTTCAGGCGGTTGGGGAACAACGGACGCCTTATGCGAGTTGATGGCCTCGGTCAGGTTAGTCAGGAGCGCACGGAAACCTGTGAAGTCGATTATATCAGCCTTCGACCGGACGACCTGCTGCGCGAAGACCTTCTTGCCGTAGTGCTGGTCCGCATTGAAGCCGTCGCCCTCGTTAAACATCTTGCCGTCGATCACCGTCGCCTTGATCGTGGCATCGAAAAAGTCCTCAATCTTTGACTGAGTCGCCGGAGCTTCAACTGGCGTTGACACGGCATACAGGTTCTTAATGACATGAACGAAGGGCTCGTCTCCGGTGGCCTTTACCCCGGAGACATTCTTTATGGCCTGCCGGATGCCTTTAGCACCGGCGTCGTTGTCATACAGGATAACCACCGCATCTGTTAGCCCGGGCGCCGTGAAGTGCTTGGTCTCCTTCTTGTAGGCCGCGATGAATTTGCTCAGCACCCCGCTGCCGCCGTCATTGAGACCTAGCAGTCTCGCGGTGCTCGAGTGTGGATATTTGTAGAGTCTAACCCTCAAATGAATCTTTCCGTCCGACCTAACCTCCGCCAGAGACGGGAATTCCGCTGCGAGGCTCCTGATTGCGTGCGTCAGATAGACGTTGTCGGTTTCTCCCTCACAGATAACTATAGGTGCCTCAGCGGCGTAGAAAGTGCTGTAAATCAGAAACTCTCGGTAGACCTTTTCGCTCGCTGACATCCCCTCGGCGAAGGCGTCCGATGGGTGAGTCTTGTTGTAGACGTCTATGCTATAGATAAAGCCCAGCATGCCGTGGAGCTCGTTCAGATCGCCAGGTCGCTTCTCCAAGACCGCGTGTCCGTCCTTTGATGTCACGCCAAGTATCTGAAATGCGCCCGTTCTAACCAGGCTATGTACCATCGCGCGTACGTTATGCCGGTACTCCCATCGCACGTTGATCTTCTTGTTGACGACGAGGCCCGTTACATTCTGCCGGGAGGCTCGGTACATTTGGTGCGTCTTCTTCGCGTTGATGCGGAAGCCGGTGCGCTTGATCACCTTGCGCAGTGCTTCGCCTGGCAACCACAAATGGGAGGCGTCGCCCTCATTACCTGACGACACTGCGATGTTCGCCGGGAACTCCCTTTTGTTGGTCGAGAACGTGAGGTCGTCTGCGTACCGAGAATACGTGCACCCGGCGTCGGATGCGAGCCTCACTAGGCGCATATCGAGCAAGTGGGCGACGAGATTGGAGATGACCGGCGAGCAGGGGCTTCCTTGTGGCAGCGCATTCTCGTGACACGCGATCTGCGCGATCACCGTCGCAACGTCCTCGTGCAGCTCGAAATCTCGGTTCTTGAGGAAAAATCCACGCACCCTGCCGAAGTTGATCGATGGGAAGAAATCTTCTAGGTCGACATTGAAGACCCACCGGCGGTGGCGGTGCTGTCGGGCGTTGGTAATAATCGACCGTTTGCGCTTGAAGCCGTGCGCGGTCCGATCCTTGCGCTGCTTGACCGTGTTGATTTCATCGACGCAGTCCTGTAGGAGTTCGGATAACCTGCGCTGTAGGAGCTTCAACGCCTCATCAGGCGCCTTGATCGTTCGTTCCCCTCCATTCCGTTTGGGAATCTGGAAGGTCCTGTACTTCGTCGCAGCCGGTTGCTTGTACAAGATGTAAGAGACAGCCTTCGGCTTGAAAGCCAGCAGCTTCGCCACGTCGCTCAACGATGTCGCGGCCTTTAGACTGGCAAGTCTGGACATGGGTAACTGGGTAAGGACGACCCACCGGTACTCCTACGCGAAAGTCATATTGCATGGTAGAGAGCAAGTCGCAAGGCTATGTCGGCATACCCTCTCACATTTGTTTCAAATGCCACGAAGCATGGCACAAAATCTACCGGTGAGTCTTTCCAACTCTACCACTGAGTGGGCAACCGTGTCGCGTGATCACGGCGATGCACTCGATTTTCGCCACAGTGGCTCTGGCCCTTGTTCCCTCGCGGGCCCCTTTAGGATTAAGCCTGTATTTCAAGGCGGATTAACAAGTACGATCATTGTCTTCGCCACGTGGCGACGATTTTGACTCTCTGGATGGTGAGCAGACTCACGTGTCGCTACCCGATGCGGTCGCCCCATGAATTGAAGTGATCATGTATGGCCCGTTCTGAGGTGATCACCAAGGATCTCTTTTCTCTCAGCTCTCTTTGTAAAGAGAACGCGTGAATTAGACCAACGTGTTTCCCATTCATCTCTTGAAACGTCTCCGCACGGCTAGGAGAACCATCGCCACTTGGCCTGTCAAGACAAAGACCGAAATGAAAAGCCAGAAGCGTGACGAATCGTTTGCTGGTTCATAAAAGCGTTCTCGCTGGAATGTGATAATCGAAAGCGTGTACACGCCCGCCTTGCAGTAATCAGCGATGAATTCGCCGAGGGAGACCCAACGCGAGGAGTCCTATGTGAAAACGTACTCGATTACTCGATTTGAGCTGGTGGAGTACTCCTTATTAGGTTGGAATCCAGAGAAAAGGAAGACCCAAGAGAAGAGTAAGATCATTCCGCCAAGAACAAGCAATGCCTGCCAGTAACTGGTTCCGTATTGATTCAAAACCCGATAGACGGAATCGGAATTCATCCATTCTCTTAACGACCGCTTCCAGCCCGGGGGGACTTTAAGCCCCTTTTTTTCCGGCGCATCTCCATCTCGCATATATGAAAGTCTTCTGCGGTATCGAAGGCTCTCTTATGCTCATAGTTAATTACGAGTTGGCTGTAGTTCTCTGCTATTTTCCCGTATTCGCGACCAGCCTACCAGTGCTCGAGGGGCCGGAACTCATCCCAAAGCGCATTTTGCTTTCGACCTCTTAGTCGCCCTCACAGCTTTGGCGGTCTTGTTATCAAACAGCTCTTGCGAGTCGCTGACAGCGATTCGCATCGGCGCCAAGAGGCGGCGAGTTTTCTGGAGCGAGTTCGACGCGTAGCCTTCCTTGCAACTCCTCACGCTGGTTCAGGTGCAGCTATCCTGGCAGATCGTCTCCGCATAATAGTCCGACCTTCCGCAGCAACCGCGTGCCTTGTTAGAAATGACCCCAATCTTAGAGACCTTAATTTTTGGTACCGCGAACGGGCCGTCTCACTCGGAATCGCACATCTCATTCTCACCGAGACTCGATCGCTCCGCGCATTAGGGTTGCTCGTCAAACCCGACAGTAGCGACCCAGGGTTGCCTCTCCGTCCCATACCCATCGATGCGGATCATATAAGCATTTGCAAACCGAAGGATCGCTCGTCCGAGATTTACGTGCATATTCGTAACTTCATAACGCAACCTCTCAACACCGCAAGGGTTGGTCGCGTGATGGAGATTCTGGAGGAGAACCGAGACGGTATCAGGTCCCTGACTTCATTGACCCAGGAGCAACATTCTCGTTTGAGGGAGGAAATATCAAACCAAGGTTATGAAATCGTTAGTAGATTAGTAGATCGTCTCAAGAACGATGCTCGACCCATAGGAAGACAGGTTCCCGAATTCCCACAAACGATTATCGATAATTTGATTCAGAAAGACTTGTGTACTCTGCGGCGTGCGCGTTTCTTCATAGGATTTTCGCGCTGGGAGAACGCCTCGAGGTTGGCAGGGAAAATATTGAATGGTGAGTTCGCGGGAGGGTCGGACTCAACTAAGGGGATCGCGCTTGCTTGGTGCGCCCGCGTCATTGCAATCGGTGACAACAGCGGCAAATCCGACGAATGGTTGAGTCATGCAAACAACTTTGTGACGACCAAACAATCACCCTTGCAGACGCATTTGTTATTTCCAGTAAGCGCACCCCAGAAGAGGCTTTGATGAAGCCTTGGGAAATCGACTCGCCGGGTTCAAGGTCCGCTGCATTCTCAATAGTGACTCACTATAAAGGAGCAGCTGCAGCGGCTGATTGGTTGTTAACAGCCCATCTTCAGTTCTCAGAGCTGGACGCCGATGGCAAATTCGTCCTAATCAAGAATCTCTTCGACTTGGGACAGTGGGAGAAAGCTCTCGATCATGTAAATGCGTTACATGAGGACGATTTTCAACAAAGTCCCGTTCTCTTGCACGTTGGCGCAATGGCCAATCTGGTTCAAGCAATTCCAGAGGAACTCAGATCCGTGGTCCTTCAACAAATGCCGTTCGAAGCCGGTTCGTTTCCACTCGCTGGAGATGCGACTTCGCTAACGCACCGACGGAAAGCTCAAGAGCTGATGCGAAAGAGCGCTCTTGCAACGCGTCAACTCGCCTGTGCAGAAGTCGCAAATGCGGCCGACGATTACGCTCTCTGGCTAGAGCTCCGCGACCCGGAACTGCACTGTGAGGGTCGTGAAAAACTAAAAAAGAGCATGCGCGAGCCGCGACACTCACTCCGACGGCTTCATTTGGCTCTCCAATTTGGCATCGAGCTGGATCTCGTTGAGGTTGAACGCGAAATCGACCGGCAGACCGCCCTTTCAAGCGGCAAGTCTCGCGACGCAGCCCTAGCTCGCTTTTCGCTTGCGCTTACCCAGAAGAGCCCGAAAGAAGTCGCAGCCTACATTGATAGGCACCGTGCCCAGCTATATGACCATCTCGATAGGAGGTCGATAAACCTCATAGAGATCAATATGCTAATTTCGGCCGGGTTGCCGGAGGAAGGTGAAAAACGTTTGGGCATTCTAATGGAGCAAGGATTAGCAGGTACAGAGCAAGCCGAACTTCGGAGGATGATCGCGGCAACCGCCGAGGCTGATCCAATACATCGCCTTAGGGAGGAGTTTGAAAGAGAGGGCCACATAGGCGCCCTTGTTAGCCTGGTCCAGCTACTTGACGAAAGGGGTGAACCGTCTCAATTAGGCCATTTCGCTCGATTATTATTCGAGCGGACGAAAGCGGTCAAAGATTGCGAGCGGCTCGCACGCGCATTAGGTGCGTCCAGTCGCCACGCCGAACTCGACACACTTCTAAGAAAATATCCGGAGTTTCTCAAGCAATCCGATAACCTCCAGCTATTTTGGAGTTGGTGTCTCTATCGCAATGGATCGTTAGCGGAATCTGAAGCCGAGTTGAACAAGTTGCGAATGAATGTTGATGATCCAAATCGGCGGGCTCTTGCCGTTCAACTGGCAATTGCCTCTGGACAATGGGAAACCCTGTTGCCCTTTTTCGAACAGGAGTGGGCCAACAGGGAGAAGAGGAATGCCGCCGAGATGATCAAGGCGGCGCAACTAGGCATTTCATTAGCCTCACCTCGCGTCAAGGACCTTGTTCAACGGGCTGTAGCGATGGAACCTAACAATCCTAACATTCTGGTCTGGGCCTACAGCATAGCGACGACCGCCGGTTGGGAGGACTCCGAAGAGGTTTCGCTATGGCTACAACGGGCAGCCGATCTTTCAGATGAAACGGGGCCAGTGCAAAAGGGATCGCTCAAGGAGCTACTTGAACGAGCTCCGGAGTGGAATCGACGTGAGGCCGAGACCTGGCGTGAAGTGAGGGAGGGGAATCTGCCGATTTTTGGCGCAGCCGATATTCTGAATAGCTCGCTCATCAAGCTGTTCCTCTTGCCGGCCTTTGCGAACCCGTCTGAACCGGACATCAGAAAACAGTGCTCTTGTGCCCGCCTACAGCGGGTCGCGACAATTATTGACCTATGATTATCGAGTTATTGCCGTTGATCCTACAGCCCTGCTCACGTTCGCGTACCTCGATCTCCTCGAAGTAGCGCTTGGCTCTTTTGATTGCGTGTTGATTCCGCACTCCACGCTTGAGTGGCTCTTTGAGGAGCGCCAGAGGATCGCGTTTCACCAGCCGAGCAAGACACGAGACGCCTCCAGAATACGGGATCTCTTGGCCACTGGCGCTCTTAAGGATTTTAGGAGCATCGCCCGTGTAGACACAGATCTTGCGGCTGAAATCGGAGAGAACTTGGCCTCACTAATTGCCGAGTCCTCCGATAATGATTCCGGCGACGACATTCAGAGAGTAATAGTCAGGCCATGGCCAGTCCATCGTGTAGGTTCTCTGATGGACGAGGAGGCGGATCTTTCCGCTTATTACCACCACCTTTGCAGTTGTTCCAGCGTCGTCAATAAGCTGATGCAAATGGGCCAGCTTACAGCGGCGGAAGAAAAACGCGCGCGTTCCTATCTTCACTTACATGAAAGGGAATGGCCTGAGCAGCCAGATATCGCCGATGGCGCAAAGCTTTATCTGGATGACATAGCTGTCACATATCTCCAACATTTAGGATTGCTCGAGAAGCTTCGACCGGCGGGCTTAGAAGCATACGTTTCCAAAAGCACAACGCACGAGATTGACGCGCTGCTTCGTTACGAACAGTTCTCGGAACAGGCAACAACGGTTATAGAAAAGGTCCGAATCTTCCTGGCGTCCAGCATACAGAGTGGAAAAGTCAAACTCGGACAAATGCAAAACAGCGAAGAAGAAGAGGGGCTTAGGCAACGAAGTCATCCCAGATGGAGCCTATTTGACCTGGCAAAAGATGCCGAGGTAATCATTGTGGATGATCGGTCTCTGAACAGATTTTTACACTTCCAACCTGGCCAGATCCCGATTCTTACTACTCTGGATGTACTCCATCAAATCTACTCGAAAGGCACGATTACGCTGGATCAAATGCTTGATTGTCAGACGAAGCTCCGCCGCGCTGGCTATATATTCATCCCTGTAACCACAGTTGAGATCGAGCACTACCTATCTTCGGCGACCACAGCTAATAGCCAAGTTGTCGAGACCGCTGAACTAAGAGCCATTCGTGAAAATCTCTTGGCGCTACGAATGAGCCATTTCCTGCAGCTTCCGGAAGAAGCCTCTTGGCTTGCTGGAGTTATGCAAACGTTTTCGGATGCGCTGAAAAGCCAGTGGCGTCCAGAAAATGACGATGCAACAAGTCGAGCGAAATCAGACTGGCTGCTCGCGCTGTTGGACCCACGAGGTTGGACTCACAGCCTGCACGACGAACCTATCAAGGGCACAGCGCTGTTCTGGTATGGGAATGAAATATTCTCGTTGTTAGGGGCACCTCCGGGGCTCACATCAGAGGTCCGACAGAGATATTTTATGTGGCTTGATGAACGCGTGTTGACAAGACTCGGGGAGGAGAGTCCGGACCTCTTCAAGTGGATCATCGATAAAACGAAGGAATTAATCGCACAGGTGGCTGACAGCGATTTGGCGAGGAGTTGACAGCATGTCTGAAAGGGCGAATGAACGTACTTTTATCGTTCTGAACGCATTAGAACATTTTCCTCCATCCGTTCGCGATGCGCTGATTTCCGATAGGGGTTTCCGAAGTAGTTATGACATCATCACGGAAGCACAGATAACCTTCGGCGACAACGTAGGCACGGCGTCTGTTGGAAGGTCAAACCTTTTCGAGAGTATTAGAGAACTCCTTAAGGACCATTCTGCTCGTCCACTAGTGAAGAGTGGCGAGGCAGAGGAATGGCTAGTGCAAATCGTAGAAAGAGATGCTGGCTACCAGCTTTTCTTGTCTTGCGGTGAACGCCGGTTTCTCCTGCCTGACTGCGCCACTTTGTCTGAAGACCGAAGCGAGCGCATTGCGGGGCTGGACCGAATTGCTGCAGAAGTGAATCTATCAAACCAAGCTAGGAAGCGATGGCGAGAGGCGGTTGCAGCTCATGCCCTAACGGACGACGAAATGGCACTACTGCACACCGAGATCAAGGCGACGCTGATTCGAGTGGCGGCTTTGGTTCGCGCAGAAATGGCAGCAGGGACGGGTCAGTTATCTATACTGGTTCCTACTTCATCACACTATTTTGATCGCCTGGTCGGAGAGTATGACGACAGTCAAAACATCGTGGAGTATGCCCAAAGGCGAGTCCGCGAGCACATTCGCGAGTTGATATCGTGGAACCCGTATTATGGATTCCTATACTCTTTATTGCTCTCTTCACACTCCTCAATCTCCGCTGAGAGCCTCGCGGAACAAATGGAGGAAGAGAAACTAATTAAGGCCTATGAGTGGCTTCAATCGGCTGGAGACAGAATATCTCAAATTGGAGCCATCGAGATTGGGCTATCAATTCTTGATAAACGACCGATTCTTGAGCCTTTCTTGCAGAGGATCATTGAGCAGATTCGAGAGGATAATCCCGACGATGATCAAAGTCAGTTTAATCTCTTATCGTCATTGACCATGCTTGTTGATGGCGAACGCTCTCGCAAAAGGGTAGTCCCCACGAAACCACCATTCTGGCGCCGATTAGGCTCAATTGCACAGGCTTCACTCATACAACGGTGCGTCATAGATTCGCACATTGATATTGCTACCTTCTCGAGTTGGGCTGCAGGTGTGAGAGTACGACACTTTTATCTTCAAACTCTGTCCGACCTTCGTCTAGAACCAAGGTGGCTTCCGGACTATGCCTCGGGGTCTCAGCTTAAAGCCGAGTTCATCGGTCGAATTATGAACGCCGCCCGACGGAATGATCCGAGAATTCAGTCTAAGGTACTACGAGAGACGCTCTTTGGAGAAGGACCTGCAGCGATCACCTGGTACCTGAGATCCCTACATCCGTACTTGCCGGGTCCACTTGAGGGGGATCTAGAAGCCTCCGGCGAACTGCCCGCAGAGTTGTTAAAAGCGATTGAGGAACAGTTTGGCGCCGAGGTACTACATACAGAATCATTCACGGCACTCGTGAACTCCAGTTTGATCTTTCGAATTGGCTCCCAACAAGCGCAGTTAGCCGCAAAAGCGTTGCGGACTGTGAAACACCAAGTCCGTCAAGACACTCACAAAGGCCAACTATTCTCTCTCCTGATGGGACTCGCGAGCGTTGCCGCGGTCACAAGAAATGGTGAACTTGCTGCCGAATTGCAGTTCTTAACACGCCGATATCGACATGAATCATCTATGGACATATTCGCAGATAAGGCTCTGACTATCGGACTAATCGCGGCGGCAGCTCATCGGGAGTTAGATGACTGGTGCCGATTCGTTGGGGAGTGGGTCACTGAGCTTGCATTCCAGTCATTGCAAGGGGATGAGATGGCGAGGCTGCATTCTTGTGTCCAATTGCTTTGTCAAATTGAGCCTGAACTGTGGCGGACCTGTGGCAGGGCCGAAGCAGCCCTGAGTTCCGCCGTTGGCAATTAGAATCTGTTTGATTTTCCAATAGATCCAGAGGCTAAATCCGACGAGAATAAGTCGCGACTTAACTTGCCATCCTTCGTGCGACAGCTACTGCCACACCTCTTATACCGCTCCAATGCCTACCGAAGCTTGTTAGTCGCGACGTCAGGGTCTTTTTCATTTTCCTGGAACCACATTCCAATCGATGTCATATTTCTCAAGGTCTAGCGGAAATGTGCTGTGGCGGTTATGTGAGTTGCAGCCTTAAGTACAGCCCGCTAAAGTAAGCCTTGTCAAATTCAGTGCGGATTTAGCAATGGAGTGACCTATGAGACTTACCCGTGATATCCAGAGCCTCAGCACCTTTAAGCGCGACACAGCGAAGATAGTGCGCCAGATGAAGAAGACGAAAGCGCCCGTCGTGTTGACCGTGAACGGAAAGGCTGAGTTGGTTGTTCAAGACGCCGAAAGCTATCAAGAGTTGTTGGATGCGAAAGAGAGAATGGATGCTATCGAAGGAATAAAGCGCGGGCTTCAAAGCATGAAGAGTAAGGCCGGCAAGCCGGCGGAAGAGTTCTTCCGGAAGTTCTTTGCCGAGAAAGGCATTGCCGAGGAAGAATGAAGCGATACGCGGTGATCTTTGAGGATTCTGCGCAAGCAAACGTGATAAGTTCTTATGAATGGGGCTGTCGAGTGTGGGGCAAGCGCCGAGCTCAACAATGGGCGCGTGAACTACGAGCAGCGGTTTTCAAACAGCTTGCTCTCGTGCCGAAGGGGTTCCCCCTCGCGCCCGAAGACGACGAGTTTTCGGAAGAGATTCGTCAAATGGTCGTGGGCAGATATCGAGTCCTTTTTACGATAAGAGGAAGGAAGGTCCACGTACTCGACGTCCGAGGAGCGTATGCGGAACGAATTGATCAAGTCGATGACGAATCGTGAGTCTGAGTCTCACTGGTTTCGCCCAAGAAGTTCCTCGAGCGGCCATGCAGGTCATGCGTCATTACCGCACCGCGTGGGTGTAATCGACGCGCGTGTCACTCGACGGAGGGAAAAAACAATGTCGACAGGAAAGGAAAGCAGCCCGATCATCCGCCTGGTCGAGTCAGAACACTCGTCTAACGAACGCGGAAATGGATGCGAAAGCGGGTGTGGCGCACATCTTGAAAAATGTGCCATCCGTGCAAGTATCAAGTGATTCAAAAATTAAATGGTGCTCCCGGCGCGATTCCAACGCGCGGCCTTCCGCTTAGGAGGCGGACGCTCTATGCAACTGAGCTACGGGAGCACATTGCCTGTGAAACTAGCAGACCCTCTTTCGAACTGTCCAG
>Ga0066687_10000387_pt1 | contig 11631 bp, 8 predicted proteins | sample GraSoiAngelo_136_FD_65630 | JGI IMG/M metagenome (GOLD analysis project Ga0066687, IMG submission 65630) | Grasslands soil microbial communities from the Angelo Coastal Reserve, California, USA - 14_0929_09_20cm | ecosystem: Environmental > Terrestrial > Soil > Grasslands | place: USA... | reverse complement strand
TCCATGTGGTGGACCCGGCCGTCGATGCCGTCGACCACCAGGTAGACCCGCTCACCCATCTCGTCTCCGGCCAGGCCTTTGGCCAGGACCCGGCCCACGATCTTCTGGCCTGATCCTTCGCCGTGAAGGGCAAATTGGCCGCCGCCGCGCTCTTCGGCGAGGCCATTCTTGGCAAGCGCCCGATGAATGGTGTTGATGACCTCGTTGCGCGCACCAAGCTCCTTCAGAGTGGTCTCCGCGCCGCCGGAGACGACCCACCGTCCCTGCTCGAGCTCGGTCGCAAGACCATAGCGTTCCAGCTGTCTTACCCGGCCAATCATCAGATTGCGGTTCTCGCGGACGAGAAAGCTCGCCCCTTCCCCTGGCCGCAGATCGATCACCCCCTGCTCCTGCTGTTCGCTGAAGAGCATCTTGTCGAGCCGGGTCAGGCGCTCGGCCTCGACCTCGTTCTGCAGTTTTGTCTGCAGCTCGATCTCGCTCTGGTGGCCCAATTCCCGAGTGACCAGCTCGCTCGCCCGATGCCGGATGCCATGGACGATATAGTCGCCGGCGATATTAAGGATCCGGCCGTCATCGAGCACGCCGCGGACGATGATGTGGGTGTGCGGATGGCCGGTGTTGTGGTGGTCGACCGCGATCCAGTCGAGGCGGGTTTCCAGATCCAATTCCATCTGCCGCATGAGATCGCGGGTGAAGCCGCGAAGGTCAGCCATCTCAGTGGCGTCCTCGGGCGACACGATGAAGCGAAACTGGTGGCGATTTCCACGGCCGCGGTCCACGAACGCCTTGCCGTCGGCCTCGTTCTCGAAAGCGGAATAGGCCTTGCCCCGCTCGCCGTCCCGCGTGACGCCATCCCGTTCGAGGTAGCGGAGATGGGCATCCACCGCCCGGCTCATCGTCGCCCGCATCTTCGGACCGCGTGCGCCCCTCGCTTGCGGATTGAGCCGGACCACCCTTGCTTTGACCACCACTCGCCGGGCCCGGAAGCGGCCTGCGGAATCTCTCTGCCACCCACCGTCCCCGCCCTGCCGAGCAAACGAGGCGACGACCTTCGCGCCCCGGCCGCGCGCGTTGAACCGGCCCGACTTGCCTCCTTCCCGGCCGCGACCCGATCGCGCTCCCGAACCTATCCGCCGAGGATCGCCGCCCGCCTTGCGGACTGCGATCTGGACCTGCTTGAGAAACGGTTGCGACCGCGGATTGATCCGCGTGCCACCGCTGCGAGACCGACCAGGTCTGACCCGAAAATTTTCGCTGTCATCACGTGCCATGACGCGACGATTGGCCTCGGAAAAAGCCGACACAAGAGCTTCCGAGCATCGATCGCATCAAATCGCACTAGCGCGCATGATGGCGAAGAAATAGCGGGGCTCCTCCTCGACGCACATTGCGAGCGCCATCGCTCGGAAGATTGAAATTCATCGGGAAAGTCTGTAGGGGCGGCACCTGTACACCTTGCACCGCGCCGTTTTGACGCCGCGAAAACTTGCAAAAACCAATGTGCAGACAAACCTTTGCGACCGAAGGGAGCCAGCGAACGGCAGTTCGCTTTATCTCGCCGTCACTCCCTCGCCGTCACTCCCTCGCCGTCTCGCCGTCGTAACCGTCCGAATCTCGCGCGTCCTCTCGATGATGTGTTCTCGTTCCATTTCGGGTTCTCTGGTTCTCCTGCTGCACTTGAGAATCTCCGATGGCATCACGCCGTTCGTGGGCTAAAGCTGACACCCGTTCTGGTCGGACCATGTTGCGGCCTGGTAGCGAGGCACGCCGGAAGCGGAGACCTACTGTCGGAACACGGTCTTTGTACGACAAGTTTGATGCGGTGGGCGCGCCATCTGCTGAGCGCAGAAGAGCTGCGCAAACGCGCAGAACATCTGCGGAATCTGCCCCAGAAAGCGTCGAAACGGCAGCAGAAGAAAAAGCCCTTGAAACGCCAAAAGGAGACCTCAGCGCAATCGCTACGGCGTGCGCACGGACAGCGGTCCGGTTGCTCTTCAGTAGTTCTAGGGCATGCATGTCGAAGCGATGAACTTCAGCGGAATGGGGCATGCCGAGCATGCTGCAGCGCTGGTCTCTCACCGCATTCGCTGCGCATTTGACGCGATCGCCTCGAACGATACGGCGACGAAATGGACTGGCGTTCCCTGCTTCATCGGAGTGCCCGGGCGCAATTAAGCAGCGCTGCCAATTGCGCGCGCTGTAAGTATCGCTTGACACCGCAAGTAACGGACGGGCGGTCGAACCGTCAGCGCTTCACCGACGAGCAAAAGCGGGCGATGGTGCAGGAGAACGAAAAGCCTGGCGTTTGCCGCCGCATGGCACCGCTGCCAGCCAGCTCTTCCGCTGGCGGGTCCAATTCGGTTTGACCGCTTGTAAAACGCCGCAACTCGCGACGGTGATACTCGACGGCGCCGTGAACCAGGTGCCCGCGCTTAGCGGGTGGCGGGATCTGGTGCGGCCGCCGGCCGGGATGACCCCTATCATGATGGAGATCGCGCGCAGCCGGCGTAATGGAGCCGCGTCATCACCATGCGCCGCAGCCCTCTTTGGGAAGGCCGCAGCGTGCGATGGCGCGCAATTTGGCCATTCAGCTGCAGCGTCCCACGTGGCACCTATGTTGGACGTCGGTAGCAGCCCGGAGCCCTGAAGACACAGCACTCAGCGCTGGCCCATCGACGCCGTCGCTCGTTCGTATTGGTCCGCTCAGGATCGTTCATGAACAATACCGAGAGTTGGGCACCAGCGGCAGTTCTGACGAGCCGTCGTGGTCTCGGTCGCAATAGCGTTCGATCCCGCGGCCGCTCCTGGTCAGCCTCATCGCCGGACCGGCCAACCGAGGACGTCGATACGGTTGGGCCGGCCGACACGCGAGGAGCAGTTTCTCATCATGACCGAAACCATTCCGACCCGTCCATTCGATGAAATGGAGGCTTTGGCTTGGCTGCGTTCCCAGCCGGAGGGAGTCGTGACTGCCAGTGCGGCCGAGCTCGGGCGCCGATGGGGCTGGAACAGGATGCGGGCCGGACGCCGGTTGAAGGCGTGGGAGAAGGCCGGTTTGATTCGTCGTGACGCCGAAGCGATCATCGCAACTACGTCTGTTACATCGACCGTTACCGACGTTGCGCCGACTGTTGCAGAGGCAGTCAGCGTCACGCTCATGCCTGAGACTGCGGTCACGCGGCGTTCCATGATGCCGGTCAAGCTCGCCGCATTCATGGTGGCGCTGGCGCTTGCTTGCGTATCGGCAGCCTTTTCTATTGATGGCCTCACCGCAATTTTTGCCGGCGCGTTCTGGCCCGTCATCACGATGGGCGCCGCGCTGGAAGCCGGGAAGCTCGTGGCAGCGGCGTGGCTGACTGAGCATTGGAACTCGGCGCCGCCGCTTATGCGCCTGATTCTCGTCGCGATGATCGGCGTGTTGATGGGGCTGAACGCGGTCGGGGTGTTCGGTTTCCTGACGCGCGCCCACATCGACCATATGATGGCCGTCGATCTGGCACTTGCAGACAGAACCGCCGATATCGACGCTCGTCTGGCTATTCAGGGCCAGACTGTCGCCGACCTCGATCGGCGTATCGCCCAGATTGATGCCGCCATCGAGCAATCGACACGACTTGGCCGACCGGTTGGCGCGATGACGATCGCTGACCAGAAGCGCCGCGATCGTGCCGACATCGTCGCGGAGCGCCAGCACCAGGCACAAGCCCTCGCCAGCCTAAAGATAGAGAAGGCCAAAATTGACGCCGAGCGCTGGCGCGCCGAGGCGGACGTCGGGCCGTTGCGATATCTCGTTGAACTGACCGGTGCGCCGGCTACCGACCTTGAGCGACCGGTCCGTCTGCTCACTCTGGCGCTAGTCGTCGTCCTCGATCCGATGGCAGTGGTGCTCCTGCTTGCCGCCGGCATTCCCACGACGCGTGCCGGCTCACGCTAACCATTTGCCGGGACGGCCTGAAAGCGAGACCCTACTCTCCGCTCGCATGAGCGAAGAGCCGCGGCGCCTCGCGGGAAGCGAGGCGCCGCAAGGCGTCAGCGCGACCAGACCAGCGCGTAGCCGTCTTCGACCGTGACGAGGTTGGCGTAGATCGGCGCCGGGAAGGACGGGTCGTCGAGCTTGACCGAGTGATACACGGTGTTGTCCTTGGAAGTCCGCTGCCACGCGACGCCTATCTCGACGTTGCCAGCCATTATGCGCAGGTTAGGAGCCTTCTCGTTCTCGGAGAGTTCGGTCGGACGGAAGCGCGCCTTGATATTGAGCGAGAGTGTCTTGATCGCGCCGGTGTAGGAGCCATCTTCGGCGCGGGTGAAGGTGCCAATCTGAGCCATGGTGATCTCCTGTTGCTGTTTCCAAGCCCGCGACCATCGCGGCCTTGATGGCGATCTTTAAGCGCCGCAACGACCGACCCGCAGCCTTTGGCCCGCAGCGTCAGCGGAGGATGGCAGGCTGAGCGATCTTGTTGCCTCGCGAGGAATGCCGCCGCTTGGCGGCAGGGGAAGAAGATCGCGAATGAGCCATTGCGGGCAAAGGTCGGCGAGCACAACGAGCGTATTGTGGCGCGTGATCCGCCAGCAAAGAACGCTATGGTGCGGGCAGAGGCAGGCTTACAGGAGGGCATGGCTCAAAGGCGTGCCGCGGCCGATGTAGATCGGCAGTTTCGAACCACCGGACATCTCGTCCGCGCATCCCTTTAATACGCCGCGTTATCCTCCTCTACGAGTTGCCTAATCGTGTCTTTCTGGGCGCTGTCGTGATTAGCATCATGCACCATCGTCCAATCGCGCGGACCAAGAAAGTTCGCGATCCAATATCTGGCCCTGCGATCCAACCCGTTCACGATGCCGCGTTCTGTCATAATTCCAGCGGGTTCTTGGCCGCGGCGTATGCCAGCTGCGATTGCAGCGGGATATTGCGGGGAGCCTACCGTCGAAGCGTTTCTAAAACGAGTCGGGACCGAGTATCCTCAACCACGGATCAAAGAAGGGAGACGTCAGCTGTGGTTGCGAGACGATCTGGACAGAGCGATCGCCCCGGAGCTCGTGCCGGGCGACCTCGCCGAGGATTTCTGATGCTCGAACGCCTGCGCCCGCGCTTCGTAGAGGTGCGCCGGCTGGCCAATGGCTCGCTTGGGTTCTACTTCCGCATCCCGACATATTATCGCAAGCTCGGCTGCGAGATCGCAAACGAGCCGCTGGGCATCAATTATGAAGCCGCCTGCGGGCAGGAAGGCAAAGGCGGACGCGCCGCCACGCTTAACGCCTTGTTCGATGAATGGAATGGCCAACGCAGGGGCGAGGCGATCGACCAGGCAAAGATTGCGCGATACGGCACCATCGACTGGTTGTTCCGACAGTATAAGACAGAGAAAGCCTATACCGAGAAAGTGTCAGAGCGGTCGCGCCCCGACTACGAACGGATTATGCAGTTGATATGCGATACCGTCGGCAAGAGCGGACGCCGCATCGGCGAGCGGCAGATCAGAGAGGTCACGCCACGCGCCGCTGACAAAATCTATGACAAGATTATCAACGGTCCGAACCGGCTCAGGCTGCGGCAGGGCGAGAAAGTGGTCGGGCTCTGCCGCAAGGTCTGGCGCATCATGCGGCGACTCCATCCGGATCTGTTTGACAAAAAGCATCCGAATCCCTGGGACGACTTCACGCTCAAGAGCCGCACTAAGAGCAAAAAGCACGCCGTTACTCGCGAGGAGGTCTACAAATTCGCGTGGGGCTGCATCAACGAAAGTCGGCCAGAGCCGGCGGCAGTCGCCGTCATCTGCTTTGAATGGTTGCAACGGCCCGAGAACGTGGTAGCCGGCCTTTTGACCTGGCCGGACTATCGCAGCAAGAAGTGGCCGCACGCTGTACGCATCGAGCACCACAAAAACAAGGCATTGGTCTGGCACCCGCTCGAGGAGTCTGTCGATGGCGATATCATAAAGTTTTACGCCGAGGCCGAGGACGTCCTGAGCCATCTACCAAAACTCGGCATTCCGATGATCATGCGTCGGATCGAGAGAGGTGAGTGCAAGGGGAAAGCCAAGGTGTGGTCTTATCCTGGCATGGAAAAGGTCGTGCAGCAGATGCGTAAGAAAATCGAGGGCGTGTCAGGGCTGTTCACGCTCGACGCCTGCCGGCACGGAGGGATGACCGAGCTGGAGGAGGCCGAATTGACCGACGGCCAAGGCCGAGCACTTTCCGGACACAAGACATCCCAGGCCTATCGCGGCTACGCCAAGGAGACCATGCAGCGGGCCCTGGCGGCGACCCGCAAGCGGCACGCGCATCTGTTGGCGCAGAAACAGCTCGATGATCAGAATGATGGAACGTCATCAGTGCGAGATGAGGCGAAGCTTGACAACGCGACGCGGCACACCTCCCCGATCTCGAAAGCTGGCGGATCGCAAACTTGAGTATCCAGCGCCTCGCCCGAGAGGCCCACGAACGATCCGCGGCGTCGCGTTGGTTATTTGCGTCCGCTCCAAGCTACATCGCGAGCTGAAGTGCGCACCTTAAAGAATGCGCCACGAGCTCGCGTCTAATGACTCCCGTATACCCAATCGCCAATGCACGCTGGAAAGTTTGAAGGCCGACCAGCGACTCCGGCGTCAACGGGGCGGCGGTTTCGGTCAGCAATGCAAAGAAACGAAAGCAGCACAGAATTTCCAAATGGCGAGGGGAAACAATTTCCAAATGCGTTCAAACGCGCCGGCGAGAACAAAGCCGTTTCGATAGTTGATTCAGAAGCTTGGCGCTGGCTGGGGCGGGAGGGATCGAACCTCCGAATGGCGGAATCAAAATCCGCTGCCTTACCGCTTGGCTACGCCCCAACAGGCTTTTGGAAACGGCGGCAGGATACCGCGGATTCCTCATCGGTACCGCCGGTCTATAGGGGGTGCCCCGCCATTTCAACGGGGTCCGCTGATTTCGACACTTTAATAATGGGCCGTTTCGAACGCCACTCCGCCGCCATTTCGGCCCCGAAACAAAGCCCGCCTGGCGGTTGGCGCGGCCGAATACCGCCCCTGGTACCGCCGCTTATACCGCCCCCTGGAGAGTTGAGAGAATACGGGTTTCGTGGGAAGACGGCAGCCTGTCCCAGTCCTTGAGGCGAGATCACATGACCTACCGCGCGCCGATCAACGACATGCTGCTGGCCCTCAACCACGGCGCGGGCTTGCAGGCCGCCGTGAAGGCCGGGCATTACGGCGATTTCGATGCCGACATCGCCGCCGCCGTGCTTGAGGAAGCCGGCAAGTTCGCAAGCGACGTGCTGGCCCCGCTCAACCGGGTCGGCGACGAACACGGCATCAAGCTCGAAGCCGGCAAGGTGACCACCGCCCCCGGCTGGCCCGATGCGTACCGGCGCTGGGCGAAGGGCGGGTGGAATGCGGTGTCCGGCCCTGAAGCGTTTGGCGGCCAGGGCCTGCCGCTCGCCATCAATGCCGCCTGCACCGAGATCTGGAGCGCGTCGAACATCGCGTTCGGTCTCTGTCCGCTGTTGACGCTGAGCGCGATCGAGGCGCTCGATGCCCATGGCAGCGACGCGCTGAAGAAGACCTATCTCGAAAAGCTGGTGTCGGGCGAATGGACCGGCACCATGCAGCTCACCGAGCCGCAGGCCGGCTCCGATGTCGGCGCGCTGCGCTCCCGTGCCGAGCGCGAGGCCGACGGCAGCTATCGCATCAAGGGGACGAAAATCTTCATCACCTATGGCGATCACGACATGACCGACAACATCGTGCATTTCGTGCTGGCACGACTGCCGGATGCACCCGCGGGCACCAAAGGCATTTCGCTGTTTTTGATTCCGAAATTCCTGGTCAACGCCGACGGCTCGCTGGGCAGCCGAAACGACATCTATCCGAGCGGGGTGGAGCACAAGCTCGGCATGCATGCCTCGCCGACCTGCACCATGACGATGGGCGATCATGGCGGCGCGATCGGTTATCTGGTCGGCGAGGAAAACAAGGGCATGCAATGCATGTTCACGATGATGAACCAGGCACGGCTCGGCGTCGGCCTCGAGGGCGTCGGCATTGCCGATCGCGCCTACCAGCAGGCGCTGGCCTTTGCGCAGGAACGCCGCCAGGGCCGCGCGGTGGGCAAAACGGGCGACGGCGCGGATCCGATCATCGTGCATCCCGACATCAAGCGCATGCTGATGCAGATGCGCGCGCTGACGGCAGCCGCCCGCACGATCTGTTATGCGACCGCGGTCGCGCTCGATGTCTCCATACGCGCCAAGGATCCGAAAGTGCAGGCCGACGCCGCCGCCCGCGGCGCCCTGCTGACGCCGATCGCAAAGGCGTTCTCGACCGACATCGGCAACGAGGTCGCTTATCTTGGCGTGCAGATTCACGGAGGCATGGGCTTCATCGAGGAGACCGGCGCCGCGCAGTATTACCGCGACGCGCGGATTACGCCGATCTATGAAGGCACCAACGGCATCCAGGCGATCGACCTTGTCACGCGCAAGCTCGCAGCCAACGGCGGCGCCGCGGTTTGGGCGCTGCTGGACGAACTCTCCGCCATCGTCAGCCGCGTCGAGGCCTCGAACGATCCGGCGTTCGGCACCACAGGCGCCAAATTGCGGGACGCGCTTTCCTCGCTCGATCGCGCCAGCCGGTGGCTGTCGGAGCGCGTCACTTCCGCGCCAAACGATGCTCTCGCCGGCGCGACGCCCTACCTTAAGCTGTTCGGATCGGCGCTTGGTGGCTGCTGGCTTGCCGGCGAAGCGCTCGCCGCGCGCACGAGTGGCGAGGCCGGCGGCGATCCGCAGCGCTATGTCACGCTGGCAAGATTCTTTGCCGAGAACATCTCGGTGCAGGCGCCTTCGCTGGAAAAGACCGTGACCGATGCCGCCGAGGCGGTGAACGGCGCTGACGCAGTATTGCTGGGGTAGTGCCACGGAGCAAAATTCATTGATGCGGCAGGATCGCGTAAGGCGTCGTGTAGGGTTCGACACGTAGCGAGGAATTGGCCGAGCAGGCCGATCTTCGCCGTTTCAAACACCTTGCCCATCCAACACCGTCATTGCGAGCGCCAGCGAAGCAATCCATCGAGCGGCGAATGATGAGCCATGGATTGCTTCGTCGCAAGCGCTCCTCGCAACGACGGCGTCCAAATACGGCTTCGCGTTCCCGCGGCGCGGATGGCGCCCAAGTTGTGTTCGATACATCGCCCAAGAAAAGCAGAGGGCGCAGGGAATGCCGGGTGCACGATGCACCCGCAGCCTCGCGCGCAACAAAAAAGCGCACGAGCGTAGTCACCACAGGCACGCCGCAACAACCGGACATTCCCTGCGCGTTGGTTTTAACGGTTACTTCGTGCTCTCCCCGGTGACCGGGCTCTTTTGCCACCGTCGCCTGCAGGTCACTACCTGCAAACTTGACACCAGCGTCGGGGTGCCAGGACCACACGACTTCGCCGTCCGCAACAAACCTCGCTCGTCCAGCGAGGCCATTGCGTCCACCGCATCCCGCGCTCAACGTTCGTGACGACGCGTACGCCCCTCTTGCGAGTGCAGGACGCGGAAATCAGTGGCGGTGATTTGCCCGACGGCACAAGGAAAATATTTTTCGCCAGGGGACTGGACGACCCAAATCAGCTTGAACAGGCTCATGAAATTCGCGTTTCGGCGCACGCGATTTTGCGCTCTCGAACGGGTTCGCGCACCGCACGCTGGAGCAATAGTGGATCGGAATGCTCTCCGATATCTGCCCGATATCTGCGCCCGCGCACCGGTGATATGATTTTCAACCACGTGCGTTCGAAACTCGTCGTCGTAGTCCTGCGAGCGGGTCCATTTGCGAACACGCTACCAGCAAGGCAAGCAGGACGCCTCGCGGATCGACGAAGCACGAGGCCCGGTGTGCCTAGGAGACCGGGCCTCGTGACTTACCCCCCACCCCATGGGGCTGGAAACGGGGCGAAGCGATTCAACCAAGGGTAGCGGTCATAATCGAATTCCGACCCGCATCCTACCCGTACGACTACGGTGCAGAAGCTGCGCTGGCGTTGGGGCCGGTCGGCCCATCGGATCGGCGCACGGTGTAACCCGCCTCTCGATCGCCCGCTGAACGACGGATCCGCCGCCGCTTGCATAACCAGCGATGACGGCTCTGACATCAAGAGCGTCGCCGCTGCAGCCGGCGCCAGCGAAGCCCGAGTGACGGCGTCAGCGTCATTGCGGCCCTCTCCGTCATTGCGAGGAGCGCAGCGACGAAGCAATCCACACTTGTTTCGTTGCCGCAATGGATTGCTTCGCTGCGCTCGCAATGACGGTTGATGGAGCCCTATCCGGCGCCGATCAGCGGTATCGCCTCGTCGCGCTCGAACAAATAGAGCAGGTAGCTCCCGCAAAGGGACGAGCGAAGACCAGAGTGCGTTTCGGCGGCCATGGGCGACGAGTACCGCAGCGCAAAGGACACGATGATTCGTTTGCAGCGCGACATCGAAGGACGCCTTCATATGACTGTCATCACTTCAAAATTGTTTGAAAGCGATGGCGCACCGATCCGCGAAGCCCCAGTTCAGGTGTGGGGCGAGAACCAACTCGAAAGAAGCAAACAGGATGAAAGAGTTTCTTAAAGCAGCAACCGCGTCGGTCGCGATTCTGGGCGCGGCGGTCGCTTTCGGCGCGATGACCGCATCTCCAGCAAACGCAGGCGACTTTTGCCGCAGGGACGTCACCGGCCACATGACGGGCTGCGGCTTCGACAACATGGCACAATGCCAGGCGGCATCGTCTGGTCTCGGCGGCGATTGTTTCGCCGATCCGTTCAAGAACAACAACCAGAGTACCCAGAACAACAGCGGGAATGCCCTGAACAGCGGCCGAAATGCTTTTGCCTATCAGCCGAAGTCCTCGCGCACCCGCATCAGGCACGCCCCACCGAACGCCGGATCGCCGGCTAACAGCAACGAGTAACGAGTTTGTGCCGACGGCGTCGGCGCAGATCCGGCACTCATGAGCGGGCCCGCGGCGGATATCTCCGCGCGCGGGCTCGCTGTTATCTCGCCGCGTTGACCGGCCATCATAGCCGCCATGCGGCGGCGCGGGCCTCTTTGTCCATAAGCTTGTTGTCCATCAGCTTGCGCCTTTCAAGCCACGGAGAGATTTGCATTGCTGCCATCCAGGCTTGCAAGCAGGACAAATCTGCTTATCGTCGGCGTAACCGGCGCGGCAACATGATAGAGAGAGCCGAGCTGCCGTGCGTAACCGATGCAACGTGGAGCCCATCATAATCGTCGCCATTGTTGGAACAGCGGTAGCCGGCACGGATTTGTTTGGTAGGCCGCGGAAAATACGTGGCCGGCGTGGTCCCGCCCACAAGCCCCCCAAAAGCCCCCAGGCGGGGCCGCGCTTTTTTCGATGCCCGGGCAACGAGCGGCGGCGGCTTCGAGCCAGGCAATCGAGTTCGAAACTGTCGAGGACCGCCTTTTGGAGTTGACCGATGCAAGTAAGTGATGTGATGACCGGGGACGTAACCGCGGTTTCTCCGGAATCGAGCGTGCGCGAGGCGGCGCGGAAAATGGATCAATTGAACGTCGGCGCGCTGCCAGTATGCGACGGCAAACACCTGGTCGGGGTCCTTACCGACCGCGACATCGTCGTGCGGTCTACGGCAG
>Ga0066687_10000385_pt1 | contig 11633 bp, 11 predicted proteins | sample GraSoiAngelo_136_FD_65630 | JGI IMG/M metagenome (GOLD analysis project Ga0066687, IMG submission 65630) | Grasslands soil microbial communities from the Angelo Coastal Reserve, California, USA - 14_0929_09_20cm | ecosystem: Environmental > Terrestrial > Soil > Grasslands | place: USA... | reverse complement strand
CTGCTCCGGATCATCGATGTTGCGAATAATCGCGGCTGTTTCTTCAGGAATATCAGGTCCCAGCTGCGAGAGACGCACGGCGCTATCCCGCAAATTCTGAAACTCAGCCTGCCATTCGGCATTTTGCTTCGGCGCGATGGTGTTGAGCAGATCGATTTCGGCGCGCAGATAGGGCTGCGTCGCAACAATTTTGCGCATAGCAAATCGCCGCAGCCCCTGCACTACGATGACAATATTGTTCTCCGCCTGGCGTAGGAGCTTTAGAACGATAGCGGCTGTTCCGACATGATAAAGGTCCTGCGGAGCAGGCTCTTCCTTTTCTTCCTGCCGCTGAGTCAGGAACCCCACGACCTTGGTCAGCGGCAAGGTTTCATCCAGCAGCTTGATCGATGCTGGTCGGCTAACCGTCAGTGGCAGCACGCTGCCAGGGAACATCACGAATCCGCGTAGCGGAAGAATTGACAGCTCCTCCGGAATGCGCGGCATGGCGTGACCGCCGGCATCACTCGTCGTAGCCATTTCCGCGCGCTTGGCGGGCGGCGCGCTCGAAGATTGCTGCAAGGTTGAGATTGCGCTGCCCTCGCTCATTTTTTCAGCGGCAGATAGATCCAGAAAAGTCCGTTCTCCTGCTCGGCACGCGCGCGTTTCACATCCACCTCAGCGGGCAACCGCACCTCGCGTTCAAAAGGTCCATAATCAATCTCCAGTGCCAGAATTTGCGTTGTTTGATCGCTCGGTTCCGGCGTCTCGCGCGAGCCCCGGATGACAACCCGTCGCGGCTCGACCGTGAGATCAATCAAAGATTTGTCCACACCTGCGAGGTCAACACAGATGCGTACCGCTGCGGCGCAGCGAAACGCGTTGATCGGAGGTTGCCAAAGGTGCGGCGCGCCATGCCAGAGCTGAATGCTGCGCACGCTCAAGTCGGCGTAGGTGTGACGTAACCAGCGCACTTTCACTCTTCGAACTGTTCCTTCCTCTTTCATTAACGCAGTCTATACTGCGAACACCTGCGCGTCGCCTACTCAACGCATCAGCGAAGGCTGGTCACATCGATGGAATGCACACTCTGACAAAACCAGAACCAGCCTGCCCATCGAACTGTTACAAGGAACAACCTACACCGAAGGAAATATCATGGGGATACGCTTGGACGCGCGGCCCATCGCAACGCCGGAGGCAGGCACAAAGCGCGGCGGGGGTGCGAATCTCCGCTGATGACGCGACGCTTGAGGGCGCAGTAACGGTGCCGGGAAATGCCAGCAAACTAGTGCTTTTCGCACACGGTAGCGGCAGCAGCCGACATAGCCCGCGGAACCGGTTCGTTGCGCAAAAATTCAACGACGCAGGACTGGCCACGTTGTTGTTCGATCTCCTCACGCGAGAAGAAGAAGCTGTTGATCTCCGGACTGCGCAATATCGATTCGACATCGGCCTTCTCGCGCAACGCCTGCTCCATGCCACGCACTGGGCACGCCAATACAAAAAGACTCGCCAGCTGCGGTTCAGCTATTTTGGTGCCAGGACCGGAGGCGCAGCGGCACTAGTCGCTGCGGCGGAGCTTCCGGGTGACGTGGGCGCGGTCGTATCGCGCGGCGGGCGACCTGATTTGGCGGGGGATGCGCTGCCCCGGGTGCGCGCGCCGACGTTGCTGATCGTCGGTGGAGAAGATGATGTGGTAATTGATTTAACGAACAGGCACGTGCGCAAATGCGTTGCGAAGTAAAATTGGAAATCATTCCGGGAGCGACACATTTGTTCGAGGAACCCGGCGCACTGGAACGCGTCGCAGAATTGTCAGCCGATTGGTTTGTGCGCAAGCTTGCCTGAAAGAGAACCATCGCGGCTCGTGCCTCCCTTCGAAAGCCTGGATCAGCTGGCGCTATTTAATTTTCTGCGCCGACCCGATTCGTTCGGCGCCCCTGAAAGCCCGGTCGAAATTCGGCAGACCCACATTTCCATCGTCGCCCTGACGTCGACGCACGTCTACAAAGTGAAAAAAACGCGCAATCTCGGTTTCCTCGATTTCTCCACCCCCGAAAAACGCCGCCTTGCCTGCGAAGCGGAAGTGCGACTGAACCGCCGGCTTTCGCACGACGTTTATCTGGGCGTGGTTCCGATCTCGCGCAGCCACGACGGGCTACGTTTTGGCAGCAACGGCGACGTCGTGGAATACGCAGTGCAGATGCGACGGTTGGATGAGAAAGGGTTCCTCTCCTGGCGGCTGGCGAATGATCCTCCCAGCGCGTCTGAGCTTGGGCGGCTGGCAATAAAGTTAAGCGATTTTTACCGGCAACAGAGTTCATCAAGCGAGATCGCCGGCTGGGGTGCAATCGACAAGCTGAGATTGAGCACCGACGAGAATTTTGCCCAAACGGAGCAATTCGTCGGCAATTTAATTTCCCGTCCCGCCTTCAAAGCGTTGCGCGATTTCAATGAGCTGAGCTACGAAAGGCGCCGCGTTTTGTTTGCCCGCCGTCGTACCGAACGTCGAATCCTGGATTGCCACGGCGATTTGCGCTGCGAGCATGTGCATTTTTCCGGCGGCCAGATCAACATCATCGACTGTATCGAATTCAACGATCGTTTTCGCTACATTGATGGCGCCAACGACATTGCGTTCCTGGCGATGGATTGTGATGTGCATGGTTATGCGGCACAGGGCCAGTGCATAGTCGAGAGCGTGGCGGATTTACTCGGCGACACAGAAGCACTGGCGCTGCTCGATTTTTACAAGTGCTATCGCGCCTGTGTCCGTGCAAAGGTCAGCGCGATCAAGAGCAGCGAACCTGAGGTCGCCGTCGATGAGCGGGCACGCAGCCAGCAGAAAGCTGTTCGTTTCTTCCAGTGGGCATTGCGTTATGCGATCGGTGGATCGCAACCCTTTATGCTCGCGGTCATGGGCCGGGTTAGTACTGGAAAAAGCTCGGTTGCCCGCGCCCTCGGTGAAGCAATCGGCGCGACTGTGTTCTCATCCGATCAGGTTCGTAAGGAACTAGCCGGTATACCTCTGCACGGAAGAGCCAATGCGGCCGCGCGCGCCCGGCTCTACAGCGAAAGCATGACGCAAAGCACTTATGAGGAATTGTTGCGGCGCGCGGTTGTAGCGGCGACAAGCGACCGCGTCGCGGTGTTGGACGCTACATTCGGCAAACGCTGGCAGCGCGAGCTCTTGCAACAACACCCGAACATACGCTGCATCCAGATAGAGCTGGAGACGAGCGAAGCGCAGATCAGGCAGCGCCTTCACAACCGTGGCCGCGATGAAATTTCAGACGCTCGCCTCGAGGATTTCGAAATGCTGAATGCAGCTTACGACCCTCCCGCCGCAATGGAACAAGCCATGAGAGTGGCGAGTGCAGCGACGCTGGAATTAACTGTGACCGAGCTCTTGCATCGTTTAGTCCGGGCCGCTGTTTAGCAAACCGACTGACAACAGCGGACGCTCCTGCGCGCAATTCGCGATGACGTTTATTTGCGATTTTCTGCATGCCGCTGTACCCGGGCTGCCGCTAGCACTAATTCTCACTCGCTAGGTAACACTGCGGAAAGCGTCACCTCAGTGTCGATCGTCTGCTTTGGTTCGACGCCCTTGACCGTCGCGCCGATCTTCGAGCCGTCTTCGTCCTCGATCCAGCACTGCTGGCCCCGCTCGAACGAACCGCGGGCCAGGACCTTGAGAATAATCCCATCCTCCACCGCCGGATCATCGAGCACTTCGGCGCAGAGCGCCTCGGCTTTACCGGTATCAGTGAGCAGCGTCAGTTGGTCGTCCACTTTGGGTCTCTGCATAGCTGTTACGCAAGACGATTTCGCTCCAGCAACCAAGAATAGCCGTGACTGTTTGCATATTGCAGCTGGGCCTACGGCCTGACGGATGCCAATGCCTTGCGCCAATCCGAGGGCAGCGCGGGGTGCGTTATTTTTGTACCAAACTTAAACAGAAGGACCAGATTATGAAGCTGCGGGAAATTATGACGACGGACGTGGAAGTCATTCGGCCAGAAGCATCAGTGCGCGAAGCAGCGGAGAAAATGCGGAAGCTCGACATTGGATCGCTGCCAGTCTGCGATGGGGATCGGCTCGTCGGCATGATCACAGATCGCGATATCACCGTTCGCGCGACAGCCGAAGGGCGTGATCCAGAGACAACACTTGTACGAGACCACATGAGCCCCGAGATCACCTACTGCTTTGAAGATGATCCGGTCGAGGAGGCGGAGCGGATCATGGAGAAGAAACAAATTCGCCGTTTGCCGGTGCTCACGCGTGAGAAACAGCTCAGCGGGATTGTCGCCCTCGGCGATCTCGCCACGAAAACGGGGCAAATTCAACAGGTCGGCCGGACCGTTCGCGAAGTTTCGCAGCCTTCCGAGGGCGCGGCGGTATGAAGCAATCAGGGCCTTGAGCCATTGAAGCAAGCGCGCTTTGGCCGGACCTGGTGGCTGCATCATAGACAAAAACGGATACGAGAATGGCGGCCTTTGCCGATCGAGCGGAAACAGGTCGTTTACTTGCGAGGAAGCCAGCCGCGTATCGCGATCCTGTGCCGAACGGAAAGAAGAAGTCGACGAAACTGTTTGCGCAGTTGCTCCAGAATGGTTTCAAGCCGTCGGCCAGTATTACGACGACTTTTCGCAGACAACGGATAAAGAAGTGCGGGAACTGCTGGCCGCGGCGGCGCACAGAAACAACAAAAGCCTGGCGAGCCGTCGTTGATCGTCTGGAGTTATACGCCGCTGGGGTAGGTCTCAGGCAATTCGCCACGCTCCCATTCCGAAGCGCGCTCGAGCGGCTCGAGCGCGCGGGTTTGATCAAAATGAATGATCGCATCGAACTGTTCCGGTAGACGCGATTCGAAATAGTGACTGAAGCGCTCTGTCTCTGGCCGATAAATGACACCAATCGCGCGCTGGAGGCGTTCGTTCATTAGCAACGTCGTGCTCTCGTTTTGCTCGCCCAGGCTTAGCCAAAACGCCGGAATTCCAGTTGCGTGAAACAGCTCTTCGTAGCTACCTCGCAATCCGGCGCGCACACGTTTCCGCTCGGCCGGGCCACCCCAGTCGGATGCCGCTGTCACAGTTCCCGAATAAGTGCTGAACCCAATCGCGTAAGCGCGACGGCCGAATCGCTCTCGAACGAGCTGGCCGACATTGAGCTCACCACGCGCACTCATTTCGGTGGCGCGCGCATCGCCAAGATGCGAGTTGTGCGCCCAGACCACGATTTTGGCGCTGCCGCTATCCAGATGCGCGAAGAGTTCATTTAATGTTTCGAACATATGTGAATCGCGCAGATTCCATGATTCATCGCGGCCATGAAACATGGCGCGGTAATAACGTTCTGCATTCATGACCAGGCGCGCATTTTGTTCCGCGGAAAAAAATTCTTCTTCCGCGATGTGACCATCACGGCTGATAAATTCGCGGTATTTGCGTCGCATCTCGACCAGCTGCTCGGTGACTTCATCTTCGCACGGCTCTTTGCCGCGAATAACTGTGGCTTGCCCATACAACTGCGGCTCGACACTGAAGTGCTCGAAACAGGCATAACGATCGCGCGCCCGGCGCGCCGCGGATGGATCATTTTTGTCCAGGTACTCCAGAACGGATTCAATCGAGCGATGCATGCTATACAGGTCCATGCCGTAAATACCGGCCGCGTTTTGGTTGCGCGCATTCCATTCCCTGAGCCAAGCGACAAATTCCACCATAACGGTGTTGCGCCACATCCAGGCTGGGAAACGGCGAAAATCGCGCAAAGCTTCCTCGGCGTTCTTTGCTTGCTCTCGCCCGGTAACAAAACGATGAACGCGAAATGTATCCGGCCAATCCGCTTCCAGCGCGATGGCGCGAAAACCTTTCTCTGCGACCAAACTCCGGGTCAGATCCGCGCGCGTTGCATAAAACTCATGGGTGCCGTGCGAAGCTTCGCCGATGAGGACGCATTGTGCGCTTGCTGCAATGTCCACCAGTGAATCGTAATCATTTGGATTACTGATGTGCCGCGCCGCTGATCGGACAATCGCCGCGCCCTGCTCAATTGAGCCGGGGATTGTTTTCATTGCATGAGCGCCAACGGCGCGACCTCAAACCTACTGCCTGGGGCACCGCCCCAGTATTCCAGATTACGGAGTAAAACAGCGCTGAAGGCGCGACTCAATGCATTTGTTCCCGGTACGTCACGCACCAACTGAATCGCGCTTTCAGCACCGATATCTTTGTCCGATGATTTCCTGGGGAGTTGCCCCAGGCTGAAATTGAGACGCGCCTTCGGCGCCAAACCTTTACCGTTCATTTGCGACCGAAGACATCGCGCAATTCACCCTTGGCGCGCTCAAGTATTCGCTTCCGCGGTCGCGGAAGATTTTTACCGGCTCGGTTGATGTAGAAATTCAACATCGACATGGCAGATTGATACGGCGTTGCTTTGCGCCGTTTGCTGTGTTGCGCGGAAAGTTTCAAGGAGAGCGCGATCTTGTGCGGGTCACTTGATCGAAAAATCTTCGATTGCAGATCCAACGCATTGCTGTGCTCGGTGACATGTGCCGACCAGCGTTTGCTCTTGCTGCGACCGCGGCTGGCCCTGTTTGATGATCGTTTTGCTTGCTTTGCCATTCTTCCAGTCGTCCCCTGCCGTGATCCTGTTCCCGCCCTCACTAATTCTTCGCACGCGACCGCGATCGTGGGTTTAAATTTGAAAAATTGGACACGAGATCAGATCGCGGAGTGATTTGGAACATGCGCAGCCAAATCCGCACGATTCGTCGTTCTATGGTTATTGCGCTCGCGTTACTCTTCGCGTTCCATTGCCGCAAGGTAGAATACGGAGTTTAGCACCATCATTGCCAACGTTGTTGCATGCAGATTTCGAAAACCAACGTCACTCGGTTCGGTGATCTTATCTGCCCGGCGATGTTACTCCTGATCGCAATCGCCATCGCCTATCCTCGATGGCGCGTAGGTATCGATTGGCGGGATGAAGGTCTTCTCGCTTATGGCGCGGAGAGAGTGTTGCATGGTGAAATTCCTCATCGCGATTTCGTTAGCCTGCAGCCACCGCTTTCTTTTTACACCTCGGCGGCGGCATTTAAACTTGGCGGGACATCGCTGGCGACGCTTCGCGGTTTTGGTTTAACGATTTTTCTCCTTCTGCCGGTTCTCATCTATGCCCTGGGGCGAAGTTTCCTCGGCCCGATTCTTTCGTTCGCCGCCGCTGCGCCCGCCTGCATCCTCGGCCTTCCGTATATTTACTTTGTTCCCCTGGCGGCATGGCAGGGAATTACAACCTCCTTCGCCGCCGTCCTTCTCTTTATCGTCGCAATGCGATTACAACGACCATGGCTCGCCATGCCAGCCGGGGCGCTTAGCAGCCTGGCGCTCCTCCTCCGGCAAGATCAGGCGCTCTACACCATGGCAGCACTTCTTTTCCTGCTCGTCGCGCTGCACCTTGCGCCGGACTCATCCTTCTCGAAAACAAATCTCAGACGCTTCTTCTATTTCTGGTTAGGTGGCATCGCGATGATTTTGACCCCGGCACTGCTCGTCTGGTGGAAAATCGGCGCGCTGCCTGAGATGTTCCGGCAGTTAGTCGTATTTCCGTTCGCCACTTATCGCAAGAGCAGCGCGTTGCCGTTTCCGAGAGTCACCGCAGGTAAAACGATTTCCGAAAGAACCATCGTGCTTTTGTATTATCTGCCGCTGTTTATGCAGGCGATGGCTGCGCTTTACCTCGGGCAATCGATTCTTCGCCGTCGCTTTCGTGAGCGTGAGGCCAGCCTCAGCTTCTTTCTTGTCTGGTCGGCGCTGTTTTATCTGCAAGTGATGGTGCGATCTGACCAGACTCATCTCCTGATGACGCTGCCACCGTTTTTCCTTCTCTCTGCTTTCTGCTGGTCAATCCTGCAGCGGGCCATCAACAAATATCGCGGGCTGGGCACGTTGTTTTCCGTCCTGTTGAGCATCGGCGTGGTGTCATTTTTGTGGATCCTGCGGTCCATGGCACTGCCTGATGTCACACACGGCGTGGAAAGGCTGTCGTTGTCGCGCGGAGGAATCTTCATCGCGCAGCCAAACGTGGTTAGCCAGTTCGTCCGACAAATCCAGGACCTTGTTCCCTCTTCGAACTCGATCCTCGCGCTTCCTTACCAGCCGATGTTTTATTTCTTGTGCAACCGTCACAATCCAACGCGTTGGAATTATCTTTGGCCAGGGGATCAAACCGCAAATGATCATGAGCGGTTTATCGAAGAAGCGGAGCGTGACCCACCCGCGATCGTCTTGCTTTCCGATCAGGGCCAGCTAACCGCGTCCGCGCCGATGATCATGGAATACGTGCGTATGCATTATCTTCTTACCAATCAGCTTGGTGACATTAGCATCTACGAGCGACTTGAAACGCGTTAGAGAAATGGCCGCGAGTCATCGCTCCACAATTGCTGCGCTCGCCTTACTGTTCACGCTCGCTCTCGCCATTTTCGCCGATCTTTTGTTCGGCGGCGGTCCGCGCGTTCTCGGGCATCCGGCCAGCGACCTGTTTCTGCAGTATTACGCCTGGCGCGATTTTGGCTTTCGCGAGCTAGCCAAAGGAAATCTCGCTCTCTGGAATCCGCACATCTTCAGCGGTGCTCCTTATCTTGGCGGAATGCAGGGTGCGCAGCTTTATCCGCCAAATTGGATTTTTCTCATCCTCGCCCTGCCGCTCGCAATCAACTGGTCAATCGCGCTTCATGTCTTCGCCATTGGCGCGTTCATGTTCCTCTGGATGAAGCAACGCGGCCTTGCTGCCTCCGCCAGCTTTCTGGCCGGGATCCTGGTGATGTTTTCCGGCGCATTCTTCACCCATATTTTTGCCGGGCACCTGCCGCAATTGTGCACCATGAGCTGGGCGCCGCTCATTTTCTGTTCGATCGATGCCCTGCTGCGGACGCGACAAGTGACATGGTTATTAGTCGGAATCTTCGGTGTCGCGATGCAGATACTTGCGGGATTCCCGCAGTATCTGTTCTACACCGCAATCATTGCAACTCTATACACAAGCCTGCGACTAATCAGTGATTGGAATTGGCGAGTCGCCCTCGCATTCGTTGGAATCTATGCTGGGGGCGCCTTTCTCGCCGCCGTCCAATTATTGCCGGCGATGCAAACAACACACGAAACCACGCGAGGCCTGCGGCTGCCTTTCAACTTTGCATCAATGGTGGCATTCCCACCAGAAAATTTCGCTACTCTGCTGGCGCCAAACGTTTTTGGAGAAATTCCTAAATACTGGGGCCGTTGGTATCTCTGGGAAACGTCTCTGTTTGTCGGCGTTTCCGGCCTGGCTCTCGCCGTCTATGGTGCCATTAGGTGCGATCTCCGAATCAAATTACCGGCTCTGGTCATTATTCTCGTTAGTCTTCTCTTAGCGCTCGGCGTTTACACACCGCTGTTTCGTTTTCTCTACGTCTGGGTACCGGGGTTCGACCGTTTCCGCAGCGTCTCCAAGTTTATCTTTCCGGCGTCGCTGTTTATCATTCTTCTCGCCGCCACCGGTTTTAACGAACTATTGCGAGGCAAAACGGTTGGGAAGGGATTTGTGGCCGCAGTTTTCGCCGGCGCACTAACGTTGGGCTTGGTGACGTGGTGGGCCGGAAGCACCACGTCCTGGCCCACGCTGATGAACATGGCTCGCGTCACGGGCGAATCCTATCTGTTTCCGCAACTCTACTCGGACACGGAATTTATCGCTCGATCGCAACAATGTGCGGCGACATCGCTGGGGATTGCGGCGGCGGTTTGCGCGCTTCTTGGGATCATCCTCTTTGCCGCCCGTTATAACGCGCGCGCGCTTTTCTGTGTCATCCCGCTGGCGGTTGCAGAAATGCTGGTTTTTGCCAGCAATTCCCGCCCGACCTCGGACAGCTCAGCGATTGTGAACACAGAAGAAAAAAACGTCCTCGCCGAACATCTCGGCGATTACCGCATTATGAATGTCAACAACCCGAACACTGCCATGGTCATCGGCGCGCAAGACTTGTGGGGTTACGACGCGACCGTGATGCGGCGCTACGCCGAGTTCATGACATGGACACAGGGTGGCGATCCTAACAAAGCCATGTCGTATGTGAAGCTCGTTCAGTTCGATCCGCTTTTCGCGATGTTGCGCGAGCGCTATGTCTTCGCGCAGCATGGTGGCAAGTTTGAAATGGAGGAAGCGCCGGTGGTGATGCCACATGTGCAACTGATTTCGACCTACCGCGTCCTGCAAAATCGAGAGGCGATCTTCGACGCGATGCGCTCTGAGACGTTCGATCCGACACGCGAGGTGATCCTGGAATCGGAGCCGGAGCCGAAACCTGTGCAAAGCGACAACAATAGCACCGCCCGAATCACCGCGACCACGACCGATTCGCTCACGATAGAAGCGGATGTCGAACAGCCTTCGATCCTGTTAATCACCGATGCATATGCCGCATCGTGGCGCGCCGCCTCTTTGCCTGGCAGCATACAAGCACACTACGACTTGTTGCCGGCCAATTATGTTCTACGCGCTGTTCCGCTAATGGCTGGTCATCATCTTTTGCGAATTGAGTACCGGCCGCTCTCGTTCGCCGTTGGAAAATGGATCTCGATTACTGCCGTGATCGCCTTTCTCCTCATCCTGGTCCGTTGTCGCGGAGCAAACATCTCGTTGTGATTACTGACGCTGCGCTTCAATCATATCCAGTATTTCGCGAGCTGACGGTTCGTTAGGCACAAGCTGCAGCACCTTTCGCAAATGGGGAATCGCTTCCTCGTTTCTTCCCAGTCTCGAGAGGAGAATTCCCAGGTTCCGGTGGATTGCCGGATGTTCTGGCTCGATGGCGAGCGCCTTTTCGTACTGCTCGATCGCTTCAGTGAAGCGAGCATTCGCCTCTTTCGTGTCCGCTTGCGCAGCGGTCACATCGCCCCGTTCTGAAGCTGCTTGCGCTAAATCACTGAAGCTATTTCCCGTGAGACTCAAGGCGTTCGCAAGATTAACCCGCATCGTCGCGGTGCTGACACTTTGTGCCGTCGAGGGCCTTCCTTCGTTTAGCTGCAAGCCTTTGCGATACTGAGCGATTCCCTCCTCGAAGCGCTGGAGCCGGCAATAGACCACGCCAAGTAAGTTATAGTTATCGGCCAGCTCAGGTTTCAATTGCACCGCCCGTTCGAAATGAGGCGCTGCTTCCGCAAATTTCTCCTGCTTAAAAAGAAGTTGTCCGACCCGGTTGTGACCTTGCCAGGTATTTGGATTCTTCGAAAAATTGTCCTGCCAAAGCGTTTGTTCGTCGCGATAAACTCCCGCGCGCGCCCACGTGTAGCTACCCATCAAACCGAGCAGAACTAAAATAACCGTTGCCGTGACAATTCGGATCTCATGTCGGCCGTTCGACCAGAGGCGTGCCACTCCAGCGCTAAACAGCGCAATCAAAGAAATGTCGGCGAAGTATTGCAGATGATCTGCCACCAACGCCCCGCTCCGCGCGTATGACATGCGCACAATTCCGATCACAGGCAGCAGCGCGATGATGAAGTAGGCGAAGGCAAAGAGAAGGCCGCCAAAGCGTCGCCGCCAGAGCAGCAGCAACACGGCGGTGAGTGCAATCAAAGGCAACCAATCCGTGAGCGCCG
>Ga0066687_10000383_pt1 | contig 11656 bp, 17 predicted proteins | sample GraSoiAngelo_136_FD_65630 | JGI IMG/M metagenome (GOLD analysis project Ga0066687, IMG submission 65630) | Grasslands soil microbial communities from the Angelo Coastal Reserve, California, USA - 14_0929_09_20cm | ecosystem: Environmental > Terrestrial > Soil > Grasslands | place: USA... | reverse complement strand
TCAGAACCGCTCCTCCTGTGCTGGTTAAGAACCGGTCTTCGGTGTGCTTCACACCATTAAGCGGCGAAAAACGTGCGACGGCAATTCGCGAGGAAAGAGCAACCTCTTCAGCCAAATTTGCGCTGCAGCAATTCGCGTCATGGGATGCGCAAGTCGGCCAGATATAGGCCGACCCTTGATCTCAATTTCTCTCCGCTCCCAGAATCAATGCTCAACGGTTAATGAGCACGTCACATTCTTATTACACTTTTATTTATCGCTCACCGTTGAGAGGTAACATTACTAGAATGTCGCCTTGAGAGCGTATCCCGTGACGGTTCGCGATTAGGCAGGGCAATTTTCATTATCTTCTGATTGACAAGCCCTTTGCATACCTATAGAGTTCGCCACGAATCGAGCTTAGCTCACTCTCTTCTTCAGCTTCTCTGGAACCATCCAGTCCATCTGAATCTTACACAGCTCACCTACACAAAGGAGCTCGAATGTTTATAGGTAACGTGACGCTAAAACTGAAAGCGAATACCGCGCCGGAATTCAACAGCTTAATTGAAAACGAAATTCTTCCGATGCTTCGCAAGCAGCAAGGCTTTCGCGATGAGGTCACCCTGGTCGCCCCGGAACGGTCCGAGGCAATTTTAATCACTTTCTTTGAGTCGAAAGAGAACCTCGAGACCTACAACCGCACCGCATATCCCGAGCTATTAAAGATCGTCGCGAAGGTCGTTGATGGAACGCCCAAGACCGAGACCTTTGAGCTTTTCACCTCAACACTCCACAAGCTCGCCGCCAAGGTGTGAGCCATGCAGGACTATAGGGAGGGCGGATTGACTGCCCTCTCGACACCCTTCTGCTCTTTGGCAAACAAACGGAGATGCGCCTGGGTCAAACGTGATCCGGGCGGTCAACCGCCTGAAGAGCGGACCATCGTTCACCTGTTAGAGGCTTCGCCCGAGAATAGTAATCGCCCGCAACCGTTTCCCGCGAATCGCTCGGCCTGCTTCCAACTTCACCAAAGGAAACTCATTATGTCAGCTAAATTGTATGTTGGTAATCTCTCGTTCGATACGACGAGTGATGAAATACGCGATCTTTTCAGCGAGGTGGGCCCCGTGGAATCGTGCCAGGTGATAACGGACCGAGACACAGGCCGATCGAAAGGCTTTGGCTTCGTAGAGATGAATTCGACTGCCGAGGCTAGTTCAGCTAAAGCAAAATTCGACGGGCAAGACCTGCACGGGCGGACGCTCAAAGTCGATGTGGCGAGACCGAAGATTGAGAGCCGCAACAATGGCGGCGGCTACGGCGGCTTGCGCTACTGATTCTACGTGCGACATCGGCCCGATTATTGGGCTTTCGCGCACAAAGTCGGCGGGGAAGCGAGCCGGGCTCGCTCCTTCTCACGCCCTCTTTTAAGCATTCGGACAATCCAATAGAAGGGCCGCGATCAAAGAGGTTTCGATGAAAATTCAAAGTGTCTCGCTGAATATGATGAGAGTATCCGCGGGCGCATTCTCGCGCCCCACGCAGCTCTTCTGGTTCGTCGCCGCTGCGCTGATCGGGCCGTTTGCCCTTTTGACCTTAGGTGGGAGGCAGTCAAGCAACCTGCCGTGGTTCTTCTGGGCATCAACGTCGCTCGCCATTTCCACGGTAATTTGCATTGGCTTTTTGAGGTTCGCGAACGAATCTCAAACTGCTGAAGCAATATCCATTAACCCGGACGGCCGCCGACTTAAATAACTCTCGATCGCATGGACGTTGGTGATTCGTCCAACGGCAACCCCAATAGGTTCTTTTCAGAAACGTCCAATATTGAACAGAAGTTCACCTGTAAGACGGCTTATTCTCTGTGGTGCGTCAGGGTCCTCGGTGTCTATCCAGGGTCAGGTATATGAGGTCCGACTTTCATTCTGGCGAGCGTTCTGCCAACGACGTCTGACGCAGGGAGGGTAGTGCTGATGACTAGTATCTGCGCGTGGTGCCAATCAATCCTCGGCGACACCTCGGAAGAATCTGGCAAATCAAGGCTTGGCAAACCGAGCCTTGGAATCTGCAACGAGTGCGAAGCAAAACGGCAACAAAACATTCTTGACATCAAGCGGCAGTTGGGTTGGTCGGCCGCGATGGCCAACTTGTACTGAACCTGCTGGTGTAGTGCGCCCAACGGATCGTAACTTAAAACCGCCATACTACGATTCGCTCCCTCACCGCCCCTCAGGAAGAATCTAGATTGACTGTGCCTTGGGCCAGTCCATCGCCCGCCTGGCGAATATTTTTGAGAACTGTTCAATACTGAACTGAAAGCAATTGCGATTGGACGTAGCATCGAAGATGCGAACCGGAGTTGGGCGTCACCAGAACACCGCGCTGCATTCGCCACCGGGTTTCAAGCCGAGATTGACGCTGTGAGCAGAGGTCAATCCATCGAGAGCTGTGCGGTGGACCGTTTCAAATCATTGATGACCGGCGGCGGCCATTGAAAATGAGAGGCAGATATGAAGAGAATTTCTTACACCGATGTCCAATACTGGACGGAAACCGATCTCGAAGAGGCGTAGCATTTGAAATGTAAACCGGAGTCGGGATAGCGCCCTGAGGGGGCCTTCGACACGGAGGATGACCTACATTTAGGAGGTGGAATTATGCTTTGGACAATCCTGGTTATTCTTTTGATTCTTTGGCTGCTGGGAATGATCGGCGGCATCGGCGGCGGGCTTATTCATCTATTGCTTGTTATTGCGGCGATCGTGTTGATCTTCAACCTGCTGAGCGGCCGCAGGAGGCTCGTCTAAGCAAAGCGGAACCCCTCCCTGCAATCAGGAACCGATCGAAGTAAGGGATCTGATTCGGAATCAGGCAAAGTAGACCCTCATCTGCGAGGCATACGGTCCGCTAGACGGGGCATCGCTACGTCACTTGTCAGAAGTCACGGAGCTCTAAGAAAGGAAGGAGGGTTCAGACATGAGCACTCACAGAGGAAGGCTCGGAAGCGTTGTCCTACCACTGGCGATGGTTATGGCATTGGTCGTTCCGGCGTTAGGACAACGCCTTCTCACGGTACCCGCGGGTACAGTCATTGCACTGAGGATGGATACCTACTTGAGTTCGGATTCCTCACGCGTAGGCGACCGGTTCACTGCGACAGTTTTTCGCCCGGTCGTAGTTGATGGCCGGGTAGTTGTCGCGGAGAACACTAAGATAGAAGGGCACGTCACCGGGACTACCCCCACTGAGAGGCGGAGCAAAGCCGGGACGCTTGCGGTGGGGTTCGACAGAATGGTTTTTTCGACCGGCAGCCCGGTTCAGATCGATGGCACTCTCACAACCCTCAGCGAGGAAGGGCGGCGCACGATCGAACGGGATATCAGCGACGAAGACAGAATTGAGGGTGGCAGGCAGACTCGGCGCGCGGTGATCTTTATTGGCGGCGGCGCAGGAGCCGGCGCCGGCGCTGTGATTGGCGCGATGGCCGGGGGCGGCAAGGGTGCTGCTGTGGGGGCGGGCGGCGGCGCAATACTCGGCACAATCGGCGTCTTACTGAGCAAGGGTGAGCCGGCAGAAGTGCGGCCCGGCACTGAGTTCGGAATTATGGTAGAGAGTCCAATCACCGTTGAGTCAATCGATGTGGCACGTGATCGACGTGATCGAGATGTGCGTGACCCCGACGTCATCGACAACGATACGCCGTCTCAAACTGTTTTGACTTCGGCTGATTCCGTACGTTCGGCTCAAATCGCTCTCAAGAGCCGGCGCTACTACAATGGCCCGATCAATGGAGTGATGAATCAGACGACGCGGGATGCGATTAACAACTTCCAGCATGACCGTCGCATACCAATCAGCGGCGAGCTGGACATCGCCACAGCGCGGGCGCTTGGCATACCTGCTGAACCGGCCGGCCCGCCGGCACAGACGATATTCACTTCGGCCGATTCAATTCGATTCGCTCAGATAAGTCTGAGAGATCGTGGTTACTACACCGGTCCCATCAATGGAGCGATGAATCAGGCAATGCGCAACGCAATTCGTCAGCTCCAGCGTGACCGTAACCTCATTACGAACGGCGACCTTGATCTGAGCACGGCTCGCGAGCTGGGGATTGCCAACGATTCCGGCATTGAATCGGCGGCGATTGAGATCATGAACCCGCGCGCCGAACGCATCGGACCAGGTTCGATTCGCATCAGCGCGGACCTTCACACTCAAGGCAGCGGCTGGCAAGTGTTTGTCAATCGGTTTGTAACCGGCGACACCTTGCACGTTTATCTGCGCGGAGCGCCGCCGCGCCACTCGACGGGCGCCGCGGTTGATCATCATCCGTTCACCGAGACCTATAACGATCTGCCAAATGTGGCGCGGGTAATTATTCACGGTCCTCAGCGTGACTTCACTGCTGACCTGCGTGGGGGAGCGCCCGGTACGGTCGGCGCGACAAGCATCGGCCATCCTCGCGAGATCTCTCTTCTTGCCAACCGCCTGTTGCAGGATTTTCAGCGAGAGTTGAACATGCGCAACAATCGAGGCCAGGTCATTTTTGATGCGCGCCACGATCTCAAGTCTAACGAGGTTGAGTTGCTTTTTCAGATAACCAGCCTGCAGGCGGCGGCTGAACTCTACAATCAGATGACTGCGTCGATCACTGACCCTGATGCCGTCAAGGGCGCGGCCGGCGGGTTGATGCGGCAGGCGCGTCTCCTCGATCGGATTATGAAGCGGGACACGCAGTCGGCGCTTTCATCAACAGTCCGCTCTGACTGGCAGCAGTTGCAGGCGGAGCTTGCCCAAATCAATGTAACGGAATCAAATCTGGATGGAGACATCAGGTAGCGCTGGGCTAGCAGAGGACGATGGGAAGGAGGTTCTATCCTCCCATCGCCTTGCTTGCGGCGATGAGAAGATTTGATTGGAGGCGCGATGAAACGGGAAATGACAGATTCGGATGTCGTGGATCTTTACGAAGCGATGCTCTACGAGCGCGCGGCGAAAGGCATCAGGCCGATACTTTATATCTCATCATCCAAGGATTTTGAATGGAGCGAGCTTATACTGCTGGATAAACCCGCGCATGTCGTAAGCTGGGGAGAACAACAGCCGCCTGCAAGAGGAATCCGCTACAACTCGTGAAAAGACTTGAAGGCTGCTATGGGATGGTGTTGTTCATATTCTCCGCCTTCAAATGCTCTTCAGAAGCCAATCTTCACTGCTTGCGGTAGTAGAAGACAGTTTAGGGCGTTCCACGGTGTCGATCTACGCACGACGAATTATTCCGAATCTTGTCCAGTATTGGACAGAAAGACTCCGATAGTCGGCGTATCATCATAGCGGTATCACTGGGCCTGCGGGCGGGCCGAATGAAGATGCGGAGTGCGAGATGGAGGAAATTGCGGCCATGGCGATGGGAGTGATAATGACCGGAGTGTCCGCAGTAGTTGCCGGGCCGGCCTTCGAAGCAATGCTCTTGATCCTGAGCTGGGCCCTCCAAGTCGCGCCCCGCGAAATATTAGTGTCATCCGCGGAGCCTTCCGCCGGCCATCTTGGAGGAGACAGCAGACTATATGCGTAACTCAAGCCGCATTAACAGTCTTGCACTGATCACGACGGCGGCAGGATTTGCGATTTCGTCCGTAGAAACACGAGTACGATCGTCGCCGTCCGATTGCTGACGAAGCATCGGTATCTCCGATTTAGACCTCTGGAAGGAGAGTTATGCCTCTTAGTGAAGACGTTGAAACAAACAGTGTGCTGTTAGACGAAGAGCGCAGACAGGCTTCGCATCAGGAGGTCAAGGCCTCGGTTGATGACGACGTAAACTCCAGCATCAAGCGAGAGTCGGCGCGAGTCGAGCCAGAGGAATCGGCCGAGGTGGCCGAAGTGGCTCACCAACTAAGACAGAAGTCCGTTCGCGAGGCGGTGGGCACTGAACGCGAGCTGGGGCGCGGCCGGGCTGCGGCCCGGATTTCACAGGTAGTCGACTACGTTTTCTATCTGATCTACGGCCTGATCGCCCTGGAGTTTATGCTGGGATTGATGGGCGCTCGCGCCGGCAACGGATTCGTTCAGTTTATAGGCGCCGTCACCGGACCATTGCTCGCCCCATTCGAGCGAATAGTGGGGACTCCGTCGTCCGGAGGATTTCAAGTTCACATATCTTATTTGTTCGCGCTCGTTGTCTATGTGCTGATTCATCTCGCAATCAATGGTGCATTTCGCTTAGTCGCGCACCGCAAAGTAACAGTGTAAGTCTGACTAGATGGGCGTTCGCCAACCTCATCCAGGGAGAGCAGTCATGCGAACAAGATCAATTCGATCAATTGCCGTTGCCGCCGTCACGATACTGATCATCGCCGGTGCGTTGTACTATATCTATGGTTATCGCCATCGAGACGTCTCGTCGGACTTTGACGCCGCGAAGGAATACTCGGAGGACGCGGCCACCACCTCCGCCGTCAAGAGCGCTCTGGCTTTAAATAAACAGCTCTCTTCTTTAGACATCCACGTGAACTCGAGCAACAACCCTGATACAAAGGACAACAATGTATCTCTAACGGGCCATGTGCCAACCGAAGATGACAAGCGAGTCGCCGAAGAGATCGCGCGCAGCACCAAAGGCGTCGCCAACGTCGTGAACAATCTCGAGGTCGATTCGCCAGGCCATGGGGCAAGAGCGGACAAGAAGTATGTCCCGGATCTTGAAATCAAAGCCGCGGTCCTGCAGTCCATCCTGAATAATCCGAGTCTTAAGACTCAGCAGATCGAGGTCGATGTTTACAACGCCGAAGTAAAGCTGAGCGGCAGCGTGCAATCTTCGACACAGAAGGCCGACGCCGAATCGGCCGCCCGGGCTATCGCCAATGTCCACGGCGTCGATTCACACGCTCTCGCGGTGACGAATAGCGGACTGGAGCAACAATGAAAGTGCGATTGATTAAAGCGGACACATCTCCTCCCACCGAGAAAGACAAACCGCCCCCTGTTGAGGTTCCAATAGTCGATACCATCCAGTCGTGGGTCCGTGACTTCAGATCTGATAAAGCTGATAAAGCCCGCTTAGACTCTCGGCAAGTACGCAATCCCTGGACATAACCGATGCTTGAGACAAAATGGGCCGGAGGCCTATGCTGGCGAGCGTATTTCCTGGGCCAGCACACCAGCACACCCCAAATCAAGGCTGCCAATTCTCTAGACGGCAGGGTTAATTGTGGTAGTGGGGACGTCACCCACTGTTATCGCCGGCGTCTTTGACGCGCTAGTGGTTTCGCGCGACTTCGCGGAACGCGGTCAATGATATCGGGCAGCGAGGATGCATGGACTTCAACCGCAAGAACTTCCTCTGGGCAACTGCTGCGTTCGCATTATTCTTTTTCAGCGCTTCCTCAGCCTCCGCCCAGATATCACTGGGTACGGCGCAGAGTTTCGGCGTCCTGGCCGGTTCGGCTGTGACGAATACGGGCGCGACCTCCGTCACCGGAAACCTTGGCGTGAGCCCGGGTACCGCGGTTACCGGGTTTCCTCCGGGCACCGTAACCGGAGGAACGATACACCTGAACGATGCGGTCGCATCTCAGGCTCAGAGCGATGTCACTACCGCCTACAATGCCATAGCGGGCACGGCGTGCACTGTCGACTTGACCGGTCAGGATCTCGGGGGACTCACGCTGACACCCGGGGTCTATTGTTTTTCGTCGTCGGCCCAGTTGACGGGAACACTCACTCTTAACGCACTGGGCAACCCCAATTCGCTCTTCATCTTCAAGATCGGCAGCACGCTTACGACCGCGAGCAGCTCGACTGTTCAGGTGATCAATCCAGGAAGTAACTGCAACGTGTTTTGGCAGGTCGGCAGCTCCGCGACGCTCGGCACAGGCGCCAATTTTGTGGGGAACATTCTGGCGCTCACGAGCATCACGCTCACTACCGGCGCAAACGTCACCGGTAGAGTCTTAGCCCGAAATGGCGCGGTTACGATGGATACGAATCACGTGACCGTGTGCGGACCTACCAGCGCTTGCCCGATCATTACAGTGAACCCCGCTACCCTGCCCAACGGCGTCGTCGGGACCCCTTACAACCAGGCGGTCTCGGGCGTCGGCGGAACCGGACCATACACGTTCACCGTGTCAAGCGGGGCATTGCCGGGTGGGCTGACGCTCAACGCAACGACAGGCGTCATCTCGGGGACGCCAACTGCCGCAGGCGCCTTCAACTTCACAATCACCGCCATCGATGCGAACGGCTGTCCCGGCAGCCGCCCCTACTCGATAGTGATAACCGGCGCGCCCCAGTGCCCGGTCATTATGGTGAATCCGGCGACCTTGCCGCCCGGCATCATCGGGAGCAGCTACAGCCAGACGGTGTCGGCCGTCGGTGGAACGGCGCCATACACCTTCGCGATTTCGACCGGGGGACTGCCCCCGGGTCTGTCAATCACCGCAGCTAACGCGGGGACTGTCGTCGTCTCGGGGACGCCGACGGCATCCGGCCTATTCAGCTTCACTATCACGGCTACTGACGCCAACGGCTGCCCCGGCAGCCGGCTCTACTCAATCGTGATCCCGGTCTTGTCCGGTGGGTGCCCTGTCATCACGCTGAGCCCGGCTACGCTGCCCAACGCCGTACTGGGGACGCCTTACAGCCAGACGATCCTGGCCAGTGGCGGGACCGCGCCATACACCTTCGCGATTACTAGCGGGGCGCTGCCGATCGGCCTGACTCTTAGCACGACCGGGACGACCACGGTGATCTCGGGGACGCCGATCGTGAACGGCATCTTTAGTTTCACGATAACAGCCACCGACGCGAACGGCTGCCCCGGCAGCCGGGCCTATTCCCTACAACTCCCGGCCGGACCTTCGGGACCTCCGGGCGGCGCCGTTCCGACGCTATCGGAGTGGGGTGCGATATTGATGGCGCTGCTCATAATTGCTGCTGGCAGCTTTGTCCTTGCCAGATACCGCAAGTCAGCCATGTCGGTCGCCGCAGGCGTTCCCTCTACTGGGTTCATGAGAGCGGAAAAGGCTGTGGACTGGAAGCTGCTGGCACGCACGACGATTTATGTGGAGGCGGCGATAGCGCTGCCGCTGATTGTGCTTTCGGCAAATCAGGTTGATATCCTTGGCGCCCTCACCTCAGGGCTTGTCCTTGCATTCATCCTGCACTTGCTGAATGGAGGAGCCCGGCGGCGTTGAGCACTGTTTCTCCAGTGTCCGATGACGACGTGTGTGAATGATTGGCGGCCAGCCAATCATCACCAGGCTTTTCTGAAGGCCAACGCGAAGCTCGACGTTCGAATCCGGTAAGGTGGCTCGTGGGTATGTTGAGCGGTCGGCGAGTAACTAACTTCTTCAGGACCAACCGCAGCCAGCTACAGTTCTCAGCGCTGTTCGTCTTGATCTTCGCGGCATCTTACCTGGCGTTTGGCGTTCTTCCCAGATCTCAGTTTGGAGTCATCAATCCGTACACCGAGTTTCTGGCTAAAGCCGTTGCGGCTATCATCAACCTGTTCGGCGGGGGTGTCGTAGCCGACGGCGCTCGGGTTTACTCTCGTCGCTATTCGATGGATATAGCGATGGGGTGCGACGGCGTGGAAGCATCGTGCCTGTACTTGGCAGGTGTAATGGCGTTTCCTACCTCGTGGCGAGCCAGACTGATAGGATTAGCGTTCGGAGTCCCGCTGATTCAGGCCATCAACCTGATCCGCATTGTGGGGCTTTACTATGTTGGTATGGACTTGCCGTCCGTATCCGATCAAATTCATGACTACGTCGCGCAGACCCTCGTCATTCTTCTCTCGACCGGAATCCTCCTCTTCTGGTTCGAGCGATTTGGCGTTCGGTATCAGCGGGCATAGGTGGCTGAAGCGGTTTGCGTTCGCGCTTGTTCTCTACATCGTGATCCTTCCCCTCTGGTGGTACTCGCTCGGCGCCCTGTCGGCCGTGGCAGGCGCATGTGCTAGCTGGATCTATACCTTCTTTGATGCTCGAGTAACACTCAATCCAAGAGGCCGAGTAGTTCAATTTGTGTTGAACGGACGGTTGCAAACGAACGGCGTGCGAATGGACATGCTCACCTACGGTCTGCCAATGCTTATGGCGCTCGTGATCGTGACTCGGTCGAACTCGAGGGTTGCTTCGTTGCGGGCGCTTGCGGTCGGCTGCGCCGTCATGTTTGTGCTGACCGTCTGCGCGTTGATGGCGTGGGCAAAGATGACAAGCGGGCAACTCGAGCAGCAAGCTGCGCAGGGGAGCGACCAGTCGAGTTTTTTCTTTCTTGCATTTCACGGTTTTGGCTTCTCACAACCCGCGATAGCCGTGCTGATCTGGCTGATGCTTATCATGCTTGGCTTGTTCAAAGGAAGATCGAAGCAAAGGAGGCGTGTCGCGACAGTGGCGCGCAACGTTTCGTGTCCCTGCGGAAGCGGCCGAAAGTACAAACGTTGCTGTGGCGCGTGAGAAAACACGGCTCGCCCGCATCCCGGCAAAGAGGCGGAGAAGGTGGTTGATGATGACCCTGGAGATCGTTCCCTGCCTTGACCAGCCACCTCACCGAATCGAATTAAATGGGCTGCGACGTTTGACTCCTTCTCAAATTTCACCGCTGAAGACTCCAGGCAGCGGCTCAGTCCTCGTCTCAGCTTTCGATAACAGTTCCCTGTTTATGGTCTCGATAAGATCGAAGTAAGGCATTCTGCGGAAACCATGATCGAACAGGCGGCGAATATTATTCCAGAGAGCTTCTTTTACTGTGTATCCGGCAGGAACTACGCCATCGCATGGGTCATCAAATCCCAACTCGTTGCGAAGCGGGACCAGCAATCCTCTTAACAGATCTGCCTCATCATCACTTCCAGCGGTTGCTCTTACCTGTTGGCACAGAGATTCGAAGCCTTTTCTGTCAATGTATATCATCCTATTTTCCCGGACCAAAAAGGCTCAGTCTAAGCCGGCCATCCTTGTCACGAACCGCTGTCAACAGTTTAGTCATATTGAATCGGGACGATTTGAAGACCTACGTGCGATAAGTTTTCTCAATAGATCTCCTGCAAGTCGTTACGCCGCTAATGTAGCTCTCTTGTTTTGTTGGTTGAGAGGCGCATGTCGCTTGCCTTTTCTTCAACATGCCCTGTTGCATCGTGAGCGAAGTCTTAGCAATAACTGCTGCTTCGCCGCTTTGAGGAAGAAACGCCGCTCGGTTTATTTCGAGTCGCGAACAATACGAAGTTGAACCGGTGCATTTATACTATTCAACTCATCTTTCAGCTCTTGGGACGCCACGAGCTGATCTTCGTCAATCTGCCAGAGTGGCTGCCACTCCGTGGATTTAAGTGGATTGTTGACTTCGAAACGCCATGCCGCATGCTGTTCCATATTTATACCCTGGATCGGTTCTATGCTACAGATCAGGCCCTTACGAGTCTGTTCAATATTAGACGGAATCGAGAAAATTTCAGTGGGAAAACGAAATCGGAGCAGCTCACTCACGAGAAAGAAAAGTCGACCAAATTGTCTAATACTGAACAGCGCCGTTCTTATCGGAGGCGTATACTAGTGTAGCGTCTCTTAAATGTCTATACAGTCGAACGGTAAAGTGATATAGTCCGGGGCTGTGAAATCGACGCAGGGACAAGTGATTCTGACTGAGGCGGAGCGCGAGGTGTTATTAG
>Ga0066687_10000377_pt1 | contig 11706 bp, 11 predicted proteins | sample GraSoiAngelo_136_FD_65630 | JGI IMG/M metagenome (GOLD analysis project Ga0066687, IMG submission 65630) | Grasslands soil microbial communities from the Angelo Coastal Reserve, California, USA - 14_0929_09_20cm | ecosystem: Environmental > Terrestrial > Soil > Grasslands | place: USA... | reverse complement strand
GCACGGGCGAACAGGTCTTCGATTGCCTTGGTGGAGACTGAGACCCGGGCAATACCAGGCGGCGCCTTGACGGCGACGTACAGTTGCTCTTCTCCGGTCGAAGGGCTCATCCGCAGGGCCGATCCCATGCCGCTCGCTCGCGCTTCGACAACTTCCGGGCGAGTGGAGTGGTTCTCGAGACCCTGGAGTGCGGGGCCGTCGAATTCGGAATCCCCGACGACGCGACCTGTCGAGTCGATGAAGGTGACCCGGTGGCCGGTGGCGCCGCCCGCCTCGTCAGCGACGGAATCAGCATTGATTCCAGGCTTCCACTGCATCGCCAGCAAGCGGGCTTCGCCCGCGAGATCGTGGGTCGTCTGGTCTGTAATGCTATTGTGCAGCTGGTGGTCGATGATGATGACAACCGAGATCACCATCACCGCGACGATCGCCAGCGACTGGAGGAGCAGTCGGTGGGCGAGCTTCACGAGCGGTCGCTAACGTTCTTGATGCGGTAGCCGAACCCGCGGACTGTTTCGATCAACTCGCCAGCCGGGCCGAGCTTCGCGCGGAGCCGCTGGACGTGCATGTCGACCGTGCGTGTCTGTATGTCTGGTGCCGCTTCCCAGACGATTTCCAATAGCAGGTTGCGCGGCTGGACTCGTCCCTTTCGTTCCGCCAGAAGCAGCAACAGCTTGAACTCCGTCGGCGTGAGATCCACCTCGCGCCCATCTACCGTCACGCGATGCGCCGTGCTCTCGATGCGTAATGGTCCGACCTGCTTGACGTCCTCTGAGTCGTCACGCCCGGCCCTGACGCGACGCAGAATTGCCGCGACGCGGAGGACAAGCTCCTGCGGACTGAAAGGCTTGGTGAGGTAGTCATCAGCGCCGACGGTCAGGCCCTTGATGCGATCGCTTTCTTCCCGGCGGGCCGTCAGCATTAGCACCGCGATCTGGGAAGTAGCGGGATCGCCACGCAGCTCCTGCATGACTTCGAACCCTGACAGCCCCGGGAGCATCAGGTCCAGCACAATGATCGATGGCTTGTCGCGTCGAGCGACGGCCAGCCCCTCCGTTCCGCTGGTGGCGGTCGAGACAGAATAGCCCGATTTGGCGAGGTGGTAGGCTACGAGGGCAACAATGTCCGGCTCGTCGTCAACGACGAGGACGCGCTCCGCAGTAGCGCTCTGGTCAGTCACGACAGGAAGTTGTCTGACCCGGCGCGGGCACGTCAACTCGCCCTCTGTCACAAATACGTTACGACAGCGTTGCACTCCCTCGCCCGAGTCCGCTCGGCTAGCTTTGCATTTCACTCTTTCAAACAGGCTTTTTCGAGAAATGACTCTGCGAGTTGTTGCGGCCTTTTCACTGGTGTTTTCGCTGGCGTGTGCGCCATCCCAATTGCCCCATCCATCCGAGCCGCCAAATCCGGTGGTGCCGTCGGCAGTCACAACATCGCGCCCGGCTTTCCCGACTGGAACTCGTTTCCTGCGGATAATCGGCACCAACGACTTCCACGGTGCGCTCGAGCCGCGGCCGGATGTGAACGGCGTCAGACGCGGAGGCGCAGCTTACGTCGCCGCGGCGATCGAGCGCTCCAAGAGCGAATGCGTTCCGCGCTGCGAGACCCTGATACTCGATGCCGGCGACATGTTTCAGGGCACACCTGCCTCGAATCTCAGCTTCGGGCGTCCAGTCGTCGACTACTACAACAGAGTTGGCTACGCCGCAGCAGCTCTTGGAAACCACGAATTCGACTGGGGAACAGATTCGCTGCGGGCGCGGATGCGCCAGGCGAACTACGCCATCCTTGGCGCCAATGTGCGATACACCGACGGGCGTGACGTGGAATGGATTCGCAACGACACCATCGTTACTCGCGGCCGCACCAGAATCGGAATCATCGGCATCTCGACCGTTACAACGCCCACGACCACGCGTGCGGGGAACGTCGTCGGCCTCCGCTTCGATGATCCAGCGCCGATCGTCGACAGCATCGCCCCGGCTCTGAGAAAAGGTGGCGCCGACTTCGTCGTGGTGATCGCCCACGCCGGCGCGAACTGCCAACAGTCTGGAACGACCAGCTGTAGTGGAGAGATCATCGATTTCGCGCGTAAGCTGACTACGAAAGTCGATGCGATCGTGAGCGGACACAGTCACACCTTCATCAATACCGAGATCAACGGGATCCCGGTTGTTCAGGCGCGGTCGAGTGGACGCGCCATCGACGTTCTGGATATCGCGCTCGACACCACGATTCACGTTCCCATTCGACACGAGGTCCGCGAGCTGGCGGTCGACACGATCAAGCCGGTTGCCGCGATCGACTCGATCGTGCAACGAGCCGTTTCAAGTGTCGCTCCCATTGTGAATCGTCACATTGCGATGATCCCGGTCACACTATCGCGGGAAGGACACCAATATCCGCTCGGCAATCTCATCGCCGACGCGCAGCGGTGGGCGGGCAAGGGCGACGTCGCGATCATGAACAACGGCGGCATTCGCACCGATCTACGAGCTGGGGAGGCGAATTACGGATCGCTGTTCGAGATCCAGCCGTTCGGCAACACGCTTTATTCATTGACCATGACCGGCGCTCAGCTCCGCGGTCTGCTCGAGGCAATGCTGGGCAAATCGTCAGTCGACGATCACGTCAGCGGTCTCAAGATCAAGTTCGATCCATCGAAACCCAAAGGATCGCGCCTCGTTTCGGCGACGATGGGCGATGGGAGCCGGGTCACGGACACCAAAACGTACAACGTGATCGTCAACGACTTTCTTGCCACAGGCGGCGAAGGATACGACGCCGGCAAGCGCGCGACTGCGTCACGACCTCTTAACATCGTCGACCTTGATGCGTTGATCGACTACCTGAAGACACTGCCGACGCCGATCACAGCACCGACCGAGATGCGCATCTCGCCAGTCTCGTCGTGAGTGAGACGGTACGCGTTTACATCAACGCCAGGCCGATCGACGTCGACGCGGCGGCGACCGCACTGGACGCGGTGGAAGCGTGGGACACCGAACAGGCTCGCGCCGTCCGCAGCGGCGATCGGTTGATCACCGACAGCCGCGGCATCGTCACCGACAACACGACACCCGTGCACAACGGCGCGATTTTTCGCATTGTTCGCGCTCGGCAGTCCGCCTCCGAAGACCCGGACTTCAACCCACTGTAATGCCGCTTTCGATCTTTTCCAACAAACTCCGCCAGCTGCCAAAGGCGGAGCTGCATTGCCACCTGGACGGCTCGGTGCGGCCGGAAACGCTGCTCGACCTCGCACGCGATCACCATATCCCGCTGCCCAAACAGACTCCGGAGGAGCTCAGGCAGTTCATGAGAGTCGACGACGCTCAGAACCTCGAGGATTATCTGCGGCGGTTCGACGTCACCATCTCAGTGCTTCAAAGCGAGGAAGCGCTGGAGCGCGTGGCCTATGAGCTGGCGGAGGATGCGGCCGAGGACGGCGTCCGGTACATAGAAGTCCGCAACGCGCCGATTCTGAACGTCGTCCAAGGGCTGACGTTGGTGCAGGCCGTCGAGGCGCCGTTGCGCGGCCTGCGACGCGCCGAGCACGATTTCGGAATCACCGCTCGCTTCATCATCGCCGGTTTGCGGCAGTTTCCGCCCGAGAATTCGCTGGAGCTAGCGAGGCTCGCCGTCGAATTCAAGGACGACGGCGTCGTGGCGTTCGATCTGGCTGGTGGAGAGAAGGGGAATCCGGCGTCACGACACGCCGAAGCTTTTCGCTATGCGCGCGAACACAATCTCGCAGTGACCGTTCACGCCGGTGAAGGCGATGGACCGGAATCGATTCGTCAGGCGGTGCACGTCTGCGGCGCGAACAGAATTGGTCACGGGACTCGACTGATCGAGGATCCAGAGTTGACCGACTACGTCAACGACAGACGCATAGCTCTCGAGGTGTGTCTAACCAGTAACGTGCAGACGCGTGTCGCCGATTCCTACGAGACGCATCCGTTACGCGAGTACTTCGACCGCGGGTTGAACGTCACGCTAAATACCGACAACCGCCTGATGAGCGGGACCACCCTGACCGACGAGTACGTCCACGCCGCCGAGAAGCTTGGATTCACGGTTGAGGAACTGGCGGGGATTGCGCTAAACGGGTTTGAGAGCGCATTTCTACCATGGGAGGACCGGCTAATGCTGATCGAAGAAATATCCGAAAAAATCGATGAGCTGATCGGGCCGGAAGAGTGATGGAATACTCAGCGGAAGCAGCTTCGAGAGCGGCAGCAGCGATACGCAGTCGCGCCGACCTGAATCCCACGATCGGCATCATTCTCGGCTCCGGACTTGGCGGGCTCTCCAGAAAGATCGGCGACGCCGTCCGCATTCCCTTCGTCGACATCCCGGGCTTTCCGGAAGCAACAGTGGTTGGTCACGAAGGCGCGGTCATCGTTGGGACGCTTGGTGGACGCGAGGTCGTGGCGCTCAGCGGGCGATTCCACGTCTACGAGGGACATCCTGCTGCCCTTGCTGCCTTCCCCGTGCGCGTATTCCGCGCGCTGGGCGCCCGCGACTTTTTCGTGTCCAATGCGGCGGGCGGTATCTCGCCCAAGCTTGCGGTCGGCGAGCTGATGATGATCTCGGATCACATCAACCTGATGGGCACCAACCCGCTGGTGGGTGATCTGCAGGAAAGCGACACGCGCTTCACGGATATGACCGACGCCTACGATCCAGGATTGCGGCGGATTCTGCGTACGACGGCAGAGAAACTCGGGATCACACTGCGTGAAGGCGTCTATGCGGGAGTGCTCGGCCCATCCTACGAGACGCCGGCCGAAGTGAAGATGCTGCGCATGCTTGGCGCCGATGCGGTCGGAATGTCTACGGTACCCGAAGTGACTGTTGCGCGCGCGCTCAAGATGCGCGTGGCCGGCATAAGCTGCATTACCAACGCGGCTGCCGGAGTAACGGGTGCAGCGCTAAGCCACGCCGAAGTTCTCGAAACGACGGAGCGTGTGCGTGGGACGTTCGAAGCACTGGTGGCAGAATTCGTCGAGCGAACCGCCACTCCTCAGCTATCGCCAGCGAGATGATTCAACGGACCGTGTCCAGAGCCTAATCCGGGCGCGGTGGCGATGGCGTTGTGGACATAGTCGATCGCGCGACGCACCGCTGCGTGCAGCGATTCGCCGTTCGCGAGCTGCGCGGTGATGGCCGCTGACAACGTGCAGCCGGTTCCGTGAGTACTGGTGGTGTTGATTCGCTTGCCGCGAAACGCGCGAACATCGCCATCATATAGTATGTCCACCACGCGGTCGCCGGACTCCAGGTGACCGCCCTTGATGAGCACCGCCTGCGCGCCAAGATCGTTGACGATTATCTCGGCTGCTCGCGCCAGGTCGTCCTCGTCCTCGATTTTCTCGCCGATGAGGATCGCGGCTTCGTGCAGATTGGGAGTGAACAGGGAAGCCTGTGGCACGAGCGTGGTCCTGATGACGTCGATCGCGTCTCGCTCGAGGAGCGGATCACCTGACGTCGCGACCATGACGGGGTCGAGGACGTAGTTTCGGAAGCGGTGCTCCCTGATCGCATCCGCAACGCTCGAGGCGACTGCCGCGTTCCCCAACATTCCGGTTTTGATCGCGCCCGGCGTCAGGTCTTCGGCAACGGAATCGATTTGGGCGCGAACCATCTCCGGTGACACTGCTTCCCACCGACTTACCCCGCGGGTGTTTTGCGCGGTGATGGCGGTGATCGCCGACGTTCCGAATACGCCGAAGCGCTGGAACGTCTTGAGGTCGGCCTGAATCCCTGCGCCGCCCCCAGAGTCGGAGCCGGCAATCGTCAGTGCAATTCGCATGAGAGAAAAAAGATGCGCCGCGTTGGGTCGCGGCGCATCATGAGATTCTGAACTGTGTTTTATTGAAGTTGGCGGGGCGGCGGTGATGGCGGCAGCGACTGAATGCGTGTCTTGAAGGCGTGGAAGTTACGCGTGTCTGTTCCCATGCTCGCCAGCTGCTGCGGGTTCAGCTGATTGATCTGCGACTGAACCGCGACGATGCGGTCCTCCTCCAACGGGTGGGTGAGGAACCACGATTCGACGGCACCGGGCCGACTCTTTCGCTCGTCCAGTAGCTTGCGAAACATCGTCACCATTCCCACAGGGCTGATTCCAGCGCGGACGACGTTGTTGAATCCTTCCGCGTCGGCCTCGGCTTCGTCCTGTCTGCTGAAGCGAGCGAACAGCGCGCCGCCGGCAACATTAATCGCCGCGCCAGCAGCCTGGCTGTTGCAAATGCTGGTCAGGACACAGGCGAGAGTGACACCGATGTTGGCGCCCTGCGCTTTCTCCATCTGCTTGACGGTGTGGCGGCGCACGACGTGTCCGATTTCGTGACCAAGCACACCGGCTAACTCGTCCATCTGATCAGCGCGCTGAATGAGCCCGCGATTTACGTAAACGAAGCCGCCCGGAACGGCGAACGCGTTCACTTCCTGGGCGTCGACGATGAAGAAGTGCCAGTCCAGATCGCGCCTCGACGTCAGGTGGGCGATCGAGTCGCCGAGAACGTTGATGTACCGATTGAGCTCCGGATCCTGAACGATCGGTAGTTGCGCGTTGATCTGTTGCGCATATTCCTGTCCCATCTGGACTTCCTGCTGTTGAGAAATGCCGCACCCAACGAGCGAGCAGGTAATCAAAATGCCAATTATCGTTCGCTTCATTCGTACTCCAGAGAGAGTTTTTCCATTGAGACGCGCGGCAATTCCTATTCCAGCTGAGCCACGCGTCGTAGCTTCGTGAAACTGCTCACACTTGCCCGTGATCTCGGGCGCAGAAAGGCGAGAGAAAAGCATTCTCTTTTCGTCGTAGAAGGTGTTCGATCAGTTGAGGAGCTTCTTGGCTCCGGTTTGAAAGTTCGCGGCGCGCTCGTCGCTCCTCAACTCGCGTCGGCTCCCCGAGGTCAAGCGTTGCGAGCGGCCCTCGACCAGTCCGGGGTCGAGGTGGTGGAAGTTTCCGAAAAGGATTTCCGATCCGCCGCCGAGACAGAGTCGCCACAGGGAGTCATCGCGATCGGAGAAGTTCCCGCGCGCTCCCTTGATACACTCGAACTCCCGACCATGTGCCGCATTCTTCTGCTCGACGGCGTTCAGGATCCGGGAAACGCGGGCACCATCCTGCGAACGGCGGCGGCCCTCGGCGCCACGGCGACGATCGCGCTGCCGGGCACAGTCGATCTCTGGAACCCGAAGGTAATTCGCAGCTCGATGGGCGCGCAGTTCCAGCATCCAGCAGTTCACGCCCCCGTTGGCGAGGTGATCTCGTATCTCGAGCGCAACGATGTGCGTCTATGGGCGACGGCTGCTGGTGGCGCGCCGCTGGACCGCACCGATGCGCCAGCACGTCTGGCGATAGCCGTGGGCAACGAAGGCGCTGGGCTTTCCGCCGAGATTCGGGGCAGAGCCGAGCGAACCGTATCACTCCCGATTTCCGGCAACGTCGAGTCCCTCAACGTCGCGGTCGCCACGGGAATAATTCTTTACGAGCTAAGGTAATGATCGAAATTCTTGAAGGTTTGTACGTGTTCGTCGTTGGGGCCGCGGTCGGGTCGTTTCTCAATGTATGTATCGGTCGCTGGCCGGAAGGACTTTCGGTGGTCAAGCCGCGCTCGAGATGTCCGAAGTGCGGCCACCAGATCAAGGCGAGGGAGAACATTCCCATCCTTAGCTGGATCTTCCTCCGCGGACGGTGCAGCAACTGCCACGAGAGTATTTCGATTCAGTATCCGATCGTCGAGCTGCTGGTGGCTTTGCTCTGGCTCGCCGCCTGGCTTCAATTCGGAATGACGATCACCGCTTTCCGCGTAGCCGTGTTCGCGACGTTGCTGCTTGGAATCTCGATCACCGACGCCAAGTACTTCCTCATTCCCGACGGCTTTACGGTGTTCGGTCTGCTCTTCGTGCTGCTCACATCGTTCATTGCACTGTACTTCGGCGAAGCCGAGCCGTTCGCGCGCCCGTGGGACGCTGTCCTCGGTATGTGCGTGGGCGCCGGCGCCATCTCGATCGCTGGATGGCTCGGCGAAGTCTGGCTCAAGCGGCCGGCGATGGGTTTCGGCGACGTCACTCTGATGGCGGTCGTCGGTGCCGCGCTCGGGCCACCGCGGGCCCTCCTCACGATCTTCATTGCCGCCGCGATTGCCCCGATCGTTTTGCTCGGCATAGTGTATCCACTCTCGGCGCGCGGTCTCGCGGACGACCAAGGTCAGACCGAATTGGCGCTCGAAGATTCGGGAGGGTGGCGCAGGAGAGAGCTCCCGTTCGGCGTCTTTCTTGCGCCGGCAGCGCTGATCGCGTTGCTTTTCGGGGACGCCATCATCGGCTGGTACCTGCGTATCTCCGGTCTCTGAGCCAAATCAAGAAACCCATTCCACGTCCCTAAATGATTCGCCAAATCAGGCGCGCTCTCGTTCTATCGGGTAGTGCGATGCTGACGCTGGTCTCCGCCTGCGAGAGCCAGAAACCGAAGTACGAGGGCCCGTACGCCGCTGAAGTGACGGAGGCGGTGCCGATGATCGAAAAGGCGGTCGGTCTCCCGTTCAAGACGCCGCCCAAAGTCGAGACGCGGTCAAAGGAACAAGTCCGCGAGTTCGTCACCAAGCAGTTCACTGATTCGCTGGCAATGCACGACATCGCCGGACAGGAGGCGGCGTACAAGCGGCTGGGGATGATCCCCGACACGCTCAAGCTGCAGCCATTTCTCACGAGCCTGCTCGAAGAGCAGATTGTCGGCTTCTACGATCCACATACCAAAGTTCTCTACGTGGTGGATGGCGCGCCGAAAGACATGGCGGCGCTCACTATCACCCACGAGCTGGTCCACGCGCTCCAGGATCAGTACATCAGTCTCGACTCCGTCCAGAAAATCCGCGACGACAACGATCGTTTGTCGGCGGCGCAATCGGTCTTCGAGGGACAGGCTGTCTACGAGCAGATCTCGATCATGCTTGGCGGATCCAACATCGCCATCAATCTCCCGGGCGGCTGGGATCGTATCCGGGAGATGATCCAGGAAAACAAGAGCTCGATGCCGATCTTCGCGGCGGCGCCGAAGGTCATTCAGGAGACGCTGATCTTTCCTTATCTGAGCGGCGCCGAGTTCTATTGGAATTTCAAGGAACGAAAGCCTGGCACGAGCATCTACACGGACATGCCGGTCTCGACCGAGCAGATAATTCATCCCGCTGCGTTCTTCGTGAACCGTGACAACCCGACCAAGGTCGGGCTCGGCACTCTCGGCAACGCGACCAAAGTGTACGAGAACGATCTCGGCGAGTTTGAGACTCGGCTTTTTCTCTTTCAGCAGCTGAACGATCAGAACGAAGCAGTTCGCGGGGCGACGGGCTGGGACGGCGATCGCTACGCCGTGGTGAACACGCCCCAGGGACAGGGCATCGTGTGGCTCACCGTCTGGGATTCGCCGGTCGACGCGGGCGAGTTCTTTCACCTCACCGGTCAGGCGGTGGAGAAGCGCTATTCGACCAAGGCCGCGGCGGGATCCTCCGAGCTGATTAAGAAGTATTCAGCGGCCGGGCGGGCCGTTCAGCTGTCGACGATGGAGATTCAGGGCCGTCCCGTCGTGATCTACGCCGACGTTCCCGCCGGGGCCAATCCGAACATCATCAACCCGGCGCAGGTGACGCTCAAGCAATAGCCCCTACAGCCCCAGAAGCTTCTGCAGGCCGAAGGTGCAAACCCCGATCAGACCGCCGAGCACGTACCCGGTAATGATGATCAGATTCAGCTCGTTCTGAATCACGTTGCGCAGAATCTCTTCGACGCGCTCGACGCTGAACGCCATCACTTTGCGCTCGACCATCGACTGCACGTCCAGCTTCTTGATCAGCTCCGGCAATTGTTCGTGGACCCACTCCCATATGACCGGGGCTGCCTGCGCCGCGAGTCGTTTCGGCGCGTCCGGATCCTTTTTCGCTTCTACGTCGCCGAGGATATCGGAGATCGGCTTCTGTAGATAAGTAAGAATCGCGTCGTGGATCGCTTTGGAGATTTCGTCTCTGATCTCGGGCTCTTCGAGCAATCCTACCACCTGTTCGACGCCGTCGGTCTCGATCGCATCGAGCACGGCCTCGAATTTGGATTCAGTCATCATCAGCTTCGCGAAGATGCGCTCGTGGAAGCGCATGTCGTCGACGAAGCGGTTGAACATCGCGTGGAGCGCAGTGCGCAGCTTCACGCGCGTCGTGGGCTGGCCGAGGAACGCGCCCAGCTTGGTCATCGCGACCGGCAAATAGGACGTCATCGCCCCTTCGAGCGCTGTGACAACTGCCGGCGGCACTTTGTCGATCAGCGGCTCGCGCGACGTGAGGGTCATCGTAATGACGTCCTCGAGGCGCGACTGGAATGCGGCGAGCAGCTCGGGACGTGCCAGCTCTTTCTGCAAGTCTCCCGGCGTCAGCAACCGCTCGCCGACCGTGCGGCCGAGGCTCTTCGCCAGGCGTGCCTGGTTTTTTGGGATGGCCCCCTGAAAAACCCACCGCTTCTTCTTGGGGTTGAAGAGCATCCAGACTGCTACGGTGTCGGACAGGCCCCCTGCCATCGTCCCGACGAAGACATGGATGCCGAACTGGACCCAGGTGTTCTCGAGGTTCACTACTTCGTGACTACTCCCGCCGGTTCCTGCCGGTTGATTGAGGCTGTCGGCGAATCGCCGACGGCATTCTTAGCCGGTACATCACCGTGCGGCTCCAGCGCGTCCGCGAGAGTTCCCGGTGGCTTGGGCAGCAGCGCCAGATGAATGATCTCATCCATCGTCGAGACGAAGGTGAAGGTCATGCTCTTCACCACCTCGTCGGGAATGCCGCGCAAATCTTTCTCGTTGGCCTTGGGCAGAATGACTTGGCGGAGTCCGGCGCGATACGCGGCCATCACCTTCTCCTTAACTCCACCGATCTCCAGCACTTTGCCGCGGAGGGTCATCTCACCGGTGAGCGCAATGTCTCGACGGACCGGACGGCGGCTCAAAACGCTGGCGATCGCCAGCGTCACCGCAGCACCGGCGCTAGGTCCATCTTTTGGAATTGCGCCGGCGGGGAAGTGGACGTGCAGGTCTACTTCCTTGAACTCGATGTCTTCCACGCCGAGCGTATGGGCGCGCGAGCGAACGTAGGAGTAAGCGGCGTCGACCGACTCGCGCATTACATCGCCCAGCTGACCGGTTGTCGTCAGACGTCCCGAGCCGGGCATGCGCAGCGCTTCGATGACCATCAGGTCTCCACCCGTCGCCGTCCACGCCATTCCAGTGACGGCGCCGATCTCGGGCTCCTGCTCCGCATCCTCGAGGGTGTAGGTGGGGTTGCCGAGGATGTCGATCACCATCGGGTTGTCGACCACCCATGCGCCCTCTTCACCATCCGCTTTTTTTCGCGCGCGCTTGCGCATCAGTGAGGCAATGTTGCGCTCGAAGTTGCGGAGCCCAGCCTCGCGCGAATAACGGTTGGAGATGAAGCTGAGCACTTCGTCGGTGAACTGAAGATCCTTGTCGCTGATCCCGTGTTCCTCCAGCAGGCGTGGCAGCATGTAGCGCCAGGCAATTTCCACTTTCTCCTCGACGGTGTAGCCGAGGACCCGGATGACTTCCATGCGGTCACGCAGCGGCGCCGGTATGTCGTAGAGATTGTTGGCCGTGCAGATGAAGAGAATGCTGGAAAGATCGAACGGCAGATT
>Ga0066687_10000373_pt1 | contig 11747 bp, 6 predicted proteins | sample GraSoiAngelo_136_FD_65630 | JGI IMG/M metagenome (GOLD analysis project Ga0066687, IMG submission 65630) | Grasslands soil microbial communities from the Angelo Coastal Reserve, California, USA - 14_0929_09_20cm | ecosystem: Environmental > Terrestrial > Soil > Grasslands | place: USA... | reverse complement strand
CGCAAGATCGCCAAGGTGCCGGCGGTGGTCGGCGTCTGCGATGGCTTCGTCGGCAACCGCATGCTGGCGCAGCGCGGCAAGCAGGCCGAGAAGTTGCTGTTCGAAGGCGCGCTGCCGCAGCAGGTCGATGCTGTCGTGACCAAATTCGGCATGCCGATGGGCCCGTTCGCGATGGGCGATCTTGCCGGCCTCGATATCGGTTGGCGCTCGCGGAAAGACCGCGGCATCAAGTCGGAAATCGCCGACGCGCTGTGCGAAGCGGGACGGTTCGGCCAGAAGACCGGCAAGGGCTATTACAAATACGAAGGCGGTTCGCGCGCGCCGCTGCCCGATCCCGACGTCGAAAAGCTGATCGACGAGACCTTGCAGCGGCTTGGGCGCAAGCGCCGCACGGTGAGCGACGAGGAGATTCTCGAGCGCATGATGTATCCGATGATCAACGAAGGCGCGCGGATCCTCGAAGAGGGCATCGCGGCGCGCCCGAGCGACATCGACGTGATCTGGCTCTATGGTTATGGCTGGCCGATCTACCGCGGTGGCCCGATGTATTATGCCGATCAGGTGGGCTTGAAGCACATCGCCGAGCGCCTGTCGTATTACGCCAGGGAAACCAGCGACCCGAGCCTCGAGCCGGCGCCGCTGCTCAAGCGTCTCGCCGCCGAGGACAAGACCTTTGCGTCACTCGCGCAGTCGGCGAAAGCAGCTTGATGGTGGTTGAGCCTACGAGTTCGATCTCTCCGTTCCCTCCCCCCTTGCGGGGGAGGGTTAGGGAGGGGGGTGGCCGCATCGGCAGTGCCCGTGTGGACCCCCTTCCCCAACCCCTCCCCGCAAGGGGGAGGGGAGCCCTCGCAGTTGTGCCCACCTCACCGTGGGCTCCACTTCCATGACCCATCCCGGCGAACAATTCTATCCCGAAGGCGTCCATTGGGACGATCCGATTGCGCAGGGGACGCTGCCGGAGCTGTTGTCAGACGCGGCGAGCGCATTCTCGGCGCGTCCGGCGATCGAATTCCGCGACCGGCCGATCAGCTATGCCGAGCTGGAAGCGATGGTCGAGGTCGCGGCCGCCGCTTACCTGCGCGCCGGCTACGTCAAGGATACCTCCGTCGCGCTGTTCCTAGGTAATACGCCCGATCATCCGACGAATTTCTTCGGCGCGCTGAAGGCCGGTGCCCGCATCGTGCATCTCTCCCCGCTCGACGGCGAGATCGCGCTGTCGCACAAGCTCATCGATTCCGGTGCGCGGGTGCTGGTGACCAGCAATCTTTCCGCGCTGCTGCCGACCGCGCTGAAGTTCCTGGACAAGGGCCTGCTCGATCGCCTGATCGTTTGCGAGGACGATCGCTGGGGCAAGGTCGGCACGCCGCAAGCGCCGATTCCCAACAGTTCCGCGATCGTGACTTTCGCGCAATTCATCGACGGCGCCACGCGGCCGGCGCAATGGCCGACCGTCGATGCGGCCGACGTCGCCTTGCTGCAATATACCGGCGGCACCACCGGACTGCCCAAAGGCGCCATGCTCAGTCACGGCAATCTGACCTCCGCGGTGTCGATCTACGACGTGTGGGGCAGACCCGCGCGTGCCGAGCGCGACGCGATCGAGCGCGTGATCTGCGTGCTGCCGCTGTTCCATATCTACGCGCTGACCGTGGTGCTGTTGTCCTCGATCCGGCGCGGTCATCTGATCTCGCTGCATCAGCGCTTCGATGTCGAAGCGGTGATGCGCGACATTGAAGTCCGGCGCGCCACCGCATTCCCCGGCGTGCCCACGATGTGGATCGCGATCGCCGGCCTCCCCGATCTCGACAAGCGCGATCTGTCGTCGCTAGTGACGTGCGCATCGGGCGGCGCGCCGCTGCCGGTCGAGGTCGCCAAAATCCTCGAGCGCCGCGTCGGCATGAAGTTGAAGAGTGGCTGGGGCATGACCGAGACCTGCTCGCCCGGCACCGCTCATCCCAAGGAAGGGCCGGACAAGCCGGGCTCGATCGGCTTGATGCTGCCGGGTATCGAGATCGACGTGGTCTCGCTCGATGATCCAACGAAGCCGATGCCATCAGGCGCAGTCGGCGAAATCCGCATCCGCGGGCCCAACGTCACCAGGGGCTACTGGAACCGGCCCGAGGAAACCGCGGAAGCTTTTGTCGGCGACCGCTTCCTCACCGGCGATATCGGCTACATGGATGAGGACGGCTATTTCTACCTGGTCGATCGCAAGAAGGACATGATCATCTCCGGCGGCTTCAACGTCTATCCGCAGATGATCGAGCAGGCGATCTATACCCACCCCGCGGTCCAGGAAGTGATCGTCATCGGCGTCCCCGACGAGTACCGCGGCGAGGCGGCGAAAGCCTTCGTCAAGCTGCGCGCGGATGCGAAGCCATTCACGCTGGATGAATTGCGCGGCTTCCTCGCCGGCAAGCTCGGCAAGCATGAGCTTCCCGCGGCACTTGAGTTTGTCGACGAATTGCCGCGCACGCCGGTCGGCAAATTGTCGCGTCATGAACTGCGTCGGCAGCAATGCTCGCAACCAAGGCAACAACACGTCGCGTCAGGCTAGAGGTTTTACTCAGCTCACAGGAGGATCCGATGGATCTCGCTTTCAGCAAGGAAGAAATCGCGTTTCGCGAGGAAGTGCGGGCATTTTTCCGCGACAACGTACCTCCCGAGACCCGGCGAAAGTTGGTCGAGGGCCGTCATCTCAGCAAAGACGAGATGGTCGCCTGGTGGCGCATCCTGAACAAGAAGGGCTGGGGCGTGACGCACTGGCCGAAGGAATATGGCGGCACGGGATGGAGCTCGGTGCAGCACTACATCTTCAACGAGGAATTGCAGATGTATCCGGCGCCGGCGCCGCTCGCCTTCGGCGTCAGCATGGTCGGTCCCGTGATCTATACCTTCGGCAATGAACAACAGAAGAAGCATTACCTGCCGCGCATCGCCAATGTCGACGACTGGTGGTGCCAGGGCTTTTCCGAGCCGGGCTCCGGCTCCGATCTCGCCTCGCTCAAGACCAAGGCCGAGCGCAAGGGCGACAAGTACGTCATCAACGGCCAGAAGACCTGGACCACGCTCGCGCAATACGCCGACATGATCTTCTGCCTCTGCCGCACCGATCCCGCGGCGAAGAAGCAGACCGGCATTTCCTTCATCCTGGTCGACATGAAGTCAAAGGGCATCACGGTGCGTCCGATCCAGACCATCGACGGCGGCTATGAGGTCAACGAAGTCTTTTTGGACGACGTCGAGGTGCCCCTCGAGAACCTGGTCGGCGAGGAGAACAAGGGCTGGGACTACGCCAAATTCCTGCTCGGCAACGAGCGCACCGGCATCGCGCGGGTCGGCGTCTCCAAGGAGCGCATCCGCCGCATCAAGGAATTGGCCTCGAAAGTCGAATCCGGCGGCAAACCGGTGATCCAGGATCAGGGTTTTCGCGAGAAACTCGCCGCCGTCGAGATCGAACTCAAGGCGCTCGAATTGACGCAGTTGCGTGTCGTCGCCGACGAAGGCAAGCACGGCAAAGGCAAGCCCAACCCGGCATCCTCGGTCTTGAAGATCAAGGGTTCGGAAATCCAGCAGACCACCACCGAGCTCTTGATGGAAGTGATCGGGCCGTTCGCCGCACCTTACGACGAGCATGGCGATGACGGCAGCAACGAAGCGATGGACTGGACCGCGCAGATCGCGCCGAGCTACTTCAATAACCGCAAGGTCTCGATCTACGGCGGCTCCAACGAAATCCAGCGCAACATCATCACCAAGGCGGTGCTGGGCCTTTAAGAAGTAAATCACAACAGCAGTGTCGTCCTCCGCGAAAGCGGGGGACCCAGTACGCCGCGGCGATCGTGCTTACGAAGGCGGCTGTGTTTACTGGATCCCCGCTTTCGCGGGGATGACGACGGAGAGTTGGCAGCGGCAGGGGCAACAGCCTTCCTCCGTTGATTTCTGGAGAGAAGAAACATGGATTTCGATTTGTCGGAGGAGCAGCGGCTTCTTAAAGAGAGCGTCGACGGGCTGCTGAGCGATGCTTACGATTTTGATGCGCGGAAGAAATACATGGCGGAGAAGGGCGGCTGGAGCCAGGCGATCTGGAGCAAGCTCGCCGAGCAGGGCCTGCTCGGACTTCCCTTTGCCGAAGCCGACGGCGGCTTCGGCGCCGGCGCCGTCGAGACCATGATCGTGATGGAGGCGCTCGGCAAAGCGCTGCTGCTGGAGCCTTATCTGCCCACTGTGGTGATCGCCGGCGGCTTCCTGCGCCACGGCGGCTCGGCCGAGCAGAAGGCCGCCCACATCCCTGCCATCATCGACGGCAGCAAGAGCTTTGCGTTCGCGCAGCTCGAAAAGAATTCGCGCTACGATCTCAATGACGTCGTCACTTCCGCCAAGAAGAAGGGCGCGGGATGGGTGCTCGACGGCGAAAAATTCGTCGTGATCAACGGCGAGAATGCCGACACCCTGCTGGTGACCGCACGCACCAAAGGCGGCCAGCGCGACAAAAACGGCATCGGCGTTTTCCTGGTTCCTTCAAACGCCAAAGGCGTTGCCAGGAAGAGCTATCCGACCCAGGACGGCTTGCATGCCGCCGACATCGCCTTCACCGGCGTCGAGGTCGGCGCCGATGCCGCGATCGGGGATCCTGAAAACGCGCTTCCGCTGATCGAGCGCGTGGTCGACGAAGCCCGCACCGCGATGTGCGCGGAAGCCGTTGGCGCGATGGACGAGTCGCTCAAGACCACGGTCGAATATCTCAAGACGCGAAAACAGTTCGGCGTGCCGATCGGCAGCTTCCAGACCTTGCAGCACCGCGCCGCCGACATGTTCGTCGCGGTCGAGCAGGCCCGCTCGATGTCGATGTTTGCGACCATGGCGAGCGATTTCGACGACGCCAGGGAGCGCGCAACCGCGGTTGCGGCTGCGAAAGTGCAGATCGGCAAGTCGGCAAAATTCGTCGGCCAGCAGGCGATCCAGCTCCACGGCGGCATCGGCATGACCCAGGAGGCCAAGATCGGCCACTACTTCAAGCGGCTGACCATCATCGAGAACACCCTTGGCGACACCGACTATCATCTGCGCCGCGTCACCGAGAGCGGCGGGTTGGTGTGACGCCGTCGAAGGCGGGGCGACGACGGTGGCGGTGTATCTTTCTTCGCCCTCTCCCCTTGTGGGAGAGGGTGCCTGAGATGCGAAGCATCGAAGGCGGGTGAGGGGTCTCTCTCTGCGGATGCAGACCCCTCATCCGGCTTCATCTCGCTCCGCTCGATTTCGCCACCTTCTCCCACAAGGGGAGAAGGAAGAAAGAGCTGCACGGCGACCGGATATTGACGAACCATCCCCAATCCGCTTGCCTTGGCGCAAACACTACCCGGGAAGCAAACGCCAGGAAACCACATCATGTCCTTCGTGCTGGCCATCGATCAGGGCACCACATCCTCGCGCGCCATCGTGTTTCGCAGCGACATCTCGATCGCCGCCAGCGCACAACAAGAATTCCCGCAGCATTTCCCGGCCTCCGGCTGGGTCGAGCACGAGCCGGAGGATATCTGGACCTCGACCGTCATGGTCTGCCGCGATGCGCTGGAGAGGGCAGGCCTGAAGGCCAGGGACATCGCCGCGATCGGCATCACCAACCAGCGCGAAACCACCGTGGTCTGGGACCGCGCCACGGGTAAGGCGGTGCACCGCGCCATCGTCTGGCAGGACCGCCGCACCGCCGATATTTGCGCCAGGTTAAAGAACGAAGGCCACGAGCCGGCGATTTCGGCCAGGAGCGGCCTGATCATCGATCCCTATTTCTCCGGCACCAAGGTCGCATGGATGCTCGATCATGTGCCCGGCGCGCGTGAGCGCGCGACGCGCGGCGAATTGCTGTTTGGCACCGTCGATTGTTATCTCTTGTGGCGGCTGACCGGCGGCAAGGTGCACGCGACCGACGCCACCAACGCCTCGCGCACGCTGTTGTTCAACATCCACACCGGCGAGTGGGACGACGAGCTGTTGCGAATCCTGCGCGTGCCGCGCTCGATGCTCCCAGAGGTGGAAGACTCCTCGCACCATTTCGGCGACAGCGTCGCTGATTTGTTCGGCGGGCCGATCGCGATCGCAGGCATAGCCGGCGACCAGCAAGCCGCCACCATCGGGCAGGCCTGCTTCTCGCCCGGCATGATCAAGTCGACCTATGGCACCGGCTGCTTCGCCTTGCTCAACACCGGCGCGACGCCGGTTGTCTCGAAGAACAAGCTGCTGACGACGATTGCCTATCAGCTCGACGGCAAGCGCACCTACGCGCTCGAAGGCTCAATCTTCGTCGCCGGTTCTTCCGTGCAATGGCTGCGCGACGGCTTGGGCATCATCAAGCAGGCGGCCGAGACCGGCCCGCTCGCCGATCAATCGGACTCTACGCAATCGGTCTATCTGGTGCCGGCTTTTGTCGGCCTCGGCGCGCCCTATTGGAATCCGCGCGTGCGCGGCGCGCTGTTCGGGCTGACGCGCAACACCGGCCCCGCCGAGCTCGCGCATGCCGCGCTGGAGAGCGTCTGCTACCAGACCTATGACCTGTGGGCGGCGATGCGCGCCGACTGGCCCGAGGCCAAGGCCGCCAACGTCGTGCTGCGCGTCGACGGCGGCATGACCGCGTCCGACTGGACCATGCAGCGCCTGGCCGATTTGCTCGACGCGCCGGTCGATCGCCCGATGATCCAGGAAACCACCGCGCTAGGCTCCGCCTATCTCGCGGGTCTCCAGGCCGGCGTCTATCCCGAGCCCGCAAAATTCGCCGACAACTGGCGACTCGAGCACCGCTTCAAGCCGGCGATGAGCCAGGCCACGCGTGAGCGGAAACTCAAGGGCTGGGCAAGAGCGGTGAAGGGCGTGTTGGCGAGCGACGAGGGGGAGTGACACTCGGCGATTTGCCGCTTGCTCCCATCCGCCTATCCGCGCGGCGGTGCGGAGGGACAACCCCGCCCGCTGTCGCGAAGCACCCTACTGCAGCGGGCGATCGCCGGATTGTATTTTGCGTCGCGTCATCTCGATCGCCCGGTTATAGTCGGCGAGCGCTGCATCGTGGTTCTGCTTTCTCGCATAAGCTGTGCTGCGGAAGCGATAGGCGTCGGCGTTATCGGGCTCGATCTCGATCTCTCTGGTAAAGTCGGCGATCGCGCGATCAAAATCGCCCTTGTCCGTGTAGGCCTGTCCCCGCAATTGATAGGCGCGGCCGTTGTTCGGTTCGGCCTCGATCCAGGCCGAGAGGTGAGCGACGGCGCGCGCCTGGTCGCCCCTGGCCCGGTAGATGGTTCCCCGGATCCGGTGTGCGTCGGCGGATCTGGGGTTGATCTCGAGCGCCTTGCTCTCGTCGGTCAAGGCATGTTCTTCGTCGCCGTTCCGCAGATAGGTTTCTCCGCGAAGCGCGTAGGCAAACGCGCAATTCGGATCGATCTCGATCCAGCGACTGTAATCGGCGATGGCATGGCGGTAATCACCCTTGAGCACAAACGCCATGCCGCGCACGCGATAACCGTCGAAGCCGCCTTTGGGCTCGATTTCAATCGCCTTGTCGAAGTCGGCATGGGCGAGGCCCGGCTCGCGTCTTTTTGAATGCAGGACCCCGCGTGAAACGAAGCCCCCAGCGTATGTTGGGTCTATCTCGACCGCCCTGGTCACATCGGCGATCGCGCCGTCCGGATCGCCCTTGTTCCCGCGGGCGACGCCGCGGTTGTTGTAGGCCGGTGCGTTGTTCGGATCGATCTCGATGGCCTTGCCGTCATCGGTGAGTGCCTGATCGTGGTCGCCCTTGCTGCCATAGGCCGCGCCGCGTGTCGTATACGCACTGGCGATGTTCGGATTGATCTTGATCGCCTCGTTCTCGTCGGCAATCGCTTCGTCGAAATCGCGCTGCCGCCAATGCGCCGCTCCGCGAAGAGCATAGGCGATGGCGCGGTTGTCCTGGGGCAGACCGCTCGATTCAAGCAGCCGCGTGCAGGCGGGAATGACGAGATGGTCGGCGTCAACCGCCTTGCACAATCGCCAATCCTGAGCGCTCTGGGCCAGCGCGCCACACGGCATCGAGACTACCACCAATGCAATCAACGATCCTCTCATAGCCCCCAATTCCCAAATGAAACTTCGGCTGACTGGACAACATGATCCTGCCCTGTCATTCAATCTAGAAGTGTATGGTCGTCAGTTGCAAGACCTATGAAACGCATGTAGGGCAACAACCATGATCCTGATCGGCCAATACGACTCCCCCTTCGTCCGCCGCGTCGCGATTGCGATGCGGCTTTACGGCATCGCCTTCGAGCATCGGCCGTGGTCGACCTTCGGCGATGCCGAGAAGATCGCGCCCTATAATCCGCTGCGGCGGGTGCCGACGCTCGTGCTCGACAGCGGCGAGGCCCTGATCGAGAGCACGGCGATCCTGGACTATCTCGATGATCTGGTCGGGCCGGAAAAAGCGATGATCGCAGCCAGCGGACCGGCGCGTTATCGCGCCTTGAAGATATGCGCGCTTTCGACCGGGCTCGCCGACAAGGGCGTCAGCCTGCTCTATGAGCGCGTGCTGCGGAAGGAACCGTCGAAAATGTGGGTCGAGCGGTGCCAGGCGCAGATTCGTGATGTGTTGGAGGTGCTGGAAAAGGAGCGCGCCGCGGTTGGCAGTCCCTACTGCTTCGGCGAGCGCATTGGACACGCCGATATCGCGGCGGCCTGCGCGCTGCGCTTCACGAGCGAAGCTCATCCGCAACTGTTCACTGAGGTGCGCTATCCGATGCTGGCCCTGCACGCCGCGCGCTGCGAAGCGCTGCCGGAGTTTCAGGAGATCGCACAGCCGCTGGCGCCGCCGAGCGGGGATTGACTCACGCACGCGGTCGTCATCATTGCGTAGGGCGGATTAGCCGAAGGCGTAATCCGCCATTTGCGTGCGAGGCTGCGGGTGCTTGCTGAGCACCCGGCTTTCCCTGCGCCCTCTGTCTTTCGAGGGACATCCTTCTTGCAGCAGCTCGGGCGCACTCACGCCGCGGGAAGCGCCGGCTTATGCCACGTCATTGCGAGGAGCGCGGCGACGAAGCAATCCAGAGCTGTTGTCCCGATTGCATCTTTGGGTTGCTTCGCGGAGCCTGTCATCGGGCGCGCATTCGCGCGACCCGTTGGATCGCAATGACGGCTCTTTGAAATTTGGATCAATCCGACAACTACCCGGCGCCCACCTTCTTCTTCCGCCACGCCAGATGCACCGCGCAGGTGCAGCCCGGCGGGTGCGAGGCGACTTCTTCCGGCGCCGCATCGTTGGCGGGTGTGGCGCGCGCTTGCGCCTGCGCCGGCATCGCCTCTTTCACGGCGCGGTCTTGCGCCTGACGATCCTGCGCCGGGATGTAGTTCAGGATCGGCGCCAGCCAGCGCTCGACCTCGGCGGATGTCATGCCTTTGCGCGCGGCGTAGTCCTCGACCTGGTCGCGCTCGATCTTGCCGACGCCAAAATAGAAGCTTTCGGGACTTGCGAAATAGAGCCCGGAAACCGACGAGCCCGGCCACATCGCGAAACTCTCGGTCAGCTTCACGCCCGCAGTCTTTTCGGCATCGAGCAGCGCAAACAGCGTCTTCTTCTCGGTGTGATCGGGCTGTGCAGGATAGCCGGGCGCGGGGCGGATGCCCTGATATTTTTCCAGGATCAGGTCTTCAGGCGAAAGCGCCTCGTCCGGGGTGTAGCCCCAGAACTCGCGCCGCACGCGCGCATGCATCCGCTCGGCGAACGCTTCGGCGAGGCGATCGGCTAGCGCCTTGCACAGGATCGAGGAATAATCATCATTGGCATTCTTGAAGCGGTCGGCGATGATATCTTCGCCGATCCCCGCGGTGACCACGAACGCGCCGATATAATCCGGCACGCCCGAGGCACGAGGTGCGACGAAATCCGACAGCGCGGCGTTGAAACGGCCTTCGCGCTTCTCCAGTTGCTGGCGCAGCGTGTGGAAGGTCGCGATCTTCCTGACCCGCGCCTCGTCGGCGTAAACGGCGATGTCGTCGCCATCGGCATTCGCCGGCCAGAAGCCGATGGCGGCGCGTGCCGTGAACCATTTTTCCTTGATGATGCGATCGAGCATCTTGCGGGCGTCGTCATACAGCGAACGCGCCGCTTCGCCGACTTTCGGGTCGTCGAGGATGGCGGGGAAACGCCCGGTCAACTCCCAGGTCTGGAAGAACGGCGTCCAGTCGATGTATTCAGCCAATTCCGCGAGATCATAGGCGTCAAAACTCTTGACGCCCAGGGCCGCCGGCCGCTTCGGCGGCGTCTTCGCAAAGTCGATCTTCACCGCATTGGCGCGGGCGTCCGTAAGCCTCAAGCGCTTCTTGTCGGCCTGCGCCCGGAAATGCGCCGCGGAAATTTTCGCGTATTCGGCGCGCACCTCGGCGGCATAGGCCTCGCGCCGCTCCGCCGACATCAGCGAGGAGGCGACGCCCACCGCGCGACTCGCGTCATTGACATGCACCACGGGGCCATTGCGATAGTTCGGGTCGATCTTCACGGCTGTATGCACGCGGCTGGTGGTGGCGCCCCCGATCAGCAGCGGCAGCTTCAAGCCTTGCCGCTCCATCTCGCCGGCGAGAAAACTCATCTCATCGAGCGACGGCGTGATCAGGCCGGAGAGCCCGATGATATCGGCGCCCTCGGTCTTCGCGGTTTCGATGATCTTGGCGGCCGGCACCATGACGCCGAGGTCGATCACCTCGAAATTGTTACATTGCAGCACGATGCCGACGATGTTCTTGCCGATGTCGTGAACGTCGCCCTTCACCGTCGCCATCACGATCTTGCCGGCGGCGCTGCGGCCGTCGCCGGCGATGCCGTTGGCCAGGTTGCGCGCCTTTTCCTCCTCCATGAACGGCATCAGGTAGGCGACCGCCTGCTTCATGACGCGCGCCGATTTCACGACCTGCGGCAGGAACATCTTGCCGTCCCCGAAGAGGTCGCCGACGATGTTCATGCCGGCCATCAACGGGCCCTCGATGACGTCGAGGGGACGTGCGGCGGATTTTCGCGCGGCTTCCGTATCCTCCTCGATATGTTCGGTGATGCCGTGCACCAGCGCGTGGCTCAATCGCTTGTCGACCGGCCATTCGCGCCAGGCAAGATCGGTCTCCTTGGCCTGCTTCCCCTTGCCACGGAATTTCTCCGCCAGTGCCAGCAGCCGCTCGGAGGCGCCCGCGTCGTGGTTGAGGATGACGTCTTCGCAGGTTTGGCGGAGTTCAGGATCGATGTCGTCATAGACGATCATCTGCCCGGCATTGACGATGCCCATGTCCATGCCGGCATGAATCGCGTGGTAGAGAAACACCGAATGCATGGCCTCGCGCACCGGCTCGTTGCCGCGGAACGAGAACGACAGGTTGGAGACGCCGCCGGAAATATGCGCGCCGGGCAGGTTCTGACGAATCCAGCGCGCGGCCTCGATGAAATCGACGCCGTAATTGTTGTGCTCTTCGATGCCGGTGGCGATGGCAAAAATATTGGGATCGAAGATGATGTCTTCCGGCGGGAAATCGAGCCGATTGACCAGGACGTCATAGGCGCGCCGGCAGATCTCGGTCTTGCGCGCGAAGGTGTCGGCCTGGCCCTTCTCGTCGAACGCCATCACCACCACGGCGGCGCCATGGCGCTGCGCGATCTTGGCCTCGTGGATGAATTTTGCTTCGCCTTCCTTCATCGAGATCGAGTTCACCACCGGCTTGCCTTGCACGCATTTCAGGCCGGCTTCGAT
>Ga0066687_10000365_pt1 | contig 11889 bp, 8 predicted proteins | sample GraSoiAngelo_136_FD_65630 | JGI IMG/M metagenome (GOLD analysis project Ga0066687, IMG submission 65630) | Grasslands soil microbial communities from the Angelo Coastal Reserve, California, USA - 14_0929_09_20cm | ecosystem: Environmental > Terrestrial > Soil > Grasslands | place: USA... | reverse complement strand
CGTATGCAATCGATGAGCGAAAAATCCGTTGACGTCAGCACCCCGAGGTTCTGGCAATTCTGCTTGTAGATACGCTCGATGTTCTCAGCAATAACCACCTGAATGCCGGCGCTCATCTCCGCATAAGGCGATTGTTCGCGGCTGGAACCCTTACCCCGGCGCTTTCCGCTCACGGCGCAGACAAAACCGCCTTTTTTTACGTCGTTGCGGCCGATAGGCAGAACCCCACCGCATTTCAGGCCCATGTAGGGGATTTCACCCAACGTCTGGTCAAAGTAGAAGCAGTAGTGGGCGGGGGTGATTTCGTCGGTCGAGATGTCGTCGCGCAACTTGGGATTGTTTGCTGGATTTCTCGTGTCCCAAGGCAGGTCTTCGCCTGCGAGTTGCCGTTTGATGAGTTCGGGATCTTCTGTCAAAAAAAGAATGCGGCCCTGAAAACGAACTTTGTCCGGACGTTTGTCAATATTGCGCTGAAGCAATGATTCGATCACAGTCGTGTCCTTAGCCCGCCAGGCAGCGTCGGCAGACTTCTCCCATACCCTATTTTATAGGTTTTTGGCGGGCTTGGGCGTATTCGACGGGGCTGGGCAACGGTTCGAGTCCACGGCCATGATAGATGGCGTCGAACTCTCGCAGGAGCGCATCATGAATCAAGCCGTTGCTCGCCAGAGTCTCACGGCTGTCGCGCTGGAAGGGACCGCCATCAAAAGTCGTAACCCGGCCGCCGGCCTCTTCGACGATCAGCACGCCGGCAGCGGTATCCCAGGGATTGAGATTGAACTCCCAGAAGCCGTCGAACTGTCCCGCCGCCACGCAACACAGGTCGAGGGCGGCGGAACCGGCGCGCCGCACGCCGTGCGTGCGCAAAGTGATCTGGTGATAGAAGTAAATGTTGGGATTCTTGTGGCGTTTGTGGCTGGGAAAGCCGGTAGCCACCAGGCTTTCCGCCAAGTTCCCCGTCGCGGAAACGTGGATGCGCTCTCCGTTCATAAAGGCCCCGCGACCTTGCTCGGCAGCAAACAAGTGGTCGCGCGTGGGATCGTAGACGATTCCCGCTATGCGCTTGCCTTTGTGTTCCAGGGCCAGAGACACACAAAAAACAGGGTATCCGTGTGCAAAATTGGTGGTGCCGTCAAGCGGGTCAACGTACCATCTATAGTCGCTGCCGGATTCAATGCGGGCGCCTTCCTCTCCAATCACATCGTGATGCGGCCAGCGCTCGCGAATGCGCTGCAGGATAAGAGCTTCGGAGTTGCGGTCCGCTTCAGTCACAAGGTCGACGTCACCCTTGTATTCGATCTTGACTCGCTGGGCGAAGTAGCGCGTCAGCAGTTCGCCGGCTTCGCGAGCGATTCGCTCGGTAGCCGGAACAAACTCGAATCCACCAAAAGGGTCTGGCATGGGACGAGGGGAAACATGCGTCGGGTGACGGAGACGCTTAGAGCTTAGCCGGGCGGATCGGTTCCTCCGAGATGTACATAATCTCGTGCTTGAAGATGAACAGGTTGGGCTTGCCCTCGCGCGTAAGGCGAACCATGTTCTTGTCGTAGTACTCGATCCAGCCCTGCACGATATCGCCGTCAACGAGCTTAATGCTGACGGTCTTTTGTTTCTCGCCTAACGCTTTCAGGTAAGCGGCTTCTTCGAAAGTATCGTCCGGAGGAGGCATTTTGCCTCCCTTACGCATGTGGTTGGGCGGAGCTGATCCACGAAAAGGCATGCAGGCATTGTACACGCAGCCTGGTAGGCAGAATCCTGGGCGAAATTCCGTTTGTTCCTGGAGCGGTGGAAGTAAAATGCCTGCCAATCAGGAGTGGTCCATGAAGCAGGTTGGCGGCACGATGGGAATTTGCATAATTATGTTGGCCGCTGTTTCAGCGGTGGGTCAGGCGGTCAAACGAGACGCTCCGCCGTATCCTCCCGAACCGGCGGATAAAAGCATCACTAGCGACCAGCAGCAAAGAAGTGGAATGCGCCCGCACGTTGACAAGCTGCAGATCCAAAGAGAAGCGCGGGAAATTTCTGAATTGGCGGAGACTTTACCCACGGATATCGATCATGTGAATCAGGGGATTTTGCCCAAGGATGTGATTGATAAGCTGAAGAAGATCGAGAAGCTGGCGAAACATCTTCGGGCCGAGATTGGGCCTTAGTGCAGCGCGGGCATTCCTGCCCGCGACTTCTCATTCTGGTCCCTGGGTTTGCGGACAGGAACACAAAAAAGGCGGCCCCTTACGAGGCCGCCCCGAAGTGGCGCAGGCTGATTAGAAAGTGAACTTTCCCTGGATTTCGATAACCCGGGGTGAAGCGTCCGCACCGAGGCCAGAGCCGTAAATCGTGGTTGGCTGGCTGACGGTGTTGAGGATCTGCCCGAACTGCGGATTGTCAATATCCGTAACCGGGAAAGCAAAGTTCGGATGGTTGAAGAGGTTGAAGAACCTCGCGCCAACCGAGAACTGCGCGCTCTCCCACTTGGGAATGTTGAAAGCCTTCTCCACGCTGAAGTCGGTGTCGAAGTAACCGGGGCCGCGGAACTGGTTGCGGCGCTGGTTGCCGAAATTGCCGACCACCGTCTCATTGGTGAAGTTTGCGGCGGTGTAGCAGGGATTGTTGATGTGAGCCGCGGAGGCTCCGCAGTTCGGGTTCTGGAATCCGACAATAACCGCCGGCGCGCTGGTGCCGGTAGCCGCAGCGTTGCTGCCCCAGTTCGATCCGTGCAGCGCACCGGTATCCGCGCTGCTGTAGATCGTGTAGGGGAAGCCGGTATGATCAAAAATGGTGCCCGAGAAAGTCCACCCGGCCACTAGCGCCTTGGGACCACGGCTGGTCAGATGACGGAAGGCATCGCTCCACACATAATTCATATTGAACGAATGCCGCACGTCATAGTCGGCGTTGCCGTAGTTGAACTTCTTGAGATTGGTTTGGTCTATGGGGAATACGATGTCCGCATTGGTAGCAGAGTTCACCCCGAACGGATTGAGCGAGTTGTTGGAGATCTCATCCAACGCATGGCTATAGGTATATCCGGCCTGGAACTGGAATCCGCCCGAGAAGTTGTGCGCGAACGTCAGAACCATGCCGTTGTAGTTGGAGTTCGCCACATTGGCAGTCTGGGCCACGACCCGGAAGCGCGGATCCGGCGCCGACAGCGGCAGATTGGCAAACGGAGCGCCCGTCGGGCTGAACGCATTCAGAGCCGGGTTAGTGATCTCCTCGTGCGTGCCGTGGTTGGCCACGTACTTGGCACTGACCGTGCTGTGCCACCCGAGTGCCTGCTGAACTTCGAAGTGCCACTCGTAGTACCGGGGGATGACAACCTTTCCCGGGTTGAAGAAGTTGAAGCGGTGAACAGCGCCGCCGTTATTGAAGTTGGAGACGAAACTGGCGTTGGCGGCAGCCAGGTCGCTCAACAGGTTAACCGACTCGGTAGTGGCCAGTGGGCTGTTTGCTACCACGAACGACGGATCGTTGGGGGCATTGTCGAGGATGGAATCGATCGCCAGCGAAGGAATGGCGTCGCTGAAGATTCCAATGCCACCGCGAATCACTGTGTTCTTCGATCCCAGGGGTGAATACGCAAAGCCGATTTTCGGTTCATATACCACCCCGGTCACCGAAGGAAACGCGGTGTGCTGCCCCGTCGAGATAGCTTGGTTGACGGGAGCAGCTGGATTCAATTGATTGAACGGCGCCGATAGACGAGTGAAGCAGTTCGTCTGGCAAACCGGGTTGGAGAGGTGGTCGAAACGCATCGTCAGCGTGAGTTTCAGGTTCTGAGTCGCCTTCCACTCGTCCGATACATACCACCCGAGCTGGTAAAGCGCGATTGGAACGTTCGACTGCACCGGGAAGAACTGCTCCGCGATGCTGGCCAGACCGTTGGGGTCGCTGGTAGTACCCCCGTTAGCGAAGTCCTGCAGACTTTCGGCCTGAACGAAGGGAACGACCAGTCCGAAGTTGTGGTCGCTCACATCGTCGCGGCGGAAGTTCACGCCAAACTTCAGGTTGTGCTTGCCCTTGAGCCAGCTGTAGTCGTCCACAATGCTGTACTGGGTAACGTTACGGCCTTGAGGAAAAAAGGACCCCAGATTGTTGAGGTTGAATAGGGAGCCGTCAGCAATGTTGAGCGTATTGGGAAGCAGTGCATTGGCCTTGTTGACGTCGACCATGGTGAACAGCGCGCTATACCACTGCATGGAAGCCACGAAATTGTTCACCTGGTTGGTGCCGAACGTGTGCGTTTCGCTCAACTGGCTTTGCCACTCTGGTTGCTGACTGTTCGCATTGAAAGTTGAGGTCAGCGGGTCCGTGTAAGTCGCCTGAAGACCGGATTCGTGCTGAGCCCGGACGAACAGCTTGTCGTTGTTTCCGATGTTCATGTCATAACGACCAACCAGCAGGTAGTCGTGCGTTACTTGCGACGTTCCGCCATGATAAGTAAGGGCACACGGCGCGCCGCCTGCTCCGAAGCCGGCGAATGCTCCGGTAGCCGTGATGTTGGCGCAGCCGTTGCCGTTCGCGGCACCGGTGGGATCGGCGCCTGGCAAAAGCGTGTTGCTTGCCCTCGCAGCGCCGGAGGAGTTGTTCCAGATGTTGAACAGGTTCTGGTAGTACGAGCCGGAATTGCTGAGTCCCAGGCTGCTCAGGTTATTGAGCACCGCCGACTCGAACTGTGGCGTCGGGATGTTCACGCTGAACAGCGATGGGATAAACAGGCGAATCCCTTCGTAGTCGACAAAGAAGAAGGACTTGTCCTTCTTGATCGGGCCGCCGAAGGAGGCGGCATATTGATTGGCATTTACAAACGGACGCGGCGTCGGCGGGTTGGACTGGTTCAGGAAGTAATTGTTGGCGTTCAACGTCCGGCCATTCCACCAGTAGATCGCGTTTCCATGGTAAGCGTTGGTTCCCGACTTCGAAATGTAATTGATGTTCGCGCCAGCCAGGCCACCGTACTGACCGCTGTAGCCGTTGGTCACGACGCTGGTTTCCTGTACGTCATTGAGGCCAAGGGTCAGGTTAGTGGCGCCACTATTGTTGATGTTGAAGTAGGGATCGTTGGCGTTAGCGCCGTCATAGGTGAAGACGTTCGAATTGGATGGCAGTCCGTAGAACTCGTAGTTCCCTCCACCGAATACCGAGCCCCCGGTCGTGTTCATAACGACGCCAGGCGCGGTGAGCGCAACCGCGCTGAGGTCGTTCCCCGGATTAGGCAACAATGAGACCTGACGGGCGTCAAAGGTTGTGTTCAGGTTGGCATCTTCCGTTTCCACCGTGGCGAGGTTTCCCGTGACCTCAAGAGTCTCACTGGTGGAAGACAGTGCAAGCTGCAGGTTTGCGGCGGTGTTGGACCCGAGAGCCACCGTTAAATTCCTGCTGCTAGCCTGAAAGCCCGTCGCATTCACCGTCAGCGTGTAGTTCCCTGGCTGGACCAGGGAGAAGTTGTACAGGCCGGCATCGTTGGTCTTGGCGGTTTGTACCCTCCCGGTGTCGGTGTTCTTGAGAGTAACCGAGGCGTTGCCGACTACCGCGCCACTGGGATCGGTCACGGCACCGGTCACTTGGCCCGTGGTTGCGGTCTGCGCCCAAGATGTCGAGAGCGTCAGAGCCACAAACAAGGCAACGACGAGTGATAGAAAACAATTAATCCTCCAGGCACTCATTTCTATTTTCCTCTTTTCGTAACGAATTGTTTTGTGCTGTCGGAACCCGTGATGGACTTGCCAACTGTCAGGCGCTAGACACCCGGCCCCACGTGGCGACCTTCACTGGTGACTTGTGGTTACGAATGCACGGAGGTCGCCATTGATGGATGTCAATGTCTGGATTGCGAGACATATGGCTTAGGACGCGCTGAACCAACACTCACTAAATGTTGAACTCAGATTTACGGAGATTGCTGTAGGCGGTTGCTTCCAGATTCCATAAGAACATTTGTGTCGTGTCGCGAGGAAACGTTGTGCGGGAATTGGTGTTGCGGTGTTGTGTTGGACCCTCTTACCAGCACTGGCATTCTGAGGGTGCCCCGTCCAAGCTTCGCTTGGGCGGGGGTTTTGCTAGGCTGAGCGCATCCGTACCGTGGGAATGATGCCAGCTCGTTCCCGGCGACGCGCCGTCCACTGCGACTCGATTTCCACCAGACCAATATCTCCCGTCGCGTAGTGGCGGAAACTGCTCCACCTCCAGTCTTCAGGCCGTGCCACCAACCCACGTTGCACCGGATTTCGGTGAATGTAGCGCAGCTTTTCGACGAACTTCTTTTCGCTCCACACGTTGAAATCGAAATAGCGGGCTTCCCAGAACGGATCTGCCGCTCGCAAGGCGAGCCTTCGCGCCACTCCCTGCTTGAGCGACTGCATAGCCTGCGCCAGCGTGCCGCGCTCGGGTTCGTTGACCAGCAAGTGCACGTGTTCCGGCATCACCACGTATCCATAGACGCACAGCGCAAATTGTTCCCGGACCGGTTCCAGCCCCGACTCGAACGTGATGCTAGACTCGGGGCTGGCGAAATTCGGCCGCCTGCGCTAACAACTGAAAGTGAGGAAGTGAAGCTGTCGGGATTGCTGAAAGCGCTTGAGTCCCCAAGGCACGGGAGGAGACTAGGCCCGCGCTGATCACCACTCTGTGACACGTGAACACCCCCGCCCAAGCGAAGGCTGGACTGGGCACCCTTCAGAATGACTTAAGACCTGTTTAGTTGACCGCCCGGCTTCTGTGCGTACTTTGCGGTAAGGTTCTTAACCGCAGTACGCGAAGGCCTCGCACTCGGCAATTGATTGCTGGATTGTTTCGAGGTGCTGAGCCGTAATGGAAAATCAGTCCGCTCCGGCGGACGCGTTGCGCGCCACCAGCACCGGCTTAGGCTCCAACTGCGGACGAACGCTGGCGAAGAGGTAGAGGATGCCATTGACTGCCCCGTAGGCTGCCACGATTCCAAAAGCCACTGCGCTCGCTACGGTCAACGACAACACGACTGACACCACCCATGCGTTCAATTTCGGCCCCTACTTGTTTATGCGGACTCTCAGATGCCGCAGTTGCGGCTACAGTTCCCGCCTGGCGGGTCCCTTTTAGTCCGTAGGGCGCGCCCGGTTTCACTGTACCCGCGTTGACGCTCTCCACTGTTAACAAATAAGATACGGAGTAGAGTTGCGCATCCCTACTTTCCAACGTTTCTGGGGACCCGTCCACATTACGGAAGGGCATTGCTCAATCAGACTGCATGGCTATTACCAAGATTTCGGTGCGCGGGGCGCGCCAGCATAACCTTAAGAACATTGACGTTGAGATCCCTCGTAACACTCTGACGGTGATTACCGGCCTCAGTGGGTCGGGTAAATCTTCCCTCGCTTTCGACACGATTTACGCAGAAGGGCAGCGCCGCTACGTCGAAACTCTGTCGGCCTATGCGCGCCAATTCCTCGATCAGATGGAGCGCCCCGATGTGGATGCCATTGATGGCCTCAGTCCCGCCATCTCGATCGAACAGAAGACCACCAGCCGCAGCCCTCGATCGACAGTCGGAACGATTACAGAAATTTACGATTATCTCCGCTTACTTTTCGCATCCATCGGCGTGCCGCATTGTCCGAAATGCGGACGCCCCATCGCCCGGCAGTCAGCCGAGCAGATCGTGCAGCGCGTCATGGCGCTCACGCCGGAAGACCGCGTGATGATCTTGGCTCCCATCGTGCGTGGCCGCAAAGGCGAATTCAAGAAAGAGATGGAAAAGCTGGTGCAGCACGGCTTCACCCGCGCCCGCATTGATGGCGAGCTGGTCAGTATGGAAGACGAGATCAACCTCGACAAGCGCAAGAATCACACCATTGAAGTGGTGATTGACCGCTTGCTGGTGAAGCCCGGCATCGAGCACCGGCTGGAGCTTTCGGTTGGACTCGCCATGAAGCTCGCAGGTGGCCTGGTGCAAGTGGTCGTAGTGGGTGGCGAAGAACAGATGTACTCCGCCAAGCTGGCCTGCCCCGATTGCGGCATTAGCGTGCCGCAACTGGAGCCCCGTTCGTTTTCGTTTAACAGCGCTTACGGCGCGTGTCCTGAGTGCCACGGTCTGGGAAGCCGGTACGATTTCGATCCCGCAAAAATCATTGTGGACTGGTCCAAGCCGCTGCTGGATGGAGGTCTCGGACCCGGTTCCGCCTCGTCGAACCTGTTGCACATGATTCATATCGCCGCGGCGGCGCACGGAATCGACCTGAGTATTCCGTTTGAGAAACAGCCGGAGAAAGTCCAGAACCTGTTGCTCTACGGCGAACCGGAAAGAAACGGCAAGACAGGTTTCAAAGGCGTCATTGCTTATTTGAAGAACAATCTCGACGAATCTACTTCCGACAATTATCGCGAGTACCTGCTGGACTACATGTCGCCGACGGAATGTCCTGCATGCCATGGCAAGCGTTTGCGGCCAGAGAGCTTGGCCGTGAAGGTAACTGGCATGTCGATCGCCGATTTTACGGCGCTGCCGGTCTCGCGAGCAGTGGAGATGGCCGGCAAAATCAGTCTAGCGGGTCGCGAGGAAATCATTGCGGGACGTGTGATGCACGAAATTCGCGAACGCCTGCAATTCCTGAACGCGGTGGGGTTGGGCTACATCTCGCTCGAGCGCTCTGCGGCTACGCTATCGGGAGGCGAAGGACAGCGCATTCGTCTCGCAACCCAGATTGGTTCGAAGTTGCGCGGCGTGCTTTATGTGTTGGATGAGCCATCCATTGGGCTGCATCACCGCGACAACAACCGCCTGTTGCAAGCACTCGAATCGCTACGCGATCTTGGCAACACGGTGCTGGTCGTCGAGCATGACGAAGAAACCATCCGCCGGGCCGATTACGTGATCGACCTCGGCCCCGGCGCGGGACGTCATGGCGGCAGTCTCGTCGCTAGCGGAACTCCCGCCGAAATTGTGAAAGTGCCTGCATCCCTGACTGGCGCATATATGTCCGGCCAGACCCAGATCGCCATGCGTCCCGAGCGCCGCCATACGAATGGAAACGCGATCACCGTTTTGGGCGCTCGCGAAAACAATTTGAAGGGCATTGATGTGGCATTCCCGTTGGGCGTCATGACGGTGGTGACCGGCGTCTCGGGATCCGGGAAATCAACGCTAGTCAACGATATCCTGTATCGCGCCCTCGCCAAGCAGTTGTACCGCTCTCGGGAAGAACCCGGAACTCACAAGGCGATTTCTGGAGCTGAAAAGGTCGATAAGGTAATCCGCATCGACCAGTCACCGATTGGCCGGACACCGCGCTCCAACCCAGCGACTTACACCGGAGTCTTTGCGCAGATTCGTGATCTTTACGCTATGCTGCCGGAGTCCCGGCAGCGTGGTTACAAGGCTGGACGCTTCTCGTTCAACGTCTCGGGCGGGCGCTGTGAAGCCTGCCAGGGAGAAGGCCAGCGGCGCATAGAAATGAATTTCCTTCCCGATGTGTATGTGCTCTGCGAGGTTTGCGGAGGCAAGCGCTACAACCACGAGACCCTGGCGGTGAAGTACAAGGATTTCTCGATTGCCGACTTGCTGGAAACCCCGGTGGTAGACGCGCTTCCGATCCTGGAAAACATTCCTCAGGTCAAACAGAAGTTACAGACCCTGGTAGATGTTGGCCTCGGCTACATCGAACTGGGGCAATCGGCAGTAACGCTCTCCGGAGGCGAAGCCCAGCGCATCAAGCTGGCTCGCGAGTTAAGCAAGCGGCAGACGGGCAAAACCCTTTACTTGCTCGACGAGCCCACTACCGGACTGCATTTTGACGACGTCAAGAAGCTGCTCGAGGTCCTGCACCGGCTCACGGACCTGGGGAATACGATCATCATCATCGAGCACAATATGGACGTGATCCGGAACGCGGACTGGATCATTGATCTGGGCCCGGAAGGCGGAGAAGAGGGTGGCCGCGTCGTCGCCCAGGGTACGCCCGAGCAGGTGGCCCGCATCAAGAAGTCGTATACCGGACAGGCGCTCACACATTTTTTCAACGGCAATGGAAATCGTAAGAGCCAGGCCAGCTAGGCAGTCGTGTAAATTGAATCAGAGTTCGAGAGATTGCCGATTTTCAATTGCCGATTGCCAATTGGAAACATCCAATCCTTGTGGCCTTAAAGTGGCAATTGGCAATCGAAAATTGAAAATCCTGCGAGTCGCCCACTTTGTCCTCTCCTGAAAATCCGATTGGAAGTTTGCCACCCGTAGGATCCGTGTACACCGCCGAGCCGCCTTCTCCCATCCAGACCCCGCCGAAAGTGGAAGACCCTCCCTGGTCCGGTTGGGACGTGCTGATGCTGATCGCCGTGACCATCGGCGCCAGCTTCCTACTCTCGCTGGGTGTGGTCACGCTGGTCTGGGTGCTCATCTACAAAACAAAGTCATGGGTCGACGTAGCCAGGATTCCAGAAGTGGTGTTGCTGGCACAACTGCTGGCGTATGTGGTGGTGCTCTTCGTCATGTATCGCCTGGTCAGGATCCGCGCAGGCGCCTTCTGGCAGGCTCTCCGCTGGAATTGGCCGCGCGAACGCTGGATTGGCTTCCTCCTCGGCGGAGGCGTTCTCTTTTTTGTACTGGCCAGCCTGGGGCGCTTCCTTCCCATTCCCAAGAACCTGCCCATCGATCAATTCTTCCAGACCGGCCGGGAGGCAGCCATAATGTCCATCTTTGCGGTCACCGTCGCCCCCCTGATGGAGGAATTGTTCTTCCGGGGATTTCTGTATCCGGTGCTGGCTCGACGCCTGGGAATGTTCGGCGGAATTTTACTTACCTCCCTTGCTTTTGGCTTGCTGCATGGAGGCCAGCTGAAATACTCCTGGGCTGCAGTGTTAATCATTTTTCTCGTCGGGGTTGCCTTGACCACCGTGCGTGCTCTCACCAAGTCAGTCGCTGCCAGCTTCCTGCTCCACGTCGGATATAACGGCGCCTTGTCGCTACTGATGTTTATAGGTACCGATGGATTTCGCCATCTGGAAAAATTGAGCCAGTAAAACCACGCCAAGAGTTAATGTATGGCGGCAATTGAAGCACGATTCGTGGGAGTCGAACTCTACTTCGAGAACCTGGAAAGGGCGAAGAAATTCTACGTTGAAGCGCTCGGCCTAAAGGTCTCCGATGAGCAGGCCGGACATCATGCCAAGTTCGACAGCGGCGCAGGTTTCGTGTGCCTGGAGCGGAAGGGAGCAGAATCGTATCCGTCCAAGGATAAAGCTGTCCTCTTCTTTGAAGTTCCTGATCTGAAGTCTGCGATTTCTGCCATCGGGCAAGACCAACTCGTTCAATCCGAGCCCACATGGGCTGTGCTGCACGATCCCGAAGGGCATAACATACTGCTACTGCAAAAGCCTTCTACCTGACAGTTCGTGGGGTAGGTCTCGGGTACCAGGTCTCAGGTGTCAGGTCTCGTGTTCTACGTCTCGGGTCTCGCGTCTCAGATTCCGGGCCTCATGTCCCCTCCCTGGCGATGGAGTTATGTCTCACGCTCCTGCTCCTGTCTCCTGAGACCTGATACAGAACACCTGAGACCTGACCCCCTGCTTTCCCCATGTTATCGTTAACCTTCATGTCCTCCGCCCGCGACCAATTATTGCGCCTGCTCGCTCAAAAGTCATTTCGGCTGGGCGAGTTCAAGCTCTCCTCCGGGGGTACAAGCGACTACTACATCGATTGTCGGACCACTACGTTGGACGCCAAGGGCTCGCGCCTGACCGGGCAGGTTTTCCTGGACGAAATTCGTTCGCGAGGTTGGCGGCCGCAAGCCATAGGCGGGCTCACCATGGGCGCCGACCCGATCGTAGTTGCGGTTTCGGTCGTGAGCGGCGACTTACACGGCTTCCTGGTACGCAAAGCGGAAAAGCAGCACGGCACCGGCCAGCGTATTGAGGGTTTCC
>Ga0066687_10000363_pt1 | contig 11904 bp, 6 predicted proteins | sample GraSoiAngelo_136_FD_65630 | JGI IMG/M metagenome (GOLD analysis project Ga0066687, IMG submission 65630) | Grasslands soil microbial communities from the Angelo Coastal Reserve, California, USA - 14_0929_09_20cm | ecosystem: Environmental > Terrestrial > Soil > Grasslands | place: USA... | reverse complement strand
TGGGGACGCATGGCGCGGTCGCGAAGTTCCTTCGAAATGGCCAGCTCCTTCGCTCCTTCGTCTTTGGGTCCGCTTCGGAGAAGTATGCGACCGAGCAGATAATGCGCGCGATTAATCTGGTATTCGTTTCGAGAGACATCGGTTGTAACGGCAATCGCCTTGCGCAATATTGCCTCGGCCTCTGAATCGCGTTCCTTGTCTGTGTATAGCTGCCCCAGCGAAATGAGTGGGTCAGGATTCTGCGGATCAATCTGCGTGGCTCGCAGAAGCTCCTTTTCAGCTTCTGCGAATCGTTGCTGCCGGAGTGCGATATATCCGAGCAAATAGTGAGTCCGCTCATCATTCGGACTTAGCTTTGCTTCAGCCTCCAGCTCCGGTATTGCGGTCTTGAATCCGGACTCACCGTCTCGTCCTAGATAAGCTAGCGCCAAAAAATAATGAGCCTGTGGCAGCCTTTCATTTTTTGCGATCGCCTTCTTGAATTCATCGATCGAGTACTGGAGTGCCTCCCATTCTCCATTGCCGTAAGCACGGCCAAAGCGCATGTGAATCTCCGCGCTGTCGCCCAGCCCGGTAACCATCTCCTCGAATAGCATGCGGGCATGAGGAAGATCATTCAGCTTGACGTAGGTGAGCCCTAGAAGGTAGCCCACGTCGAAACTGGGTGCCGCCACAACGACAACCTCCAATTCCTTGCGAGCGGCGTCGTACTCGTGCTTGCTGAATAGAATCTGCCCAAGAACCACCCGAGCTGCTGGGTTCTTCGGATGTCGTGCAATTACCTGCTCCGCTAAAGACTGCGCGCCTGCTAAATCTTTCTGTTGGAGGCGCAGAGAGGCGTAATCGAGCTGGACGCTGTCGTCCTCAGGCGCTAGACGCGCCGCTTCTTCAAACAGATTAGTCGCCTGCTCGAACTGAGCCACATGCGCCTGCGCGTTCGCTGCGCCACGCAGCGCGACCGCCAGAAAACTCCTGTATTCCGCAGCGGCCTTCTCCTGATCACCAGCGAGCTGAAAGGTTCGGGCAGCGTCATAGTGCTGTCGAGGATCTACTTTGGTTTGCGCTTTCTGTGACTGTGCCTCGTTGCAGTTAGGAAGAAAACAGAGGAGCAGCGCGAGACGGAACCCTGAGGCCATGCAACGCCTCGGTCTAATTCTGAAGATATCGCGCACTACGAGCGAAGATGACCGCATGTTTACTGCAGGATACTCGAAGATCAGTGCGATCGATTCGAGAAAACAAGTATGGGGCTTGATGCTGGATCAAGCCCCATTTTCTTCTGAGGAGCAGCTAGAAAATAAACTTCAAGCCGTACTGAATTTCACGCGGCCCCCTGTCCTTCGTCACCTGTCCGAACGTCGGGTTACGTGTGTTGGCTGCATCGAACGTTACCGTATTGATTGGCCGACGGAAACATGCACTCGCGGGATTGTTGATGCTGTTCATATCCGTTGCGCTCGTGCTGGTCGTCGTGCATCCGCGCACGCTGTTCGAGAGGGTCGTATTTATGTTCGCCGTATCCTGATAGTTGCCAAGGAACTGCGCTTTGTTGAACAGGTTGAAGAACTCCATGCGGAACTGCATGTGGAACCGCTCGGTGAGCTTGAAGTTCTTGTAGAGCGAGAAATCGGTGTTGGCGATTCCAGGCGAAGAGCACTCGCCTACAGAGGCGTTGGCAGCGCCAGTTCCCCCAAACGTACCTATCTGATATCCAACCATCGTCCATCGATTCGGATTCAACCATTGAAACTCGGGAGAACCCGAAGGAGCACGACAAGGCTGGCCCGGTACCACCAAGGGACGAATGTTGTCCTGATTGGCACCTGCTCCACTTATACCGCCTGGAGCAGTATCGACGGCGCGGGCGTTGAATATCGATAACGACGAACCGCTGGTGTACTGCAGGATAGTGGCCATTTCCCAACCGCCAAGAGTGGTCTTGACGAAAGAGTTGTAGTCGTTCAGTTGCGGAGCGTTGTAGACGATGTTTGACGTAAATACATGCGGCCGATTGATCTGACTCGGCCCGTAGTTCAGGTGAGGATTGGCGGGATCCTGCAGCAAGCTTGCCCGATTGTTGTTTCCGCTATTGGTTATGTCTGTATCACTAAGCGATTTGGACCAGGTGTAGGCAAACTGCGCGTCAACCGCCTTAACTCTCGCGCGGTAAAGGGCCTGGAGCGCATGGTAGTTGGAATCGCCACCCCAGAATGCATCCGTGATGAAGCCAAAACCTGCGAATGGCCTAAGCGAGTTGCTGTTTTGGAAAGCATAGTTTAGACGTTGTGAGGCAGGCACAGGGTTCGCATCCGTGTACTGCAACATGTGAACTCCGCGATTGCCGACGTAGGCAAGTTCTATCTTGCTGCCGCGGGAGAACTGATGTTCGGCCGTCAAGTTCCATTGCCACGTGTTGGGCAGAATGTCGCTTGTGTCCTGCGCGAAGCCTGGAGCCCCCGCAGATTTGAGCGCTCCGGGCGCCGGAGCCACATCCAAGAATCGGCCCGGGCCGTAATCTGCAGTCAGCGAAAATGGCGGATTCGTTGCCATTTGCAGTGTATTGTTGAGACGTTCGCGCTGGAAGAACTGTCCGACGCCTGCGCGAATCGCAGTCTTTCCGGTGCCCCAGGGATCCCATGCAAAGCCGAGCCGAGGTGCAATCGCGTGGTTGTTATTGTCCTTCAGTGCACGGTTTACACCAGCAGCTCCGCCTTTGAATCCTGCAGCCTGGCAGAAATTAGTGCCGGGAGGCAGCAGCAATCCGTTGCACGCATCGTTGCTCAAAGCTGGGTTATAAGCGCTCGGACTGAAAGTGGCAATCCTGTCTGGGCCGCTATACGGCATACGCAGGAAGGACCAACGGAAGCCGTATTCCACGGTTAGGTTGGGACGCATTTTCCAGGTATCGCCAAAGTAGGGTTCGACATCGTGCCAGCGAATCTGCGAGAAGGGGTTCGTTTGGCTCTCGCTGCCGCCCCACTGCACCTGATTCCACAGCATGTTGAAAGCGCCATTTCCTGTGTTATTGGTGGCTGCACCCCAGTAAAAGGCGTTTTCCTGGGATTCATTCATCACCATCTCGTTCTTCTGATTGTTGCTTACGAGGAACCCGACTTTGAAGGTGTGATTTCTCCATACTTTAGAGAGGTCGTCCTTCGCGATGTAGAGTTGCTCGTTGTTATGCCAAGGTCCCTGCATCCACAAGTTGCTGCCGGTGGCGCAGTCTGGACCGCAACCGCCCCAGAATCCCGGATAACCGATCTTGTTTCCGTTGAACTTCTGAGAGAGTGGATAGAACGTGGGCGAGGCTGCAATGATCTGGTCGTTCAACCCAGGATTGGTTCCAGATTGACTCACCGTGATGCGGTTGGCGGCATAGGAAACCTGGAAATCATTGACAGCGCTGTTTCCAAAGAGTTTCGTCAGTTTGACTGTAGCTTGATAGCCTGGCTGCTTCCAACCACCTTCAATCGATGGAAATTGATCATCTCCCCAGAAGCCAAGCGTGCCGGGGAAAGGCTGCTCCCAGTGGTCCTGTGTAAACCGGCCAAACAGCATCCAGGTCTTACCGAGATTGTAGTCACCGCGAATATTTTCTTCTCTCCAGTAAATGGGCGCGGTGATTGACGTTGCCCAGTTTTGGCAGTTCACCGGACTGGCTTGGTTAGGGTCGGGGAACATCTTCAGATAGGTCTTTCCCGCATTGGAAAGTCCGCCAGTGGGGACCTGCGAAATGTTCGTAAATGTGGTTCCACCAATGGCGGGAGCGGGATCACAGGGATTCCCATTATTGTCCTTATCTGTACGCCGATTGCTGAAATCCCCATTTTTTTCCGCCGCCGTGGGGACATCACCTGTTCTTGCCTTGCCGCGAAGTTCGCGGTTCCACTCCTGTGACCAGAAGAAGAACAGTTTGTCCTTCTTGATGGGGCCACCAACGTTGTAGCCGAAGTCATTGCGGCGCAGCTTGTCTTTTGGGATATGGTTCAGGCTATTGAACCAATCGGTCGCGTTCAAGGCGTCGTTCCGGCCGAAGTAGTAAGCAGCACCATGAAAATTGTTCGACCCGCCACGGGTCACGATATTGACGACTGCGCCCATCGCTTGGCCATATTCAGGACCATAGCTATTGCGCAGCATCTTGAATTCCTGGATTGAATCAATCGACGGGTATACAAGGATCGTGCGGTTCGAGCCGATGTCGTTGTTGTTCACGCCGTCGACCATGAAGATGTTTCCCGTGGTGCTGTTTCCGTTCACCGAGAAATCGACACCCGCTTCCAAGCCCTTGTGCTTGGAGTCGAAGTTGGCTTGCGGCGACACACCTGGCATCAGCTGGGTCAGCTGAACAAAGCTACGACCATTCAGCGGCAGCTCGCGCACTTGGGTCCCGTCAATGACATTGCCAACCGCTCCAGTGGACGTTTCCACCTGCACCGCGCTTGCCTCTACCGTCACCACTTCGGTGGTGCCGCCGGGCTGAAGCGTGAGGTTAAGGGTGGCGTTGCTGGACACGTGTAACTCGACGTTCTTGGCAACTACTTCCTTGAAATTCGGGGCACTCGCCGTTACGTCGTACACGCCAGCTGTGAGATCCGTGATTGTGAAGTCGCCCTGCCCAGTCGTAGTCGCGGTTCGCACCGCACCTGTGGCCACGTGACGTGCCGTGACGGTAACGTTCGGCATCATCGCGCCGCTCGAGTCTTTGACCGTTCCTAGAATTGTGCCGGTGTATTTCTGCGCGAAGAGCGAGCAGGTTGCGAACAGAAGAGAGAACAACAGCAGGGCGCTGAGTTTGTGCTTCATTGCTTCCCCCATCGAAGATCGATGACAGCTTGACTGCACTAACAGCCGGTTGTCTTTTCTTTTGGAGCCCGTGAATCTTACAGATTGACTGACAAATCGATTTAGTAGAGCTTTTATGGAGCGTAATTAAGCTGCATAACTTGTTTTGTTGTCAAGATTTTTTTTTATTTCGCGAATTTTTCGGCGGGGAGGCTGTACTCTGGGTGCAACCTCGCGACACAAAACCTCGTAAGAGTCTTATGGCCAAATCGAAAGATGGCGGCAAGATCAAATGGAAAACCGGCGGCAAAAGACCCACCGTTCGCAGCCTTAGCCTTAAAGAACTGGCGGAGCATCTAAGTCTTTCCCCGGCAACGGTTTCGCTGGTCATAAACCGTACCAAAGCGGCAGCAGCCATCCCCGAGGAGACACAGAAGCGCATTTTTCAAGCGGCAAAGGAGCTGAATTACCGCCCCAACTTTTACGCTCGTTCGCTGCGCATGCAGCGTTCGTTCACAATTGGGATTCTTCACCCCGATCTCTCTGATTACGTTGCTCTTTTGACCAGTGGCATTGAGGACTACCTGATGCGGGAGGGCTATTTTTACTTCGCTGCCGGTCACCGCAACAATCCGGAATTGATCGAGGAATACCCGCTAATCATGCTCGACAGGGCAGTTGAGGGCATTATCGCCATCGATACCCCGATCGCGCATTCACTTCCCTTGCCTGTCGTCATCGTGGCGGGCCACCGCAATATCGAGGGCGCCACGAACGTGATTCTTGATCACCGGCGCGCAGCGGAACTTGCCCTTGGACATCTTGCGCGTATGGGGCATCGAGAGATCGCGTTTATGAAAGGTCCAAAAGTTAGTTCCGATACTGAAGTCCGATGGCAGAGCATATGCGAAGTCGCCAGGAAGCTCGATCTCGAGATGAAGCCCTCCTTGTGTGTGGAAATGGAATTCAGTACTCCCTTTCCCGATATGGGATACCCGGTCGTGCAGAGACTCCTGGCCAGCGGGGAGCGTTTCACCGCGTTGTTCGCGTTTAACGACGTCTCCGCTATCGGCGCGATTCGCGCACTCCGCGACGCCGGCCTGGAGGTTCCGGGAAGCGTAGCGGTCGTCGGCTTTGACGACATTCCCAGCGCCGCTTACAACACACCAAGCCTGACAACGATTCGCCAGCCTCTGCGCCGCATGGGCGAAATCGCTGCCCGAACCCTGCTCGATCGTCTTCGCAGTAAAGGCACCGTCCCGAACGAAGTCGCGGTAGAGCCCGAGCTGGTAATTCGGGAATCAACTACGAGCCGCTTGAGACCTTCGGCTCCACCGCGGCCGGAGAGCGTCCCGGCATCGGCAAGCAGTAATGACTGATTTCGAAAACGAATACTTCACTGGCTAGTAAACCGATTTACTACACATCGCGCACATCGCCCATCGCGAACCTCAACTCTCCTTGTATTTCTGATAAGTTTTTCGCGAGTCTCTCCTCTTGGAATGGCCCGAACGTAGGATTGGGCAGCACGCAGCCCGGGCTTCTCGTTCGTTGGCGAACCCGGCTTCGGAACCAAGTAGAATTTCTGCATGTTCGCAAACACTCGCGTTTCTCTTCTGCTATATGTTTCCCTGCTGCTCCCCGTAGCTTCTTCTGCGGAGCCCGTTCCTTTCAAACGAGCGATCGAACTGGCTATCCGCAACAGCACTGCCATGAGCGCCGCATCTGCCGACGTGAACCGCCTACAGGCTCTGTACCAGGAGTCGCGTGATCAATACATACCGCAGGTCTACTTTGGCTCTGGGCTGGCGTATTCGTTTGGCTTCCCTCTCGGCGAGCCTTCGATTTTTAAAGTCAGCTCCACAAGCCTTTTGCTCAACTACGCGCAGCGTGAGTTCATAAAAGCCGCTCGCAGCGACATGCGCGCTTCTACTGCGAATAAAGAGGAGAAGAAGGGGCAGATGATTCTCGAGACGGCGCTTTCTTATGCCGAACTCGACAAGAATCAGGCCTCGATCAATATCCTTCGCCAGCAGCAAGATGCCGCACTCAGATTCGAAGACATCGAACAGCAACGGATCGGAGCTGGGGTTGACCCTGCCATTGAACTGACTCGGGCCAAATTGAACACAGCGCGCATCCGGCTCAAAATCGCGGAGCTTCTGGCCGGTGCCGATACTCTTCGCCTGCGCTTGTCGCAACTCACTGGATTGCCGGCAAAGGAATTTGAAACCATCAGCGAATCGATCCCGCGTCTGCCCGAAGTCTCGCAGGAAGAAGATTTGGCCTCGCGCGCCACGGCCTTCAGTCCGGCGTTAAAGGGCGCGCAAGAATTGGCTGCGGCGAAGCTGTTCCAGGCGCGTGGAGAGCACAAACAGCTTTATCCCGCGATTGATCTCGTTGGACAGTACGCGCGCTTTAGCAAGTACAACAATTACGACCAGTACTACAAGACATTCAAGCGCAACAATGGAGCCCTCGGAGTAGAGATCCGCTTCCCGTTTTTGAACAAGAGCCAGAAGGACCACAGTGAGGCCCTCTATGCGGAAGCGCAGCGCGCTCGCAAGGATGCAGACGCCGCCAAGGAACAGGTATCCACCGAGACCCTCAAAATGCAACGCACCGTCGCCCAGCTCAGTGCGGCGCGCGATGTCGCCAAGCTGGAGTATCAGCTCTCGCAAAACAACACCCAAGCAATGCAGACAAAAATCGAAGCTGGACAGGCGACGCTTCGCGATCAGCAGCAGGCTCAACTCGACGAAAACGACAAATATTCAAGTTTGCTGGATGCTACCTATGAGTTAGACAAGGCGCAGATGCAGTTGCTGAAGCAAACAGGTGATCTGGAGAAATGGGCACTGTCAACGAGATGAGCCTCGAAGCATGCCAGAGGAGTCTTGTTGTTAAATCGCGGCATACTTGGCCGAAAGACGAAACTCGAATCGCTAAGCCGGATTTCAGTTTCTCGTTATTGATAGTGGACTCTCAAAATTAGGTCGCATGGGCCTGTTCTCTTCTTTGAATTACCCCGGAGTCGTTTCTAAATCGCGAGATTGTTTTTGTCAGTCGGTCGAAGGCCAACTTCTCCACGAAAGTAGTAGCTTTGTCAATGAGTTACCACTCCGACATTTTCGTATTCGGGACGACCAATGGGGTTCTCTGGATGTTATAGTTGACATTCAAGCATGCCACTAAAAACTTTGTTCCTGAACCCTCCCTCGTTCGAGAACTTTGACGGCGGCGCCAGTTCGCGTTGGCCGGCCACTCGAGAGATTGAATCGTACTGGTATCCGGTTTGGCTGGCTTATCCGGCGGGCATGCTGGAAGGCTCGCGTCTGCTGGACGCCCCACCGCATCACGTCTCCTCCGACGAAACCATCAAGATCGGCCAGGACTATGAATTCCTTGTGCTGTTCACCAGCACTCCTGGATGGACAGGCGACCAGAAGCTCGCCTACGCCATGAAGACGGCGAACCCGAAGTTGAAGATCGCCTTCGTCGGACCGCCGGTCACTACCTCGCCTGATAAGGCGCTGAACGAATGCGACGCCATCGACTTCGTATGCCGCAAGGAATTTGATTACTCGGTGGTCGAGTTCGCGCAGGGTAAGCCGCTCGATGAGATCCTCGGCATCTCGTACCGGAAGAACGGACGCGTCGTCCACAATCCCGATCGCCCGCAGATCGAGGACCTCGATGCTCTGCCGGATGTCACCGACGTCTATAAGCGTGATTTGGATGTCACGCGTTACAACGTCCCCTTCTTGTTGTATCCGTTCGTGTCGTTGTACACGACGCGCGGATGCCCAGCGCAATGCACATTCTGTTTGTGGCCGCAAACGCTCAGTGGACATGCCTGGCGCAAGCGTTCTACCGATGCCGTCGCACGAGAGATGGCGAAAGCTAAGGAATACTGGCCTAACGTCAAAGAATTCTTCTTTGATGACGACACGTTCAACATCCAGGGACCGCGCACGATCGAACTTTGCCAGAAGCTGAAGCCTCTGAATTTGACCTGGTCGTGCACCTCGCGCGTGACGACAAGCTACGATACGCTGAAGGCGATGCGCGATGCGGGATGTCGCCTGCTGATTGTGGGCTTCGAATCGGGCGATGCGCAGATCCTGAAGAACATCAAGAAAGGCGCGACCATTGAACGCGCCCGCGACTTCACTCGCGATTGTCACAAGCTTGGACTGGTGATTCACGGCGATTTCATTTTGGGACTGCCGGGCGAGACCAAAGAGACAATTCGCAACACCATCGACTTCGCCAAGTCGCTCGATTGCGAAACCATTCAGGTGTCACTGGCACACGCGTATCCTGGTACGGAATTCCACGATTTCGCAGAGAAACACGGATTCATCATCAACAGTCAGTCGATGGTAGATGCCGGCGGACACCAGATGGCGCACATCGAGTATCCGGGACTGCCGCGCGATTACGTGATGGAGATGGTCCACCGCTTCTACGACGAATATTACTTCCGTCCGAAGCAGGTATATCGCATTGTAAGAAAGGCGATCTTCAACAACGGCGAGCGCAAGCGGCTGTATAAGGAAGCCAAGGCGTTTCTGAAGCTGCGTGCGGCGCGTAATAGGTACGTCGAGGAGACGAGAAAGAATCCGCAGCCTGTGCCGGTGCCGGCGGAAACGCAAATGCAGGAAGAGGCTGTCGAAGTCGGATCGGAATGACGGCTCGACGCTATCTTGTCCTGCTGGCGATTATCTTTTCCGCTGCAATAGGCGACATACTTCTCTCAGTCGGAATGAAGCAGATTGGAGCCATCTCTCCCGCGCGATGGCTCGATTTGCTTTTTGCGATTCGGAATCCATTTGTCGTCCTAGGAATTCTATGCCTGCTCATCTTCTTCGGCTCTTACCTCACGGCGCTCTCGTGGGCTGATCTCACATTTGTTTTGCCTGCCACTGCTCTCGGCTACGTAGTGGTTGCACTGCTCTCAAAATTCTTCCTCCATGAGAACGTCACCACGAGCCGGTGGTTGGGAATCGCTCTGATCAGTGCCGGAGTCGGATTTGTGGCGAACGGACCCGCCCTAACGGGGAACAGGGGACAGGTTACAGGGGACGGGGAAGACAAAGACACTCAAGGCAGAACGGCTTAACGAAGCTTCCTTGTTCACTCTTGCCAATCCGGCTGTTCGCCTTTCCCTGTAACCTGTACCCTCGTCTTAGGCTGCCAGCAGCTTTTCCAGATCTCCTCCCGTTCCGGGAATCACCTGCTCGTAGGTGCATTGCTCCGGAGACTTGTCGGGGCGCCATCTCAGGAATTTGCAACCGTGGCGGAAGCGTCCGCCGGAGAAGTGATCGTACTGAACTTCGCACACCAGCTTGTTCCGAAGTGGAACCCACTCGGTGGAGCGCTCGGTTGACCAGCGACTGGGGCCACCGGGAGCATTGCCGCTGAAGCCTTGCTGCTTGTCTTCGGTAATGTAAGGCTCGAGAGTCTTCAGCAACTTCGCGCGCTCTTCAGTTTTGAAGCTCGAGGTGAAACCAACGTGGTTGAGTTTGCCATGCTCATCGTAGAGTCCCAGCAGCATCGAGCCGATCACCTCGCCTTTGCTGGCATAACGAAACCCGCCGACGACACAATCTGCCGTGCGCAGGCGTTTTACCTTCACCATGCCGCTACGTTCTCCGGAAAGGTACGTCTCGTCCAGCTTCTTCGCGACTACGCCGTCGAATCCGACGGTTGCCAGATTGCCCATCCAGCGCTGCGCTACCGGCAAATCACGCGAAGACGGTGAGAGCCGCACATTTGGATTCTTCCCAATCTGGTCAAAGAACTCTTTCAGTTTCGCTTTCCGACTCTCGAGGGTCTCGCCAGTGAGGAGTCTTCCCTCTTCATTAACCAGCAAGTCAAAGCACAAGAACGTTACCGGTGTTTCCTTTGCCAGGCGGCGAATGCGGCTCTCTGCTGGATGAATTCGCTGGAGCAGCGCGTTGAAATCCAGATGCCCCTCGCTCAAAATCACGATCTCGCCATCGAGAACAAACTGTCTCGCCGGCAGCGTGCGCAAAGCCTCAACCAATTCGGGAAAATATCGCCCCAGTGGCTGACCCGCTTTGGATTGCAACAGAACGTTATCGTCTTTGCGGAAGGCGAGCCCCCGAAAACCGTCCCATTTGGGTTCATATACCCAGCTCCGCGACTCGGGTAGTTGCGCAGCCGTGCGCGCCTCCATTGGAGGGAATGGCGGATGGATTGGGAGATCAATCGGAGGAAACGGGTCCTGGAGCTGCTCGGCAGGAACGGCTCCGGTGAGCTTCTCTGATTCTGAGCCAGTTTGTCTTCGGGCCATGGAATTGCTGATTGTACGCCGCTCACAACTCAAATCGTTATCCCTGAATCTTGACAAATAGTCATGCGCGATTCCATTCCCATCAAGAGAACGAAGGTCTCCACGTTCACCGTTCCCACCGACGCTCCCGAAGCCGATGGCACGTTTAGCTGGAACAGCACGACAATGGTTCTGGCCGAGGTCACAGCGGGCGATCAGACTGGCATTGGATACACCTACGCAAGCGAAGCCGCAGCCACTCTGATTGAGACGTCGTTCTCGAAGCTGCTGGAAAGCCAGGACGCGCTCGCGAACACCGCCCTCTGGACCAGGATGCGCTCGCACGTGCGGAACGTTGGACGTCCAGGGATTGCTTCCACCGCGATTTCCGCAGTCGACAACGCGCTCTGGGATCTCAAAGCCAAACTGCTCGGCATCCCACTGGCTGCCTTACTCGGCAGATGCCGCGAACGAGTCGAGGTGTACGGGAGCGGCGGGTTCACCTCCTATTCAATCCGCCAACTGCAAGAGCAGCTCGGAGGCTGGGCCGCGCAGGGCATTCGCATGGTGAAGATGAAAGTTGGATCACAACCGGAGCACGATGTAAAACGAGTTCGTGCAGCCCGCGAGGCCATCGGTCCCAACGTCCAGCTCTTCATTGACGCCAATGGCGCGTACTCGCGAAAACAGGCGCTCGGAATGGCAGCGCGATTCGCGAAGTTTGATGTTCGCTGGTTCGAAGAGCCAGTCTCGTCAGACGATCTGGAAGGTCTGCGGCTGATTCGCGATAGCGCCCCAGCGGGAATGGAGATCGCCGC
>Ga0066687_10000360_pt1 | contig 11916 bp, 10 predicted proteins | sample GraSoiAngelo_136_FD_65630 | JGI IMG/M metagenome (GOLD analysis project Ga0066687, IMG submission 65630) | Grasslands soil microbial communities from the Angelo Coastal Reserve, California, USA - 14_0929_09_20cm | ecosystem: Environmental > Terrestrial > Soil > Grasslands | place: USA... | reverse complement strand
CCGCCGCCGTCGAGAATCCTTTCGATTATCCTGGCGTTCTCTCTGGGTTCGCTTCCAGCGAGATCTTCTTGCGCCAGCTTCCTGAAGCCGAACTCGTCGGGGTGGATCGTCCAGCGGTCGGTGGAGCCGTTTCGCACCTCCACGACATGTGTCGGACCGAGCGGGGAGACCTCGTCGAGACCGGGTTCCCCGTGAACCACGAGCGCGTGCACCGAGCCAAGCGCGGATAGGGCTCCCGCCAGCACCGGAGCTCGCTCGAGGTCTGCAACTCCGACCACCTGCCGCCCTGCCCTGGCGGGATTGGCGAGCGGTCCGACGATGTTCATCACGGTCGGAATCGCCAACTCACGGCGCACAGGACCGACGTGTCGCATCGCCGGATGCATCAGCGGCGCGAACATGAAGACGATCCCTGCTTCCCTCAAAGCCGCTTCCATCACCGCCACCCCGACTTCGATCGGAACACCGAGAGCTTCGAGAACATCCGCGCTGCCGCAGCGGGAGGTAAAAGAGCGGTTGCCATGCTTGGCGACGCGCACGCCGGCTCCGGCGGCAACGATTGCCGCGGCAGTGGAAATATTAAAAGTAGAGACGGCTCCTCCGCCCGTCCCACAGGTATCGACGAGCTCTTCAGGCCTGTCCGCGGTTAGCGACACCATCGCGTTGCGGAGTGCTCGTACGACACCGGCGACAACGTCGGGGCTTTCACCCGTCGCCCGTAAAGCGGAAAGGAGCGCGGCCAGTTGTACGGCGCTTGCCTCGCCTTTCATCACGACTGTAAAGGCAGCCTCAGCGTCGGCTGCGCTGAGCGGCTCGTGAAAGGCAAGTTTGTGTATGGCGCCCTGGAGCGCGTTAGCTGTCGGAGCGCTCATTGCTCGAACCTAGAACGACGAAGCTTGCTCTCTCGACGCGACGATCTGGAGTACTTCCTCGATCACCTTCTGAGAGTCCTGGCCAGCCATCGCTTCGCGCAGCGCCTGTTCCACCCTGTAGATGATGTTGCTCTGGGTTTGGAGCGCCTCGCCCTGGGCGTGCAGCTGCACGTGCGCTTTCTCCAGCTTCGTCACCGCGACGCGAACCTGCTCCTCGACCGCTGACAGTCTTTGCGCCGTGGTTCGCGCTTCGACCGACGCCACCTCGATGGCGCGCTTCAGCTGACTGACGCGAATGGAATCACCGGTGCCCTTCCCGCTCAGAGCCGCCTGCGCTTCGGAGAGCTTGTGCTGCAGCTCCGCGACTGCGCGCGCGTGTTCGTCGTTGAGGGTCCGCGTCAGCTCCTCGAGAGCGCGGACTGCTTCTTCGCGGGCGCGGCGCTCCGCCAGCCGGGCGAAGGCCAGCGCGAACAGGTCTATCGCGGGCGCGACTTTCTCCGATAGCCGATGCCCAAACCTGGTCTTCGGCTCAGACAGCGCCAGCACCGCCGCCAGCTCTCCATCCACCAGCAGCCCGCGCAGCAGAAGAACTCCGGCCTCGGGGTTGGCTCCGACGCCGAGGAGTTTCTGGTAGTCTCCGGATTCGCCGGCAAGGTCGGCGAATTGCTTGCCTGCGACGAGTATCCGCCGTACGGCGGTCGGCAGATGATCGAGCGCGATTTCGATCTGCGCCGTGCGCATCCCCTCGTGCGCCGGAATAAGGCGCTCCGCCAGCAAATCGCGCTTCGCATCATAAATGAGGAGTACCACGTGACCGTTCCGGTCGTGCTCAGCGACATCCTGGGCGAGCGCGTTCAACGCCTCCGCGACGTTCCCGGCAGCGGCGAGGACAGTTGAGAGAGCGGCAAGTGTGCGAGGTGCCATCGACTGAATCAGGGGGCTAGGGACTGCGGCCGTTTGGCCGTTCCACATTGAGCAGCAGACACGCGAAAGTCAATCATCTTCAATAAGTTACGTTCCTTGACAGTGACTCTTTCGAGGATAATTTCACGCGATGCTGTCGCGGTCCGTGCAACTCGTGTTGCACTACGATGGCGCCGGCTTTTCCGGCTGGCAGCGACAGCCTGGTGAGCGAACCGTTCAGGGTGTTCTCGAAGCGGCAGCGGCCAAGCTGTGCGGGGAAAGTATCACAGTAGTGGGCGCTGGTCGGACGGATGCGGGAGTTCACGCGCGTGGCCAGGCTGCCGGCCTGCGCGTGCCAGGGAAATGGGGCGCGCTAGCGCTTCGACGATCAATGAATGCCATTCTTCCAAATGATGTGTGGATTGCCGCTGCGTTCGAGATGCGTGACGAGTTTCACCCGCGCTATAGCGCGACCTCACGCAGCTATAGCTACTTCGTAGGCACAGACGATCTCTCATCTTCCCCGTTTCGCCGACGGTACGAGCTTGCCTGGAAACGGCCCCTCGACCTGGGACGGCTCTCGGCGGCGGCAGAAGCAGTACGCGGGCGATGCTGTTTCCGGGCATTCGCGGTGAAAGGCACGGCTCCCGAACGCGACGACCACCGGTGTACCGTATCGCACGCAGCCTGGCGCGAGCGCGAAGGCGGGCTCGTGTTCGACATCACCGCCGACCGTTTCCTGCATCATATGGTGAGATTTCTGGTCGGGACGATGCTCGAGATCGCCGGTGGCCGCCGAGACGTTTCGGTGATGCGAGAGCTTCTCGTGCAGGACGACAACAGCGAGGTTTCACCGCCTGCCCCCGCACACGCTCTGTTTCTGGAGCGGGTCGAATATCCGGCTGACCTTTATCTGAGAGCTGAATGAACATCTATCTGGAGAGCGTCGACCTCGAGGAGATCCGCAACGCTGCTTCGGCGGGGCTCGCTGACGGAGTCGCGTTCGCGCGCACCGCCAGCGCCGATTCGGCGGACGCCAACACCCGGGAAAGACTCGAGGAGATCTCCCGCGAGTTTGCGTTTCCGGTCTGCGTACCCGTCGCGGCGGTCACTTCCAACGATATTTACAGCGAGGCGCGCGAGCTGGCCAAGATATCGGACCACGTCGTCGTCCAGGTACCGCTCGTCGAAGATTCGTTGGTGCCGATGGCGCGTCTGACGGCCGAGGGCGTGGTTGTTTGCGCCACCTTTGTCTACAGCGCCGCCCAGGCCATCATCGCGGCAAAGACCGGTGCCGCGGCCGTGCGCATTACTCTCGAAGATCTCGAGCGTTACGGGCAGCCGGGAACTCGCACACTCGCCGAGATAAAGAGCGCGCTCGACGCCGGGGAGCAGGAGTGCGATGTGATGGCGGCGTCCCCACTTTCGTCGGTTCAATTCGCGGAGTGCGCGCTCGCCGGTGCGGATATCGTTTGCCTCACTCCTGAGACGTTGCGCAATCTTGTCCTACACCCGCTGAGCGATCGCGGAGTCGATCGGTTCTTGAGCGACCTCGCCAAACGGCCAAGGACGCGATCCGCTACATGAAACTCGCCGTGGCCCGCTCCCTCTGCGCCCTGGCGATGGTCGCGTGTCAGGGAGCGTCCAGCGCATCGTCGTCGGCCCAGTCATCGCCGCAGCAGTTAGAGACGACGACAACCGCGGTGAGCTCATCGCGGCGTACGGCAATCACGCAGGCAGTGGCGCGCGTTGCGCCGTCGGTGGTGACGGTGCAGACGGAGGTCATGGAACAGGTCCCCGCCGATGTGTTCGAGCAGTTCTTCGGTGGGCGCTCCGGTCAGCGGGCTGCCGCCGGACTCGGATCGGGCTTCATCGTTCGCTCCGACGGGGCCATCCTGACCAATGCCCATGTCGTCGCCGGAGCGACGCGTATCTCGGTGGCGTTGCGCGACGGCACCAGCTATCCGGCCCGTTTGCTGGGAATCGACGAGACCAACGACCTCGCTGTCCTGAAAATCGACGCGAAGAATCTGCCGGTGGCGCCGCTCGGCAGCTCGACGAGCTTGATGATCGGCGAATGGGCGATCGCGATCGGTAATCCCTATGGGTTCATACTGGCCAATACCGAGCCGAGCGTCACTGTCGGAGTCGTCAGCGGCACCGGACGAAACTTGGCGGGCCAGAGCGAAGGCGCCGGAGTTTACGTCGACATGATTCAAACCGACGCATCGATCAATCCCGGAAATTCGGGCGGGCCGCTGGTCAACGCCGTTGGCGAAGTCATCGGGGTCAACAGCTCGATTTTCACGCCGAGTGGTGGCTCGGTGGGAATCGGGTTTGCGATTCCCATTAATCGAGCGCGTCGGGTAGCCGAGGATTTGCTCGCGCACGGCGTGGTGCGTCGACCGTGGGTCGGCATCCAGCCACGGCTCTCCCGCAACCCTGGTGTTACCGGCTCGAGCGACGGCGTGGTGGTGGCCTCAGTGGTTCCCGGCTCACCTGCCGATCGTGCCGGCATCCGCCCCGGTGACGTCATCGTGCGCTCGCAGAATCGCGCACTCCACAATCCCTACGACTGGTACGCCGAGCTCCTGGAGCTGCGGGTTGGTCAGAGTGATTCGATCGTTCTCAGGCGGGCCGGAAGAGAGATTCCGGTCAGCGTCGGGGTCGTCGATCTGCCGGACGTCAACGCTCCACGCGTCACCGTCCTGCGAGAGATCGAGCTCATCACACTGACGCCGGCAATCCGCGCGCAGTACCAGATCCAGAGCCGGCAGGGCGCGCTCGTAAATCGGGTCAGCGACCGCGTGCAGCAGCAGATCGGACTGCAGTCGGGCGATCTGATCGTACAGATCAATCGCACTCCTACACCAAACGCCGAGGCAGTGAATCGAATCCTGACGACTTATGGACGGGGCGGAATAAGGATGTACTTCGAGCGGGGCGGGCAGATCTACTCCACCGAATTCAGTCTCCAATAATGTCCAGCGATCGCTACAGCTCACCGCTGGCGGAGCGATACGCATCGGAGGCCATGCTCGAGCTCTGGTCGCCCGCGAAGCGTCACGGACTTTGGCGCCGCCTCTGGCTGGCCCTCGCGGAGGCAGAGCGAGAGTTGGGGGTCGCCATTCCCGACGATGCGATTCGTCAGATGCGCGCGAATCTCGACCGCATCGATTTTGACGCGGTGGCCGCGTACGAAAAAAGATTCCGGCACGATGTGATGGCGCACGTACACGCTTTCGGAGACGTCGCGCCGGCCGCCAAGGCTTTCATTCACCTCGGCGCAACGAGCGCCTACGTCACGGACAACGCCGATCTCATTCTAATGCGCAGCGGCCTGGATCTCCTGCGCCGACGCATGCTCGACGTGTTGCGCGCTCTGGTGACCTTCGCCGAGAAGTGGCGCGATCAGCCAACGCTCGGCTACACGCACCTTCAACCGGCGCAGCTGACTACGGTCGGCAAGCGCAGCACACTATGGATGCAGGATCTGGTGCTCGACATCGCCGATCTCGATTATCGGCGCCGCACACTGCCGTTCCGCGGCGTCAAGGGAACGACCGGTACCCAGGCGAGCTTTCTCGAGATCTTCGAGGGCGACCACGAAAAAGTCCGGCGCCTTGATCATCTGGTCACGGAGAAGATGGGCTTCCCCGCTCCGCTGGCTGTCACGGGGCAGACCTACACTCGGAAGCTCGACGCCTTCGTGCTCGGTGTCGTCGCCGGGATCGCTGCCAGCGCTGCGAAGTTCAGCGGCGATATCCGGATGCTGCAGAGTTTCGGAGAGATCGAAGAGCCGTTTGAGAGCGAGCAGATCGGATCCTCGGCGATGGCATACAAGAGAAATCCGATGCGTGCCGAGCGCATCGCCTCGCTCGCCCGTTTCGTCAACTCGCTCGAGGGGAACGCCAACCAGACCCACGCGGTGCAATACTTCGAGCGGACCCTCGATGATAGCGCCAACCGTCGTCTCGTCATTCCCGAGATGTTCCTTGCCACCGACGCGATACTTGTTTTGATGGCGAACATCGCGCGGGGGCTGGAGGTGCATTCCGCGGTCATCGAGCGACGCATCGCATCCGAGCTGCCCTTCATGGCAACCGAGCAATTGATCGTGCGCGCAGTCCGGGCCGGGGGCGACCGGCAGGTCGCGCACGAGACTATCAGGAAGCACAGTCTCGCCGCAGCTCGCGCGCTCAAGGATGGCGCGGAGGAAAACGATCTGCTCGACCGGCTGGCCGCCGACAAGTCGTTTGGCGTCAAGCTCAAGGATCTCGAGGGTGTGCTAGACGCAAAGCGGTTTGTCGGCCGCGCGCCGGAGCAGGTCGACGACTTCCTGCGTGACGTGATCACGCCCTTGTTTGCGGGTGAGACCGCGAGCTCGGAGCGCATAGAGGACCTGAAGGTCTGATGCTGATGCAGACGAGCGCGCTGCCATTGAAACCGTTGCGGCGCGGCAAAGTGCGGGACGTCTACGAAATCGACGCCGACAGGCTGCTGCTGGTCGCCACAGACCGCGTGAGCGCGTTTGACGTGGTGATGGGAGAGACGATACCCCATAAGGGCGCGGTTCTCACCCAGATCACGGCTTGGTGGCTGCGACAGCTGGAAGGTCGCGTCGACCATCACATGCTGTCGGCGGATATCGACGAGATCGTCAGCGCCGTGCCGTTGCTTCGGGACCACCGCGAGGAGCTGTCAGCTCGGACGATGCTCGTGCGGAGAACGACTGTCTTTCCGATCGAATGCGTGGTCCGCGGCTACCTCTCCGGCTCGGCGTGGAAGGAGTACCGCGAGAGCGGAACACTCGCCGGGGAGGCCCTGCCCAAAGGACTGCGCGAATCCGAGCGGCTCGATCCGCCGATCTTCAGCCCGGCCACAAAGGCGGAAGAAGGACACGACGAGAACATCACCGTCGATGGGATGGCCTCCCTGATCGGCGATGCCGATGCGCGCGAGCTCGAGCGCTTGTCGCGAGAGATCTACGAGTCCGGTCGCCGCATCGCCGCTGAGCGCGGGATAATCATCGCCGACACCAAGTTCGAATTCGGTCGGGTCCCGAACACTGGGAGAGAGGGCGGCGGAACTGTTATATTAGTGGATGAAGTGCTCACACCCGACAGCTCGCGTTTCTGGCCTGCTGACCGTTATGAGCCGGGGCACGGGCAGCCCAGCTTCGACAAGCAGCCGCTTCGCGATTATCTCGACGCAGAAAAGCGCGCCGGACGTTGGGACGGCAACTATCCTCCACCGCCGCTGCCGGAAGAAGTGATCGACGCCACCAGCGCGCGCTATCTCGACATTTACCGTCGACTGACGGGACACTCACTCGACCCTAACGGCAGACATTGAACTTCGCTCGCGAAGGTCTTCTCTTCATTGCAATTGCCGCCGTCATCGCGATCGGTGGCTTTGGGTTCGCGATCACGCGGCGCTCCTGGGGACTATGGCTCGCCGCGTTCGTGTTGCTGCTGCTCGCCCTCTGGGTCGCATATTTTTTCCGCGATCCCGAGCGCCTGGGCGAGCGCGGCCCCTCACTCGTCGTCTCCCCCGCCGACGGCAAGCTTATCATGATCACCGAGGTCGACGAGCCGAGTTTCATCAAGGGACGCGCGATCAGGTTGTCGATCTTCATGAATGTCTTCAACGTCCACGTGAACCGGTATCCGGTCGATGGTATCGTGAGGTATGTGCATTACAACAAGGGGAAGTTCTTCAACGCGGCGGCCGAGAAATCGAGCCTCGAGAACGAGCAGATGTCCGTCGGCATCGACGCCGGCCGCTATCGACTACTCGTGCGCCAGATCGCTGGATTGATCGCCCGCCGCATCGTCACCTACAGCAAAATGGATGAGAAGGTGAGACAGGGCGAACGCATGGGCATCATCCGATTCGGCTCACGGGTCGACGTGTTCCTGCCGCACGGATCGAAGGTCCGCGCACAGTTGGGGGACGTAACGACGGCGGGCGTGACGATTCTCGGGGACCTGCCAAAGTGATAATCGCGCCCGATCACACCCAGCGGGCGAGGGGCCAGCCGGAGCGGCCGCGCCGCGGCGTGATCATCCTGCCCAACGGGTTCACGCTCGCCAGTTTGTTTTTCGGAATTTTTGCGATCGTTGCCGCATCCCGCAGCGAGTTCGACACGGCCGGTCTATACGTGGTCTTCGGCGGCCTCTGTGACGCGCTCGACGGACGAGTCGCCCGCGCTACGGGGACAGGCTCGCGTTTCGGGTCGGAGCTCGATTCCCTGGTCGATGCCATCACGTTCGGTCTGGCGCCGGCGATGATCATGTACTTCGCTGTGCTCAACCGGAATGGCTGGGATTGGATGTTCTCGTTCATTTTCACGGCGTGCGCAGTGATCAGACTGGCGCGCTTCAACGTCGAGCAGGCTGGCCGCGCCAAGAAATATTTTCACGGACTGCCGAGTCCGGCGGCGGGAATGACGCTCGCGACCTACTACTGGTTCAGTCAGACATCGCTCTACAACCAGACCATACTCGGTGATTTGAATTGGACCACCGGCTTGCGCGGGATCATGATGGTGCTGGCGTTCCTGATGATCAGCAACGTCTCGTATCCGGCGGTGCCCACCGTTGGCTTCAGGAAGATCAGCGAGATCCTGGGCACCCTGGCGGTAATCGCAACTTTCATCGGCGTCCTCTTCCTGCGCAAGGAATTCTATTTTCCGGCGCTGATCTGCTACGTACTCTACGGTTTGGCCAAAACCGTGATCTTCGGTCTGCTCGATAGACGTCCAAAGGGCGATTCTCCCGTGATCGACGACGAGGAACCGCTGTTGCTCGCCGCCGCCGGCGTCGTCGAGCCCGTCAGCGACGTCGCGCACCAGCGCCACCGCCGTCGCAGAAGACGCCGTCCGCCCGGCTCCGGGGATTCACGAGGGTCGAGCGGATTTCCGCCGCCCGCCGGCCCGAGTGGAGGCGCGCCCTGATGGCCAAATTCCGGATCGCCGTTCACATCACGCCGCGCAAAGGCTTGCTCGATCCGCAGGGCAACGCTGTGAAGGGTGCGTTGCACACGCTCGGCTTCAAGCCAGTGAGAGACGTCCATGTTGGCCGCTACATCATCATCGAGACCGATGCCCCCGACGCAATCGCGGCCGAGGAGACTGTGACTGACATGTGCCGCAAGCTTCTCGCCAATCCCGTAACCGAAGACTTCGACATCGAATCGGCGGTGCAGGCATGAGGTTCGGCATCGTCACCTTTCCCGGCTCCAACTGCGATTACGACGCCTTTCACGCCGTCACCGAAATTCTGGGCGAGGAGGCCGTTTACATCTGGCACAAGGATCACGATCTGCAGAGCGCCGACGTGATCATCCTGCCGGGCGGCTTCAGCTACGGCGACTACCTGCGCGCCGGCGCCATCGCGCGCTTCAGCCCCATCATGCAGGAAGTCGCCGCGCACGCCAAATCCGGCGCGCCGGTACTCGCCATCTGCAATGGGTTCCAGATTGCCTGTGAGGCAGGGCTCCTTCCCGGGGCGCTCATGCGGAACTCGCATCTGCAATTCGTGTCCGCCGAAATTCGCATCCGCGTCGAAAACTCCGATACCATCTTCACGAACCTGTACGAGCGCGGTGAAGTGCTGCGCATCCCGGTCGCGCACGGAGACGGTCGGTTCGTCGCGACACCTGCGGTGCTTGACCAGCTCGAGAGCGAGGGCCGGGTTGTCTTCAAGTATGCGGACGCCAACGGCAACCCCAGCGCGGACGCGAATCCCAACGGATCCGAGCGCAATATCGCCGGCATCCTGAGCGACGCCGGTAACGTGCTCGGGCTGATGCCGCATCCGGAGCGAGCTTGCAGTCCGCTGCTTGGCTCCAATGATGGAGTGCGCTTGCTCGAATCGATCCTCAGCCGGGTGGCAGCCTGATGACAGAGGTCACTCCGCGCTCAGGCGATCCTGCAATCACGCCAGCTCTGGTCGCCGAGCATGGGTTGACGCGCGGCGAGTACGAGCGCCTCGTCGCGATGCTGGGTCGCACGCCGACGTTCACCGAGCTCGGCGTGATCAGCGCGCTGTGGAGTGAGCACTGCTCGTACAAGCATTCGCGTCCGGTTCTCAGGACTTTGCCAACAACCGCGCCGTACGTGCTGCAGGGACCCGGAGAGAACGCGGGCGTGATCTCGATCGGCGACGGACTTGCCATCGCATTCAAGATCGAATCCCACAATCACCCGTCGGCGGTAGAGCCCTACCAGGGAGCGGCGACAGGGGTTGGCGGAATTTTGCGCGACGTCTTCACCATGGGCGCGCGTCCGATTGCGATGCTCAATTCGCTGCGATTTGGCTCACTCGAAGACTCGCGCGTCCGCTACCTGTTCTCCGGGGTCGTCAAGGGCATCGGCGACTACGGCAATTGCGTAGGAATCCCGACGGTGGCGGGGGAGATCGTCTTCGATCCCGCTTATGAAAACAACCCGCTGGTCAACGCGATGTGCGTCGGGTTGCTCCACGAGGAAGACCTGATCCGTGCCAAGGCGGAGGGTGTGGGAAACCCGATCATGGCGGTGGGGGCGCGGACGGGCCGCGACGGAATTCACGGCGCTTCATTCGCGTCGGAAGATCTCTCCGAAGCAAGCGACGCCAAGCGTCCGCGAATACAGGTCGGCGATCCGTTCACCGAAAAGCTGCTGCTCGAGGCGAGTCTGGAGCTTATCAAGAGCGGTCACATCGTCGCCATCCAGGACATGGGAGCCGCCGGCCTCACCTCGTCTTCCGCCGAGATGGCGGAGCGCGGGGATGTCGGCGTCACGATCGACGTCACCAGGGTACCTACGCGCGAGAGTGGAATGACGCCTTATGAGATTCTGCTCAGCGAGTCCCAGGAGCGGATGCTCGTCGTTGCCAAGAAGGGCCACGAAGACGCCGTGCGCGCGATTCTCCAGAAGTGGGACCTCACCGCCGCAGTGATCGGCGAAGTAATCGCCGACCCGGTTTATCGGGTGACTGAAGGAAGCAAGGTCGTCGCCGAATTCCCGGGCTCGAGACTGGTCACGGACTGTCCGTCGTACTCCCCTGACGCGCGCGAATCGACTGCAATCGTGGCGCTGCGCAACACCGATCCGAACAAGGTGGCGCCGCGTCCTGAAGAAAAAGATCATCTCTGGACGCTGGAGCGGCTTCTCTCGTCGCCAACGATCGCCAGCAAATCGTGGGCGTACCGCCAGTACGATTCCACCGTTCGCACCAACACTGTCATTGGCCCGGGCGGTGACGCTGCCGTGCTCCGCGTGCGCGGCACGAACAAGGCGATCGCGGTGAAGACCGATTGCAACGGACGCTACGTGTACCTGGAGCCACGCGTGGGCGGACGGATCGCCGTGGCGGAAGCCGCGCGCAACGTCGCATGCACCGGCGCCCGTCCGATGGCAATCACCAACTGTCTCAATTTCGGAAATCCAACGCGCCCCGAAGTGTTCTATCAGTTCAAGGAAGCGGTTGCGGGCATGGGTGAAGCATGCCGGGCGCTCGGCACGCCGGTCACGGGCGGCAACGTGTCGCTATACAATGAAAGTCCTTCCGGAGCGGTCTATCCGACACCCGTAATCGGTATGGTTGGTCTGATCGAGGACATCGCGCATGTCACGCGCTCGACTTTCCAGCACGACGGTGACGCGGTGATGCTTCTGGGTGAGATGGGCGGAGAGCTGGGCGGGAGTGAGTATCTCGCCACGATTCACGGCAAGGTGATCGGCCCGCCACCGCGCTGCGACGCGACAGCCGAGAAGCTGGTGATCGATGCTTTGCTGGAGGCGATCGGCGCCGGTGTCGTGAGCTCGGCCCACGACTGCAGCGATGGTGGGCTCGCCATCGCTCTCTCGGAGTGCTGCATCGCCGGTCAGGATTGCGAATCAGGCGCGGAGATCGATCTGTCTGCCTACTCGCCGCTCGCCGATCGGGCGATCTTGTTCGGCGAGACCCAGGGGCGAATCATCGTCTCCAGCCCTGCCCCCGAACGTATCCGGGCGATTGCCTCAGCGGCGGGAGTGCCCTGTGCGCAAATTGGAAGAGTGAAACGACACTCGGATTCTCTGGATATCACTTTGCCACAAGGCTCTCTGCGGGCGCCGCTCTCAGTTCTGCGCCAAGCGTATCATTCGACAATT
>Ga0066687_10000359_pt1 | contig 11929 bp, 11 predicted proteins | sample GraSoiAngelo_136_FD_65630 | JGI IMG/M metagenome (GOLD analysis project Ga0066687, IMG submission 65630) | Grasslands soil microbial communities from the Angelo Coastal Reserve, California, USA - 14_0929_09_20cm | ecosystem: Environmental > Terrestrial > Soil > Grasslands | place: USA... | reverse complement strand
AGCATTATGTTAAGTACGTGCGAGATTTTTACCCGATGAAATGCGACATAGAAGCATAGGAGAGAGGAAGACCACAACGGAATGGCTCGCATTCTGGGCGATAATTATATCCGCTGCAACACTCCTTACCCACCTCGGTCAGCTCACGGTGTTAATCCTGGTCTATCGTCGCGTCATTAAGGAAACCGACCGCAATGCAGAGATACGCAGAAAAGAGATAATGAATGCGGGCGATATGATGCAAGAGATGGGCAAGGACACAGAACAGCGTTTGAACGAAATAGCTAAACGCAATTTGCTAGGTATGGGTGTCATGGGTGCATGTCTTGCGGCCATGGTCTTTATTAATCGTGCGGTCGTATGTTAATTGTCGAATAACTTGGTTCATGGCCACATTTGGTGAATCTGCCTGCTTGCTAAAAATGCGGATGCGAAGTAATGGTAGAATGCTTTCCATGAGAAATCGTTTGACTCCTGTCTACTCTCAGAAGCGAGATTGCGATGGAAAGAACACCGTTGCTTCCACTTCCCGAAGGGATGTTCATTGACCAGATTCAAGAGGCAGAGGCATCCTTGACTATTGGTAATTTCGATGAAGAGTGAGCAGGTTTTGGCGTGAAGGGTGGGATTTTGGCGCAAAGGTTGAGCAGCTCAACCATTGGTCGCTTGAGAAACCGCCGTCTTTCGCGGTTCACGATTCTCGACAAGTGTAAATTCACAAGCGGAGCATACCCGAAATGCTCGCATTGTCTATGGAAATGACCAATTTTCAGCTCAATGTTTCGCGCATTTGCATGAGCTGTCCGAACCTTCGACCCATGTTTCGATGTTGGTGGGGTTGGACACAACGAGTAAAAGCGGTACGACTGCACACCCGAATTGATAAAAACGATATGCGACCATCCGCCTCTGGAGCGCCTTTTCAGATGGTCAATAGCTGTGCTGCTCAACCTTCGCGCTGAAAAGTGCTCAACATTCACGCTTTTTACCACCACCCTCGCCTCATCGGGCAGGGCCAAGAGCGTGTTGCCATACTTCACCACTTTCAGCACTGGCTTCGTTTCAGGGCTGGCCGGTGTGCCAGCGTTATGCAAGAGGCCGGCGACATACTCAGCCCAGTTGCGATCATCGGCGCGTAAGACTTCGTACCAGCGAGGCTGGCCGCTTGGCTTCAGCGGAGCCTGATACATGAATATCGAAAACGGGAATCGGAAAGAATAACTCATGTTAGATTGAACGTTCTAGTGGCTCACTCTTGCTTGGCCCACCACTACGTAACCTTACCTAGCGATGGGCCAGTTAGTGACTTCTCCGGTGAAACGGCATAGGAAAATGGATGCATGATTGCTTTCCCATAAGGATATCCCCCAGGCTCAACGACATAATACTGACATCCACTCATAAATCGAAGGCGATGAAATTGCCTCCGGTTCACCTGCGACTTCGGCTCTCAAAGGAGTGATTTCCCCACGGAGCCAGACAAGTCACTTGACTGATTTCTGCGTGGATGTAGCATAATACTCTTGACAAGTTTGAAATATCATGTTAATATAATTACTAAATAAAAGTATATTGCCATAAAAATCATTGAGATTGATGTCGGTATCGTTTTAGATGTAGTAAAGGATACCGTAGTGGTTCGCTATTTTGATCTTGCACAGTGACGTGCAGTGCTGGGGTTCATGATCTTTCTCTATGATATGCTAAGCAATAGCTGGAAGCGTTTTGGGCAGAACCGGTTTTGTTCACCTAACGAAATGACGGTGCTTGGTGTTTTGGTCTGCTCTACACCCTAGATGGTGAAGGAAATTGCGGTGTTGCCGTGTATGGACACGAGTGAACTTGCATACCTGTTTGACAGTCTGGAAAAGAACGGTTATGCAACACGAACACTGATCCTTGCAATTGGCCGACGCGTACTGACTACAGGAGTGGTCTCTTTTTTGCTCGTGTATTCTTTCAAGTTAGTATTATTTCAATTATGACATAATTATATTTTGAATGAAAAAGAAGTGGTAGAGTGAAGCGCAACTCTGGGCTTAGTACAGCAATGAAGGAGGTAATTATGCTCCATGACAAGATCGCGCTCGTTACAGGTGCAATCTCTGGAATCGGGAGAGCCATCACGATTTGACTTCCCAGCAGGCCGCGCGGCCCGTCGTCTATCTCGCAAGCTCGCCTGAGGTAGACGGCGTAATCGGGACGTACTTTGCCAACAGCAAGTCAAAGGTATCCATGTCAATTTGATATGATCAAGTGCTGCAAGAGCGCGTGTGGACCAAAAGTGCGGCGTTGATCAACCTGGCGGCGAGCATTCCACTGGACGTCGCCATGCGTCCGGCATAAAGCATTCAAGGAGGTACACAGCATGAAGAATCGAAAGGAACCGTTTGAAGCGCCCAAGCAATCACCTAGCAAGCTAACGCGCCGGGATGCCCTCACCGCCACCCTTGGTGTGATCGGGCTGACCGCATGGGGGGTCGTCGGGGGATTTTTCTCTAAGATAGCGTTTCCGCAACCCCTCGTTTTTGAATTTCCCGACAAGGTTGCGGCGCAGGGGATCCGGTTAGTGCCGACACCAGCCTGTCCCGATGACCATGAAGAGCCAACTCATGCCTTTGAAGAGGGGCCATTCTACACTCCCAATTCGCCGCTCAAGACCAACTTCCGGCTGCCCGGCCACACAGGACGTGAGCTTGTGGTACGTGGCCGCGTTCTTGACACACACTGCAGGCCGATCGCGGGTGCAGTGCTCGATTTTTGGCAGGTGAACGAGCACGGCGTGTATGACAACATCGGCTATAACTACCGTGGTCACCAATTCACCCAAGCCGATGGCTCATATGAACTTCTAACACTGTTGCCGGTGCCCTACGTCTTCGCAGGTCTGTGGCGTGCTGCCCATATTCACGTCAAGACACAAGGGCCGAACACGCGTCTGCTAACGTCACAAATATTTTTTGACAATGACCCTCAGGGCAACGCGCGTGCGTTCGACTTCGATCATGCTTTGCTAGCGAAAATACGCACATTGCCCGATGGGTCGGCGGAGACGGTGTACAACTTTGTGATGGAGGCAGTATGACAACGATACGTTCCCCGCGCTGGATTCGAATCATTAGCGCAACGATTGGCTGCGCCGCGCTTGTGTTGAGTGGCATCTGTTTCTTCGCCCCTCATCTCCTGTTTGGACTCGATGTGTACCGTACGTTGACGCGCCTTTCCCTCGGCCTGCTGGGCGCGTTGGCGGCTGGCTTGGGCATCACGGCGGTAGTGGCCGCAGCTGAGGGTGACCCGGTGGTGTTACGAACGGTGGTACTGGCGATGTTTATCGCGTCGGCGCTGACTCCACCGATCATCATCTACAACATCGGCGCCTTCGATCAGATGGACACCTCAGGAGTGCAGGCCTTCAGCGTTGCCGGAGTCGTGATCCTTGGCGTGAGCCTTCCATTGCTGTTGAGCCTACTGGTGTTGCAGCGGCTGCGGCAGGCGGCGAAGGTTGAAGCCGCTCCTGCGGGACGACAAGTGGCCAGGACCGTTCAGTCGGACATATCTGACAATCCTTCGTCGAGCATTTCATCGTGACAACCTCATTGGTTTGGTTGTCACGAGCAGGAGTTGGACTCCTGCTCGTATGACCCTTAGGGGGTCACTGTATCAATACGTATTGTGACCCCCTTAGGCGATTTCGCTTGCTGAGCTTGCTAGTCGACAGGATATCCTCCAGCGCTATGGCATTAGTCCCTGACCCTTATATCAGAATACCAGTTCAGGTAAAGTGCTCTTGACAGATTTAAATTATCATATTACAATAATATATTATTGAAAATAGTGTGCGACCAGTGTTTCGCGAGATCATCCCACGAGGGAGCAGATGAACTGGTAGAGAAGGAGTCTTTATGGATAACGATCTTGAGTCATCGCAGACGCGTGCTGTCCTTGACTTTATGCTTTTCCTGAGTGACACGTTAAGCCAAAGATCGAAGCTGTTTGAGCAGGAGACCTTGTGCTCTCCTGACGAGGTAAGCGTGATCTCTCTCCTTACCCGGCGCGGGCCTATGATGGTGAAGCAAATCGCCGAGGGGATGGCTGGAATAGATCCCAGTAAACTGACACGTATTCTTGATAGCTTGGAAGAGCATGGATATGCGACTCGTACCCTTAATCGTGAAGATCGACGGAGCTTTCTTGTCACTCCTACCGAGCGAGGGAGGCGACTTCTTGACGTCTTTACCGGACAACTCGGGGACCTTGCACAGGATCTGCTCGCTGCACTCACACCAGTGGAACGATTGATCCTCGTCGAATTGTTTACCAAAGTCCAGGCAAATTGGAATCAGAGACAGGATGCGTAGTCCTTTCTCGAGAAAGCATCAGCATTTGTGTAGAACGCCATCCTCTTTTTTTGTTTATTTTTATTTTCATTTTGATAAGAAAGCAAAATGAAACTATACAAAAGAGTTGCTTGGAAGTAGTCATATGGCGTGGCAGGTTCGCGTTGCGTGGATTGATCAGCTTACCCGTCACAGTTGAAGCGTCCAAGAGGGAGTTGAAGAAGTCAGAACTTTTTGGAGAAACGGAAACCACTCTTACTCGCGAGAAATAGCATGTCAACACCCGTGAGCCAAAGAAAGGAACACGCATGATCCAGAGAAACGGAGTTTTCCTCGTCACAGGCGCAAGTGCTGGCCTGGGAAAAGCTATTACCACTGGCCTCGCTCGACAGGGCGCAACCGTCGTGATGGTCTCTCGGAACCGTCAGAAAGGCGAGGAGACCCTGTCCGAAATTGCGGGGGTGACAGGCAATCCCTCCCTCGATCTCCTGGTGGCCGATCTTTCCTCGCAACAAGCGATCCGCCAACTCGCCCAGGAATTTCAGCAGCGCTATTCTCGCCTCCACATCTTAGTGAACAACGCGGGTGCTCATATGCAACAGCGCCAGCTGAGTGTTGATGGGATAGAGATGAATCTGGCCATTAATCATCTCTCGGCCTTTCTCCTCACCAATTTGCTCGTGGATACCATGCGCGCTAGTGCCCCAGCACGGATCGTCAATGTGGCGTCCAATGCCATGACCCGTTCGGTGAACCTGGATGATCTGCAGAGTGAGCAGACGTTTGTGCCCTTTGCCGTGTACGGGCAGGCCAAGCTGGCGATGGCGCTCTGCACCTATGCACTGGCTCGCAGGCTCACAGGCACGGGCGTCACGGCGAATGCCTTGCATCCAGGCTTGACGGCCACCAACATCGTTGATGCCGTGGCACCGCCGATCGCACGTCCTTTTCTCGGCATCATCAAACGCTTCCTCCAGACCCCGGAGCAAGGAGCGCAGACCGCGCTCTATCTGGCAACGTCGCCAGAGGTGGAAGGCGTCACCGGACAGTACTTTGTCCGCAGCAAGCAGGGGCGATCCGTCCCCAATTCTTATGATGAGGCGTTGCAAGAGCGGGTCTGGACCATGAGTGCGGACCTGGTTGGTCTGGAGCGTGCAGTGTCACCTCGTTCTTGATCGTGAGACACGAGGGAACAGCTCTTTTAGTTGTGTCTATGTATGACCAAACAGTAACAAATGCTATCGGTAGCTGCCTGGAAAAGGAGGAATCTCCCATGGCGAACAGACCGGCCATATTGGCCGAAGGACTCCACAAACATTATGGAAAAACGCATGCCCTGGCAGGGCTCGATCTGGTCGCTGAGCAGGGGAGCGTCCTCGCCCTGCTCGGCCCTAATGGCGCTGGCAAGACCACCGCCGTGCGTATCTTGACGACGCTCCTGCGTCCCGACTCCGGGCGAGCAGAGGTGGCCGGGCTCGATGTCGTCAAAAACGCCGACGCGCTCCGTGCGCATATTGGCCTGGCTGGCCAATATGCTGCCGTCGATGAGAACCTCACCGGGTACGAAAACCTGGTGATGTTTGGGCAACTCTATCATCTGTCAGGGAGCGTGGCACGGCAACGGGCCGATCAACTCCTGGCAGACTTTGACCTGGTTGATGCTGGCGCACGCACGGTCAAGACCTACTCGGGAGGCATGCGCCGGCGCCTGGATTTAGCGGCGAGCTTGATCATCGCGCCTCCGGTGCTCTTTCTGGATGAGCCGACCACCGGGCTGGATCCACGCGGCCGCCTGGCGATGTGGGAGGTCATCAGAACACTCACCGCTTCCGGGACCACGGCCTTACTCACCACCCAATACCTGGAGGAAGCCGATCAACTCGCCGACCAGATCGCTGTCGTGGATCATGGGCATGTGATTGCCAACGGCACCGCCGATGAACTGAAGGCCCAGGTCGGTGACGAGCGCATCGAGCTCACGCTGGCGCAGGGGGGTGACCTGGCTGCCGCTGCACAGGCGCTGCGTCCCTACAGTTCAGGCGAACTCCAGGTTGACGCGGAGCGCCGCCAGCTCGTTGTGCCGGTGAGACACGGGGCGCACCAGCTCGTTGCCATCGTGCGCGATCTCGATGCGGCGCAGATTCCCCTGGACGACCTGGCCCTGCGCCAGCCCACCCTGGATGATGTTTTTCTCACGCTGACCGGGCGCGAGGCTTCGGAAACAGAGCTGCCCGCTGAGATCGCAGACAGCCAACCTCTGGTAAGGAGTACACGATGAACAGCAGTACCTTGCACACGACCCATACCCTCTTGCCGCTGGCCCGTCCCTCGATCTATTGGACGCTCGCCGACGCGCTCGTGCTGGCCAGGCGCCAGCTGGTGCAGATCCCGCGCATCCCCGAAGAACTGCTCTTCGCGACAATCCAGCCGATCATGTTCGTCTTCCTCTTCCGTTACGTCTTTGGGGGGGCGATCGCGGTCAGTGGCACCAGCTACGTCAACTACCTGATGGCCGGCATCTTCGCTCAGACCGTCATCTTCGGCTCGACGAACACCGGTATCGGCCTGGCCACCGACCTGCAAAAAGGTCTGGTGGACCGCTTTCGCTCGCTGCCGATGGCAAGATCGGCCGTCCTCACTGGTCGCACCCTCGCTGACCTGGTACGGAGTACCTTCGTCGTGTTTGTCATGTGGATGGTCGGGCTGCTGGTCGGCTTCCAACCACAGGGCAATGTCCTCTCCTGGGTGGCGGCGGCGGGGCTTTTGCTGCTGACCAGCTTTGCCTTCTCGTGGATCTCGGCGACGGTTGGACTGGTGGTAAGCAGTGTGGAGGCAGCACAATCGGCTGGCTTCATCTGGCTCTTTCCGCTGACCTTCGCCAGTAGCGCCTTCGTGCCGACTCAGAGCATGCCCAGCTGGCTGCGTGCCTTCGCCGAGCACCAGCCGGTCTCCCTGATCGTCAACGCCGTGCGCGGGCTCTTGCTCAACCAGCCGGATGCCTCGACCATCTGGCAGGCGCTGGCCTGGTGTGTAGGTCTCCTCGTCATCTTCATTCCGCTGGCAGTCTGGGCGTATGGACGCCGCACAGCGCGCTGAGATAGGGATCGGAACGAGTAGCTTACCAAGAAAGAAGGAGGAGAAGTCATATGCATACAACTGTTCCGCCCGAAACCGGGCAAGCACAAAGTACTGAGCGCACAGTTGTGATGGATGTGCTAAACATCACCAAGAATCTGCCCCTCGGTCGCGAACGCATCGAGATCCTCAAGGGCATCAGTTTTCAGATCAGGAGTGGAGAGTTCGTCTCCATCGTTGGGCCATCCGGTTCAGGGAAAAGTACATTGCTTGGCATTATCGCCGGTCTGGATAATCCCACGACCGGGCAGGTGTTGATCGATGGCGTTGATATCACACGCATGAGCGAGGGCAAGTTGGCGGCGGTGCGCAACAGCGAGATCGGTATGGTCTTCCAGGCCTTCAACCTGATTCCCACGCTGACCGCCCAAGAAAATGTGGAAGTTCCCCTGTATGTCGGAAAGCACAAAGGCTCGCCATCCGCGCGTGCGCAAGAACTGTTGGCCCTGGTTGGTCTCACGCACCGGCTCGATCACCGACCGAACCAGCTCTCCGGTGGGGAGCAGCAGCGTGTTGCGATTGCGCGTGCGCTGGCAACCGATCCCGCTTTTGTGATTGCTGACGAGCCAACCGGCAACCTGGATGCGCGCAATGGCGAAAACGTGCTTGAGCTGATCGCCCAACTACGCACACAGACAGGGAAAACCTTCATCATCGCGACACACGACCCAGTGGTGGCCTCGCATGCCGACCGCACCATTCGTATCGTCGATGGCAAAATTACCGAGATCGAGCACTCCAACGGCAGTTTCACGTAATGACGGCGACGAAAGGAGACGCCCATGAAAGCTTCCATGTACTTCAACTATACCTCACGTTCGCTGCTCCGGGGTGGGCTGCGCACACTGCTGGCCGTGTTCTGTGTCGCCGTCGGCGTGATGGCCATTGTCGCCTTGCAACTGGTCGGCTCCATGCTACAAAACTCGCTCACCTCAAGCACGCGCGATACGAATGGCGGCGATATCGCGGTGACGGCCCAGAGCGTGCCGTTCAAAGCGAGCGACCTGTCCTACTTCGAGCAGCTCAAAAGCGAGGGCGCCATCACGAACTACACTGCTGTCATGAGCGCCAATGGCTCTTTGAGTCCGGTGGCATCTCCCGGTACAAGCGGCCCTTTGAGTCCAGTGGCATCGTCATCCCAGTCCTTCAGCGTCAATGCGGTCGACCCAAACAACTACCCGGTTGTATCGCCGCCCACATTCGTCACGCCGAGCTATGGCAGCGTCTCGAACCTGCTCACCAGGAACCAGGTGATCATCACCCAGCAGTTGAGCACCACGTTTCACCACAAGGTGGGTGACATCGTCACGGTGTATATCAAAACGCAAGCCGGTTCAGGTCAAACACTGCATGTCACGATTGCAGGGGTCGTCGCTGATTCAGGCGTATTCGCCCAATCTGGCAATCTCATGCTCATTTCGGCTCATGACGAGCAAGCCGCGGCTCCGAGTACGCCTGCATCCTATAGTACCGTCTATGTAACAACGGCAAATCAGGCACAGACTGACGCTGTGGTCAAGGCTATTAACCAGCACTTCCCGCTGGCCTCTACGCAGACGGTGGCCGGCGCGCTGCAAGCCCAGCAATCCTCAATTGACCTGATCAGCAAGTTCTTAGAGATTGCGGGTCTGCTCGCGCTGTTGATCGGTGGCGTTGGCATCGTCAATACCATGCAAGTGTTGCTTTCGCGTCGGAAGACGGAGATTGCCATGCTCAAGACAACAGGCTATCGCCGCGTGGACCTCTACGTGCTGTTTGGCCTGGAAGCGGGCCTGCTCGGCATGGTTGGCGGCATCATCGGAGCGGCAGCAGCCACTGGTGTCAGCTCCATCGTGCGCATCCTGATGCAAAATCTCGGCTTAACCGTTCCGTTCCAGCTGAATCCCTGGACGATCGCCGGTGGAGTCGCAATCGGCCTGGTGACTGCGCTGATCTTTGGCCTGATACCCATCGTGCAGGCGGCCAACATTCGCCCCTTGAATGTCATACGCGACCTGTCCGAAAGCCGGGGAGCGAGCAGTATCGCCCTGACGATTGCCTTACTGGTCGTACTCTCCGTGCTCTTCTGCGCGCTGGCGATCGTGATCCTCAAGAATGATGTGGTGCTGGGCATAGCAGCGGTCTACGGCGCCTTCGCTTTCCTGCTGGTGCTGAGCGTCTTCTTCGGCCTGGTCGTCTTCGTCGTCAGCAAACTGCCGGTGCCGGAACACTTTGATCTCAGGTACCTTGCCCTGATCCTGGTGGGTATGGCTGCATCGGTGCTGCTGTACCTGGTGCTGCCGGTGTTTGGAATCCTGCTGTTCGCTGCTTCGCTGGTGGGCATCGTTATCGTGCTGGTGCCGCGCACCTGGAAGGTCAGCACGAAGATGGCCCTGCGCAACATTGGGCGGCAACGCACACGTACGACGACGACCATGCTGGCCCTGTTCATCGGAGTCTTCACCATCGGGCTGGTGCTGGCGCTTGGGCAAGACCTACAAGCGCAGATTCGCAACGCATTTGCGCAGAACCTGACCTACAACGTTGTCACCATGACATCTGGAACAGATACGACTGCCTTGCAAGCGAGGCTTGGAACAGTTCCAGGCCTCTCGAAAGCGCGGACAGATACATTTGCGCAAATCGTGCCGACAGCCATCGATGGGCAGCCATTACAGCAAGTCTTGCCGACCGGCGATAGCCGCCAGCGAGCTATCACGTTCCTGAGTAGTATGGAGGGATACGACCTCTCACAGCCAGCACCTTCCTTGACGATTGTGCAGGGCCGTAACTTGCATGCGAGCGATGCAGGCACGACGAATGTGGTGGTCAGCGGTCTGCTGACCGCCACGGGTCCATTCCAGATGCACCTGAAACCGGGCGATACCATCATCTTTGCCAGCACAGATGGCAAGACGATGGAGTCAACGACGGTGGTTGGTATCTATGATCCCAATTCCTCCTTCAATGACCATGTAGGGAATGTGTTAGCATCGACAGAGACCGTGAGTACGCTCAGCCCGGCAACAACCGGGGTAACAACAGTCACCTATATGAAGATCGACTCCGCGCAGGTCAATACTGCGCTGAACACATTGGGGAAGCTCGTCCCGAACGCGACGGTGCAAAACCTGGCCGATATTGGTGCGTACGTTGGACAGCTCCTCAATAGCATCCTGGAGATGCTCGTGGCGATTGCCTCACTCTCGCTGATTGCCGGGGTGATCATCATCGCCAACGCCGTTGCGCTGGCGATGCTCGAGCGCAGACGTGAACTGGGAATCCTGAAAGCAGTGGGCTATACGAGTGGCACCGTCTTGAGCGAGGTGGTGATTGAGAATGGGATCGTCGGCGCGGTCGCCGCGCTCATGGCCATGTTGCTGGCAACAGGAGCGATCACCCTGCTTGGAAGGCTGTTCTTCAACCTCACCTTCAGCGTGTCACCGTTGATCGTCGTCAGCCTGATCGGTGGTTCGTCGCTGCTCGCCATGCTCATGGCGACCCTCATCGCCTGGGGTTCGGTGCGTGTTCGCCCGCTCGAGGTGCTCCGCTATGAATAAACACGAGGCCCGTCAGTGTAAATGTGCAGATACGATGAGGTGATTTTTTGCGAATTACCTGAGGTAGTCATGAAGAGGAATGTCATTAATACCATAACCTCGCCGAAATGGGCTCATGTCCACTTTTGGGGATGGATGAGCTTATTGATGAAATAGATGAGCTTTGAGAGCGTGCCAGTTGGTTCCTGGAGTTCAGGAGTCTCCCTCTTGAAGAAGGTCCTGCGGAAAAAAGGCCAGAAGCCCATCCACAAGCTGACGATGGAACAGCAGGAACCAACCCTCTTACCAGATCTCATGGAGGAAGGTGTTGCTCTCTGGTTAAACGGCGTGGAGAACGCGCTGGCGCAGAAGAGGAAATCCCGCTTTCCCATACATGGTGCGTTTCAAGAGTTTCAATTTCGTCACCTGTCCCTCGACCTGAGCGTTGTTGATGGACCAAGTGAGGCCCGCTTTCACAGCGGCTTTGTCTTTCTCCACCCCAGCGGCAAATGACTGAAGTTCTGTCAGGTCGCTGGCGGCAATGCGCTCTAACCAGGCGTCGAGTCGATATCCCTCTCTCTTGCGGACCATCTGCATGAAATCCTGAACGAGATCATACGTCCGTTTGAGGGTTGGGCTGGCTTGGCAGAACGTCGCCAGATCCTCTTGTTCGACCTCGTCCAAGCTCTTCTTGTCGCGTCCAAACAGCCAGACGGCGGTGCTAGCTGTAAAGGTGTGGAGACGATTGAGATTGAGAGAAGCCCGAACGCTCGCCTGTTTGAGCGTTTCAATATGGCGATAGAGCGTCCGTTCTGATCCGCTGTAGCCTTGCTTCTGGATTTCACGCCACAGCACCAGACCATTTCGCTCTCCCTCCTGCCACCGTTTGAGCACATAGGGAGCAAATGGATCAAAGGAACTCGGCTTCTTGCGTCGTTT
>Ga0066687_10000354_pt1 | contig 11977 bp, 8 predicted proteins | sample GraSoiAngelo_136_FD_65630 | JGI IMG/M metagenome (GOLD analysis project Ga0066687, IMG submission 65630) | Grasslands soil microbial communities from the Angelo Coastal Reserve, California, USA - 14_0929_09_20cm | ecosystem: Environmental > Terrestrial > Soil > Grasslands | place: USA... | reverse complement strand
CAGCGCGATACGGTGGAGCGCGCAGCTCTGGGCATCCGGCCTGGGAACGTACTGGTTACAGTGCGTGATTACAACACCCTAAGCCACCTGAAATGGGCGCTCGAGCGTATCGACACGAAAGAACAGGACATCGTCGTCATGTCCGCCCGCATCAGCCAGTTCGGCGCGGCCGCCTATGATCTTGCCACTGAACAGATCTTCAGCGATTACGAGCAGCAGCTTTTCACCAAAGCGGTTTCGATTGCCGAGAGCTTCGGCAAGAAGGTCTCATTGCTGCTGGTGCCGGCCCGCGACGTCTGGTCGGCGATTGTGCAGACGGAGAGCAAACTCGAATCATCGGCAGTAGTCGCAGGAGGCTCCAGCAAGATGACGGCGCAGGAACAGGCATTTCAGATGGGCCGCGCATGGGAAGCGAGCCAGGAACCTAAGCGCCAGTTCATTCTGCAGGTGGTTCATCCCGACCGCAAGATAGATACATTTCACATCGGACCGCACACCCCGTCCATGAAAACCGAGGATGTCCACCTGGTGCACCGTTTGTGGCTGAACATAACGCGTGAGCCGGGACTCGATAAAGTGCATCACCACGATATCGTTACGGAAGCCCTGACCCGCTTCGCGCGCGAGTACGCGGGGCGTGATCGCCAGGACATTCTGCGTGACTTAAGAAAGAACTCCGGCTCCAGAATCGGGACTCGGAGTATCGGCCAACAAACTGTTGAGCCCTCTCTGCAGCACATTTCCCCACCCCAATCCAGCGAAGAAGATGGCGATAAGGGCAAGAAGAAAGATGGCCCGGCAAGTCCGCCCGTAGTCGGCCCCTATTGAGCTGGTTCGACGGAACCTGCCAACCTTGCTGGATGCCTTTCGCGCTTCTATCATCAAAGGAACGAGCGGAGAAACATGGCACAAGACAAACCAACAAAACAGATTGCCGAAAGTCCGGTCGCCGATGTTTTCAAGGGTCGTAAACCGTCCGCCTCAGAGAAGGACTGGGCGGAAAATGTTCTGGCTCCGGCGCTTGAGAAAGGCCCCGAAAAGCCTATTGGAGCGGCTTCTGGAGTGAACCTCGACGAAAACGGTCATGCCCGGTTCACCACCATCTCGGGCCTTCCAATTCGGCGGCTTTATACCTCAGCCGACCTGCCGGAAGACTGGAATTACGAAAAATATCTGGGTTACCCGGGAGAACCGCCGTACACGCGCGGTATCCACGCTTCCGGATACCGGGGAAAGCTATTCACCATGCGGCAGTTTTCCGGCTTCGCATCCCCCGAGGAAACCAATCAGCGCTACAAATATCTTCTTGAGCACGGCGGAGGGGGGCTCTCGGTCGCTTTCGATTTGCCCACTCTAATGGGCTATGACTCCGATCACCCCGCCAGCGAAGGCGAGGTCGGGAAGTGTGGCGTGGCCATAGACTCCTTAGAGGATATGGAAATCCTCTTCAACGGAATTGATCTCGAAAACACTACCGTTTCAATGACCATCAACTCGCCCGCTTCCGTGCTCTGGGCGATGTACATGGTGGTGGCGGAAAAGCAAGGAGCGGACTGGAAAAAGATCTCAGGGACAATTCAGAACGACATTCTTAAGGAGTACATCGCACAGAAGGAATACATCTATCCGCCTGAGCCCTCGATGCGGCTGGTGGTGGATACTTTTGAGTTTGGCTCGAAGTACACACCGCGCTTCAACACCATCTCAATCAGCGGATATCACATACGCGAAGCCGGCTCCACGGCGCTGCAGGAACTGGCGTTCACCTTGTATGACGGCGTGGAATATGTTGAGTGGGCGCGCCGCCGTGGCCTGCAGGTCGACGACTTCGGTCCACGGCTCAGCTTCTTCTTCAACGCCCACAATGACTTCTTCGAAGAGATCGCCAAGTATCGCGCGGCCCGCAAGATCTGGTACCAGGTGATGAAGAACCGCTTCGGCGGTAAAAACCAGCGCACCTGGCTGATGCGCTTCCACACCCAAACGGCCGGTGTTTCCCTTCCCGCCCAGCAGCCGATGAACAACATCGCACGCGTGGCACTGCAGGGTCTGGCTGCAGTCCTCGGCGGAACCCAGTCACTGCACACCGACGCCTACGATGAAGCTCTTGCCCTTCCCACCGAACAAGCTGCCCGAATTGCGTTGCGGACCCAACAGATCATTGCCTACGAATCAGGAGTAACCAATACCGTGGATCCGCTGGGCGGGTCATATTTCCTGGAAAATCTGACCCTGGACATGGAGAAGGGTGCATTGGACTACTTCGAGAAGCTCGACTCCATGGGAGGTATGGTGAAGGCGATCGAACGCGGATATCCGCAAAAAGAGATCGCCGAAGCCTCATACCACTATCAACGTGCGGTCGAAGCCAAAGAAAAGATCGTGGTGGGAGTGAACCAGTTTGAAATTGAAGAAGAGTCGCCGCACATTCTCTACATTGATGAGAGCGTAGCGCGGCAACAATCGGCGAAACTGTCAGCTTTGCGGAAAGAGCGCTCCAACCAGGATGTGGAACGTCATCTGAGTGCATTGAAGAAGGCGGCGGCCCAGGAGCCTGGCGCCCAATCAAACGGCAATCTTTCCCCCGCCAATACCATGCCTCACATCATCGCTGCGGTGCGTGCCTACGCCACGGTGGGCGAAATCTGTGAGGCTCTGCGCGAAGTGTACGGAACCTACACTGAGTCGAGCATCACCTGAAATTACCGGCTGTACTGATTCTTCTTTTTATCGCTGTGGCGCTCAAGCCCGAGCTGAATCAGTCTCTCGATCAGATCCGGATATGGCAGGCCCGACGCTGCCCACAACTTCGGATACATACTGATGGAAGTGAAGCCGGGCATGGTATTGATTTCGTTCAGATAAATCTTGCGGGTTTTCGGATCCATCAGGAAGTCCACCCGCGATAACCCCGAGCCGTCCACCGCCTGAAAAGCGCGCACTGCCAGTTCCTGAATCTTCCTGGTTTCCGGCTTCGTCAGTTTTGCCGGAATAACCAGCTCTGATCCTTCATCCAGGTATTTAGCGTTGTAGTCATAGAACTCTTTGCAGGGCACGATTTCGCCGGGAACCGAGGCTTGCGGCTTGTCATTGCCGAGCACCGAAACTTCAATCTCGCGCGCTTTATTCTTCTTTCCGCCCACGCCTTCTTCGATCACAATCTTGCGATCAAACTTTGCTGCTTCCTCAATGGCCGGGCCAAGTTCCTTCCGATCATGAGCTTTGGAAATACCAACTGACGATCCCAGATTCGCCGGCTTAACAAAGACCGGATACCTCAAACTTTTCTCCACAAGTTTCTCTAGCTGCTTAGGCTTATCTTTCCAGTCGCTTCGAAGAACCGTGACATGCTTCACGATCGGCAGGCCGGCAGCCTTGAACAAGGATTTCATGATGTCTTTATCCATCCCGGCAGACGATCCCAGAACGCCGGCTCCGACGTAGGCAATGTCTGCCAGTTCGAGCAAACCCTGAATGGTCCCATCCTCGCCAAAAGTTCCATGCAGAACCGGGAAAATGATATCCACGTTGATGGCGCGGTCGCTGGCACGCCGTAGAAGCGCCGCATCGCTTTGAAAAGGAACCATCGAACCACCACTCTGTTTCGGTTCGGGCGGCACAACAGCTGCCTCGCCGGATGCCAGTATGGCGGCCGCTGTGGTGGCTTCCGGATCCCCCGCCCGCAACGAGCTGGAACTCTCACGCGCGAGTTCGCCACGTAAAAGCTTCTCGGCATCCGAGGAGGTGAGCCAGCGGCCTTGCTTGGTGATGCCGATGGGCACTACCTCGAACTTATTCTTATCAATCGCTTTTAGGACTGAAGCCGCTGAAAGCAGCGACACCTCATGCTCGCCACTGCGGCCGCCGAAGAGAATGCCAACCCGGAGTTTTTTCATGGATGGGATAAGAAGTACTTATTCTTACATAGGCTATGCGGCATCCTGTTGACAAGCGGTGCACTCGATAGTACGCTTCGGCGCAACCCGAAAGGGCACTCCTCCCAAAACAATCTAATTTTCTGGCGTCGGGGGCAACGATGAAGAGACTTCTCGTCTTGGTAACAGCAGCGTTCCTGCTGCTAAGCGTGACAGGTGCGCTGGCACAGGCTCGTAAGAAACGCATTGCCATTATGGATTTCGATTACGCAACCGTGCACAGCGCATCCGCGGCCCTGTTCGGGCAGGATGTCGATATAGGTAAGGGTGTTGCGGACCTGCTGGTGAACTACCTGGTGAAAGACGGCAGCTATTCGATCATTGAACGCAAGGCGCTGGATAAAATCCTGGCAGAACAGAACTTCTCTAACAGCGAGCGGGCTAACCCGACCAGCGCAGCCAAGATCGGGAAGATGCTGGGAGTCGATGCCATAGTGGTGGGCAGCATCACCGAGTTCGGAAATGAAACCAAAAATACCAAGATCGGGGGCGCCGGCGGAGGTCTGGGCGGCTTCGGGCTGGGTGGCTTCGGACACAAAAAATCGAAAGCGATCGTCGCCCTGAATGCACGCATGATCGATATTGACACCGGTGAAATTCTGGGCGTGGCTGAAGGCAAGGGCGAATCATCCCGCGACAGCACCTCGCTGCTGGGCGGAGGTGGCAACTGGCACGGCTTTGGAGCAGGTGGCGTCGACTTTGGCAGCAGTGATTTTCAGAACACAATCATCGGTGAAGCCACTAAAACCGCCGTCGAACACATGAGCACGGAGGTCGTCAGTAACAGGGAGAAGCTGCAAATCCGGCAGGTTGTCGTTGCAGGACTGGTGGCAGCAGTAGACGCTGGGCAAATTATCCTGAACGTGGGCGGCAAAGCGGGGCTCAAGGTGGGCGACCAACTCAATGTTGAGCGGGTCACCAAGGAGATCAAGGACCCGGCTACCGGCCAGGTGCTTCGCCGATTGAGTACACCGGTTGGTATCGTGAAAGTGACGGACGTGGATGACGTCTCGTCCATTGCCACAGCCGTTTCTGGAACAGGCTTCAAGGTAGGAGATGCCGTAAAGACCCTTACCCAATAGGATGGCAGCTTTGGAGAATCAGGCGGGCGTTTCAGCCCGCCTTTTGTTTTCTAAATAATTCTTTTGCCGAAAGCAGAGAGTGTAAGTTCAACCGCGAGGTCTGCGGTGCGGTTGTGCTCATCAATCACAGGATTCACTTCCACAATCTCAAAGCTCAGCATGCGTCCGTCTTCGGCGATGATTTCCATTGCCAGGTGACCCTCCCGGTAGGTTGCTCCGCCGCGCACCGGGGTTCCAACACCGGGAGCATCCTCAGGATCGATCCAATCCATGTCGAGGGAAATGTGATATCCCGCCGTGCCCTGGCCGGCGATTCGCAAGGCCTCTTCAATCACGGTGCGCATGCCGCGTTCATCGATGTCGCGCATGGTAAAAACTTTGATCCCGGCCTTGCGAACGTTTTCCTTCTCTGTGGCGTCAATATCCCGCACCCCGACCAGGACGCAATTGTCGGGATCAATTTTAGGAGAGAATTCAAAAATGTTTGACAGCTCCGGAGGGCCAAGCCCCAGAATGGCTGCGAGCGGCATGCCGTGAACGTTTCCGCTGGGTGAGCTCTCCGGCGTATTGATGTCGGCGTGCGCGTCGATCCAGATCAGGCCTATCTTCTGCTGCTGCTTGCGATAGAACCGGGCAACCCCTGCCACCGTTCCGGCTGCGACCGAATGGTCTCCGCCCAGGACTACGGGAACTTTGCCGGCCTCGAGAGTCTTCTCAACCATCTCTGCGTGCTTGGTGCAGGTGGCGGTAATCTCCTTCAAATATTTGGCCTGCGGATCGCCCTCTTTTTTTTGTTCGGGGATGGCGACCGCCACATTGCCGCCGTCTTCCACCACGTGCCCCAGCGCCTCCAGCCTGGCCTCCAGCCCAGCCACACGGACCGCAGAGGGGCCCATATCGACTCCACGGCGCGATTGCCCCAGGTCAAGGGGAATACCGATTACGCGGATCTTTCTGGGAACGATGCTGGTGGATGCAGATGTGCTGGGACTCATATTTGCATTGCGTAATCGCAGCCTTACGGATACAGCCGATGCAACATTCTCGGAAAAGGTATTGTCTCGCGCACGTGCTCCAGCCCGCAAATCCAGGCTACAGCGCGTTCAATCCCCATCCCAAAACCGGCATGGGGAACGCTGCCATACTTGCGTAAATCCAGGAACCACTTGAATGCCTCTTCCGGTAAGCCGTGCTCATGAATGCGCTGTACGAGCAAATCATATGAGGCCATGCGCTGCGAGCCGCCGATGATCTCGCCATATCCCTCTGGCGCCAGCACATCCACACACAGCGCCAGTTCCGGGCGCTCAGGGTCCGGCTCCATGTAGAACGCTTTAACTTTCGCCGGATAGCGGTGGATCATCAACGGCTTATCGAACTGCAATGAAATGTAGGTTTCATCCGGTGACCCGAGATCGCCGCCCCACTCGAATTTGTTCTCCAGAGCGCCTTTCGCGTGCCCTTCCTGCAGCAGCTTTACCGCATCGTCATAGCTCATGCGAGGAAATGGAGTTTGTATCTTTTCAAGTTTCGAGAGATCGCGCCCGATGGTGGTGATGTCCGGGCGTCTCCTCTCCAGACAGCGTTGAACGATGAAGCTGATAAAGCCTTCGGCCAGCTCCATAATGTCATCGAGAGTTGCATAAGCGACTTCGGGTTCGACCATCCAGAACTCGGTCAGGTGACGTCGCGTCTTGGATTTTTCTGCGCGAAAAGTCGGCCCGAATGAGTAGACCTTGCCCAGCGCCATCGCCGTCGCTTCAATGTACAACTGCCCGGACTGTGTCAGGTACGCCTGCTCGTCGAAATAATCGACCGGAAAAAGAGTGGTTGTACCCTCGCATGCAGCGGGAGTCAGAATGGGCGGGTCGGTCAGCGTAAAACCCCGTTCATCGAAGAAGTCGCGCGCCGCCTTTATGATTTCGGCCCGCACCCGCAGAATGGCCGCCTGGCGCGGGGTTCGCACCCAAAGATGGCGGTGCTCCATGAGAAACTCCACCCCATGCTCTTTCAACGAAATGGGAAAGGGATCGCTCTCCGGCACGCGCTGAACCACCTGGACGTTTGAAACATCCAATTCGTAGCCGCCGGGCGCGCGCTTGTCGGCACGCACCTTGCCCTCCACCACCACACTCGATTCCTGAGTCAACGTCTTCACTGCTTCGAATACTTCCGGCGTTACCGCGTTCTTCGGCACTACCCCCTGAATAACTCCTGAGCCGTCGCGAAATTGTGGAAACAGCAACTTTCCGCTCTCCCGCAGGTTATACAGCCAACCGCGAAGCGTAACTGCCTGTCCGTCGTACTTGCCGATTTCAGCTATGGTGGCGATTGGCATGCTTCTGAATCACACTGATTGAGAGTTATTCCCGCTCCATCCGATCAAAGACTTCGCGCATCTTCTGTTCCGGCTTCAGCTTGTCATCGCCTTCAATCTCAAGCAGCAACGGCGGCGTGTTCGGAGCAGAGCGCAACAGCTCCAGGCTCTTCTTCCAGTCAATAGAACCGGCTCCCGGCCACCAGTGCGCGTCGCGGTCTTTGTTGTTGTCATGGATATGGGTGGAGTGGATGTGTTGCTTCAGGATTTCAAACGCCTCTTCCACGTTGCTCATGATATGCGCGTGCCCAATATCAAAACACACGCCCACGTCTCCGAAGTGGGTTGCCTGAATAAACTCGACCAGCTTGTCCGGAGTCGCCAATTCGTTGGGAATGTTTTCGAGCAGAATTCTCACTCCGAGCGGCTTCGCAAATGCGCGCAGGTGCTCAACAGAAGTCATGGCAGCTTCGAATTTCTTTTCGTCGAAAGACTCGTTCACTACGCCAATATGCTGCACCAGGAACCTGAACGGGATCTGCTCCGCAATTTCGATGGCTCGTTTGATCTCGTCCATGGCAGCAATTCGCTCGGCGCGATCCGTGGCCGCGATATTTACCGGGCGCGCCCCGCTTCGGCCGCCCTCGTAGTCCGCAAACATGGGAGCATGTACGGAGTGCAGCGGAACTCCGCCGGTTTTGAACCAGTCGGCAATCTCGCGCACGTGTTGTTTGCGATTGGCGTAATCCACATGCTGCCGGGCTGCAAAAATTTCGATTGCCTCTGCCCCGCCCCGAACCAATCCATCCAGCAATCCAGGATGCAGCCGCTCTTTGACGTACACCTGCGTGGAAATCGCTTTCAACATCTGTTACTCACTTTCAAAATCCGACTGGCCTGCCATTATTTCTCTTATCACTTGCGCCCAGCCGCTCGCCATCAGCAGCCACCATCACGCACTCGCCGTCGCTCCAGTAGGGCTCCCACTCTTCATACTGGACCCCAAATTCCACCTTGTAACCCATGCTCTGGAGCATTCTTACTGTATCAGGAGAAAACCACTGCTCCACGTACGCAACGTCGGGAAGCCACTGATGGTGTATGCGCGGGGCATTCACCGCTTCCTGGATGTTCATTCCGTAATCCACGACTTTCATCAGGGTATTCGCGACTGTCGTGATAATGCGCGGGCCGCCGGGTGATCCCAGGACCAAAAATAAGTTCCCGTCTTTCAGTACGATGGTCGGCGTCATGGCCGATAGCGGCCGCTTGTTTGGACCAATGGCGTTCGCTTGTCCCTGGATCAGGCCGTAGTTGTTCGGAACACCTTGCTTCGCTGCAAAATCATCCATCTCGTCATTCAGAAGAAATCCAAGTCCTTCCGCCGTGACCCGCGAGCCGAAGCTGTCGTTCAAAGTAGTCGTAACGGCCACCGCTTCGCCTTGAGGATCGACAATCGAGTAGTGGGTAGTGTTGCTGGATTCGTGGACGAAGTTTGCCTGTGCCACCTGCTCCAGTTGACTGAAAATCTCCGGCCGCTTCAGAGAGGCACTTGCGGTCGCGCGTTGTGGGTCGATGCCTTCACGCCACGCCGCGGCATATTTCTTGTCAATCAACTGGGCCACCGGAATCCGCGCAAAATCCGGATCTCCCATAAATTCAGCGCGATCGAAAAACGCGCGCCGGAATGCTTCCAGCGTAAGGTGAACCGATGCCGCCGACTGATTGCCCAGCTTCGCTAAATCGTAACCTTCCAGTATGTTCAATATCTCAATCAGAGCCACTCCCCCCGACGATGGCGGAGGTGCGCTGATGATCTCGTATTCACGATACGTCCCGCGTATCGGCTCACGCTCTTTTACTTCGTAGCGCGCCAGGTCTTCGACCGTGATCAGCCCACCGCCCTTTTTGACGGAGGCCGCCAGTTCGCGAGCCATTGAACCTGAATAAAAGCCCTGGGGATTATCAGCAATCCGTTCAAGCGTGCGCGCCAAATCCGGCTGCCGGAAAGTTTCGCCGGGTTTGTAGAAATTACCGTCACGCTGAAATATGCGTCGCGATTCGGGAAATTCGGCCAGATGGTGGTCGCGTAGATCTTCGGCATCCTCCCAGGTCAGCGAATACCCGTCCCGCGCCAGCCTGATCGCCGGCGCCATCACCTGCTTGAGCGTGAGCTTGCCGTATTTCTTTTCAGCATAAGCCAGCCCCGCCACCGATCCGGGCACCCCTATGGACTTGTAGCCGATCACACTGGCGTTCTCAATGAGATTGCCCGCACTATCTAAGTACATGTTCTCGGTTGCCACGGCCGGCGCCTTCTCCCGATAGTCGATGAAATGTACTTTGCCCGCGGCCTCGCGAATCAGCATGAAGCCGCCGCCGCCGATGTTGCCCGCCTGGGGATGCACCACCGCCAAAGCGAAGCCGGTGGCGACCGCTGCATCTACCGCATTGCCTCCCGCTTGCATCATCTCAGTTCCGGCGCGCGAGGCTAATTCGTGGACGCTCGTGACAATGGCGTGTCGCGCGTGGACCGGATGAATCGGGGCGCCCGTTGCCAAACCGCACAACACAAGTAGGATAATTTGTGATTTGAAGAGAAATCGCATTCAGAGACGGTTAAAGTAGTCAAAAAAAGAGGACTGCCAAGCCTTGAGGCTAGCCCAGGCGGGAACATACCGTCAAATGCTGACTGGCTCGCGAACATGAGTCAGAATCTAAGGTGAGGGCCCCAGAATCCAAAACCTGCGGAGAACAAAAATGCAAACGCGACAGCTTGGTAAATCGGATCTTCACATCACACGCGTCGGTTACGGCGCCTGGGCGATCGGCGGCTCGGGCTGGCAGTTTGCCTGGGGTTCACAGGATGACAGCGAATCCATCGGCGCCATCCATCGTGCGCTTGATCTCGGAGTGAACTGGATCGACACCGCCGCGGTGTACGGCCTGGGGCATTCAGAGGAAATCGTGGCTCGAGCACTGAAACAACATAGCGGCGCCAAACCTTACATCTTCACAAAAGCCGCATTGCGCTGGGACAACCAGGGCCAGGTCCAAAAGGTGCTCAAAGCCGAATCGATTCGCAAAGAAATCGAGGACAGCCTGCGGCGTTTACAGGTCGATGTGATCGACCTCTACCAGATCCACTGGCCGCCTGATCCCGACTCTCCAGAGCTGGAAGAAGGTTGGTCGGCCATGGCCGAGCTGAAGAAAGAAGGCAAGGTACGCTGGATCGGCGTTTCGAATTTCAACGTCCAGCAGCTGCGACGCGCCGCAAAGATTGCGCCGATTACCTCCCTGCAACCCCCGTACTCGCTGATCCACCGGGAGATCGAAGAGGACATTCTGCCGTATTGTCTGCGCGAAGGAATTGGCGTGATCGTCTATTCGCCGATGGCGTCCGGCATGCTCACTGGAGCCATGACGCGAGAACGCGTTTCAAAGCTGCCCAAAGATGATTGGCGCAGCTCTCATCCCGACTTCCAGGAGCCTCAGCTCTCGCGCAACCTGGCGCTGGTCGAGAAGCTTACCGAAATCTCGAACCGCCATGGCCGCTCCCCGGGCGAAATAGCAATTGCCTGGACACTTCGGCATCCCGCGGTGACGGCCGCAATCGTCGGCGCGCGCAATGCTCGCCAGGTGAATGGCGTAATGCGGGCCGGCGAACTGAGGTTGAGTGACAAAGAAGTGAACGAGATCGAAGACACTTACTCGGAATCGGCCGCTTGAGACTTGTGCAGATCGAAACTTTGTCTGCTTAAACTCTGGCCGCAATCTGCGCCGTCGAAACGTCTTCGCCTTTGGCGTGAAACAGCTCAACCAGATGTTGATACAAGCGCGTACGAGTTGCGAAGCGTTCGCTGGCCCGGGTGATGTAGCGTACGTGTACCTCGATACCGGCCCCCGTCGGACGCAGATTGATCGCAGGCGCAGCTGACACCGACTGCATACGATACTTGCCTGCGGCTTTCTGCCACTCCTGCTCGGCTGCCTGCGCATTCTGCTCGGTGTCTTTCACCACCATCTTCTGCACCCGATCGATGATCGGATACGGGTTTTCAGAAGGAGGCACAAGCAGTTCCACTTCATCCCAAAGCCACTGCCCGCTGGTTGAGAAATTGAAGTAGTGCCCTTCGATCGCAAAGCTGTTCATGAATGCGACTTTGCGCCCGGTCGGGTGTCCGGTGTCGGTCCAGTTGCCGGTCTCGAGTAAAACCGTATGCCACAGGTTGATTTCAACCACCTCACCCACTACGCCGTTGATTTCCACCCAGTCTCCGACCCGTATTCCGTTACGACCCATCAGCACGAACCAGCCGAAGAAAGCGACGATGAAATCTTTCATGGCCACCGTCAGGCCTGCGCCAGCCAGGCCGAGAATGGTCGGCATTTGCGCCGGCATGCCGATAATAACGAACAGAATCAGAAGCACGCCTACGCTCTGCACCGTGAAACGCAGCACAATCTGTAATGTGTGCAGGCGCGTGCGCTCCAGGCGCACACTGGCAAAGAAATGGTCAATTAGCCTTCCACTCAGGTACGCACCGAATACTACCAGCAGAATCAACAGCAAGGAACGAATCATCCGGTGAGTAGCGTGGAGCTCCCGGGATTTGACCAGGGTCCTCCAGTTGCCGTATGCA
>Ga0066687_10000345_pt1 | contig 12075 bp, 11 predicted proteins | sample GraSoiAngelo_136_FD_65630 | JGI IMG/M metagenome (GOLD analysis project Ga0066687, IMG submission 65630) | Grasslands soil microbial communities from the Angelo Coastal Reserve, California, USA - 14_0929_09_20cm | ecosystem: Environmental > Terrestrial > Soil > Grasslands | place: USA... | reverse complement strand
CAGCCTACGCGGTTATCAGATTCAAGAGTTGTACCGTTTCGGGAAGATTCCCGGTTTCCTTGTAATCGAAAAGCTTGGCTCCATCTTTGAATATCTGCAGTTGCCCGGGCGGACCGGAGCGCACCTTCACCTCAATCCCTTTTTCGGCAGCTGCTTTGCGCAGGCTCACGGCCGCGCGGCGCAGGTCGAATCAAAACAAGCAGCGTCGAACTTCAATCATGCGTCTTTTCTCCAGATTGCCTGCGCGGCGAGAATTGTATTCACGTGAATAGTGACAGTGTCCTCGACGTTGCGCGCGTATCCTCCCGCGTACGTGACCATCACCGGAATTGAGCGGGCGTTGGCTACTTTAAAGACTAACTCATCTCGCTGTTTAAGCCCCTCGATGGTCAGCGCCAGGCCTCCAAGCTGGTCCTCGCGATACGGATCAGCTCCGGCAACGTAGCAGAGCAAGTCGGGCGTGAACTGCCGCAGACCGGAACTCAGAGCTTGGTCGAGCCAGGCAAGATATTCGGAATCGGTGGTTCCATCCGGCAGGTTCACGTCGATCGATGAAGGTGGCTTGTACGCGGGATAGTTATTCTGCTGATGCAGCGAGATCGTGAAGACCTCGTCTTCGTCCGCTATCGAAGCGGCCGTACCGACCTCGGCCTTTATTTGGGCTGCAGAAAAGCTCGGCAGTGGCTTCGCTTTCGGAGTCTTGGGCGGAAAGATCGCGGCGGTCCCGTTACCATGATGCACGTCGCAATCAACCGTCATGGCCCGCCGGATGCGACCGAGCTTCTGCATTTTGCGGATGGCGATAGCGACGTCATGAATCATGCAAAAGCCCTCGCCGTGATCCGGATAAGCGTGGTGGAATCCGCCGCCGATGTTGAAGCAGATTCCATCGGCGAGTGCGCGCTCCGCAGCCAGGATGGATCCGCCCGCGGCAAGCCAGAAGGCCCTGACCAACTCCGGCGAATATGGCAGTTCCATTTGCATCTCTTCATGCGCGCTCAATCTTCCATGCGCCAGGCGCTCGACGTATCCGCCGCTGTGTACCAGGCGAACATCATCGTCAGAGGCAGGAGCAGGTTGGATAAAATCAGTATCGTCAGCTTCGCCGGTTTCGAGCAGCCGGTCGTGAATCATCCGGTACTTCTCGGCTGGGAAGACATGTGCGCCTATCGGCAGGTAGTAGTCCTTGCTGTAAATAAGGCGGAAAGGCAGGCGCATCAGGCAATTCCGAATTTGTATTGTAGCTTCCGAACGCCCGGGAGTTGTGCGGCGCACTGCAACTGCGAAACCAAAAGCTCACGCAGATGAACGCCGATTAAGGGATTCACGCCGATCTTTTGAGGATTGTGCCTTGACCTGCCATCCCTGGTTCGAATTCCCCGTAAATAAAACCGGTAGATGTCGGGAGGAGAGTTCGAGCAGCTTGACGCTCACTCCCAAAACAATCCGAGTGAATCCATAAGTTAGCGTCAGTCTGCGTGAGCTTTTGGTTTTGCGGTTCCGTTTTATCTCTCACATACCAGCATGGGTTTAGAGTAGCTGTTAGCCGATGCCCGAGTTTTGTGATGTAGCGTTGCCCGTCCCGCTGGATATGACCTTCACCTATCGCGTGAACGGGCAGACGCCTGTAATCGGCGGACGGGTGCTAGTTCCCTTCCGCACGTCGCGGCTTCCGGGGGTCGTGACGGCCTTGCACGATCAGCCACCGAGCGTAGCAGCCAAGACGGTCCACTCCGTGCTCGATGCAGAGCCGTTGATTGACCCTCCACTAATGCAGCTTGCAGAGTGGATCTCGAACTACTACATCGCGCCGATCGGCGAGGTACTGCGTGCGATGTTGCCGTTGCAGGCTGAGGTGAAGCGCGACTGGACATACAGCATCACAGAGGCTGGGCGAACTGCGCTCCACGACTCCGCACAGAGCGGCAACTCAGGGCGCTCAAAGAAGTCGATGGCCGAACAGATGGTGGAGTACCAGATTCTCGATTACTTGTCGCAAATCGATACTGCTAGAGAAAACGCGTTGCGCAGCGCTTCTGGAGCGACTCGCGAGATCTTGCGCGGGATGCAATCCAAGAAATGGATCATTCGTGAGGACATCACTTCAACGCGCGATGCCCGGCGAACCGTGAAGGTCGCGCAGCTGGTGTCGCCTTCGGAACAGGAAGGTTCGGCACGTAAGTTGAATGCAAATCAGGAGGCGTTGCTCAGCAGACTGGCGGCATCGGGAGGCGCCACAAGTGTGGAAGAACTGAACGCGTTCGATGTTCCGCGAACTACTCTAGGCACTCTCATCCGTCGCGGGCTCGTGCGAATCGAGGAGAAACCGGCAGAATTCCAGGTAACGACGGTGCCGGCATCTTCAGCGCACTTTGCTCGAGAGCACCTGAATCCCTCGCAGACTGAGGCACTGAAGGCGATTGAAGCCAGCATAGAAGAGCGACGCTTCTCGGTGATGCTGCTGCATGGAGTCACAGGATCGGGTAAAACCGCAGTCTACCTGACTGCCATGCAATCCGTCCTTGCCCAGGGACGCTCTGCGATTCTTCTAGTTCCCGAAATAGGACTCACGCCTGGCGCGGCCGCCAACCTGCATCGTATTTTCGGAGAGCAGGTTGCAATTCTGCATTCCGGCCTGACAAATGACGAGCGGGCAGAACAATGGCACCGCATTCATCGCGGCGATGCCCGCATCGTTGTCGGGACGCGCTCGGCGGTTTTTGCTCCAGTAAAGGATCTTGCGCTCCTGGTGGTCGACGAGGAGCATGACTCCTCCTATAAACAGGAGGAGACCCCGCGCTACAACGGACGCGACGTTGCCATCATGCGCGGCAAGCTTTCCGGAGCAGCGGTGCTACTGGCCTCGGCCACCCCGGCGCTTGAGACGTATCACAATGCCCGTCAGAGTCGCTACAGGTTGATCGAGCTGCGCGAACGCGTCCAGCAGCGCTCACTTCCCGAAGTGGAAATCATCGACATGCGCTCCGAGTTTCAGGAGACTGGCGAAGAGAAGTTCTTCTCGCGAAAGCTGGTTGAAGAAGTTCGTGAGCGGCTCGATGCACGAGAGCAGGCGATAATCCTCCTGAATCGGCGTGGATACTCGGCCGTGGTCCTCTGCCGCTCTTGCGGCGAGACGCTGCACTGCATCAACTGCGCCGTATCTCTCACTCATCACAAAGGCGCAATCTCTCCTGCGCTTTTGGCACGCCGCGTATCCGCCGGACAGCGTTTGGAGTGCCACTACTGTGGCTATCGCGCCGCCGTACCAAAGATCTGTCCTAAGTGTTCGAGCGAACACCTTTACTTTCTCGGCGCCGGCTCAGAAAAGATTGAGGAAGCTTTACAGGAGGCATTTCCGAGCGCCCGCATCGGAAGACTGGATCGCGACACGGTACGCACTCGCCACGATTTCGAGCGCGTGCTGAACCAGCTACACGCCGGAGAACTCGATCTTCTCGTAGGGACGCAAATGATCGCTAAAGGGCACGACATTCATGGCGTCACCCTCGTCGGCGTCGTCGGAGCCGACTTCGCTCTCGGACTTCCCGACTTCCGTGCCGCAGAGCGTACGTTTCAGTTGCTCACCCAGGTGGCCGGGCGAGCCGGACGCGGCGAGACTCCGGGTAAGGTAGTCCTGCAGACTTATTTCCCCGAACACTACGCGATTCGTTACGCCGCCCTGCACGATTATCTCGGCTTCTACGAGCAGGAGCTCCGCTATCGAAAGTGGATGCACTATCCACCTTTTACCAGCGTCGCCAACTTGCTACTTCGCAGCGATAAGCTCGACCATGCAATGCGCTATGCGGGCATTGTGCATCGCTGGGTAGAGCGAACGCGAATGGAAAGCGTTCGCGTGATGGGTCCGGCCGCTGCCCCGCTCTCGCGTTTGAAGCGCGATTTTCGTTACCACTTCATTCTGAAGTCTGCGAGTCGCGAAAAGCTGAATGGGACGTTGCGCGCACTGGTTGCCAATGCGACCGCAGAGGACGTGCCACGAACGAGCATCCTCGTGGACGTCGATCCCCAGTCGCTGATGTGAGCTGGGCAAATGGACTCGCTTCAGGACCAGGTAGACACTGTCGTCCCTCGGGCCGCCTTGACTGTCAGCTTCGAATTGAGGCGAATGCGGCATGTGAACACAGAAGCACTTTCGCTACGGCGCTGGGAATGACAGTTGCAAGAGGCAGCCACAATGTGGGATGACCGCTTCAAAGAGTGCGCCGCAACCAGTAGTACAGCAAATGACGCTTAATGCAGCATCTGCCACAAGCCCGCACGCTGCACTCCGTTCTTCGGATCAATTTGGGAAAACGGTGCGGGCAACATAGTTAGAACAAACATCAGCAGGGCAAACCAGCCCAGCAGTTTCCGCTTTCGATCCAGCGGCGGGTACTCCGGCACGGGTGGGTGACGCATGAGACTCACGAGCAGCAAAGCCGCCCAAAACAGCCATCCTGCCCACGAAAACACCCCGAGAGGAACCAATGCCAACACCGTCAGGCGGGAGACCAGCTTATGAGAACGCGGCGATAGCGCGTAAACGATGTGTCCGCCATCAAGCTGTCCGCCGGGCAGCAGGTTCAGAGAAGTTGCAAACATTCCTACCCATGCCGCGATTGCCACTGGCGAAAGGCTGAGCTGAGCAAGCTGCAGAGCCCCGTGCGGATGTAGAAGTTTCCAGGCGAGCTGGAAGATCAAGGGAAAGCCCAGCACCAGTCCGGAGTCAGTCGGTTGACTCGCCGCAGGCCGCGACGCCATCAGCGCGAGAAGCAAGGTCGGCGCGGCGGCGACGAATCCTGCGATCGGACCTGCAATGCCGATATCGAACAGGGCCGCGCGCGTCCTGATTGGCGAGCGAATACGGATGAACGCTCCCATCGTTCCGATGAGGGTTGGGGCTGGAAGAAAAAATGGCAGGGTCGCATACACGTGATTTCTTTGCGCATAGAAAAAATGTCCCATCTCATGAGCGAGCAGGATTCCCAGTAGAGTCACACTGAACGGAATGCCCAGCACGAGGTTCCGGGGATGCTGCAAAGCCCAGCTCAGAGGAAACAGGTCGGCGTCGGAATGAAACTGCGGCAAGCCAAGGGAAAAGTTGTACTGCAGCCGCGCTCCGACGACCAGCGTGGTGAAAACGGTAGCAACGAATAACAGTAGATGCGGCCAGTATCTCCGCCGCGGCGGGTAAATGACATGCACTTCATGCGGCCGAGGAGTTGGATCGAGGACTTCGATGGGATAACCGGAATCAGACATGCAATGAGACCAGGATTCATTCTCCCATCTTGGCCGCAAAAAGTCCTTATTGCCTAAAGGGGGCTAAAGAGAGCGGCCGGAGTGACGATCGGCATGGTAGAGAAGCATCATGCTGCAAGACTGTCCAAGTTAGCCGTGTCATCCCAGAGAAGTGCCGCGCTTTCTGCGGCACGGTTGAGAATGGCCCGGAGTGAAACTCCAGGTTGGCGCATTTTGCGTTCGAGTCCCCCGTCGTTTGCGGGACGACTGGATTTGATTTCCGACGGGAAAGGCAATTCAGCCGTCCGGCTAGAAGCCGAACTCGATTCCGAACCACGTTCACCCGGGGTTGCACCACCGTGCCGCAAAAGGCGCGGCACTGCTCTCGGACGATGCTCTCTTCGCAGGAGTTAATTTGGACAGGCCTGCAGCATGCTGCGTCTCTACTATGCAGCTTGAGCGAGCTAGAGCGCTTTAATCGATGGACTGCAGCTCTTTGCCTGGTTTGAAACGCACAGCCTTACCGGGTGGGATACTAACCTCCGCGCCAGTGCGCGGGTTGCGGCCGATGCCAGTCTTACGCGGACGAACGTTGAAGACGCCGAAGCCGCGCAGTTCGATACGATCGCCTTGCGACAAAGCCTTCTTCATGCTTTCGAAGACGGTTTCCACGGCCATTTCAGCCTTAGTTTTAGTGATGCCCGTCTTATTCACGACTTCGTTGATGATGTCGAGTTTGATCACAATCGGCTCCGCGGGACGGTTTGTTGCTCAGGCAAGTGAAGGCAGATGCTAGAGGAGTGGCGCGGCATTGTCAACGCGCACATTTACGGATTTAAGACTACACCACGCATTGAATCTTCATTAGTTATCCTGTTCTCAGTGAAGACTGTTCACCTCAAACTTCGCGCTGAGGACGCCGCACCTGGACATCCGGCGATTAGAGAGGTGGCCGCCATCCTCAAACGCGGCGGCCTCGTGGCTATTCCAACAGAAACGGTTTACGGATTAGCCGCCAACGCCCTCGATGCAGCCGCAATTGGCCATATTTTTGAAGCCAAGGAAAGGCCATCCTGGGATCCACTTATCGTGCATGTCGCAAACGTCGATATGATTTCGCAAGCGGCCGCCGATTTCCCGGAAAAAGCCAAAAAACTTGCCGAGCATTTTTGGCCGGGGCCGCTCACGCTATTGCTGAAGAGGCACCCGCAACTTCCGCTTACGGTAACTGCTGGACGCGAAAGCGTGGCAGTTCGCATGCCCGCACATCCAGTTGCGCGGGCTGTGATCACTGCTGCCGGATTACCGTTAGCCGCGCCCAGCGCGAACCGTTTTGGGCACACAAGTCCCACCACCGCGGAGCATGTGATTGCGGACCTCGAGGGACGTATCGACGCCGTACTCGATTCTGGTCCAACCCAAATCGGAGTGGAATCGACGGTACTGGATCCGCTCGGTACCCCGCCGCTGCTGCTTCGTCCCGGCGGGATCACGCGCGAGCAGCTCGAAGATGTGCTGGGGCCGGTCGAGGTGTATTCAACTCCGGCGAAGCAAGCTCCACGGGCACTGGCGTCGCCGGGTCTTGCGGGGCGCCATTATGCCCCGCAAGCACGACTACTATTGGTTGAGGGAACACCACAGACGTTCCGTGCAGCCATCGAGCAGCAGGTCGCGACGGTGGGCGAGAACGGCGAGTATGTCGGTGCAATGGTGCCAGAGAACTGGCTCAACGAACAAGCGCTCTCACGCGGAGGATTGGTGATCTTCGATTGGGGATCCTGGAGCGATCCCGCCGAACTTGCGCATAACCTGTTTGCGGGGCTTCGCTATCTGGATAAGCCGGGGGTTAGAGTAATTCTGTGCCCGCTGCCCTCCGCAAGCGGAATCGGATTAGCGCTGCGCGATCGATTGCTTCGGGCGGCGCGGTAAATCAACGCTTGCCGTTGTTGTTCTCGCCGGCCTTGAACATGTAGCGAATGCTTTGCTTATAGATCAGCACGGCTGGCTGGCCACCGCGATTGATCTTAATGCAGTTGCGATCGTACCAATCGATCCAGCCACGCACCTCTTCGCCATCCTTGAGCACCACCACCATGGGCGTACGGCTTGCCATCTGCTTTTGAAAGTAAAAGGCTTCGGCATGGGTTTGCTCGACGCCATTCGCGCGTTTTGGCACGCGTTGTTCGGAGCTAGTAAGCGGTCGCTCACCGCTGGACTCTGACCGGCGTGGTAAGGGCAGCGACGGTCGAATCAGTTTGCGGTTTACAAACTCGTCGGCTTCTGGCGCGAGTTCCGGCGCTCGTCCGACTGCTGCGGAATTCCCTGGATCTTTCATTCGGCGTTTGTACAAAGATAACTGTGTCAGAACCATCTCGGAGTGCCAACATGCGCCGGAGCGGTGACCATCGAACAGGCCGATAGGGCGAGAAACTTCCGGAAGGCAGTGGATTTCGAGCGGTCTGAATTGCGCTAACCCTATCACAGCCTCTCACCGCCGCGCAAAGCCGGAAAATCATTTCGCCACGGAGACACGGAGCACCGCCGGATGAAACCACAAAGGACACGAAGGACACAAAGGAATTGAGCGGTTCGTCCCGATCTCCTTCGTGATCCTTCGTGCTCCTTTATGGTTAGCTTTGGCGGTTCCTCCATGCCTCCATCGTGAGCTAGCGCTCTAAGGAGGTGGCAAACGCATCCAGAGACAGTGAGCGCAGAAGGTTTCTTCGCATGCCTCGTTCCACTTCCGCGAGTCGCTGAGATGCGGTTACGATCCACTCGAAATCAATCGCCTGGGCCAGCCTGCTCAGTTCGCCTCGGATATCGGTGTTTCGTACCAGTTCGGGAGTGCCGGATTTGAGCATCAGAAGGTCTTCGAATAAAGCGTATAACGTCCGCAATAGTTGATCGGTCTTGTCCCGGCCTTCGATGCCGGCACGATAAGTCTCCGTGATCTTGAACAGCTCGGTGTGATCGCTTCCCGCAATGGCACTGCGCAGCATGGTGAGCGCGCTGGCTCTAGACTCCACATACTCTTCGAGCATGAAGCTGACGGCGCGTCCCAGAGCGCCGTTCGCAAGACGCGCAACCAGTTCGCGCTGGGCCGGCTTGAGGTCTCCCCGGGATCTACTGAGCGCTTCATCCAATTGGCGGACCGGCAATGCTCCAAGCGTGAACGCTACACAGCGCGAGCGGATTGTCGGTAGCAGTTCACCAGGATTCGTCGTGAGCAGAATCAAAGTCGCGTATTCCGGAGGTTCTTCCAGAACCTTCAAAAGGGAGTTCGCCGCTTCCTTCATAAAGGACGACTCGGTGAAAATGAGGACCTTCGAGCGAGCCTCAACAGGTTTGTAAAAAACCGAATCGATTACGAGTCGGACCTGACCAACCTTGATCAGCATCTGCGGCGGGTCGGGAGGGACGACAATCACCTCGGGATGCGTCTGTATTAGGATGCGTGCGTCGCGCCTGTCCGCTTCGCGCATCGCCTCACGTACCTCAACCGCCTCCGCGAATCTCGCCTCCAGATCGTCGGCCTGCGCAATGCGTGTGCAGTTGCTGCAGCGTCCACAGAAATCAGGCAGACTACGCGTGACTGGCTGTTCAAGGCAGTTCAGCGTCTTCGCGATCATCTGCGCGAGCGTGTACTTCCCTGCCCCTTCGGGCCCAGAGATGATCACGGCGTGGGAAAAACGGTCGCGTGCGAGCATCTCGCGAATGCGAGTAACTGTTTCGTGATTGCCGTGAAAATCCTGAAAAGACACTGGGGTTACCTTGTCACGGCTGCGCGGTTTGTAAGCTGCGGGAAACGGCTATCTACGATTCCGAGAATCTGCGCCTCCACGTTCTGAATCGTCCCCGCGGGAATTCGTACGATGCGATTAGTCTCACGGAGCGCGATCTTTTCAAAGCCCTCGTGCACGCGGCGGAAGAACGCGGCGTCCTCACTCTCAAACCGGCCCTCAGACGAGCGCGAACTCTGATTGCGGTTACGCGCACGGGCAACGCTTGCCCCCAGTTCAGACTCGAGCAGGAGTGTCAAATCGGGCCATAGATCCTGGCAAAGCATCCTATGCAAGTCCAGAACAACCTGCGCTCCCAATTGCCGGCCGAAACCCTGATACGCTTCCGTGCTGTCGGTATAGCGATCACAAATTACGATCTTTTCCGCCTTGAGCGCCGGTGCAATATGTTCCTCAATGTGCTGCGCCCGATCGGCAAACATCAATGCCAGCTCGGCGCGAGGAGACAGACCTGCCGTGCGAGAATCCAGCAGAATGGAGCGAATACGCTTCCCAATCGCACTTCCCCCGGGTTCCCGCGTTGCCAGAACGTCGAGGCTACGCGCGGTTAGAGTCTCGGCCAAACGCGCGATCTGGGTGCTCTTCCCGGAGCCGTCCAGTCCCTCAAAGGAAATAAAAAGTCCGCGCTTACCCGACATGGCTAGAGTCTAGCAGTTGCTTGCCCGAGCGCGGTGCGACCGTGCTAGTATTCGCGCGATCAACTGCTCCGCCTGGAGGTTGCGTATGCCAAGGCTCGGTGATGATATTGACGATTATTGCTCGCGTTGTCAGCGACCAACCGATCATTCCGTGGTCGTGATGGCCGCAGACGAAGTTCAAAAAGTGCGCTGCCGCACCTGCGACTTCGAGCACAAGTACCGCAAGAACAAGAGTGGCCGCAAGGAAATGACTGCGCAAGAGGCATTCCAGAAAGTTTTGGCGAGTGTTAGCGGCCAGATGGGCGGAGGTGGCACACCTAAGAAGAAAGCTAAGTAGCTAACTCGGAGCTGATTGCCGCACCGGCATCCCAAGGTACTTCATGACCATCTGCAGATCCTTCCAGGCCTCTTTCTTCTGACGCGGATCCCGGAGCAAGTATGCCGGATGGTAAGTTACGGCAAGCTTAGTGTTCTTGAAGTCATAGATTCGCCCGCGCAGATTCACCATCGCATCGTTGACACCGAGAAGCGTTTTGGCAGCGACAGCTCCTAAAGCAACGACAATCCTCGGCTTGATAACTGCGATTTGGCGCAGCAGGAATGGAGAGCACGTGTCGCACTCCTCGCGTTCTGGAGTGCGATTCCCTGGCGGGCGGCACTTTACGACGTTAGCGATGTAAACATCCTCGCGACGAATACCCATGGCGGAGATCATGTTGTTGAGGAGCTGACCAGCGCGACCAACAAACGGCTCGCCCTGCTGATCCTCGTCCGCTCCTGGCCCTTCACCGACGAACATGATGTCAGCCCTCGGATTGCCTACACCGAACACAATCTGCTTGCGTCCTTGCTTGTGCAAAGCACAGCGTGTGCAATCGCCGAGATCTTCGCGGATTACGCGCAGGGCTTTTTCTGGAGTCATTTGTTCTTCATTGTTCTCGTGAGACGCCGCTGACGGGCTCATACTGCATGGTAGAGAGGCAGCATGCTGGGTCTCTACTTCAGACGCGACCGAGTTGTCTGTGTCTTCACGGCGGTAGAAGTCATAGATTCCCAGTTCACGATAGAATCGCATGCGTTCTCCGAGCTGTTTCTGGAACTCTGAATCCATCAGATTAATGAGCAGGAACGGCTTTGCCCGAGCGTGTCTTCAGTTTTAGCACGGCATCGAGAATGCGGTGAGCTATTTTCGACTTCTCTGCCCTCGGAATTGCCGTCTCTTCGTTCGCGGTCAGGATTGTGACCTCGTTCTGTTCCGAATCAAATCCGATCTCGGGGTTCGAGACATCGTTAACGACGATCGCGTCGAGTCGCTTCTTGCGCAGCTTGGCGCGTCCATTCTCAATCGCGTCTTTGGTCTCCGCGGCGAACCCGATAAGCAATTGATCTGGGCGACGATGCTCAGCAAGCTCGGCCAGGATATCGGCGGTTGGCTCAAGGTCGAGTGACATAGGACCGTTGCGCTTGATCTTTTGTGACGAGCCAATACGCATTCGAAAATCGGCCACCGCGGCAGCCGCGATGATAACGTTCGCTTCGGACGCTCGGGAGAGGGTTGCTCTTAGCATTTCTTCGGCTGTCTCCACGTGTACAACATCCGCACGCTCCGGCGGTTCAAGCGCAACTGGTCCTGAAACAAGAATTACCTTCCCCCCACGACGAAGCGCAGCCTCCGCGATTGCGTATCCCATCTTTCCGCTTGAGCGATTGCCGAGAAAACGAACCGGATCGACCGGCTCCCGTGTCGGACCTGCGGTAATGAGAATTGTCTCCGCGGCGAGATCGCGCACTATGCCAAGCGTCGCCAGCACCGCCGCAACAATCTCCTCAGGGTCGGCTAAGCGGCCCGCCCCAACCATGCCGCACGCAAGATATCCGCTGCCCGGCTCGACGATGCGAACACCGCGCTTGCGCAGGACACTCAGATTCTCCTGCGTTGCGGGATGCTTCAGCATCTCGACGTTCATTGTGGGCGCAATGATCACCGGAGCGGACGTAGCTAGGTAGAGCGTTGAAAGAAAGTCGTCCGCCTGTCCGTGCGCGAACTTTGCCGCGGTATCTGCTGTGCAGGGAGCAACAACTAGCGCGTCAATGGATTGCGCGAGGCTGATGTGCTCGATGGCTGAATCGAGATTGGGCTGCACGCCACCCGAATGCCACAGACCAGTGATGACTTTCTCTCCCGAAAGCGCCGCAAAGGTAAGCGGGCGCACGAACTCCTGGGATGCGGCGGTCATTACTACCTGCACGCGGATGCCTGCATCCTGTAGCGAACGGACTACTTCGCATGCCTTATACGCGGCGATACCGCCGCACACGCCGAGCGCAACCTTCATACAACTATTGTAGTCGGAAGGCAAAATCCTTCAGGTTGGAGATGAGGAACTAATCTTCCT
>Ga0066687_10000342_pt1 | contig 12096 bp, 10 predicted proteins | sample GraSoiAngelo_136_FD_65630 | JGI IMG/M metagenome (GOLD analysis project Ga0066687, IMG submission 65630) | Grasslands soil microbial communities from the Angelo Coastal Reserve, California, USA - 14_0929_09_20cm | ecosystem: Environmental > Terrestrial > Soil > Grasslands | place: USA... | reverse complement strand
GCGGTAGATCGCGACCAGTTCGCCGCCCGCATTACAGAAGCCATCTCCCATGAGCCACTCATCAGCATCCGCCGAGAGGAAGTCGCGGAACTCAGCCAAGATCAGCTGACAATTATCGCCACCGGTCCGCTTACATCCGACGCGCTGTCGCAGGAAATTGCCCGCCTCGCCGGCTCCAGCCACTTGTATTTCTATGACTCCATCAGCCCGATCGTAGAAGCTGATTCCATCGACATGTCGCGCGTCTATCTTGCCGCGCGTTATGACAAGGGCACGGCCGACTACATCAACTGTCCAATGTCAAAGGAAGATTATGACCATTTCTATGACTCCCTCGTGCAGGCCCAGGCCGTGGAAGCGCATGACTGGGAGAAGCTCAACTATTTCGAAAGCTGCCTTCCCATCGAAGAGATCGCGCGCCGTGGGCGTGATACGTTGCGTTTCGGGCCCATGAAGCCGGTAGGTTTGAGAGATCCGGGGACCGGCAAGACTCCCTACGCCGTTGTGCAGCTTCGTCAGGAGAATCTGCGCGCCGATTCCTACAATCTGGTCGGCTTTCAGAACCACCTGAAGTTTGGCGAGCAGGCGCGAGTACTTCGGCTGATTCCCGGCCTCGAGAACGCGCGCTTTCTGCGGTACGGGCAGATTCACCGAAACACTTACATCAACGCGCCTTCTTTGCTGAATGAAACCTTACAGATGAAGGCCCATCCTAACGTGATCTTCGCCGGCCAGATCTGTGGCGTTGAAGGCTACGTTGAGTCCATCGCCACCGGACTGCTGGCGGGGCTAAACGCCGCGGCGCTTGCAGCGGATTCACAACCCTCTCCGCCGCCGCGCGCCAGCGCCTTCGGATCTCTCATTCACTACATTACGCACTCCGATCCCCGGAAGTTTCAGCCCGCAAACATCACCTTTGATTTGCTTCCCCCGCTGGCTAAAACAGTTCGCGACCGCAATGAAAGGCACCGCCTTCAATGTCATGCTGCGTTGCAATCTTTTGACCACTGGATGCGGCAAGTGGCACCCATTCCAACCGCCTGATCGAACTCTTTTTCGGCAACAAATCTTCACTTAGCTTCGTATCTATAACCGCCGGGCTTACGTTCATCACTGTCGGCCGTCAAAACTGCGATGGTTCTTCGTGACCTCATCACCGACGTCCTGCGCACGCTTTGGGCGCACAAGCTGCGGACATTCCTCACCATGTTCGGGATCGCGTGGGGCATCGTCTCGATCGTTCTTATGGTTGCGGCCGGTGAAGGCCTGCGCAAAGGCCAGGAGGACCAGGCGCGCAACTTAGGCAAAGACATCCTGATTGTGTTTCACGGGCGCACCAGCCTGCAGGCCGGCGGCACCAGGGCCGGTAAGGTTGTTCATTGGGAAGACACTGACGTCCAGGCGCTTCAGCAGGAAGCGGTCGATTGCGAGTACGCGCTGCCCGAACTTGAGCAGGAGACGGTTCGCGCTCACAGCAACTACAACAACGCGGCATTCACCGTTACCGGATCGTATCCGCAGTTCGCCTACATCCGCAGCCTGGATGTTGGGCAGGGCCGGTTTTACGACTGGGACGATATGCATGAATCCCGGCGCGTCGCTTTTCTCGGATCGGATGCCGCGAAGCAACTTTTCCCGGGCCGCAACGCTGTGGACGAAAACCTCTATCTCAACGATTTTCCTTACGTCGTGGTCGGCGTAATGAAGGAGAAGAAGCAGGATTCCAGCTACGACGGGTGGGATGTGCGCAAGGTTTTCGTCCCGTTTACCGCCATGCGGCGCGACTTTCCAGACAAACCTCCGGGCACGGCGCGCACATTTGATCAGCTTCTGGTCACCCCCAGGTCGGTATCGCAGCACGAAGCCTGCAAGCGCGAGCTACGCTCGGTCCTGGCACGGCTGCACCGCTACGATCCCACCGACAAAGAAGCCTGTCCTATATGGGACACGGTGCAGGAAGCCAAAGCCTTCGAGCAGATGACCAACGGAATGAAATATTTCCTGGGCGCAGTGGGTATCGTGACTCTGTTTCTGGGCGGCCTGGGCGTAATGAACGTAATGATGGTTGCGGTTCGAGAGCGCACCCGCGAGATCGGCGTGCGCAAAGCTTTGGGCGCGCCCGCGCACAGCATCCTGCGGCAGTTTTTCTTCGAGGCACTCATCATTGCATTCCTCAGTGGGGGCATCGGGCTCGGCATTGCTTACGGATTATGCGGTCTGGTGAACCTGCTGCCGATGCCTGATTTCTTTGCCGGCCTGATTGCAACCTGGAAGTCGGGAGTGTTTGCAACCGTGCTGCTTGGCACGATTGCCGTGCTCTCTGCGCTATATCCCGCGCGGCGCGCCGCCTCGATTGATCCAATTGAGGCTCTGCGCTACGAGGCTGGCGGATAGTTCCCATGCTGACTGAAATCATTCGCGAAGCCTGGATCGCTCTGAAGCGCAACACCACTCGCAGCGCTTTAACCATGCTCGGAATTGTCTGGGGTATTGCGACGGTAACGCTGCTGATTGCATATGGCAGCAGCTTTCGACAGATTTTGGTCGGCGGGTTCGACGCCTTTGGCAAAAGCGTGGTCATCTGCTGGCCCCAACAGACCAGCGAACAGCCCGGCGGACAGCGGGCTGGTAAGAAGGTCGTTTTGGAGCAGGCTGACCTTGATGCAGTAAAGGAAATGGCGCCGCTGGTGAAACATGCCTGCCGCGAAACTGTGAAGCGGCCGGGCATCGCCTACGGCGAACGCATGGTCGGAACGGCCGCCATCCGGGGTGTTTGCCCGGAATACGGAGAGATGCGTAACGAAGTTGCTGCGGAAGGGCGTTGGATCAATTCAGCCGATGAGGTCGAGCGTCGCCGGGTGGTTTTCCTGGGCGGAAGAATTCGGGAACAGTTGTTCAGCGGGAAGCCCGCGGTCGGTGAAACCGTTCTCATTGGAGGCGTGCGCTTTGAAGTAATTGGCGTGATGGCCCGCAAGATCCAGATGAGCAACTATTTCTCGAGCGATGACGAGTCGGCCTGGATACCTTTCAGCGCTGCCGGTGATGTCTGGGATACCAAGTATGCGCAGGTACTGGTTTTTGCGCCGCTCGCACCGCAGTTCGAAAAACGCGCCATGGACCAGGTGCTGGCCGCGATTGCGAACCGCCAGCAGTTTTCGCCGACCGATAAGAAGGCCATCATCATGTTTGGGCGTGATGAGTTTCGGCCAGTAATTGATGCCATCACAATCGGCTTGCAGGTGCTTCTAACTTTCATTGGCACGCTCACGCTCGGGATCGGCGCAGTGGGAGTGATGAACATTCAACTCGTCTCGGTGGATGAACGCGTCCGCGAAATCGGGCTGCGGCGCGCCCTGGGCGCGAAGAAGTGGCACATCCGGCTGCAGTTCCTGGCGGAGACGCTGTTCATCATGTTGCTGGGAGGTGCGATCGGAGTGTTGCTTTCTTATCTGGTCGCAGCTGCGGTGGGAACGCTGCCGCTGATGGGCCCCCTTTTCGAGGACGATTCGGGCAAAGCTGATATTCACCTGAAAATTTCCATGTTGACGGTAATGCTTTCAAGTTTCGTGCTGCTGGCAGTAGGTGTGGCCAGCGGTCTGGTACCGGCGTTGCGGGCTTCCAAGCTCGATCCGGTGGAAGCGCTTCGATATGAATGATTTCGTCGCGATTTCTGCGCTAGTTCTCAAGGGCAACCGCCTGATTGCATGATTTTGCGGTGGCTCTGAAGACGTGACCTGGCGCACAAAACTTGTCTCGTACACTTGCAAGCACCGTTGACGTTGCATTCAGTTAGCGATACCTTGCAGGCGAGGTGCGGTTTGCCCATTTCTGCCATTGACGCCCTGAGCTCTGCCTTCCAGCACACGAAAAGTACTCTGCTTCCTGTCCGGCTTGGACAGTGGGCAAAGTTTGCGTTTGTCGGTCTGCTCGCCGGAGAGATAAGTTCGTACGGGTGCGGCGGAAACAGTTCTTTCCGGATGCCTGGGCGCGACCGGGGTGAAGGTTTCCCGGATGTGGGACTCGGCGGCGCACATCTGGCTCAATACGCGCTGATGATTGCTTTTCTGGTGGTGCTGGCACTGGCGTTTATGGTTTTGCTCCTTTATCTCAACAGCGTAATGCGTTTTGTTCTGTTCGACGGCGTGCTGCAGAAGGAATGCCGCATTCGTGAGTCATGGGATCGCCGGCAACGGGTGGGCGTTCTTTATTTCTTGTGGCAAATTTTCATTTTCCTGATCGCGACAGCAGGAATTGCGATTCTGCTAGGAATACCCGCGGCTTTTGGATTTGCGGCGGGATGGCTGCGTTATCCAAAACAACACCTGCTCCCCCTAATCCTGGGCGGCATAGTGCTGTTCTTCGTGGTACTTGCCTTCATCCTCAGCATGTATGTGGTTCGCGTTATCAGCAAGGATTTTGTGGTGCCCATCATGGCGCTCGAAGAGGTAACCGCTTTTGAGGGCTGGCGACGCATATGGCCGATGATTGAATCTGAGCGTGGCAGTTACGCCGGCTATCTTGGCATGAAGGTATTGATGGCGCTGGGCGCGGCGGTGGTGCTGGGAATGATTTCTGCCATCGTAATTGTGATGATTGCCCTGCCCTTTGGTGGCATTGGAGCAATTATCGTGATCGCAGGAAAGACGGCGGGGCTTACCTGGAACGTTTACACAATTACTGTGGCAGCAATGTTTGGCATCGTGCTGGTGGCTTTTATTCTCTATGTAGTTTCTTTGGTCTCGGTACCGGCTATGGTTTTCTTCCCAGCCTATTCCATTTACTTTTTTGCATCGCGCTACTCGCCCCTGCATGCTTTGCTTCACCCGGCGCCGGTTGCGCCAGTTTCTCAAACTGTCTTGCCGCCGCCAGTGGCACCTCCTTTCTCGCCTCCTCCTGAGCCGATCGGCTGACGTTCATGGGCAGGAACCCTGTGCGAACTGCGGGTGTCCAATCTCTTCAGTATGCGCGCGTGCTCAAGGAGCACGATCATGGCAATGTCGGCAGGCGGCGATCCGTCCCGCCCGGAGATGAATGTAACTCCACTGATTGATGTTTTGCTGGTCCTGATAATCATCTTCATGGTGATCGTGGTAGAGCAGGGAAACAAAGGGATCACAGCGCAAATTCCTCAACCGGCGAAGGACGCGACCGAACCGGACAGAGAGCGCACTATCGTTGTGCAGCTGGTTTCAGTTCCAGGCCAGGACCAGCCTCCGGCACTGAAAATCAACCAGCAAACCGTGGGCTGGGGCAATTTGGGAAGCGAACTGCAGCGTGTGTTCGCCACCCGGGCCGAGAAAGTCGCATTGGTGCGCGGAGACCAGGACGTCAACTTCGAATATGTCGCTGACGTGATCGACACCGCCCGGCGTGCCGGGGTGGAGCGGGTGGGCCTGATGGGAAAGGATCAGTAATTATTTGCTGGCCCGCGTCTTGATCCAGATCGGCGCGCCAAAAAAGCCAAAGGCTCGCCTGATCTGGTTTTCGAGGAACCGCTGATAGGAAAAGTGGAGCTTCACGTTTCGGTCGGTGAAAAGAATAAAAGTAGGCGGAGCGACCGCGACCTGCGTGAGGTAATAAATCTTGACCCGCTGTCGCATGGGAACAGATGCGCGCTCAAAGTCCACCTCTTTCAGGAAGCGGTTCATTTCTGACGTAGAGATACGTTTCCGGCGTTCGACGGCAACCTGTTCGAGCGTTGTGAAAATTTTTTCTGTGCCTTTGCCGGTCTGAGCTGAGATGAACAACACCGGCGCGTAGCTGAGAAACTTCAGAGCGTAGCGGAGTCGTTGTTCATAGGCCTCACGATCGGCCGGGCGGCGGCTATCCCGGATGCGCGCCGCTTTCGAGTGGCTGATCGCGCGCTTTTTGCCGCTTATCACCAGGTCCCATTTGTTAACCACAACGATGATCGACCGGCCACTCTCGTGCGCGTAGCCTGCGATGGCCGCATCCAGCTGGCTTACGCCTTCAGTCGCGTCAATCACCAGCAGCGCGATGTCCGCCGCTTCAAGATGTTTCCGGGCCATAACCACCGAAAGCTTTTCCGCCATCAGCTCGGTCTTGCCCTTGCGACGGATGCCGGCGGTGTCGATAAACCGAAAGCGGCGACCGTCGCGCTCCACCAGTTCATCCACAGCATCGCGCGTGGTGCCGGGTATGGGGGACACGATCGACCGGTCAGCGCCGGTCAGCTGATTCAGCAACGTCGATTTTCCTACGTTTGGATGTCCGATGATGGCGACTTTGATTTCGCGGGATTGCTCGGATTCCTCTCCATCCTCTTCGTCGCCCGGCACTGACGAAATCACCCGCAGCAACCCGTCCAGAAGGTCATCGATGCCGCGGCCGTGTTCTGCAGAAACCGGGAACAGCTTGCGTATTCCCAGCCGGTGAAAATCGTCGGCGTCAGACGAGTTCTTTTCGCTGTCTATTTTGTTTACGGCCACAAACAGCGGCTTTCCGGTGCGCTGCAGCAGGCGCGCCAGTTCAAGATCAGGTGCCGCGATTTCCGTGCGCCCATCCACGACCATCACGATGGCAGCGGCTTCATCCAGCGCCAACCGGGCCTGCCGGAAGATTTCAGAGGGAATCAACTCCCGGTCATCTGGGATGATTCCGCCAGTATCCACCAGCCGGAAGTGGCGTCCCCGCCACTCTGCATCGCCATACATACGATCACGGGTGATGCCAGGTTCGTCGCCCACAATCGCGCGCCGCGAACCCACGATCCGATTAAACAGGGTCGACTTGCCAACGTTCGGACGGCCAACAATTGCAATAATGGGAAGCTTTGCGATGCGCTGCTCCTGATGAATCAATGACGGTTTGCTGAGACTGAGTATTATAGAGACTCCGTGGCTTCTCCTTCTCAGCCCGCACCCGCGCCTGCAGCCAACATCTCTTTGCATCAGTTCTTTGGGCCGGGCGGGCTGCTCTCACGCGCCCATCCGGCTTACGAATTTCGGCGCGGCCAATTGCAGATGGCGCAGGCAGTCGAGCAGGCGCTCAGCGAGCGTCACCACCTGATCGTGGAGGCCGGCACCGGCACCGGAAAGACGCTGGCCTATCTTGTTCCCGTAATTCGCTCCGCCAAGCGTGTGATTATTTCCACCGGAACAAAAAATCTTCAGGAACAGCTGTTTCGCAAGGACATTCCGTTTCTTGAGCAGGCGCTATTCCCTAATGGAGAGGGCAAGCTCAACGTCTGTTACATGAAAGGACGCGCCAATTACCTCTGCCGAAAGAAGCTTTACGATCTAACCGATCAACCGGTTTTGAGTGGTTTGGAAGAGATTGAGCACTATAGAGCGATCAGCAATTGGGAGAAGACCACCGAAACCGGCGATCGCGCTGAAATATCTTCCCTGCCGGAAGCCAGCGCGCTGTGGCACAAACTTGACGCCCGGGCTGACACCTGTCTCGGGCAGAAGTGCAGTGTCTGGGAAAAGTGCTTCATCACCGGGATGCGCCGCCGCGCTGCCGAGAGCGACATCATCATCGTCAATCATCACCTGTTCTTCGCCGATCTTGGCATCAAGCAGCAGGCCGAAGACGCGCCCGATGCCGGCATTCTGCCCGATGTGGGCGCGGTGATCTTTGACGAAGCCCACGAACTGGAAGACGTTGCCGGCAGCTACTTCGGGGTGAGCGTGAGCAACAACAGAGTCGAGGAACTGTGCCGCGACGTAGAGAGCTCGATGCAGCGCAATCGGCTGCTGTCGGCTTCAATTGCAAGTGCGGTGAAAAGCCTGCGCGACCGCGCCATGTTCTTTTTCGCTCTACTGCCTCAAGGCAATGGCCGGTTCGCATTCGATAACCGGCACGAATTTCTGGAAGAAAACGGTGATGAGTTTATCTCCCTGCAAAATTGCCTGCAGCGCCTGGGAGCCGAACTCGAAGGCTTGTCTTCGAAGCCCGAGGAAATCTTCAACTTTGGCCGCCGCACGCAGGAACTTCAGGTGCAACTCAGCTTTCTGCTGGAATCGGATGCCAAAAACACTGTTTTCTGGATCGAGCGCCGCCGCGGCGGGCGCGACAAGCAGAACGTTTTCCTGCAGGCCACTCCGATTGACGTTGCGCCCATCCTGAAGACTTGCCTGTTCGACCGGCTGGAAGCGGCAGTGCTGACCTCAGCCACGCTTGCCGTGGGCAGCGGATTCGAATATATGCGGCGACGGCTCGGCCTTGAATATGCCCGTGAGGCCGTGCTCCCTTCCCACTTCGATTATCAGAATCAGGCCGTGCTCTACGTCCCGCCTGACCTGCCCGACCCGCGCACACCGCAGTTCCATGCCAAAGCGGCCGACCGCATCCGTCAATTACTCGAAATTACCTGCGGGCGCGCGTTCGTGCTGTTTACCAGCTACGCGCAAATGAAAGAGATTTATGAGCGCCTGCTGGGAGAACTGGAATTCCCCATGCTTCTGCAGGGCGATGCTCCCAAAACCGCGCTGCTCGAAGAGTTTCGTCTGACGCCCAATTCCGTGCTGTTCGCGACTTCTTCCTTCTGGCAGGGCGTGGACGTGCAAGGTGAGCAACTGAGCTGTGTGATTATCGATCGTTTACCCTTCGCGGTCCCGACCGATCCGGTGGTCTCTGCCCGTATTAAAGCCTTGAATGACGAAGGCGGGAACGCATTCTTTGACTACCAGGTGCCTGCCGCTGTCATCACCCTGAAGCAGGGTTTCGGGCGGCTGATCCGATCACTGCATGATCGCGGGCTGCTGGCCCTGCTGGACAATCGAATTTTGAAAAAGGCTTATGGGCGTGTGTTTATTGATAGTCTTCCAAATTACAAGCGGACTACCGACCTCGAGCAGGTTGAGCGATTCTTCGCGCCGCGCTGACAAGTGTTGATGCATCCCGATCGGAACAGCAGATTCCGCGCGGCGCTGGGTGGTGATACCGGCTGCAATAGCCGCTCGAAATGACCCGATTGCGGCGGCACGGGCTGTGATGCTGTATACCCGCAACGTCGAAAAACGGCTACTCGCGGTAAAATAGCACTGATCGCAGCCTGAACAGACATGTACGAAATCACTGTCGAAGATACGTTCGCCGCAGGCCATTATCTGCGCAATTACAAAGGCAAGTGCGAGAACCCGCACGGGCATAACTACAAGGTTCGCATCACGCTGGCTGGGCAAAAGCTCGATCAGGCGGGCCTGCTGGTGGACTTCAAAGATCTCCGCGAAGTCATGAAGCGCACCATCGACCGCCTGGACCACAAGATGATTAACGAAGTGGATCCGTTCACCGAGCTAAATCCATCGGCAGAGAACCTGGCCAAGTATTTCTATGACGAGACGACCGAAAAATTGGACCAGGCAACTGCCGGCCGTGTCCAGGTTAAGAACGTGACGATTTTTGAGACCGAAACCACAACTGCCACTTACGCCGGATAACCCAGTCCGGGAGCTGTTCTATGCAGATCACCGAAATCTACCGCTCGCTGCAGGGAGAGTCCACCTATGCGGGACTGCCCTGCGTTTTCGTGCGCCTGACCGGATGCAATCTGCGGTGCTCCTGGTGCGATAGCGAGTACGCGTTCTACGGCGGCCACAAGATGACCTCCGACGAGGTGATGGACGAAGTCTGGCGCCTAAGCCCGTCGGCCGGACTGGTTGAGATCACCGGCGGAGAGCCCATGCTGCAGGAACGTGAGCTTGTTCCGCTGATGCAGCGTTTGCTGAATGGCGGGTACACCGTAATGCTGGAAACCAGCGGCGAGCGCCCGCTCGCCCGCGTCCCACGTGAGGTGATTAAGATTGTGGATGTAAAGTGCCCTAACTCCGGAGAGCCCGATACATTCCACTATGAAAACCTCGAGGCTCTAGGACCAAGGGATGAAGTGAAATTCGTACTGAGCGACAGGGTGGATTATGAGTTCGCGCGCGATTTCGTTGTCCGGCACGGCCTGACGCGACGCGTAAACGCAGTTCTGTTCTCGCCCGCATTTGAAAAGAACGCCCGGGGCGCGCGTGACGCATCGCATTGCCTGCTCGATCCTCAGGAACTCTCCGGGTGGATGCTGTCAGACAACGTTCCCGCCCGCCTGGGCCTCCAAATCCATAAGTTCATATGGGACCCGGCAAAGAAGGCGGTCTGATACGACTTATGGCTGACGTCCAGGCAATCGTGCTGCTCAGTGGCGGAATGGACTCCTGTGTGTGCGCCACGCTGGCGGCAAAGCGCAAGAGAACTGCCGCTATTCATGTCAGCTATGGCCAGCGAACCGAAGCCAGGGAACGTAAAGCTTTTGAGCTGATCTGTGATCACCTGAGAATTACGCACCGGCTCGCCATAAGGAATGACGTTTTACGAAGCATCGGAGGTTCAGCTCTCACCGATCTGAACATTCAGGTGCCAGAGTCGGAACATATCGGAGTCGAGATACCCGTCACCTACGTGCCGTTTCGTAATGCCCATCTTCTGTCGGCCGCGGTTAGCTGGGCAGAAGTCATTGACGCACGGGAAATCTATATTGGGGCGGTCGAACAGGACAGCTCCGGATATCCCGACTGCCGGCCAGCGTACTATCGCGCATTCAATGAAGTCATCAAGACAGGCACTCGGGACGGAAACATTGAAATCATTACTCCCCTGATCGGCATGCGTAAATTTGAGATCGTACAGCTCGGCCTTGAACTGGGCGCGCCCCTCGATTTAACTTGGTCGTGTTACAGCCGTGAAAACAGGGCATGCGGCGTTTGTGACAGCTGTGTTTTGCGGCTCCGGGCATTCCAGGAAGCCGGAGCGGAGGACCCGATTCCTTACCAGCTTCCGGCGAAGGTATGATTTTTGAAGTGCAGAATCCAGGTTCAGCAGCACTACTGGCGGGAGGCCAACTATGAAACGAATTGCTGTAGTAGCAGTGCTGGCGTTGCTGGCGACGCTGTGCGTCCCAGCAGTATTTGCGCAGGCTACGGGGACAGTCAAGGGCGTCGCGAAGGATGCGCAGGGCAATCCTATCGCGGGAGCAACCGTGGAGTGGCACAACACCGACAACGGCCGCAAATACACGCTCAAGACCAACAAGAAGGGCGAGTACTTTTCGCTTGGCATCGAGCCCGGCAAGTACAAAGTCACTCTTTCCATGGACGGCAAGCAACTCGACACCGTGAACAATTTCCCGGTGCAGGTGGAAGACAACACGCTGGATTTCGACGAGAAGAAATCGCAGACCGAAGCTGCTCAGCAGCAGGGTATCTCTCCCGAGAAGCTGAAGCAGATGCAGGAGGCGGAAGCCAAGCAGAAGCAGGAAGGTAACACCGTCAAGACGCTTAACGAGAAACTGTCCGCAGCCAATACCGCGATGCAGGGTGGCGATTTTGACGCTGCCATCAACAGCTTGAACGAAGCCAACCAGATGGATCCCAGCCGAGACCTGCTGTGGGCCCGCCTCGGTGACGCGTATGTCGCGTCAGCGCCGAAGCAAACCGATGCCGCGGAAAAAACCCGCCGCTACGGTGAAGCTGTAACGGATTACCAGAAAGCAATCGAGCTGAAGCAGAAGGGGATGCAAAGCGGCACACCCAAACCCGACGATCCCAAAACACTGGCTGCCTACTACAACAACCTGGCCCAGGCGCAAGCCAAGTCGGGAAAGATTGACGAAGCCATCAAATCGTACGAGCAGGCCGCGCAACACAACCCGACTGGCGCGGCCCAGTACTATTACAACGAAGGCGCCGTCATGACCAATGCGGGTAAAGTGGATGAAGCCAACGCTGCTTTCGATAAGTCAATCGCCGCTGATCCCACCAAGGCCGACGCCTATTATCAGAAGGGTGTGAATCTGATCAACAAAGCAACCACCGACAAGAGCGGTAAAGTCATTCCTGCGCCCGGGACAGAAGAAGCCTTGAACAAGTATCTGGAGCTGCAACCGACCGGGCCCTACGCCGAAGGCGCAAAGAGCATGTTGCAATACATCGGAAGCAACATCGAGACCAGTTTCGGCAAGAAGAAATCGACCAAGAAGTAAGGGCAACTGGTGCTTACGAGGCGGCCGATGCGGCCGCCTCTGTTTTCTTGCTTTTCATCAACAACACCCAAGCTAGCGACAGCCGCCCTTGGCTGCGCAATCGATCT
>Ga0066687_10000339_pt1 | contig 12116 bp, 6 predicted proteins | sample GraSoiAngelo_136_FD_65630 | JGI IMG/M metagenome (GOLD analysis project Ga0066687, IMG submission 65630) | Grasslands soil microbial communities from the Angelo Coastal Reserve, California, USA - 14_0929_09_20cm | ecosystem: Environmental > Terrestrial > Soil > Grasslands | place: USA... | reverse complement strand
TCATCATTCAAGAATTCCTCCAGATTAATGTTTGCCGAGATGAATCAGCATCAGACTTTGTCTTTAGCTGGTGTTCGGGTTATCATCGGCTACTCCATCTACGGGCGGTCATGACGAAACGGATTCAGAGGATCTATCGCCTGACGCAAGGAATCCGAATTGCCCGGCGACTACGTAAACACACACAACGGAGAGGGAAATAAAGGGTGGGATCACCTCAAGGCTCATTGGAGTTTTCAGCGAGGGATCAAGATTGGGCCGTCCTGATCGGCAGGATGGCGCAGGGAGATCAATCGGCGCTGTCAACGCTTTACGATTCTACAGCGAGATTGGTCTATGGCCTGGTGCTTAGAATCGTTAACGAGGCGCCGTCGGCCGAAGAAGTATTGTTGGACGTTTTTTCGCAGGTGTGGCGCCAGGCAGGCCAGTACGACGGGAAGCGGGGCGCGCCCCTGGCCTGGATTATGACCATAGCCAGAACTCGCGCCATCGATCGCGTGCGCTCCACTCGCCAGGAGCAGCAGCGAAGAGATCCGTTGGACACGGTGCAGGCAGTTAGATCTGAAAGCGCCGATCCCGAGCAGGACTCGGTCATCTCGGAGCGCCGCTTTATCGTCAGGCAGGCGTTAGCGGAGCTCGCGCCTGAACAGCGCCAGGTGATCGAGCTGGCTTACTATTCCGGAATGAGCCATAGCGAGATCGCGGCTACGCTGGGTCAACCGCTGGGGACGGTGAAGACTCGAACACGTCTAGGAATGATGAGGCTGAGAGAGGCGTTGGCTCCCGTTCTTGGAGGCAGCCAGTGATGCATAAAGCAGTCGACGATGAAGTGCGAGAAAACGCCTCGCTCTATGCCCTGGGAGCGCTTGCGGAGGATGAGGCCGGAACGTTCGAGCAACACCTTCTGGAAGGGTGCGAGCTTTGCGCTAACGAGGTTTTAGCTTTCCAGGACTTAATAGGAACCCTCGGAATGGCGACCGAAGCCCAGGAGCCGAATCCTGATGTGAAGCGGCGGTTGATTGAAAGCATATCCGGCGTCGCAGAGTCTCGGCCGATGCCGTTGACTCAAGAAAGCTCCGATTTTATTTCGATTCGAGCTTCCGAAGGTCAATGGAAGGAAATTGCGGCGGGCATATTCGAAAAGCATCTGTTCACGGACAAGGCGCGAGGCACGGTCACTAATCTTGTGAGGCTTAGCCCCGGAGCCAAATGCCCGATTCACGATCATCCTAGCGTTGAAGAGTGTTATGTCATCGACGGCGATTTCAGATTCGGCGATGAGGTATTCGGACCAGGTGATTATCAGTGCGCCCTTGTTGGAAGCGTACATGGAAATCTGCACACGGTCGGCGGGGCCCTTGTGCTCATCGTCGGCCCGGATCGTTACGAGGCTGTCCACAAAACGGAGCTCGAGCTCGAAGAACAAAGAAAGAGCCTGCTTGCGTTGGAGTCCCGAGGCGCGCTCTGGGAAAAGGTGGAACATGAGTCAGACTCACCGGGGCAGGAGATGATAATCGAAGATCATCAAGAGAGAGCGGCCCTGTATGCGCTCGGTTCCCTGAGCGAGCACGAAGCCCGCGCTTTCAAGATTCATCTACGCGACGGCTGCGCGATCTGCTCGAAGGAGTTGAGCGGCTTCGAAGCCGTCGTCGGCGAGCTTTCTTTCGGAGCTGTTTCGGCCGAGCCTCCCGCCGGCGTTATCGATAAGCTTCTGGCAAGAATCGAGAAAGATAGCCAGACTCAGCGGCCGTCGATTTCTGAATCCAGCCCTACGACGCCGAATTCTATTCCCGAGCCAATCCTGAAGAGCACTACGCGTTCTCGGTCTTATCTTGTCTGGGCGGTCGCTGCTTCACTTCTGGTCGCGATTCTGGCCGCTTCCTTTTGGTCAAAAACAAATTCTGCTTTGAATGAAGAACGTCGGCGGTTGGCGACGATTGACGACGAAGTTCGAGCGCTGCGAGTGAATCTGACGGACGCATCCGCAAGGGCGCGTGAACTCGAGTTGATAGCGAGGGCCCTCGAGAGTCCGGGATCGAGCATGATAAAGCTTGTTCGAGGATCTGAACAGTCTCAATCAAAGGATCCTGCCAAGATCTATTGGAATAAGCAGGCGGGCCAATGGATTGTTGCTTTGAATATGCCTCCTCCGCCCGAAGGCAAGGTCTATCAGTTATGGTTCATCACATCGGCTCCGTTGAGCGCGGGCGTCCTGACAACCGACGACTCCGGGCGCGGCGTTACGGTGGTTGAGGTCCCTCGTGGTATCGGAGAGATCAAGAAAGCGGCGATCACAATCGAGCCTCAGGGCGGTTCGACCTCGCCGACTATGCCGATAGCGGCTTCTGCTGACGTAGGACTCTAACAAAAGGGAATTACACACTCCTGGCGCCTCTCATCCGCATTCCGAGCTGGAAGAGAAGCTCGATTGTCGACCGTTTCACTCCAGCGCACGGCGCTCGAATTTACTCAACCCCACGTAGGTGAACAATCCGCAAAAGCCGATCAGTCCGCCAAGAATCAACCACAACGGCATATGCGGTGACTGAGGAGTCAACGCGGCTCGAAAGCCTTCACTGGCATATACGAGCGGGTTGATCAGAACGAATTTCTGGAACCAGGGAATGACCTTCAATGCTTCCCACGGATAGTAGGCGCATCCGAAAAATATCATCGGGCCAATCAGTACGTTGAAGATGAGCCCTATCTGTTGCGGCGCTACGAGGGTGCCTACGACCATCCCGAGCGCGGCGAACAGCCAGCTCGTTAGAAGAGCTACCGAAATCAGAAGCGCAACATTGCCCGCCTGCAAATCCAGACCTGATCTCATCATCAACCAGGCGAGCGGCAGCACAAACAACCCGGCTATGACGGCTTGAATGATGCCTACAAGGATCTTCTCGAGGGCTACGCCCTTAATGCTTATCGGAGCCAGGAGCCGGTCTTCTATCTCCTTTGTCCAACCGAACTCGACTACGAGCGGCAACGCCACTGCCTGCATCCCGGAGAGCGTCATGCTCAGCGCGAGTATGCCCGGCAGCAGCAGATTTCCGTAGCCTCGCGCGACGATGCCCTGCCTCGGCATCACGTATCCAAAAATAAATGTAAACAGCAGCGGTTGAAGCCCGACGCGCATTATGAAGTATTTCAATTCCCGTCTTGCCACTCGCATATCGCGATGCAGCAGAGCCATCATTGTCCCATTCATCTTCGCCTCGTTAATCGCGCAAGCTGCGGCCCGTCAGATGTAAGAAGAGGTTTTCGAGACTCGGCTCGGAGACATGTGCATCCGTCACCATGACATTCTGCTCACTCGCCACGCGCATTGCGTTTGCCAGAAGCCCCTCGACCTTATTTGCATACAACCGGATTCGATCATTTTGCGTCTTCACTTCGGCAACGCCGGCCATCGTTTGCAGCGCGGTCGCGAGCGTCGCGGCCTCTCCGTCTTTGTTCTGAATCTGTAGCTCGATCAGGTAGCCGCCGGGAACGTTGGCTTTCAATTGGGCCGGGGTGCCTGCTTCGAGCAGCTTGCCGTGATCCATAATCGCGATGCGCCGGCACAAATGATCGGCCTCTTCCATGTAATGCGTCGTCAGAAAAATCGTCTGGCCTTTCGAATTAAGCTCGGCGAGTAAATCCCACATCGCGCGGCGCGCTTGAGGATCAAGTCCGGTCGTGGGTTCATCAAGGAACAGGATCGCAGGATCATGCATGAGCGCTCGCGCAACCTTCAATCGCTGAGCCATTCCTCCCGAATAGGCAGTCGGCTTCTCGTCCGCGCGGTCGACAAGCTGGAACCGCGTCAGCAGCTCTTCCGCGCGCTGTTCTCGAACTCGCTTCCGAATGCCGAAGTATTCCGCGTGGAACAGCAAGTTCTCGCGGCCGGTGAGGCTGCGGTCGAGATTATTCACCTGAGGCTACGCCGATTCGGCGTTTCACTTCGACCGGCTGGCGAGCTACGTCTATGCCGTCGATCGTTGCTCTGCCGCCTGTCGGCAGCACGCGAGTCGTAAGAATTCCGATTGTAGTCGTCTTGCCGGCGCCGTTCGGCCCTAACAAACCAAAAAATTCGCCTTTATCGACCTTGAAGGATATTCCGTCCACTGCCTTGACTTCGATCGACTGCCCCTTCGTTTTGGGTTTGTAGCTCTTGTGAAGATCATCGACGACAATGACGGAGTTCATATTGCTCCAGGATTAAATTGCTCAGGGACTTAAAGACAATTGTAGGACATAAGGTACCGATCAATAACACGATGATGGAAAGGGAAGCAAACTGAGTATGAACTTAGTATGACCCCATGCGCATTAGAGGACATTGAGATCAGAAACAGGGGCGAAGCCTTTGGCGCTTTGCCCCTGTCTAACGTACTAGCTGCAAAGCTCATGCCTGCTCACTGACTGCTGACGTATGCAGCTTCCCCAGCGTGTGTGGTTTTCGGGCGCCCTCACGGATCTTACCGGGAAAAGATTTTCGCTTGGCCGTTCTCAGCGGCTGCGGAGATGAATCCTATATGCGGAAGTGCGAAAGGAGCATTGCGGCTTATCGTGTTAAGATTCGGCCATGATTCTCGCGCGATTGGATGTGGACGGCTTCCGTAATTTGGAAGGCGCCGCCGATTTCAGCCCTTCCCTGAACATCTTCTATGGAGACAACGCGCAGGGGAAAACGAACTGGCTCGAAGCAGTTTATGTTCTCGGCACGACAAAATCGTTTAGAACCAGCCAGCTTCGCGATTGTATCAGCTTTGACGCGGCTCGTTCGCTGATTACGGGGCTCACTGAGCGCGAGTCGATCTCTAAACAACTTCAAACTCTAATCTCCCCATCGTCAAAAGAGCTTTACGCCAACGGCAAGCGAGAAACTCTGTCCCGGTACCTCGGCAATCTGACCGTTTTTTCACTATCCCTCGAAGGAATGGAGGTTATCAGGGGAGACGCGAGCAATCGGCGCCGCCTGATCGACAGAGGGATAGTAGCGCTATCGCCGGCGTATCTTGATAGACTCGCCGAATACAACCGAGTGGTTAAACAGAAGAACAAGCTTCTTGTTACGGCGCAGGAAAGCGGCAGTCCGGCTCGCTTTTATTCGCAGATCGAAGTCTGGAACGAACAATTGATTTCGGTTGCCAGCGAGGTTCATACGGCTCGATCCAGCTATGTCCAGATGGCAGAGGCGCAACTGGAGAGAGAGAACCATGGGCGAGCGATCTTCGGAGCCGAATCGGTTTCTATTGGCTACCGGTCGTGCCTTGAAGGGAAAGGCGACCTGAGCCGATACAGCGAGCTTCTCCACGAGCGATTAGCGCTGCGAATGCCGGCCGAGATCGCCGCGGGACATTGCCTGATCGGGCCCCATCGCGACGATATTGAACTGTTGGCGGACGGTCGCGAGGTGGCCAGATTCGGCAGCGCCGGACAGCAGCGAAGTACCTTATTTCTCCTTGTTTTAGCCCAGATATCAATCTATACTTCCACTTACGAAGAAAGACCGGTTCTCCTGATCGATGACATCGATGCAGAGCTTGATCGCGGCAGGATCGAAGCGCTGATTTCGGAGCTCGAAGGACGGGCTCAAACGTTCGTAAGCACGTCACGCCGCGCCATAGCGAATCGTTATCGGGATCGCGCGCGTGTCCTTCTTGTCGAACGAGGCCGGATTGCAAAAGACACGCCGGCCTTCTACGAAACCGCGGCCCCGGCAACCCGACAGGCACTCGAGGTACAGACTCTCGACGCATACGATGAAGAAGAAGCACCGGCTCTCGAATAATGAGCATGGCGATAATACAACCAGCGATGGAGATAAACTTAAACAATGAGCAGAGCGACTAATAACGTATCGGGTAAGGAAAGGGACGCAGGCGTTGAAGAATATGGAGCGGGTTCAATTACCGTTCTCGAAGGCCGCGACGCTGTCAGGAAGCGGCCGGCAATGTATATCGGATCGACGAGCGAGCTTGGACTGCATCATCTGGTCTATGAAGTCGTTGATAATTCCGTCGACGAAGCTCTCGCGGGATTTTGCGACCGCGTCGACGTCATAATCCATCTCGACAATTCAATCACCGTAGTAGATAACGGCCGCGGCATTCCGGTCGATATACACAAACAAGAAAAGAAATCAGCCGCCGAAGTCGTGTTGACGATCCTGCATGCCGGCGGCAAGTTCGATACGAACGCTTATAAGGTATCGGGCGGTCTCCACGGAGTCGGCGTTTCGGTTGTGAATTTTTTATCGGAGTGGCTGCGAGTCGAGATCTGGCGCGACGGGAATACATACGAACAGGAATACGAACGCGGAGTTCCGCTTGCGCCGCTCAAGCAAACGGGCAAGACGCGCAGGCGCGGCACCAAGATAAGCTTCAAGCCCGATACGCAAATATTCGAAGTGACCGAATTCAACTTCGATACGCTTAGCCAACGGCTAAGGGAAAAAGCCTTCCTCAATTCCGGCATACGAATCACGATTCTCGACGAACGCACGGAGAAGAATCACGAGTTCTTCTATAAGGGCGGCATCGCGGAATTTGTCAGACATCTCAACAAGAGCAAAGACGTTTTGCACCCTCAGCCGATCTATTTCGAAAAGAGCGGCACGGACGCCGATCCGGTGGGGATCGAAGTCGCAATCCAGTACAACGACAGCTATAACGAGATCGTCCACTCGTTCGCCAACAACATAAACACGGTAGACGGCGGGACTCATCTCAGCGGGTTTCGGGCGGCGCTGACTCGAACGATAAACAACTACGCCAGATCGTCCGGTCTTTTCAAAAAGGACGACGAGAAGCTGGCTCCTGAGGATGTTAGAGAAGGGCTGGTCGCCGTCATAAGCATCAAGCTTCCTCAGCCCCAATTCGAAGGCCAGACCAAAGGCAAGCTCAATTCCGATGTGAAGGGCAACGTCGAGCAATTCGTCAACGAGAATCTCGGCCGTCACTTCGAAGAAACTCCCTCCATCGCTCGCAAGATTATTGCGAAAGCCATTGATGCCGCCCGCGCTCGCGAAGCCGCGCGAAAGGCTCGCGATCTGACGCGCCGCAAAGGCGCGCTCGATTCGGCCTCTCTTCCTGGAAAGCTCGCGGATTGTTCTGAAAAAGATCCGATGCTGTGTGAGTTGTTCCTGGTAGAGGGTGACTCCGCGGGCGGTTCGGCGAAACAAGGCCGCGATCGGCGTACTCAAGCGATCCTGCCGCTGAAGGGAAAGATTCTCAATGTCGAGAAGTCGCGCTACGACAAGATTCTTTCGCATTCTGAAATACGTGCGTTGATTACGGCTCTCGGCACGGGAATCGGCCAAAATGATTTCGATGTCTCGAAGCTGCGATACGACCGGATCATCCTCCTGTGCGACGCCGACGTTGACGGTTCGCATATTCGAACACTCCTCCTCACCTTCTTCTACAGGCAGATGCCCGAACTTATCGATCGCGGGCATATCTACATAGCTCAGCCTCCGCTTTTCAAGGTTAAGAAGGGCAAAAGCGAGCAGTACATGATCGATGAAAAGGAAATGAACAAGTTCCTGATGCGCAAGGCGACCGAAAATGTCACCGTGACGATCAAAGCAACAGGGATTGATTTCAGAGGCGCCGAGCTTCGGAAGATGCTTGAAAAGCTGGCCGATCTCGACACCTATCTCGACAAGCTCGAGCGCCACCTGATGCACGACCGCAAATTGGTGGACGTCGTAATCGATGGATTCGCCGGACCTGGCGGAGCCATGAAGTCCGGCGAAGCGCTAAAGCTCCATCAGGTTTTCGAGAGCGAGCGAATGCTCGAGAGGATTTCCGCCGCGATCGCCGAGCTTGGATACGAAACGGAAGTCAGTCGGGACGAAGAGCACGGCAAGTTTCAAGTAGCGATATCGAAGGCCCGCGGGAGCGACACCGTACACGTTAACTGGGAGCTGGCAACGCACGTCGAATTTCAAAAGGCGATACAGCTCTACGGCGATCTTCACGATTTAAGCAATCCACCGTTTGTCGTCTCTGAAAATGGAAGCCAGACCATTCTGGAATCCAGGCCGCTCCTGCTCGAGCACGTTATGAGCGCCGCGAAAAAAGACATCACCATTCAGCGTTATAAGGGGTTGGGCGAGATGAACCCCGAACAGCTCTGGCAAACGACGCTCAATCCCGAGCACCGAACGATATTGAGGGTTCAGGTTAACGATGCCGTCGAAACCGATGAAATATTCACCGTGCTGATGGGCGATCAGGTCGAACCTCGAAGAAAGTTTATCGAGGATAATGCTCTCGATGTCAGAAATCTCGACATCTGAGCGAGGCAGAGAAAATCACCGAAGCGAAGCGACAGACCAGCGCGCGCGCGGCAATTCGCTGGAGATTCAGATGTCTCCGAATGTTGTGTGTCGCCCTCTTGCTGGTATGTTGGAGTGCGGCCGCGACCACTTTGCATTTCGACGGCGGCAGCTTGATCGGCGTCGTGCATGATGAGCAGGGGCTGCCGGTCGCGGATGCCAAAGTAAGCGTTACCTCTGAGAAGTTCTCGGTCTCCGCATTGACCGTGGCTGACGGCAGATTCGATTTCAGGAATCTTGCTCCGGGTCAGTACAGAATTACAGCCGAAGCCTCGGGCTATCGAAAGGAATCCGTAGCCGTCACAATCGCGCGGGTCGGAGAAGTCCTCAGCAACGCGATGGTCCTCAGGCCTTCGTCCCTTCACGTTGCCGTATTCGATTCAACAAGCAGATTGCCTCTTGGCGGCGTCAGCGTGACGCTCCAGGTTACCGAACGCGGGCCTTCGCCATCCGCGACGGCGATCGCGCCATCCGCGCGGGCCGTTACCGATGAAAGCGGCGACGCCTATTTTGGAAGGCTGGCGCCGGGGTCTTATCGGCTTACAGCAACGCAGCGCGGATTCGAAGAATATCAAAGCGATGTGTTCGTGTCCGCGGGCAGGGTAACAACCGAGTTCGCGCTCCCGCTTTCCATTGCTCCTGTTATTCCCATCAACGATAAATCGGTTCGCCGCTACGCGCTGCCGAATCTCCCATCAAAAAACGTTCAGACTCTCTTTCAAGACAGCGATGGATGGATGTGGTTTGGAACCGACAAAGGCGTCGCGCGCTTCAACGGCGCGGACTTCAAATCTTCGTCGTCGCCCGATTCCGCTTACTCGTCGCTGACGGGCGTCGATGTACGCTCGATAGCCGAAGATAGGGCTGGTCAGATTTGGCTCGCAACCCCGAACGGCGTCAAAGTAGTTACAAAACAGGGCCGCCAGGTGACCGATGAGCTGACCGGGATCGAAGTACGTCATCTTCTGATCGATTCGCGCGGCGTGGTTTGGGCCGCGACGACGCGAGGCGAGTTCAGAAGCTCCAACAGAGAAGGAATCAGGTTCGAACAGATGAGCGGGCCGGCTTCGCCCGATGTCCGACAGACAACAGAGGACTCGGAAGGCCGGATTTGGATGGCGGCAAGCGACGGCGCCTATCGGTTCGATGGCGCCAGATTCATTCTCTTCGATTCCGGTCCTGCGCGCGGCGCCGCGCCCGCGGCATCTGTTTCTGATCAGGCGAGGGTTCCCGCGGGAGCAGCGTCCGACCTGCATTGCATTTTTTCGGATCGCGGCGGAAGAATCTGGCTCGCCTCGCCGGCGGGCATGCGCTATGTAGAAGCAGAGAAACTCGTCAGTCCTTTGAAAGATCAGTCAAAGACGGATGGCGCTCCGGCGTCGGATGTCCGCGCGGTCGCCCAGGATCGTTCGGGGCGCATCTGGCTTGCATCCTCTTCCGGAGGCGCCTTTGTTTATGACTCGGACATCAACAAATCGCAGCGGCTGAGCGCGCTGGATCGCGACCATGTGGCCGCGATAATCAGCGACAGGGAAGGGAATCTCTGGTTCGGCACCGACAACGGGGCGGTACGGGCCGACCTCTACAGTTTCGTCAATTTCAACACCAGCCGGGGCCTGTCCGACAACGATGTAAGGCAGGTCGAAGAAGAGTCGCCGTCCGAGCCCTCGGATCAGGGGCAGCATATGAGACGTCTCTGGTTTGCCACCGGCGCGGGCACTTCGGTGATGGAGGCGGAACGGCTCTTACCGTTGGAGAGTTTTAAGGCGAACATAGGCGTGAGGTCAGTGGCGCGAGACCGCAGCGGGGCGACCTGGTTTGCAACTGATCAAGGGGTATTCCGGCTCACCGGTAAAGCGCTTACTCAGTTGAATGAAGGCAACGGGCTTTCATCGAATAACGTTCGATGGGTCAAAGCCGCGGCTAACGGCTCGCTTATCTTGTTCGCAACGGCCAAAGGGGTCAGCGTCTACAGGGACGGCGTGCTTCGTAGCCTCGATGAGTTGAGCTCCTACGACGTAAGGCACGTGGCGGAGGGGCCCGACGGCCGCATCTGGTGCTCGACTTCGCGAGGCGTCGCGATCATCAATTTCTCGACAGGCGCTTTTGATTTTGTCGACGAGGGGCGCGGTCTCGCGGACGCCGACACCCGCTGGGTGACTGAATGGAACGGAAAGATGGCTGTCGCGACTCGCGCGGGAATTCAAACATTCGAGGCCGAGTCTGCATCTCCACGGGCGCTGACCCAATTCGACACCGAACCCGCGGACACGTTGTTCACCGATCGAGACGGTTACCTCTGGGCTGGAATGGAGGAGGGCGGCCTGAAGAAATTCAGTTTGATCGGAGATCGGGTGATGTCCGCGGTCTACTCGAGCGAGAACGACGCTTTTACGGCCCGCCGAATCAGATCGATTTCGCAGGACACGCTTGGAGAGATCTGGATCGCTACTGAAGTAGGCGCTCTGAGACACGAGCCGGTCAGGGCCGCTCCTCTCGCGCGGGTTTCGCTTGAAACAGACGGCGAAACTCTGGGCATCGCGGATAACGCGGACAAGGCGCCGGCCGTAAAGGAGATCTCCTACGGCCGGCATAAACTGACGTTCCATATCGCCGCCGCAAGCATGAACGGACCGGTTCGATACCTCTACCGCATTCAATCAGCGGGCAAGGACAGCGAATGGCAGATACTTCCGGCGCAACAATCGGCGGAGCGTGAGATTCCGATCTTCGAGATTGGTGAAGGGAGCCATAGCTTCGAGTTGATCGCGTTGAATCGAGATCTCTATGGCGCCGCCGCGCCTGCCGTTCGACTCTCGTTCGTTGTTGGCTCGCCGTTCTGGAAGCGCTGGTGGTTCTACGCCGTCACCGTTTCGCTGGTCGCGGCGGCCGTGGCTGCCGTAGCCGCCGCCAGAAAAGTGCAGCAGCGCGAATACGTGTTGCCCAAAGAGCTCCGAAACTATGTTCCGATCGAGCCCAATCCGTATATCGTCGGCAATCCGATCAGAACCGAGCAGATGTTTTATGGACGCGAAGACGATTTTCGCTACGTGCGAACGAAGCTCGAGGCTGCAAGCCAGGGAGTCGTCATAGTGTTTTGCGGCGAGCGGCGCGTCGGCAAGAGCTCGATACTGTATCAGGTTTCAAACGGGCGGCTCGGCGATCGCTTCGCGCCGGTATTCATAGACATGCAGGAGATGGTGATTGCCGACGACAGCGAGTTCTTCGCAAGGGTCTGTCGACTGATTTCAGACGCGGTCTCGCGGCTCGATATGGCCGCGCACGCGCTTCAAACCCCGGGCGGTGAGAGCCGGACGGATCGAAGCGCGGCCTTCTCTGAAACCGCGCCAAAAGTGAGACCTCCGGAGTTCGGCCATCGCAATCCTTATCCGCTCTTTCTCGATTTTCTGGATGATGTGCTTGGCGCGCTCGAAGAAAAAACGCTGCTCCTTCTGATCGACGAGTACGAGCTGCTGGAAGGAAAAGTGGATGACGGCCGCCTCTCGCCTGAGCTGTTCACTTTCCTGGCCGGATTGATGGATAACAAGGAGCGCCTTGCGTTGATCTTCACCGGCTCGCGCAGGCTCGAGGAACGCGATAAGAAATACTGGCGCGAGTTGTTGAGGAGATCGCTCTTTAGAAAAGTCGGCTTTCTTTCCGAGAACGACACGCGCCGTTTGATAGTCGAACCCGTTGACGGCCGGCTCGTATTCGGCCGTTCCGTCTTGGATCGAATCTACCGACTCACCGCGGGCCAGCCTTTTTATACGCAGGTGATTTGTCAGAA
>Ga0066687_10000334_pt1 | contig 12204 bp, 10 predicted proteins | sample GraSoiAngelo_136_FD_65630 | JGI IMG/M metagenome (GOLD analysis project Ga0066687, IMG submission 65630) | Grasslands soil microbial communities from the Angelo Coastal Reserve, California, USA - 14_0929_09_20cm | ecosystem: Environmental > Terrestrial > Soil > Grasslands | place: USA... | reverse complement strand
GTGCCTTCGATGATCTTGAGCAGCGCCTGCTGCACACCTTCACCGGACACATCGCGCGTGATGCTCGGATTCTCCGATTTGCGGGCGATCTTGTCGATTTCGTCGATGTAGACGATACCGCGCTCACATTCGGCGACGTTAAAGTCACCGGCCTGAAGCAGTCTCACCAGAATGTTCTCGACGTCTTCACCGACGTACCCCGCTTCGGTGAGCGTGGTCGCGTCGGCGATAGTGAACGGTACGTCGAGAATGCGCGCTAGGGTGCGTGCCAGCAGCGTCTTTCCGACGCCGGTGGGTCCGATCAGCAGAATGTTGGATTTGTCGAGTTCTACATCGTCGTCTTTTAGCGACGTGGAGTTGATGCGCTTGTAGTGGTTGTAAACGGAGACAGCCAGCGCCTTTTTCGCTTGCTCCTGGCCGATCACGTACTGGTCCAGGACGTCCTTGATCTCCTGCGGCGATGGTACCTGGGTTATCGCCTCTGCAACCTCGCGCTCCTCATCCTCCGCCAGAATCTCATTACAAAGCGCAATGCACTCGTTGCAGATGTAGACGGACGGCCCCGAAATGAATTTCCGGACTGAGTCTTTCGATTTTCCGCAGAACGAGCAGCGAAGGTGTTTCTCTTGGGACATTAATCGAAGGGAACGAGGGGTGCGGCGACCAACTTACGCCTGAACTAAAGATACCTAACAGCGGGCCCGGAATCGGTCAAGCAACTAATCTCTGAGCAGGACTCGTGAAGAATTTCACAAGTAACAGCGGCCTACTGCTCAGGCCTGTTTGAGTGCCTCCTCCATCTCCCCGCGATAAGAAATGACGTTGTCGATGAGGCCGTACTCCTTGGCCTCGGTCGCCGACATGAAACGATCCCTGTCGGTGTCGCGCTCGATCCGCTCGGTAGGCTGGCCGGTGTGCTTGGCCATCAGCTTGTTCATCTCTGAGCGGAGGTGGAGGATCTCCTTCGCCTGAATCTCGATATCGGAAGCGGTTCCGCCACCGCCGCCCTGCGACGGCTGGTGGATCATGATGCGCGAGTGGGGCAGGGCAGACCGCTTGCCCGGCCGGCCGGCTGCCAGCAGGAAGGCTCCCATGCTTGCCGCCAGGCCCATGCAGTTCGTATTCACGGGGGATTTGAGGAACTGCATCGTGTCGTAGATCGCGAGACCCGCCGAGACGCTGCCGCCCGGCGAGTTGATGTAGATGTGGATGTCCCGCTCGGGATTGTCCGACTCCAGAAAGAGGAGCTGGGCGATCACGATGTTGGCGACGTCATCGTTGATCGGCGTGCCAAGGAAAATGATCCGGTCCATCAGAAGCCGGGAGAAAACATCGTAGGTGCGCTCTCCGCGGCTGGAGCGCTCGATGACGTACGGCGTGTAAATCGTCGGCATTGGTTCGTCTTCTTCCTCGCGCCGTCTAGGCATTAGTCGATACATCGTTTCGGTCCAGCAGCCACTTGAAGACCTTTTCCTCAGTGATGCTGCGCTCCATTTCCTTCAGCCGGCCGCTCTTCTCGAGCTGAGCGTAGATCTGGCCGGGATTGGCTCCGCGTTTTTCCGCCTGTTCGGCGATGCGGTCATCAAGGTCCTTTTCGGTCGCGGTCAGACCTTCCTTTTCCGCGATCGTTTCGATCACCAGGTCGCGACGAATCTGACGCTCGGCCATCGAGCGGAACTCGCCGGCAAATTGTTCACGTTGATCTTCCGGAATCTGGTAAGCTTCGGCGTAGTTCTGGACGAATTGCTGGATCCAGCTCTTCGGGACGTCGAACGCATTGGCGGAGACGATCTGGTCTATCAACTGCTGGCGCACGTTGGCCTCGGCTTCCTGCTCGGCGTGTCGCTGGAGGTCGGTCCGCACCGCGGTCTTGAGCGCCTCGAGTGACTCGAAGTCTCCAACCTCGCGAGCGAGCGCGTCATCCAGCGGTGGCGCCGCCTTCCGCTTCACCTCGTTCAACGTGATGCGGACGGTCTTCGTCTGCCCCCTTTGCGCCTCGTCCGGGAAATCTTCCGGCCACTTCACCGGTCGCTCGACAGTCTCGCCCGGAGTGGCGGACATGATCAACTCTTCTATGCCCGGGATCGCCTGCCCGGCGCCGAGCTCTAGCGGGTAGCTCTTGCCTTCGCCGGCGTCGCTGTCCGCTGCGCCCGTCGCCGTCGCGATCTGGACATTGACCATGTCTCCCGGCTGGGGTTTTTCTGTCACCGGTGCCCATGTCGCTTTCTCATCCCGGACGTGCTCGAGTTGGTGCGTGACCTGATCGTCTGTCACCGTTACCGCTGGACGCTGGATGCGGAAGCCATTGGTGCGCGCGAGCTCGATCGTCGGACGCACTTCCAGATGCAGCTCGAAGGTAAGCGGCTTACCCTCCTCGAACTTGAGGTCGTGGACATGCGGCTGGGCCGCAACCTTGATGCTCTCCTTCTCCACGAATTCCTGATAAGCTTCGCGGACCAGCGACTCCAGCGCCTCCTGGCGGATTGCCTCGCCGAATTTCTTTCTCACTACCGTTGCTGGCGCCTTTCCGGGCCTGAATCCGGGAAGCCTCACAGTCGACGCGTAACGGCGAGCTGCTTTCTCCTCGGCGTCTTTGACCGCCTCTGCCGGCACGGAAACCTGGATGTATCGCTCGACCCCCTCGGATGCGCGGGGCGTGAACTCGATTTTCATGCCAGCAATATAACAGAGTGACGAAGCCCCGAAGCGGCACTCCTATTGCCTTTCCCTACCTGACAGAATCAATCAAAAAAAAAGAATTCTTGCGGAGGTGGGACGATGGAGCTCGATACACTCAAAGATCTTTACGTAGACGAAATCAAAGACCTTTATAGCGCAGAGAAGCAGCTGATAAAAGCGCTGCCGAAAATGGCGAAGGCTGCGAGCGACAAGCAGCTACAGCAGGCGTTTCGCACGCATCTCAGACAAACTGCCGAGCACGCGGCGCGGCTGGAGCAGATCTGCAAGGATTTGGGCGTCAGCCCCCGCGGCAAGAAATGCGTCGGCATGGAAGGACTGATCGAAGAAGGGAGTGAGCTGATCAAGGAGAATCCGGATCCCGACGTTCTGGACGCAGGTTTGATCTCCAAGGCCCAGCGCGTCGAGCATTACGAGATGGCTGGTTACGGGACCGTTCGTACCTACGCCCGGCAGCTTGGATTCGAGAGTCACGCCGAGCTGCTCCAACAGACGCTCAACGAAGAAGGGCAGACAGACCATCTACTGACCGCGCTCGCCGAGTCAGGCATCAACGTCGAGGCGGAAGTTTAGGTCTCAGTCTCAAAAAAATCCTGCCTCCGATAACGAGGCAGGATTTTTTTGTTATTCTCGATTGCCGTCACGGCGAAACCGACCCGATCACGCTGTTAAACATCGCTCCCAATGCTCGCCGCTCCGTAAAACCCTGAGGATTGCCGCGAGCGTTTCTTTTTTGTGGCGAACTATGACCCGCGCCGCCCCGATTTCATCGACGTTGCCGGCGGTTTTCCCGCGTGCACCGGCGGGTTTGGAACGTGTTGCTGTGGGACCTTGGTGTTGTCAGGCAGCGGCGCACCGTGCGGCTTCTCATCTTTTCTCTTCTTCGAGAAATCGGGAATTTGATTTTTTCGTTTCATAGGGTTCTCGTGTTCGAAGTTCCGATCAGGTGCGAAAGGGGGGACTCGAACCCCCACGGATTGCTCCACTGGATCCTAAGTCCAGCGCGTCTACCAATTCCGCCACTTCCGCAATGCTTCAAAAAATAGCAGGGAAAACCTGCGAGTGGCGGTTCGTTCGCCGCTAGCAGTCCCCTAAAACAAAAACCCCCGCGGAGAATCCGCAGGGGTTTTTTGTTATGAGCGCCAATCGACGCTATCTACCAACCTGCAGATTCACAATCCTCGGCGCATGCGTCGGCTCCGCTAGCGAGTAGACGCTGAGGCTGACGTAGTCGCCAGGGTTCAGGCGACTCAGAACCTGCTGCAGATCACTCGGCGTGTTGATCGCGCGCCGCGGAGTCGGGAACAGCACCTCCGTGATGACATCGTTGCGCGACAACTTCTCATCGGCCGGTCCACCCGGAACGACGTCCGAGACCATTACACCGCGCACCGGAGTCGAGACCCTCGCTTGCGCAGCGATTTCCGGACTCACCGGCGCGACGGAGATGCCGAGCGCCGGATGCGCCATTCCACCGCCGCTTGTCGGAGCCGGCGTGTTGTTGGTTGCGACTTCCTTATCCGTCGGCGCTTCCATCAGTGTGACGCGGAAATTCTTGCGCTGACCGTACCGCATTGCCTCGATTTCGATCGTTTCGCCAGGGTTGTGGTTGCGCACGATTCTCTGGAGAGTGCTGACCCGGTCGACCGGCTGACCATCCGCCGTGATGATCACGTCACCCGGCTGCAGTCCTGCTCTCTTCGCCGGTGTATCATCGCTCGGGAAATTACGAACGAGCACGCCCCTAATGTCCTTGACACCCGCGACCGCCGCGTCCTCCGGGCTCACGTCATCGATCCCGATGCCGAGGGCTGGAACACGAACGTGTCCGTTGGCAATGAGCTGATCCATCACTCTCTTGGCGAGCGTGATCGGAATCGCGAAACCGTAGCCCGCGTTGTAGCCCGTCGGACTGGCGATCGCGCTGTTGATGCCGATCACTTCACCCCTCGAGTTGACGAGCGGGCCACCCGAGTTGCCCGGGTTGATCGCAGCGTCCGTCTGAATCAGATCGCTGATCGCGTACTGATTGTTACCGGTCGGATTCATCAGCTCGGCGAGGCTGCGCCCTTTGGCGCTGATGATGCCAGCGGTGACGGTGTTCTCGAGACCGAGCGGATTGCCGATCGCCAGCACCCACTCACCAATGCGCGAGGTAACGTCGTTGCCGAGCGAAACGGTTGGGAAATTGTTGCCATCGATCTTGATGACCGCGACGTCGGTAGTCTTGTCGTGGCCGACGACCTTCGCCGTGAAGACGCGGTGGTCGAGCATGCGCACCGTCACCTTGTCGGCGATCGTCTCGCGATCGGAATTGGTGACGACGTGGTTATTGGTGAGGATGTATCCGTTCGACGTGACGATGAAGCCCGATCCCTGTCCGCGCATCGGACGCGACTGCTGCGGAATGTCGAACTGGCGGAAGAAATCTTCCATTCCCGGCGGTACGCCTTGCGGAACCTGCGCGCGACCTCGCGAGCTGGTGCTGCCCGTACGTGGTGCGCTGAAAACCTCGATCGACACAACGGCGGGCGTCACGTTGTTTGCGATCGCAACGAATGCGTTGCTGGCTTCGGCGATTGGCTGGACGATCGCCGAATTGGTTCGACTCTGCGCAAATCCGAGCTTGGTCCAGTTGAGCCCGGATGCAATGATCAACCCGCCTATGAACGCGGTGACTGCGGCTACGAAGAGCCGCGCTCTTTGAGTTCCGATCGACATGCGACTATGTGGCTAAAGGGTGTAACTATGAGACACGCTGCTGGAGCTTCAGGTTTCACGCCAGTCCGGAAATTCTTTCTGTGGATGGGATGTTAAGAAACCAGGTCCAACGTTTCTTATACGCGCGACCGCCGTATTTGCTCCACCACTCGGATAAGAGACCGACGGGCTGAGCTAGGCCGGCGTAACGGCTTGCGAGCTCGTTCAGCAAAACTCCCGAAACGAGACGAAGGAGAGATCCGATATTGCCCAGCCTCGTCCGCCGCCAAAGCGAAAGCGCGCGGCGAAAGTGAATTCACTCGCCTGTAATGAAATGATACCGGCATAAAAAAACGTTACACCGTTATTGATGAGTCCGGTAACCCGCTGAACGCAAGTCGTTGTAACACAATGTGTTCCCGTGAGGCACACCGGTTGCTTTAGGGAGCCTTCCTCCCTACTCAGAATCCAACTCCCAGCCGGTCTCCGATGCCTCGCCTCAGACTATTTAGTTCGGTTGCTCCACTCGCCGGCGCGCTCCTCATTGCGTCGTGCGTGGCACCGGACCTCGCCAATCCCACGGCGCCCGTTGCGACCATTTCGGCAGTCGCTGACGCCCTGGATTTCCAGCTAACGGCCGTAACGTGGAAGCGGCAGCTGGATGGCCCGATCACCGTTTCCCAGACCATCGATTCGGCGGGCGGCACCATCTCGATCCCAGAGACTGGCCTCACCATCGAGTTTCCCGCCGGAGCCGTGGCGTCGCCGGTTGCAATAACCGTCACTGCGGACGAGAAGTACGTCGCCTATAAGATGGAGCCCGCAGGTACGCAATTCGGGAAGGACGTGCGTGTCACTCAGCTCCTCGACACGACCTCGATCTTCGGCCTGCCACTGTACAGCGCGCTCTACGCCGCTTACATCGCCGACGACAGTCTGGATTTGAGCGGAGCTCTCCCCGTTCTGGAGCTGGAGCCTTCCACCACGATTTTCTCTCTGCTTTCTCCGCTCTTTCCGCAGGCGGAAGTCTGGACCATCAGACACTTCTCCCGCTACATACTCGCCTCCGGCTGAGCGGAGAGCCCAGGATATGGACTCGACACCAGGTATTGTCGCCGACGCGTGGATGCCCATGCAAAAATCCGATAACGTGGAACGCGCGCATCTGCTTGTCGAAATGGCTCGCCTGGCGGAGCAGCTGAAGGAGGACTCCAAGGCGACGCGACTGTACGACGACGCGCTGTCGCAGTTCTCCACGGACAGCCTCGACCCGTTCCTCCCCGAAATCTTGCGCTGGAAAGGATCATTGCTTCGCGACATCGGCGAGACCGAGCGTGCCTTCCGGTGCTACGTGATAAGTCTCGAGAAGGCACGACTGATCGGCTCGGAGCAGGCGCAGGCACACGCGCTGAATTGCCTCGGGACCATCGCACAGAGACGAGGTGACCATCGGGAAACCCGGCGTCTCTACTCTGAGGCATCCAAGCTCGCGAAGTCGGCAGGCGACTCCAGACTGCTCGGCATGATCGAGCAGAATCGCGGCGTGCTGGCAAGCATGCACGGCGATTTCGAAGACGCGGCGGAGTTTCTTTCCAACAGTCTCAGCGCTTTTGAACAGGCGTGCGACGCCGAGGCCATGTCGTGGGTCCTCAACAACCTGGCAATCCTTCACACAAAATTCGGCAACTTCGATGAGGCGCGCGGACATCTGGAGCGCGGCCTCGCCATCGCCGTAAATCGTGGCGATGCATCGGTCGAGAACGTGATCACACTCAACCTTGCCGACGTATTCATTCGCCTCGAGCGTCTGGAGCTAGCCGATGAGTGGTGCGCCAAAGCGCTCCACCACGCGCAGCGCCGTGAGGATCACCTTACCGCGGCGGGCGCTCTCAAGATTCGGGCTGCGATTGAGCGCCGACGCGGCGGTCTGGACAAGAGCATCGCCACGCTCCGCCTTGCCATCCACGAGGTTCAAGGCGCGGAAGATCCGCTCCTGCACGCCGAATTGCTGCGGGAGCTCGGCGAGACCTCCCGTGCGGCAGGAAATGCCGGCGCCGCGCGCTCCGCCTGGCGCGAAGCGGTCAACTCATTTCAGCTCGTCGGGGCCAGTCAGGAAGTAGCCGAGGTAGAGGCCGAGATTCACTCGCTGCCCCAGTGAGACCGGCACCGCGCCAAAGGCGATTCGCGTTTCGCAGTGCCCCTGTAACGAAACGATGCGGGTGTAAAAAAACGTTGCACCGTTATTGATGAGCTGGGTAAACCCCGCAACGCAAGTCCTTGGCAACAAACAACTTCACGTCGGGCACACGGGTTGCCTTAGCGTGACCCTTCTGACGTCCACATCAGCCGCAGACCGATGATTCGCAACCGACTCCTTCGCTCCTTTGCCCTCCTTGCCGGCGCGATCCTGATCGCGTCTTGTGGTACGGACTCGGTCGCTCCGGACGTCACAGGTCCAACAGGCCTGGGCCTCAGCGGTCCGGCGATCGACGCGGCGGGCCGGCAGTTCGACGCACTGTGGTGGAACCGCGACCTGAACTCTGTAGTCCAGGTGTCCAAGACCATCGACCAGTCAGGCGGCGTTCTCACAGTTCCCGAGACCGGCCTGACGATGGAGTTCCCCGCCGGCGCCGTCAGTGGACCGATCACAATTACGGTCACCGCCGATCAGAAGTACGTCGCTTATAAAATGGATCCGGCCGGCACCCAGTTCCTCAAGGATGTCACGGTCACGCAATCGCTGTCCAACACCACAATCTCCGGACAGCCGCTCCAAAGCCAGATCTACGCCACTTACATCGCCGACGACAGCGTAAGCCTTTCGGGCCGCGTCCCGGTTCTCGAAATCGAGCCCTCGAAAACCGTCTTCTACCCAAACTCTTCGCTTCCCCAGGCACACGTCTGGATCATCAGACATTTCTCGCGCTACATGCTCGCGTCCGACTGATAGTTGCTGATGCGTTTCTCGGGTCTGCTACGTGCAATTTGATTCCATAGTCCACCGCCACCGGGTCCACACCATGATTCGCTCCAGATTCTTGCGCTCGTCGGTCCTTGTTCTAACGACTTTCGTCGCGCTCTCGTGTTCTGAGTACTCTCCGACCGCCCCGCCGATCCAGGCGCCGACTCAGGCGCAGGACGGCTTGCTATCCGGTCTCATCGGTCTCGTGACGAACCTCCTCGGCTCGGTTCTGCACGTCATCACGTTCCGATACGATCCGAACGGAATCCCGGTCAACGCTGTCCGGTGGACCGGTACGCACGTCAATCAGACTCGCTCCGTCTCAGGGTATATCGGTCAGAACGGCGGCACACTTGCCCTCCCGAGCTCGGACTTCACGATTACGTTCCCGTCAGGCGCGTTGTCGCAGACGACGCTGATTACGATCGTCTCCGATGGGACCGGATATGTGTCGTATGACATGAGGCCGCACGGTCTCAAGTTTGCGAAACCGGTATTTGTTGCCCAGCGTCTCCAGAATACCGCGGTTTATGGAACTCCTCTTGCCCTGACAGCGGCGGGAGCGTACTTCCCGGAGGATCCCACGGATCTCAACGGGACTATCAACGCTCTCGAGATCGAAATGACGACCATCTTCTCGTCAAAGAACGACGGGAAGGCTGACGTTGAAACGTGGTTGCTGAATCACTTTTCCCGATATATGCTCGCTTCGGACTGACCGACACACTTCCGAAGCCTCCTATCGGAGAGGCATGAAATCCTTTAACCAGGCCGGTCTACATGGTTCAGAAATCCGATAATGTAGAACGCGCGCAGCTGCTGGTCGAAATGGCCAAGGTTGCAGAGCAGCTGGGAGAACACGGCCGGGCGGTCAGTCTATACGATGACGCCCTGGCGCAGTTCGCCGAGGACAGCCTCGACCCGTTTCTTCCGGAACTTCTGCGGTGGAAGGGAACGGTGCTTCGGGAGAAAGGCGAGACCCATGGTGCCTTCCGATGTTACACGATGAGTCTCGAAAAAGCGCGTCTAATCGGTTCGGAGAAGGCCCAGGCAAAGGCACTCAATTGTCTGGGGACGGTGGCGCAGCGACGGTGCGAGCACAAGGAGACGGAGCGCCTCTACGCCGAGGCTTCCGCGCTGGCGACTAAGGCCGGCGACTCGAGGCTGCTTGGAATGATCGAACAGAACCGCGGCGTGCTGGCGAGCATGCGCGGAGACTACGCCGAGGCCGCGGCATTTTACACAAACAGCCTCGGCGCTTTTGAAATGGCGTGTGATGCGGAACCAATGTCGTGGGTCCTCAACAACCTCGGCATTCTGCACACTAAAATCAGAAACTTCGGCGAAGCCCGCGATTATCTCGAGCGCGGCCTCGCCATCGCCGTGAACCGAAGCGACAGGGTGGTGGAGAACGTCATCCGGCTCAATCTGGCCGAAGTGTGGATGGGCCTGGGTAGCCTCGAGAGCGCGGATGAGTGCTGCGCCGAAGCACTCGATCAGGCGCAGCGCCGCGGTGACCATTTGACCGCCGCAGGCGCCCTCAAGATTCGCGCGGCGATCGAACGTCAGCGCGGTGCACTCGACAAGTGCATTGCTACGCTACGCATTGCGATCTACGAGGCGGAAGAATCCGAAGACCGGCTGCTTCACGCCGAGATGCTGCGCGAGCTCGGTGAGATTTCGCGCGCGGTTGGTAACTCGGGCGCCGCGCGATCGGCCTGGCGTGAGGCGGTCAATTCTTACCAGACCATCGGAGCGAATCAGGAAGTAGCTGAAGTCCAGGCGAAGCTACACTCGCTCCCGAACTGACAGGTTTCCGACAGCTGACCCCGCGGGCAGCTCCCGGGGTTGCTGGATGACGCGCTCTCTCGTCTTTGTAGCGCTGGCCGGAGTTCCCGAGTCGCGACTATCGTGACAAGCCGTCCAGGCGCCCGCGCTGTCCATGACCAATCAAAGGCCCACAATCGAATTGAGGGCGGTCGAATCTTCGGCCGTCAGGGAAAGCATCGATCGCGCCAAGCACGCTGAGCGCGATGGGCGCTGGGCCGAGGCGTGCGCGATATACGAGAGCCTGGTCAGAGATCCCGACGCGAACTCCGATACCCGCGTCGCCGCCTTGCGCTGGTTAGGCCGGGCGTACCTGGAGCAGGGGAATAGAGGCGCGGCCCTCGACGTCCTCGAGGCGGCCGTTGCCTCCGCCGACATCCTTGGCTCTCCGTCTGCCGTGGCGCAGGCGCTTAACGTCATCGGAATCGTCTACCAGGTCAGTGGGGATCTGGATCAGGCGGCGGCTATCTACGAAGCGGCCCGGGCGAAGGCAGAGTTGGGGGGAGACGGTGCCCGCATCGCGATGATCGACCAGAATCTGGGCACCGTGGCGATGATCCGCGGCGATCTGCGCGGCGCACTGGAAGCCTTTCGCCTGAGCCATCTTGGGTACCAGACGCTGGGGATGCGCAATCACGAAGCCCAGATCCTCAACAACATTGCTCTGGCCTACATGGAGCTCGGCGAGCTGGCCGACGCCGAGACCGCTTACAACCTGGCAGCCGAGGCGTTTGAGGAAGAAGGGGATCACGCGCGACAGCTCGATCTAGCGGTGAACAAGGTCCAGCTCTACATCGCCGGCCGCCGTTTCGATGAGGCCCTGGCGCAATGCGATAGACTGCTTGCCGTTGCGGGAGATGATCAGGCTCCATGGCGCGGTGAAGTTCTCCGCCACGTCGGAGTCATCGCCCGCGAGCGCGGTGATTTCGGTCAGGCCTCCGAGAAGCTGCGGAAAGCCGAGGAGCACGCTCTGGGGAGCGGAGATCTGTTGCTGCGCGCCGATGTAGCGGAGCAGCTGGCGGAAGTGTACTGGGCGCAAAAGCGTCACCGTGAAATGCTGCAGTCTCTGAACGTGGCACACTCGCTCTACTCACAGATGAAGGCGCAGCACCGCGTCGCCCAGGTGGAAAAGAGAAACGGTGCCTTGGAGGCGCGCTTCCTCCAGATGGCAAAGCACTGGGGTGACTCGATCGAAAGCAAGGACCGATACACCCAGGGCCACTGCGAGCGCGTCGCGTTCTTTGCGTGCGTTCTCGCCGACAGCGCCGGATTCAACAGTCGCTCACTCTTCTGGTTTCGCATCGGCGCGCTGCTCCACGACATCGGCAAGATCATCGTGCCAACTGAAGTGCTCAACAAACCGGGGAAGCTGACCGACGACGAGTGGGCGATAATGAAGCGCCATCCCGAGGCGGGTCTCGAGCTGGTTGCGGACATCGACTTCCCTGGCGACATCATCGCCATTATCCGGAACCACCATGAGCGATGGGACGGAACGGGGTATCCCGACGGCCTGAAAGGCGAGGAAATTCCGTTCGCCGCCCGAATTCTCTGCGTCGCCGACGTCTATGATGCGCTCACGACAACGCGTTCCTATCGTCCTGGGCTGACTCACGCTCGCGCCGCAGAGATCATGCGGTCATCAACGGGCCAATTCGACCCGGAGCTGCTGGAGACGTTTCTCGATTGGGCGGAAACGGCTGATATCCCGGGCCGACCGACCCCGCAGCGGCAGGCGATTTTTGCGTCGAGCGGCACCGACTAGTCACCGAAGAAACACCGCTAAAAAAACGTTTCCTTCGTAAAGAAGCTTTACACCAAAATAGATGGCTGATTAAGCGTTTAACCGGTAACCGTTTGTATCACAATGGGTTACGGAAAGGCACACCCTATGCCTCGGATGAGCTTAGTTCAAGTCTCTTAATTCGAGGTGGTTCACGATGTCAGGTAACCGAGTTCTAGGGTACCTCGCGGTTGTGAGCGCCGCTGCTGGTCTTGCGTGCGGAGACTACACTGGC
>Ga0066687_10000331_pt1 | contig 12214 bp, 9 predicted proteins | sample GraSoiAngelo_136_FD_65630 | JGI IMG/M metagenome (GOLD analysis project Ga0066687, IMG submission 65630) | Grasslands soil microbial communities from the Angelo Coastal Reserve, California, USA - 14_0929_09_20cm | ecosystem: Environmental > Terrestrial > Soil > Grasslands | place: USA... | reverse complement strand
TTGATATACAGCTGAATGTCCTTCTCCGGATCCTCCTGGGACAGAAACAGCATCTGCGCAATCACCAGATTAGCCACGTTGTCATCGATGGGCGTCCCAATAAAAATAATATTATCGCGCAACAGCCGCGAGTAGATGTCGTAGGCCCGCTCGCCTCGCCCGGTCTGCTCGATGACCATGGGCACCAGCATCATTTGTGGATCTTTCACGTTCACCTGCCACACTCCTGCCCGGACAACCTGTCTTACTGTCTGGGGAGGATCGAAAGTGGTCCGCTCATGCGGACTGGTGATACAAAAAGTTGAGGGTCTTCTCGTTGCGGATTCTAGCTCTAATCCTATCGAGCGCCCCATCGCGTGTCAAACGTGCCCGAATCGCTTCGGGCGTCTGTTTCGACTGCTGAGCCAACCCTTCGATCTCCTTATCAATTTCCTCATCACTGACTTCGATTTTCTCCTCGTCCGCGATCTTATCCAGCAGCAGAGATGACTTAACTTCCTGCACTGCCTGGTCTCGCTGCCCCGCCCGCAGCCGGTTCAGGTCCATTTTCTTCAAGTCTTCCGCGCGCATGCCTTGGGCCGCCAGCGCCCGCAACCCGCGCTCCAGCCGCACGTCAATTTGATGTTCGACCAGTGACTCGGGGACAGCAAAGTCATTGCGCTTCACTAATTCGGCAACCAGCTTGTCCTTGGCTTCGTGCTCCGCCCGGTGCTTCTTCTCCGCCTCCATGCCTTCCCGAATTCTTTTCTTGACTTCGTCTACGCTGGTGAACTCTGCTCCTAGTTCCTTGGCGAAGTCCTCGTTCAGTTCAGGCAGACTCTTCTGCTTGATCGAGAGCACTTTCACTGTATAGGTGAATGTCTTTCCGGCCAGGCGCTGATCGGAGTAGTCCTGGGGATACACCACATCGAAGGTCTTCTCCTCACCGGCCGATGTCTCCCGAAGATTCTCAGTAAACTCCGGCATCGTGCTCTTGCCGCCGATCTCCACCAGGATGTCATCTACATGAACCGGCTTGCCTTCTCCATCCTTCGGAGTCCCGTCCAGCGCAACCTGGGCGAAATCACCTTCTGCCAAAGGCCTGCCTTCGACCGAATTGTAGGTTGCGTGCTGCTCCCGTAGACCGTTTAAAGTCTCCTCAACCTCCTCGTCGGTAACCTCAATGTCCGGCTTGTCCGTGCGCAGCTCCCGATATCCCTCTACCTTGAGCTCCGGCATGACTTCAAAGTTTGCCTTGAAGCGCAGCGGCTCACCGTCGTGAATGTGCAGGTCGGTAACCCGGGGTTGCGAAACTGGAACAAGACCCTGCTTCTCAGCTTCCTGCCGGAAATAGCGGGGCACCAGGTTTTCCACGACTTCGCTCTTGATCTCTTCGCCAAACCGCTGCCGGATAATGGAAGCAGGAACATGCCCCCGCCGGAACCCGGGCAGGCGGGCCATCTTCTGGTATTTCTGGATCAGCGACTCGGTGGTGCGGGCGACTTCGTCGGCTGGAACTTCTACCTGGATCTCACGTTTTGTACTCTCAGCTGTTTCTGCGGGGCTCACTTTGTACCTTTCGCGGGCAAGGGAGGCGAACTCCCCAAGGCAGGCGGAGCGAGGCTCCGGATGCTCTTCTGAGTTTAAAGACGAAGTAAGGCAGCGTCAAACACCAAGAGGCCCGTCCCGATGCAGTTACGGGTGGGGCCACCCCTGCGGCGCTGACAAGGTGGTGACATTAGGATAGAGACGTTGCTGGCAACGTCTCCCGAGTGAAGCGATGGTATCTGTCAGATATTACAATCGACACATCCATGCCCACCTGCCCCACATGGCTTACGCGACTGAACCAGGAAGTGGTGGCCTGCACCCGCTGTCCCCGCCTGGTTGCCTACCGCGAGAAAGTCGCTCGGGAAAAGCGTCGCGCCTATCTCGACTGGGACTACTGGGGCAAACCCGTGCCTGGCTTCGGTGACCCTAACGCCCGTGTGCTCATCCTCGGCCTCGCCCCCGGAGCCCACGGTTCCAATCGCACCGGCCGCCCCTTCACCGGCGACTCCTCCGGATACTTCATGTACCCCGTTCTGCACGAAACTGGTTTCGCCAACCAGCCCAATGGCACCCACCGCGAAGATGGCCTCGTCCTCCGCGACGCTTACATCACTGCCGCGGTCCGTTGCGCACCGCCTGATAACAAGCCTTCTCCGCAGGAGATTGCGGCATGTTCGCCTTATCTGGACCGTGAACTTGATGGGCTCAAGAACGTACGCGTGGTAGTGTCTCTGGGCAGGATTGGCTTTGACGCGTATCTGAACTACCTGAAGCGGAAGGGATTGCTGAAAGGGAAGAAAGACTACCTCTTCCGGCACGGGGCAATTTACGAGATGCCTGACGGCAAACTTCTGTTGGTGTCCTTCCATCCCTCGAACCAGAACACCAACACCGGCAAGCTGACCCGCGCTATGTTCGTGAAGATTTTTGAAGAAGCCGCGCGTTTGGCCGATACATCGGAAGGAACGGTGCTGCCTATATCGTAGCGCCACCGTCTCGCCGGCCAGGTGCGATGAATGCTCCGGTCATTCAATCACCTGATGGCCCGAACCCCACAAGCACCGGCTCCATTTCCAGCCGGACGGCCCAAACCTCTTCCACTCGCGCCTGAATCTCGTTTTTCAAATCCACAACTTCCGCCGCCGTCGCTCCACCGTGATTCACAATGGCCAGGGCATGCTTGCGCGAAATCCCCACATGCCCGCGGGTATAGCCGCGAGAGAATCCCGAATTCTCCACCAGCCATGCCGCTGGAACTTTCCGCTGCGAATCCAACGCTGGATAGCTGGGAATTTGCAAGTTTCGTTGAGAAGCCCGCTTTTGCAAGGCTTCATGCTGAGCTGGCGTCAGGACCGGGTTCTTGAAGAAGGATCCCGCGCTCCGGGAGTCTTCGTCGCCCGCCGTAATCAACATCGCCTTACTGGCTCGAATCTGCCGCACAGCCTCGCGCGTCTCAGCCAGCGTTGGCGCGGTAGTCCAGCCGGCAAAGTATTTTTTCAAGTCAGCATACGCGATGCGCGGCTCGCCCCCGTGCTTTAACCCGTAGTCGACGCGCAGGATGACGTATCGTCCTCGCTCACTGGTGTTGAAGATGCTGGCGCGATAGCTGAATCCGCAGTCTTCCCTGAAAAGCTCCCGCACCTCGCCATCTTTCAAGTCCAGTGCCTCCACCGACTGAATCGTCTCCGAGACCTCCTGGCCATAAGCGCCAACGTTCTGGACCGGTGTGCCACCCACGCTGCCCGGGATTCCGCTGAGGCACTCCAGTCCGGAGCAGTGATGTGCAACCGTCATCGCGACAAACTGGTCCCAGTCCTCTCCGGCTCCCACCTCGAAAACCACGGGATTACCGTGATAGTGATTAATCCCGCTGATTCCCACCTTCAGCACCATCCCCGGCCAGCCTTTATCGGAGACTACCAGGTTGCTTCCCCCGCCCATCACGAAGAGCGGCAGGTTGTGACTGCATGCGTACTCGACGCTTTCGCGTACTTCGTCGACCGTTGTGGCTTCGACGAAGTACCGCGCCGGGCCTCCGACCTGGAGAGTCGTGAGCGGCCCCAGCGCAACGTTTTCCTGGATGTTCATGAACACGCCCCAGTATATAGTCGGCAATCCCGGGTTCTCGCGGTCGCCATTTTGGGATATAAAGTAAGTATTGCCGGCCTGAACTCTGCTTGTGGGGCAGAAAACTCGGCCAGCAATGTTGAATCAGAAATCAGCAACCAGAAATCAACAATTCCAAGGAGCCTGAATGTATCCCGAGATCATGATCATCCCTATGCGCGAAGAATTAACTCGCGTCGGAGTCAAAGAAGCGCATACCGCTGCCGAAGTAGATGAGGCGGTGTCCCGGCCTGGAACGACCATGGTCATCGTGAACTCGGTTTGTGGCTGTGCCGCTGGCCGCATGCGGCCTGCCGTCCGCGCCGCGCTCCAGCATTCGACCCGGCCCGATCTGGCGATCACCGTTTTTGCCGGTCAGGAGAAAGAAGCCACAGAACGAGCCCGCGCCCATTTCAAAGGATATCCGCCGTCCTCGCCGTCCATTGGCCTGCTACGTGACGGCGAACTCGTCCACATGGTGCAGCGCAGTGACATCGAGCATCGCGAAGCCATCGACATCGCGTCCGAACTGAAAAAAGCCTTCGACAAATTCTGCGCCCAACCCGCCAGCCGCTAACCTGTAGCGCCGGCTTCCCGCGGGCAGTGGTGAAGGGGGCAGTAGTGTTGCTACCGAGGCTAGAAACTTCGCTTTGGCACGTTATGTTTAGAAGTGGTTGCCGTTCTTCGCGGCGATCTCCGCGAATCCCCGCGCGCTCTGCGGTCACAAGCTTTTATCCCCGAGATCGCAAAGCACGCGCAGAAAACGCGAAGAAATCAGAACCGGAATAAATACGAGACCTTCACGAAGAAATTCCGCCCATCATTGATATATTTCGGACCGCGCAGCAGTATGCCATTTGAATCCGCGGCCAAGGGCGACAGCAAGTTCTCCAAATTAGTGTTGTATCCCACGTAAATCGCCGTCCCCGGATGCACCAGGTAAGTCACCAGAAAATCTGCATTGAAGTCCCGGGACGTACGCAATGAAGTAAACAATGGATTCGCGAGCAGCGAATTGTATTGCCCGATGAAGCGGAACGACAGCGCCCGTGTGAACTGGTAGTTCCACTTGCTGCGGACTATGTGGTTGTCCACGCCGCCAATCCCGCCGGTTCGGTCGTGTAGCCGAAAGAGAATGTAGGTGTTCTCATTGCGCAGTTTGTGACCAGGCCGCGTGATCACCGACAGGGTTACCGACGTGCGCCCCGCCAAAAAAGGAATCTGACCGACCGGCGAATCGTAATTAATTCGTTGCCCCCAGCGTACGTCTGCATGCACCGTGACCGGGCGGTAGTAGCTGGTATCGAAACTCACCTCAGTGGTGTGTCGCACGTAGCGCTGGTTGAAGTTTGGAACCGGCGTCGTCCCTAGCAAAGAAAAGTCTTTCGGCCGCAGCATTTCCATCTCTTTCGCGTAAAGCACGTGGATAAAACTCTGCCCGACAAACTCCAGCTGCATCTGCGGCGCGTAGCCCGAGTTAATGTGGTTTCCTTCATGATCGAAGGTTTGGTAGCTTTCGAACATCGGTCCCCAGGAAATCAATCGCTTGCCTTCACGCCGAAAAGTGTATTGTGCCTGCTGGTCGATATTGTGGATGTCGGGTTGCGGGTCGAATCCAGGTTCGGTGAGGAATCCAGCGCTGCGGTCGCTGTAGTCCAAGTTGTAGTTGAAGTGCAATCCTTGACGAACCGCCGTGACCTCCGCCGCCGGACCTGCCTGATACGTTCGATCCGTGTTCAGCGTCGAGCTCTCCACGAATTGGCCGGCTACTACCCAATTGCTGTTGAGCCTTAGACGCGTATCGATGCCGCCTACCCGGTTATAGCTACCATCAAATTCCTGGTCTGTAAAAATCGCGCCGATGGTCGACTGGCTCCCCAGATCATAGTTGACGCGTCCTATCCCGAAATGCGCGTGCTTGCCGGCAGTAGGATCAAAGACAGGTACCTCCTGCCCGGGCGAGGCATCATCCGCCGCCAATAAACCTACCGCCCACGGGCCGTCCTTGCCGGTCAGCCGCACTCCCCACTTGGGATCCACAATCCGCCGCGTGAATACAAGATTGATGGGCGTCTGGAAATAGTTCGCGTTCTCCAGAAAAAAAGGACGTTTTTCCGGAAAGAAAACCTCGAAGCGCTGGTTGACTGTCACCTGCGGATCATCCGACTCCACTTGGCTGAAATCAGGATTGATGGCCGCGTCCAGCACAAACTTGTCTTTCAGCACTGCCTTCGCGTCCAAGCCTATCCGTCCATAGGCGTAAGCCGATGTGTAGGTCGGGTTATTGGGATCGCGCAACTGCAACTCCCTGAAAGACCGAAAAATTCCGTACGGGATGAACTGCAAATTTCTTCCCGGCGAAATATTGGTTAGTCCAGTCGCTTCACCTTCCTGATTCAGTCTCCCCACAATGCGGCTGGAATAAGGGGGCCAAAACGTGTCCTCATTGTTCCGGGGAATTCCGCGATTCAACAGAATTCCCCAGGTCTGCGGATCGTTCGATGCAAAACGCAGGCTGCGGAAGGGGATGGCGATCCACACAACAAAACCCTGATCTGTAATCTTCGCGGCAGAATCCCATACTGTGTCGAAGGAGAAATCAAAACCCGGACCCTCGGTCCAGATGCCGTCGGCCTGTACTCCCATGGGATTTACCAGGAAGGTGTAGGCGCGGCGATGATCGTGAAAGGTGTCGAGCATGATCTCGACCGAGTCGTCGTCGATTAAGTCGTCCCTTCGCGAGAGCCGCGCGCGCAACTTGGCAGGTTGCGTGTCAAAGCACACGAATACAGCGTACAGATTCTTGTCATCGTATCCCAGATAGGTATCTGTTTTTTGCGTAGATGGAGACCCGTCGTTGGGAATGCGCTGCGTGAACCCGCTGACCTTAGCGAGTTTGCCTTCCCACGCTGGGCTGGGCTTCATCTCGAGGAATTCTTCCAGCTGCGGTGGACCCAACAAACGCGGAATCGTGATACTCCCGAAGTTCGGCCCGGGAGCCCCATGGACCCGCAAAGGCGCGAGGCATACTCCCGCCAGTGCCGTCGCCAAAATAAGAAAATTCCGCATCACGCCCCAAGATTGCCGTCTTATCCTAGTGAAAGAATGCCGTCGTTTTAGACGAAAAGAAGGTGGAAAAGTTACTTCTGTTTAGTGATGAGTGACATCCCGCAGGTCGGGCTCGATCCACTGTGCCCGGGCTAGTTCCGACATCACTAGTTCACGGCTGTAGTGCTGAAAGAGTAAGTTCTTGTCCGCGTACTCCCTGAGCAGTTTGTTCACGGTAGACGTAAGCGGTTCTGCGGGCCCGGCTTCCCGCAAATAATGTCCTACCACATCGAGCCAGAAGCGGGTAATCGTCTCGTGGTAGCCCATTTTTCCGTGATGCTCAGAGAAATGCATGAGCTTTTCGCGCATGACTTCGAGAGCCTTGGCCGGCGACATACACGAGAGATACCATGCTGCCGCGGTCAAGTGCCGAGCATGCGTGAAGTCTGCAGGCGAGTACTCGCAACTTTCAAACTTCCGCACGACGTCCTCGATCTCCTGAATGTTCTGATACATATCGTCCTTTCGGGTAGAGACATAGCTCGCTATGTCTACCGAACGAAACGAGGAGTGCTGAGCAAGGTCCCTTCCCAGCGGCCTCCGCGCATCCTTCGCGTTCTCTGCGGTTAAAGCTATCGTCTCTCTCACACAAAAAAATCCGCCCGCATGCGATAGGCACACGGGCGGGCGTTTTCTAATCTCTACTTAGGATATCGACTCAAGCCAACGCTGTCCAGAGCTTTCAGTGCAGCCGCACAGCTTCTGCCGGCTTGGACAACCGGAATGCCTTGATCGCTACATTATTCGGCTGCAGCCCCACCTGCGTCATAGTGAGCAGCGCATATTCGCCCGGTTCCAATTTGGTGGGACGGCGTTTCTCGATGACCGCCACATCACCTGAACCTGTATCCAGCACCAGCAGGTAATCCTCATTCGCCGATAATGCCAGCGCATCCGGCTGGCTTCCCACGGGAAGAGAAGCAATCACTTTCCCGTTGTCAATGTCGTATACCGCCACGCTGTTCGATCCGAAATTGCTGACGTACAACCGCGAACTATCTGCCGTGACGACCCCGCGTGCCGGGTGAGTCCCAATCAAGTAGCTGTTGCCGACTTCATTCGTGGTCGTTTCGATAATCGAAATGTTGTCGGAATCGAAGTTGCACGCGATCAGCTCGCCACCATCCGGCTTCAGTGCCAGACTTACAGGCGTCTTTCCCACGTCGAGTAAAGCAAGTAGCTTTGCCCCCTTGAGGTCAACGGCTGCCACCTGCCCCGCTCCCGAACATTCGACGAAGGCCTTGCCGTTGTCCTGGAGGATGGCAATGTCCTCCGGTTGCTTACACACCGGGACCGTGGCTTTCACTCCGAGGCTGGCGGTGTCGATGACCGAAACCGTACCATCACCACGATTGCTCACTACCACCGTGCCCCCATCGGGGGAGACCCGAGCCAATCCCGGTGCCGCGCCGACCCGAATCGTCCCCAACACCACTCGCTTTTGCAGGTCGATGACCGACACGTTCGCCGAGCCGGAATTAGCGACGTAGCCGCGCCGTCCATCGGCCGATACATCGATGAAAAAGGGCTTCCCATGTACGCCGATGGTCGCCACCACCTGGTTCCGTTCAGCGTCGATCACGCTGATGTTGCTGGAATCCGTGTTGACGACGTAAATCTCATTCTTCTTCTGGTTGGCCGCCACCCCCGTCGGATTCGTCCCCACCGCAATTGTCTTTACCACGTTGAACCGCGGCAAAGGTCGCGGCGTCAGGTCAATGACGCTGACCGTATTGCTCTTGCTGTTGGTGACGTAGGCATACTCGCGATAAAGCGGGCCGTAATCGGGCAGAGAACGTGGCCGCAGATACCACCACAGCAGCCCGCCTGCAATCCCGAGGAAGACAGCGAATAGAAGAAGCTTTCTCAATCGCGGATGTATTTCCGTGGAAAGTCGTGAATGGAGTCTTGGCCCTAAGTTGCCGCGACGGGTTGCGTGCCCGGACTGTGCAGCACTCGCCCGGCCTGCCCGCCTATGGCAGGAATGGATCTTCCCACCACTGGCGCAATCTGCCGTATCTGCACCATCAGTTCATCAAACTGGTCAGGATAAAGCGACTGGATTCCGTCCGACAGCGCTCTATCCGGCTGATTGTGCACTTCGACGATCAGTCCGTCTGCGCCCACGGCTACTGCTGCTCGCGACAGTGGCGTAACTTTGTTCCGCTTACCTGTGCCGTGGCTCGGATCCACCACAATCGGCAAATGGCTCAGTCGCTGTACCGCGGGGACAATGCTTAAATCCAGAGTATTCCGAGTGTGGTCAGCGAAGGTCCGTACCCCTCGCTCGCACAGGATCACGTTGTAATTGCCTTCGCTCATCACGTACTCGGCCGCCATCAGAAACTCTTCCAGGGTCGCCGACATGCCGCGCTTTACCATGACCGGCTTCTTCGATCTACCGGCGCGCTTCAGCAACGAAAAATTCTGCATGTTCCGCGCCCCGATCTGGATGACATCGGCATACTCTTCCACCAGTTCCAGCGACTCCTGATCGATGGCTTCAGTGACAATCTTCAGGCCAAAAGCATCCCGCACCTCCGCCATGATCCGCAGCCCTGCTTCTCCCAATCCCTGAAAGGAATATGGAGAAGTGCGCGGCTTGTACGCTCCGCCCCGAAAAAACTGAGCGCCGGCCCGCTGTACTCGCTCTGCCACGGCAAACGCCTGCTCGCGATTTTCGATCGCGCATGGTCCCGCGATGATGGCCAGGCCCGGTCCGCCAAAAGTCGCGTCGGTCCCGGGAAACCGGACGACCGTGTTCTCCTCTTTAATATCTCGGCTAACCAGCTTGTAGGGCTTGCTGACGCGGATAACTTCCTGCACGCCCGCCATCTCTTCCAGCGTGCCCTGCTCGACTTCCCCCTGGTTGCCGGTGATACCAATAGCCGTGCGCTGCGCTCCGGGAATGGAATGGGAGCGATATCCCAGCGACTCGATCTTCTGACACACCGCGCGCACCTGCTCTTCGCTGGCGTGCGCCTGCATGACTACTAACATGACCCCACCTCGAAACCTAAAAGTGTAGCGCCCGGAGCACTACCACGGCAAACCGCGTCCCATCCGCCAGCCGACTCCCAACTTCTGCTCACTTGGCTCCCTTTGTGTCTTCCTTCGTATAACTTTGTGTCCTTTGTGGTGACCGTTTCTGCCTCGCCACACCTCCACGTAACAAGCGGCTCCTTAACCTACAAAAAGCTTGCTCATCCCGAGCGAAGCGAGGGACCTGGGTTCTTGCCGATGTGACCACGATTCGCGCCCACCCCGCCAGTGCGACATGCCACCGCCGTTATACTGATCTCATGCCCCGTTCGATCGCCCGCGAGCAGGACATCCTCAATCTCCCGCCTCCCAAACGGCCGCCTCGCCTGACTTCCCGCCGCATAGGCATTCACACCTCGATTGCCGGCGGAGTCGAGAATGCTGCCGAACGAGCCTACCGCCTCGGCTGCAACACCTTCCAGATATTTTCGACCAGCCCGCGCCAGTGGCAGCCCTACGATCTCAGTCGCCCGCAGTGTGACCAGATGTCCCGCCTCCGCGACAAGTACGATTTGAAGCCGCTGGTGATTCACACCAACTACCTGGTGAACCTGGCCAGCAACACAGACCAGTTCCTCGCGAAATCCATAGAAGCTTTTCGCGGAGAACTGGAGCGCGCTCTGAACCTCTGCGCCGAGTATCTGGTCCTGCATCCCGGCTCGTTTCGCGGCATGAGCAGGGATGAAGGCTTAGCCCGCGCCGCTGCCGCCATTGCCGTTTCCGCTCGCGGTTTGAACCTGGGCAAGGGCGGCCTCACGGTGCTGATCGAAAACACAGCCGGAGCCGAATATTCCCTGGGTGGCACCCTCGAGCAGGTTGCAGAATTGATGGATCGCCTGCGGAGCATCATCCCAGTCGCCGCCTGCATCGACACGTGCCACGTACACGTAGCTGGATATGACATCGTCACTGAGAACGGCATGCAGGAAACACTGGCTCATCTGGACGAGACCGTTGGTCTGAAGAACGTCTGCGTCTGGCACTGCAACGACGCCAAAGCCGCTCGCGGCTCGAAACTCGATCGTCACCAGCACATTGGAAAGGGAAGCATCGGCCCGCAACCATTTCGCCGTCTGCTGAACGATCCTCGCCTGGCTCACGCAGCCTTCATCGCCGAAACACCGATAGATGCCCCGGGAGACGACAAGCGGAATGTGGAAGCATTGAAGAAAATGGTCTCCCGAGCGCAGCGAGGTACCGGGAGTATTCCAGAAAAGGGTGGGCATGCGGGTGGGCATGCTTCCCCAGCCTAGATAGTCGCTCCGAACCCCTCGCTTCGTGGGGATGTAGCAAGTTCGTCTCCACGTTACAGCCGTTGTAGAATCAAAGATTAAGCAAAAGATATATGTCCCCCGAAACTCAGGAGCATAAAACAACTCCCGACGAGCGTTACGACGCCCAATCCGTCGAGGCCAAGTGGTACGACCGTTGGCAAAACGATCCTGCCCTCTATGCGGCGGAAGCGAATTCAACCAAGCCGAAGTATTACGTCCTGGAAATGTTGCCCTACCCGTCGGGCGCTCTCCACATGGGACACGTTCGCAACTATGCCATCGGCGACGCGCTCGCCCGCTACATGTGGATGAACGGTTATAACGTGCTTCATCCCATGGGCTGGGATTCCTTCGGCCTTCCCGCCGAGAACGCAGCCATCTCCAACAACACCCCGCCTCGCGAGTGGACCCTGCGCAACATCGCCAACATGAAGGCGCAGATGAAGCGCCTCGGTTTTGCCTATGACTGGGACCGAGAAGTCACCACTTGCCTGCCCGACTACTACCGCTGGAACCAGTGGTTCTTCCTCAAGTTCTACGATCGCGGGTTGGCGTACCGAAAGAAGAGCCGCGTGAACTGGTGTCCCAAGTGCGCGACCGTTCTCGCCAACGAACAGGTGGTAGACGGCTGCTGCTGGCGCCACGAAGACACGCTCGTCGAGCAGCGTGACCTTGAGCAGTGGTTCTTGAGGATAACGAATTACTCAGAAGAGTTACTCCGAGACTTGGATCGCCTCGAGCACTGGCCCGAAAAAGTCCGCACCATGCAGCGCAACTGGATTGGCCGCAGTGAAGGCGCGCTGGTCGACTTTAAGCTCGACGGCCGATCCGGACCAGCAGGTTCGACCATCACGGTCTTCACCACGCGTGTAGATACCATCTTCGGCGCAACTTCGGTCCAACTTGCACCCGAGCATCCTCTTGTCGCCGACTTCACCAGCGGCAACCCAAAATTGCGCGCTCAGGTCGATCAGATGCTCGCCGAGCAGCGCAAAGCCAAAGAAGTTGGCGACATTGGAGAGATCGAAAAGCACGGTGTCAACACCGGCCGCTTCGCCATCAATCCCTACAACGGCGAGAAGGTGCCCATCTGGGTCGCGAACTACATCCTCATGGACTACGGTACCGGAGCGATCATGTCGGTGCCCGCGCAC
>Ga0066687_10000330_pt1 | contig 12221 bp, 12 predicted proteins | sample GraSoiAngelo_136_FD_65630 | JGI IMG/M metagenome (GOLD analysis project Ga0066687, IMG submission 65630) | Grasslands soil microbial communities from the Angelo Coastal Reserve, California, USA - 14_0929_09_20cm | ecosystem: Environmental > Terrestrial > Soil > Grasslands | place: USA... | reverse complement strand
TTTCCGTATCCACCCACGCTACTTGTTGCCACGCAGGATGGAAATCACAGCCTACAATAATCATAAGAAGGCTCCTTCTTCCTCCAGACTTCTTGGTCCTCAACCAAAAGATACTCTGGAGTTTTAGTTGGAGCCTTCGTTCTTATGCAATCAATCCTCGCGCGGTTTGCGAGGGTGGGATAAGAGGATGTGTGTAATTCCGCTTTTCACTTCGTCTTTTGTAAGACACGACTCCGCAGCCCACAAGGAACTGAAATTCCTCAAGACAGAATAGACGAGCTATTGACTATCCGCGAGGGCAAGAAGAAACAACGTGTAGTGTCCTAATCTGCAAGAACTCATCGCAATTGCCAAACTAAGGATTGTCCTGTCTCATCCGCAACCATCACGGATGGAGGCTTTTTCCGAGGCGGTCGAGACGGCGGCTCCGGCAACGGTATTGTGTTCTCAATCGTGTAGGTCGCCGGCAAATTAGGCGGAGCGTAACCCTCAAACGCTAAGCGTCGTTCTTGAACGCTGGAATGTAGCACCGAGCCTTCAGGGATAAACCTGCGGTGTCCGCACGGCAGAGTCCAGCCGCATCGACCCAGACTTCGATCGTAGTTGTGATGGGGCAAGAATTCCAGGAGCCACCAGGGGCCTTTTAAGGAGTCGTGAATGTGGCAAGTGGTTGCGTCGGGAGCGACGTATGGAGGCATCCACCGCAGAGGCGGCCTTTTCTGGCCGAGTACCATCCTGGCTCTCTCAAGATCTATCGATAAGCCGGCTGCGTGCGCCTCTCCGAGCATCCACGCCAACGAACCTTTGGAGAGTTCACTCTCATCTTCGGGGTAGCTTCCTCCCACATCGGAGTGGACGCCCGGGAACCATACCTGCTTGATGTCTTGTCCCTTCAGGCTTTGTCCCCACAACCTGTCCTCATACATGCAACGCCTCTCATCGATTGCGAGGGCCTGCCGCCCGATCTTGATTGCCGGGTTTTGTCCGGTGAACGGAAGAACGATGGGATCGTAAATCCAGCCGATCGAGCTCACGGTATCCCAAACACCCACAAAATGCAGTGGGCATTCTCGAGAGAGTGTCTGCTTAAATCGCTCCGAAACGGCCAGAGTGCTCTTGTGGCCTTTATTCTCGCGACTCGCTTTCGCAAACATTTGCGTGACATAGGGAATCAGGCCTTCGTTACCGGGAGAAAGCAGGCCGTACATGTGGAGTACTCCAGCCAGCGCGCGCACAGTATAGGCTCCACGGCTAAACCCAAAGAGAAAAACCCTATCGCCGTCTCGATAGGTGTTCATAAGGTATCGATACGCATCCCCGATGTTCCTGAGTATTCCGTTGCCGAACGCCAAGCCGGTCAAGACACTCCACTTCTTCCCGATTCGGGTTCGGGTATTGGGGTCTCCCATAGTTCCCACTCCCGGCAGGTAGTACCCCCGTTGATTCTTGTCGATCGCCAGCGTGCTGTAGAGCTTCACGACGTTAGAGTTTTGATCGCTGAACTCATTCCCGGTTCCATCACAGCAAATCACGATGTTATTCGCCACGTCGGCACCACTCCTTCACGGCTACTTGGGGTGTCGCCTCACTCTTGGGTAAGAGTCGGGCGCCAATTCCGTCCGCGTTCGCTCTCCTGTGCCTTTTGCAAACCTATTGCCCGACTCGTGCGAGACGGAAAACAGGATGGGAAACTCAGGGGCAACGCAAATGATTTCAGTGCTTGAGGCACCAGGGAAAATCGAAAGTCTTACGGGAGCGGATAAGCAATTCTTGGCATCGTGAACTGAAGGGTTAGCGCCACTAGCCAGTAGGTTACGGAGGCTATAAAACCGAGAGACAGCTAGTTGCCGAATCTCTTAGGAATCGACGCACGAAATCACAATGGAAAAAGACTAGCCACCCGGTCCACTGCAAGATTGTCCAAATTAGCTGGCGTGTTTCTTGGTTTCCTGAGGTTTTGAAGGGGCACGGCTTCAGCGCAAGCCTAGCCGTGCCCCTTCAAAACCATTTCCGCAAAGCTAATTTGGACAAGCTTGCGGTCCACTGAGGTGTGAGCGAGGACGACCTTGCCGGTGATCTGTTTTACCCCTTTAAGGAAATTTGGCGCGAGAAACGGATAGTTCGCATAGCAACGTTGCGTCTAAGGTTGCGGACAGGAGAAGGCAGCCAGAAGAACCCGGCAGCCTTTTCTAACACTCGAGAAACTGGTATCGCCGATTGCGCAACAAGTGGCGATTTGAAAATACCACCGGTTCAGGCATGCTGGCCGGTGTCGGGTTGCGTGGAGGCGATGCTCCGTTGAGTAATTTGACTGGAGAGGCTCGACGATGAGTTTCTGGAAAGCGACTCAGAGGACACTGGTCATGCTGTTTATGACGTGCTGCCTTTGTTGTGCCCAGGACGCTTCGCCATCTCTCAACGTCGAGCGCCAGTCTCTGGACGAGGCCTGGTGGACTGGCCCAATGTTGGCGGCATCGGCTGCGACTTTGCCTCGCGGACACTTCCTGATCGAACCTTATTTTTACGATGTGAGCGTGCAGGGGCGCTACGACGCCGGGGGCAGTCGGCACACCGCCACCCACATGAACGGCTTTGGGTCACTTCCCTACCTGCTTTACGGACTTGCGGACAGAGCGTCCGTCGGGCTGATTCCCGTTGCGGGATTCAACACGGCGCTTGGCAGCAGATCGGGAGGCGGGATGGGCGATCTAAGTCTCCAGGGTCAGTACCGTCTTACGCAGTTTCATTCCGGGAGTTGGATTCCGACTACGTCGATCGTGTTGCAGGAGACGCTTCCGACGGGAAAGTACGACAGGCTGCGTGACCGGCCGAACGACGGCATGGGGAACGGAGCGTGGACGACAACTCTCGGGTTCTATTCGCAAAAGTATTTTTGGTTGCCGAATGGACGCATCTTGCGCGGGCGCGTCGACGTCTCGCAATCCTTTTCCCGCAATGTGCAGGTACAAGACGTGAGCGTGTACGGCACAGATAGTGGATTTCGCGGACATGCAAAGCCGGGAAGCTCATTCTTCCTCGACGCGGCGGGGGAATACAGCCTGACTCGGCGCTGGGTACTGGCCCTTGACGCGACCTATCGCTACGGGGCGAATACACGCGTGACTGGAACGAGCATTCTGGATTCCAGCAGCGCGCAGAATCCAACTGCGGTCCAGCTGGACTCCGGCGCCAGCCACGCGTTCGGCCTGGCGCCGGCGATCGAATACAACTTGAACCGCAATCTCGGCGTGCTGGTTGGCGTCCGCGTGATTCCTGCCGGACGCAATACGGCCGAGACAGTCACTCCGGCGGTCGCGATCAACTTCGTGCACTGAACGACGATAGGACGGCTTGAGAGCATATTATCCGCGATGGAATGGTGAGGAGTACCCAGCGAGGAGATCATCCTTGTTACCCCCAGATTTTCGTAGTAGCACGGTAATTGTGGTCAGTCGAACACAATTCGTTGTAGCTTTTCGGGAGGCTGCAAGATGGGGGAGTCAGCAAACCTTGCAAGACAGGTTCCCTGCTAATTCCGTGGTCGACCGTCCTCGGATTTCACTTGCTCAAGGCAGGCTCCTCCGGTCACCGTTAACTGCAGGCTATCCCCGCTTTCTAACCGGATCCATCCTGACGGAATCCATCGTTCTTCACGCAACATCTCCATCACACGATTAGGATTGTTTTGAGAATCGTACGAGGAGAATCGAAGATGGGAAGCGCACTTGAAGTCGGGAAAAAGCTGGTCGAACTTATTCGCAAAAGGCAAGGCAATCGATGCCATCAACTCGCTCTACAGTCCCAACATCGTGAGCATCGAGGCCGAGGAGAGTCCAGCGATCCCAAGACGGATGGAAGGGTTTTGCCGCCGTCAAAGGCAAGACCGAATGGTGGGAACAGAACCACGAGGTGCACCGCGGCGAGGCCGAAGGACCGTGGCCGCACGGTGATCGTTTTATCGTTCGTTTCAAGTACGACGTCACCGCTAAGACAGGTCCGATGGCAGGAAAGCGCATGAATTTGGATGAGGCGGCACTTTACACCGTGAAAGACGGGAAGATTGTGCAAGAGGAGTTCTTCTACAGCATGGGTGCGTAATAGATTTCGAGATTGGTTACCGCGCTCCGTTTCCTCTAGTTGCGGCAAACGCTACGGGGTCAGGCCTCAAGGTAACTAACTAGGGTGGTAACCAGATGCTATGGTGGTAGTTAGCACCAATGGACGCTCCCCGAAAACGCACTTGGGCTAACCGCGTTCGGGCGGGAAAGCAAAGAATCAAGGCGCTGCGGCGACCCATTTATGTCGTTGCTTTGTCACTGCTTGCCGCTGGTTTCTTCGCCTTTACCTTCACCATTAACCGGCGGTTCGAGGAGAAGCGACGCAACCTGAGCACCTACTGGTTCCAGGAAGGACAGGACGAGTTAGAGCGAGGCGCTCCGCAAAACGCCATTCCGTATCTGAGAACTGCCCTTCTTTACTCCCACCAAAATCCCCGGTACTTGTTCAGTCTTGCACGCGCCCTGGCGGCCGCCAACCGGGTTCCCGAAGCCCGCTCGTATCTGCTCAACCTGCTCGAAGAAGAGCCGGGCAGTGGCCCCATCAACCTGGAACTTGCCCGCCTTGCCGCCAGGGACAACGATCCGAACCAGGCCAGACGGCACTTCAATGGCGCAATTTATGGCGCGTGGGAGACGGATCCCGTTTCGAGACGGCAACAGGTCAGGCAGGAGCTGATCAGCTTTCTGATCGGCGCGAATATGAAGACGCAGGCACATGGCGAGCTGATGAGTTACACGGCAGAGATGCCGAATACCCCGAACGCTCAACTCTGGGTGGCGCGCACATTCACCAAGTTGGGAGACGACCGCAACGCGCTCGATTTCTACATCGCCGCATCGCGCTTGAACTATCGCGATGTGACAGCAATGCTCGGAGCTGGATGGGCAGCCTTTCGCCTGGGCCGCTATCGTGAAGCTTTGGAGTACTTCAAAGGGGCATCGGCGTTGCACGATGATCCGTCAACTTCGCAGATGATCGACCTTATGTCATCGGTGATCAAGCTGAATCCGTTCGACAGCAGCATTTCTGCCACGGAACGACGCCATCGTCTCGTCCTGGCAATGGGAATAGCAGACAAGCGATTAAAGAGCTGCGCCGACTCTCACGACGTAGATCTCGATACCGTTGCCGGCGATCCGCTTCAGCTTGCCCACTCACAATGGGCTTACTTGAACAGGCAGATCCGCGGCACCTACAACAACTCGGCGCTCGTGCCGTTACTCGCTCCGGTCGCCTCGCTCGTTACCAGCATTGAACAAAAGAGCGGATGCGGCGCTCCGACTGCTGAAGACCAGGCTATGCTCCGCATATATCAGGGTGGAGGCGAGCTGCAACGGTGATAGATACTACTGACATCCCCTTGAACAGCTCCCCTTCCATTGAGGACGTGTCCGTTCCGGAAACCCCTGCCCAAGGTGAACGCTTCTTTCTGCTGTTGGCAATCTTCATCGGCATCTTCTCCGGGTTGGCGGTCGTCTGCTTCCGCATCACCATCGAATTCCTTCGCATTGAACTGCTCGGTCCCTCGCTGTCCCCTCCTTTTCCGCGCATTCTGTTGGCGCCTGCTCTCACCGGACTGGTGGTCGCGCTGTTGGTAATGTTTGTTTTTCCGCGAGTACGCGGCAGCGGTGTAAATCAGACCAAGTCTGCACTTTACATCTACGACGGATACATCCCATTTCGGACCGCGATCGGGAAATTCATCTGCTCTGCGCTGGCGATCGGCTCTGGACAGTCGCTGGGCCCTGAGGATCCATCTTTGCAGGTTGGCGCATCGATTGCGTCGGCGCTCGGTCGCCGGCTGGAACTCACCAGAGAGCGCTTGCGTCTGATCGCTCCAGTAGGCGCAGCTGCAGGACTCGCGGCCGCATTCAACTCGCCAATATCCGCCATTCTCTTTGTCATCGAAGAGGTGATTGGCCGCTGGACCGCAGGACTGCTTGGCGCTGTCGTGCTCTCCGCTGTGTCAAGCGTTGTAGTAGCTCGCTACTTCCTTGGATCGGAGCCGTTGTTCCGCATCCCCTCGGTACAGTTCATCTCGCCGAGTGAGTTGCTGGCATACGCGGCGCTGGGAATCGTCGGCGCCTTCGCCTCCGTCGTCTTTGCAAGAGCCATTCAGGTTCTGCGTCCGCGCATGAAAGACCTGCCGCGTTGGACACAGCTTTTTCAACCTGCGCTGGCGGGACTGATGATCGGCGCGATTGGACTCGCCGGACGTCCCGAAGTGATGGGTGCGGGTTATGAGTTCATGGATCAAGCCATGCACGACCAGTTTCCCTGGAAGATCATGGCGATCCTCGCCGGCCTCAAGATTCTCGCCACCGTGCTCTCGTTCGTCAGCGGGACGCCGGGAGGAATGTTCGCCCCCACGCTCTTCATAGGAGCGATGCTGGGAGGCGCAGTCGGAGGAGTAGAGCGACTATTCTTTCCCCATCTCACCGGCTCGATCGGAACCTACGCGCTTGTCGGTATAGGCGTACTCTTCGCCGCCTTCCTTCGTGCTCCCATGACTTCCGTCTTCATGGTGCTTGAGGTGAGTGGGAATTATTCCATCATTCTCCCAGTGATTCTTGCGAACACGCTGGCTTATCTGATCTCACGCAACCTTCAACCGATTCCCATTTTCGATCTACTCAGCCAGCAGGATGGGCTCGGGCTGCCGTCAATGGAAGAACAACGCGAAGAGCGCATATTGCGAGTGGAGGATGCCATGCGCCCCGTGGATGTTCCAGTTGTCGACTCCCAGCTTTCAGCCGACGAAGCGCTCAAGCTCGCAAAGGAGCAGGGCGCATCGGAGATCCTGGTGCACGATCCCCCCTTTGGATGGTCGACCGTCACGGTGAAAGTTCTCCGCGACGCGGTAAAACAAGGTCCCGATGAACTGACGATTGCGAGTCTCCTGCCAGAACCGCACATGCCTCCGATCCATCCAGATCACAGTCTGGAAGTCGCGTTGCGTTATATTTCGCAGTGGCCGTTCTTGCCAGTTACGCATCGCGCCGATACAAGAAGAGTAGTGGGATTGATAGCAACGAGCGACATTATGAAAGCCTTCTCTAAGTGAATGGTTTCCTTTCACAAGCCATCGAAAACCTTTGAAGAGTAGCCAAAGTTCCCCGCTAGATCCCTGGCGATCACAAGTAGCGGATATGACAACCCACAGTCTTCCCAAGGAATTCCATCCCAGACGTGCAAACCTGACCGGCTTACGTGCTATGGATTCACATCGTCTAATGCATCGATGAAACACGCCATCCTAACAACTTTATTATTAGGGTCGATCGCTTCCCTGGCCCAAGACAGCGCGGATCACCACCATTCCGGGGTCGTTCAGCGAGGAGACCGGGTGATGGGCTTTTCGCACGATAAGACCACCCATCACTTTCGTCTATACAAGGATGGAGGAAGCATTGAAGCACTCGCCAATGACCCTGGCGACGCGGCCAGCCGACAGGAGATTCGCCAACACCTGCAACACATCGCCGGCATGTTCAAGAGCGGCGACTTCAACGCTCCCATGTTGATTCATGCGCGCACCCCACCTGGTGTGCCGACGATGAAAAAGCTGCGCAATCAGATTGAATACCGAGTTGAAGAGACTCCAAAGGGAGCCCGCGTCCGAGTCTCCAGCGAAAACTCTAAGGCAGTGGCCGCCATCCACGATTTCCTGCGCTTCCAAATTCAGGATCACCAAACTGGAGACTCGATGACGATCAGCAAGGAATAGTGCTCGCGATCACCGAACCTGTCTTTGAGACTGTCATCCCTCCCTCCGCCGCAAATTGCTTAAAACATTCGACGAAGCTCGCTCTTGCGGCGCGGGGGACCTGCTGTTTGTGATTGGGACGCGAAGCACACGAGATCCCCGATCTGAGGCATCACAACCTCTTGGGCAGTTGACTAGTTACTGAACTTTTTCCGAATCTCTTCCAGGCTCTCGCTCTTCCAGTTTCGCTTGTAGTTGTCCAAAGACATGAAGCTGCGAGTGCGCATGCGATCGATGTAAATAGTTCCATTCAAGTGATCGATCTCATGCTGCAGGATTCTGGCGTACCAGCCGGAAGCGCGAATGGTCTTCATTTCTGCGCGTTCATCGAGGCACTCGACGGTTATCTCTCTCGAGCGGGGCACGAGCGCTGTGAAGCCTGAGAGGCTCAAACAACCTTCAAAGAACTCGAGGGAAGGTTCGCCGGCAAAGGTAATTCTCGGGTTGATGATTATGTGAAATGGAACTGCTGTTCGCTCTCGCGCAGCCAGTTCGCTTGCCGAGAGTTCGGTCCAATACTCCGGTGGATCTTCGATAATTGCAAGCTGTATTGGAAGACCGACCTGAGGCGCTGCCAATCCGACACCTGGCGCGTCTCGCAGCGTGTCGCGCATTGACGAGATCAACTCTTGAATAGGATCGGAGATAATCTCTTCTGAACTAAGTGGTCGAGCCCTGTCGCGTAACACCGGCTCGCCAACTTGCAGCAGCTTGAGGAGCATTGTCATTTAACAAGCGCAAACGCAACGAGGGTCCTGCCATTGTCCCCAAGCTCAGTCAGGAGCGACTCTTCCAGGTGTTCGGGATCGGGCTTCATCTCGCAGGCGGCGATCTCTTCATGGCTTGCGCCGTGAAAACACAGCTCGCAGACGCCAAGGCCGCCGCCTTCGTTGCGGACAGGCGGTCCAAAGACGCGGCAAGTCATCGGCCGGAGTTGGTAAAGATCGCAGGTGCCTGACTCCGGATCCAGCGCGGGACACACTTCTTCGTCCGCAAAATCGAGGAACCGCGCCTCCCCTTGTTCGCTCTCGTCGAGGATTCCCGATTCAGGATCTCCAGGGAATTGCGGAGTCACTCGATGTATATAAGCTCGTGCTCGCAACTGAACTCGGTCGGCCCGGTTGGGATCGCTACGTTTCAGCTGTGCGAGTCCATCGCGCAGGCGCGTGACATCCAAAGCATTGATGGCGAATGCTCCCACGCAACACTGCATGCACCCCGGACGGCAGACCAGCCATTCACCGGCGCGCCGCGCTGCATCATTCAGGGCAGCGTCGACGATTTGAACTAATTCACGATCCCGGGCTGGACGCCCACAAGGCATGCGTCAGCATAACGCAACGATGCCCTGACACGAACCTGGAGTATCCACGGCACTTCTTCCGCAGACTATTCAGCGCAGCGGAGCCGTCTCCCTTCAATAAGTCTCCGAATCCGCTTACGACTTCGCGCTACTTATTGATGTCGTCCTTCGCTTCCAAACGCTTTACCAGGCCGTTCAAGGCTGGCTTATAGATATCGGGAGCCTCGTTAACTGCAAACTTCATCTCCTTGACGGCATTGTCGTAGTCTCCCTGGGCAACTGATAGGCGAGCAGTCTCGTTGCGTGCGACCCAGCCTTTCGGATATTTTTTCAGGTTTGTGCGAAACAGTGCGAGCGCCTGGTCCTGCTGTCCCTGGGTCTGCAGCTGGCGCGCATAGGAATGGACCTGGATCGCATTTGCCAAGTCGAGGGCCTGAGCGCGGGCTGAGGCCGATTCGTCCTTCTTGCCCATCGCTTCCAGCACTTGCGACTTCGTAATCAGATTTTCAAATCGCGATTCCACCTGTATGGAATGATTCGCGTAATCGAGAGCCTGCGGGAGGTTCGTTTTGCTGGCGAGGAAATAATTGGCAGCCTCGTCCCAAGGCTCCCAAATATACTGCGCCCCTCCGCGGAGCTGGTTCTTGACATCGGCTTGCACGACATCGCCGACCGGCACACCGATCCGAAATGGCACAGCGACTTTCTCCCAGCGCATCGTGACCAGCGTCGAATCCGGAGCCACATCGTCAAAGTCGTAAACGAGCGCCTCACGAAACTCGCTGGACTGCGGCTTGACCGAGACACGCAGCGCATCTTCGTCTTCTTTATATGAGAAGCTTCCCCAGGCCGAGGCGACTTTCGAGAAGATCACTGTCCATTCGTTCTCGCCTGGAATCATGTGCAGACCGTAAGTCCCTTTTGGGAGCTGCTTACCTTCGACCGTGACCGGATCGGTAAATTCGATGGTGGTGTTCTCATTCGCGCCGGCCCGCCAAACCTGCCCATATGGAACGAGCTTCCCCCAGATCTGACGTTTGTTGACGAGAGGACGGCTGTAGTTGATCGAGATATCCGTGATGCCCACGCGTTGCGTGACCAGGGCATGCTGGCTGGCGCGGGGAAGATTCAAAATGCTTTGAGCATACGACTCGGTCGCGCCAAGTATCGTCGCGCCGATCGCAAGAATTGCGAGCAGCATTCGCTTTTGCATGTGTGGTAAGCCTCCGCCGTTGGACGAAGGCATCCAAAGTTCGTAAGCAGAGTTGCAGAGATGCCGAGCACCGTTAGTCCCCAAAACCTAACGAAAGGTCACAGGAGAATCGCGCGGTGGGAGAGTGCAGTCTGAACAGAAATCTTGCCAGGAATATGACCGGAGACCTGCCTTGTCAGCGTACAGAAAGAGTCGTTACACAGTGAGGGCCATGTACGACAGAAATTCACTGCTAATTCACTGTTATTCACTGTTCTCAAAACCGACATTCCTGCAGATTCGGCGAAATTTGATAACTTCCCGGTTATTTTGCAGAAATTCACTGTTAAATTCACTGTTATCGCGAAAAAGTTCTTGAACCGCGAAGGCCTCAGTTTCCCTTCATCTTCCCCTTTACCGATCTCGCTAACTTCTCGATTTCTTCAGCTTTCTTGATCACATCGAGCGAGAGTGTGTGCTCGTTGGTCTTGTCCACGTATTCCTTGAGTTCCGTGGCGAGTTGAAGCAAGCGATCGGTATCCTTTTGTAATGATGTCTGCCTCTGCTTGTTGAGGGCCTTCTCACGGTCCCGTTCCATCTTTTCTTCTGTAGGATCCTTTTGGCGCTCACGGCCGAATTGCGGATCTTGTGACGGAAGCTGCGTGCTGCTATCGGATTGCACGGCAAAACAACTCAAAGTAAGAAAAAGAGAAACGATGAAGACCAGAAAAGGATTGCGCACACGCACCTCAAGTAGATTGCAGAATACGGCGATTATAACCAGCCCGATACGCGGTATTCCTCAGGGCTGTGCAGCCCCGGAGTTAAGACGAAGGTCACAAAGGTGAAACAAGAGGTCACGATATTTGAGAAGAGAGCGAAGGAGTTAGTGTCAGTTTGAGCGCGCTTCAGTGTTCGTCACCTCTCTTGTTTACCTTTGTGACCTTCGTGTTAGCCCCCGGGTGTTGATTCGGTCGCTTGCTATAATCCAGCTTCGCGCGACGCGATTCATGCCACTTCTCACCACAAACATCCTCTCGGAACCCATCTGGAAGCGCGTATTTTCGGATTGGCACGAGGATCTCGCTTATTGGCTGCGGCATGGGTTGCCGCGCATTCTGGTAATCGTCATTGTCGCGGCTATTCTCACGCGCCTGCTCGGATTGTTCACGCGGAAGTTGCAGGAGTTCAGCCGCCGCGAGGCATTGCCCAGCGGTATCCGCGCGACTCAGTTACGCACGCTGGCATCGATCGTTCAGAGCGTCGGCACGGTTGTCATTTACTTCTTCGCCTTGCTGCAGATCCTTCCGATCTTCAGTGTGGATGTAAAACCATTTTTGGCCAGCGCGGGCATTGTGGGATTGGCGATCGGTTTCGGCGCGCAGACTCTGGTGAAGGACGTAATCAACGGCTTCTTCATCATCATCGACAACATATATGACCTCGGCGACGTCGTGAAGATTGCCGGCGTACAGGGGACGGTCGAGCAGATGTCGCTGCGCATGACTGTGCTGCGCGACGACACCGGAGCGGTGCATTCCATTCCTAACAGCGAGATCAAAATTGTTTCGAATATGACTCGCGACTGGGCCCAGGTTGCGCTGCATGTCTCTGTGGACTATAGCGAGAGCTCCGATCGCGTAATTCAGCTGCTGAGAGAAGTGGTTGCCGATCTGAAGGAAGATCCGGAGTTCGGAAGGGACATTGTGGGAGAACCTGAGGTACCTGGGATCGAGCGAGTGAGTGGGTCGGAAGTCGACTACCTGGTGGTTGTGAAATCGCGTCCCGGCAGGCAGCATGCGGTGCGGCGTGAACTGCGCAGACGAATCAAGGCTGCCTTGGAAAAGAATGGCGTAAAGGCCGGCACTCCAAATCGAATGTATGTAATGGAGGCTCCGTCT